>Ga0315287_10005755_pt1 | contig 12251 bp, 9 predicted proteins | sample YL17G11_0_MG_FD_205037 | JGI IMG/M metagenome (GOLD analysis project Ga0315287, IMG submission 205037) | Sediment microbial communities from Yellowstone Lake, YNP, Wyoming, USA - YL17G11_0 | ecosystem: Environmental > Aquatic > Freshwater > Lake > Sediment | place: USA: Wyoming | collected...
AGTGGATGACCTTTTGCGATGCGCTCGGGTTTGCCGATCTCAAGGCCGACCCGTCGCTGGCCGACAACAATCAGCGCGTGCAGCTGCGCCCCACGCTGCTCAAGACGCTCCGCGAACGACTGGCTCCCCGAAGGGCCGATGAATTGGCCGCGCTGTTCGAGGAGGCAGGCCTGCCGTTCGCGCCCATCCGCAAGCCCGAAGACCTGTACGATGACCCGCACCTCATCGCCACCGGCGGCCTGGCCGATGTACGCCTGCCTGACGGCGAAAAGGCCGGGCAGACCGTAAAGACCACGCTTTTCCCCATCACCCTGCAGGGCCATCGCCTGGGTGTGCGCAGGGACCCACCGAGGCTGGGCGAACACACGGACGAACTGTTGCGCGAGATCGGGTATGGACCCGAGCAGATTGCGGCGCTGCGGGCCCAGGCGGCGGTCGCTTGATCGCCCGCTGGCGCACCTCAAGACCATTGGAGACACACATGAAGCGCAACGCACCCCAATACACGAAACGCAGGATGTCGGTCCATCCTGCCCTCATCACTCTGGCCGCCATGGTGTTCGGCTTTTCGGGGGTGGCGTTCGCGCAGGTGGGCGACAAGGCGATCAGGTTCATTCTGCCGGTGGCCACGGCTTCCGGCGTGGACACCATCACCCGCGCGGCGTTGCCGGCGCTGACCAAGGCTTTGGGCCACCCGATTGCGGTCGACAATCAGCCCGGCGCCGGCGGCATTGTCGGAACCTCCGCCCTGGTCCGGGCAGCGCCGGATGGCTGGACGCTCAGCGTGGTTTCCAACAATCACGTGATCTATCCCAGCGTGTACAAGTCGCTTCCATTCGACCCGATTGCCGACATCACGCCGATCGCGATCATCGGTTCCACGCCGATCGTTCTGGTGGTCAACCCCACGAAGATGCCGGCCAGGAACGTGCAGGAACTGGTGGCGCTGCTCAAGGCCAAGCCGGGGCAATACAACTATGCGTCCTCCGGCAACGGCACCATCCTGCACCTGGCCGCCGAGATGTTCATGGACGAGGCGGGAGTGAAAGCGACCCACGTGCCCTACAAGGGTGTTGGGCCCATGGTGACCGACCTGATCGGCGGGCAGGTCGAAATTGGCGCGCTTGCGCTGCCATCGATCCAGCAGCACCTGAAGAGCGGCGCGCTGCGGGCCATTGGTGTGGGAGCCGCGACACGACTCGCGGCTGCGCCGGATATTCCAACCATGGTCGAACAGGGCATGCCGGGCTACCTGGTCGAAGGCTGGTTTGCCGTCATCGGCCCGGCCAAGCTGCCCGCGACGGAAGTCAATCGCATCAACGCGGCGTTTGTCGCGGCCTTCGCCTCGACCGAGGTGCGCGAAGCCATGGCCAGGCAGGGCAACACGATCGATGTGAGCACGCCCGAGTTCGCCGAGAAGTTCTTTCGCAGCGAACTGGCGAAATACGCCAGACTCGTGAAGAAGGCGGGCATCGAGCTGCAATGAGACGCAAGTTCAATCGGCGTCGCTAGCGATCGGCGGGGACGCGGCCGATGCCGGGCAGTTTGAGGGCCGGATGGCGAAGATCGACACCGGTCACCAATCCGAGCACGTTCAATTCGAAGCCTTCATCGCCACCGGCAGCGACGCCCAGGATCCCGAACAGCGAAACCTGGATGCCCGTGCCGCTGGGCGTGCGCGCGTACAGGTGGCCGTCGGGCAGATAGTCCTTCCCGATTGCGGTCGGTGGCAGGCTGAGGCGCAGCTCCGGGATTTGGCGGCCGAGGTGGGCGAGGAATGTGTTGCTGTTCGGGCCGGGCCAGGCGCTGTAGGTATCGGGATACGGATACGAGGCGACGGCCCGGGGCAGCCCGGCGATGACCGCTGCGGCCTCGGCGCCGCGGAGTTCGCGAACCAGGCGCGGCTCCGCGCCATACCACTCCGCGTCCGGCGCGCGCAGATCCGAAACGGAGACCACCGAACGACCGCCACGCAGATTCCAGCCGATCACCTCATAGCGGGTGTAGTGGTCGGCACCCTCCGGTTTGGCCGACAGCCACGTGTGAACCGCGAAGGCGCCGCGCCATCCGAAGGCGCGGCTGGCGTAGACCTGCACTACCGCTTCGGACGTGGTCGCGGGGTCGGGCGCCATGCCGGACGAGCGATGACTCGCGGTGCGCCAGTCGTTGCCAAACGAGACCGGCCCGAACGCGAGTGTCAACAACGGGCCGGACAACATCAAGGCCACGACAACGATGAGCCAGAGTGTCACGCGCAGGAGGGTTCTTGCGGGTTGTTTGAAGAACACGGGATTCCCGAGGGCAACGACGCCGTCACGCGATCCGATTGAACCAGAGGAGTGAGAGCAACGACGCGGCGAGCAGCAAAGCCGCCGATGTCGCGGCGAACAGGAAGCCGATCTCGGTCTCTTTCCGCTCCAGCACGAGCCGCGCGTTCAGGCTTTCGTAGACCTTTCGAAGATCGGCGGCGGTACCGGCGTGGAAATATTCGCCGCGCGTGATTTCGGCGATGGCCTTCAGCGTCTCCTCGTCGAGGCGAACATAGATGGACCAGCCCTCGAACCCGATCGTGCCGCCTTCGACGGTGCCGAATCCGACGGTGAATACGCGAACGCCGCGATCGGCCGCCATCCTGGCCGCCTCGAGCGGATCCGGTCCCGTCGTCCTCCGGCCGTCGCTCAGCAGGATGATCACCCCCGACGTGTAGGACCCCGGCGCAACCGGCTTCCACTCCTTCTTTTCGGCCTTGGGTGTCGGATCCGGGCGCGTGGCCGGGGCTCCACCGCGGGACAATCCGCCCTTGAACACCAGCGATTCCAGATCGATCCCGGCATCGGGGAAAAGCGTCGCCAGCGCGACGTAGAGGGCGCTGCCGGTCGCGGTGCCGCGCTGCAGTTGAAACCGGTCGATGGCCGCCAGAAGATCCTCGTGATTCTGCGTCGGCGTCTGCACCAGCGATGCCGTCGCGCCGAAGGAAACGATGCCGATGCGGGCATTGGCGGGATGCTCTTCGACGAAGGCCTTCGCGGCCAGCTGCGCGGCCGTGAGCCGATTGGGGTCGACGTCCTTTGCGCCCATGCTGAGGGATACGTCCATCGCGAGCACGATGGTTTGCTGCTGCGACGGAAGGGTAATCACCGCGCTTGGGCGGGCAACCGCGACGATGGCGGCAAGCAACGCAAGCAGGAACAGGAGCGGTGGAATGTGACGGCGGAAACGCTGACCGGGTCCGAGGGCCTCTTTCAGGAGGCTCAAGCTTGCGTACCGGATCGCGCCTTTCTTCCTTCGTCGCTGCAGCAGAACATAGCCGAAGACGAGCGCCGGCACGGCAAGCAACCACAGCAGCATCTCGGGCCACAGAAATGTCATTGAATCCTTTGCCGGCGCGCACGCCTCGGCCGCATCATGGTGCCCGAAAGCGGGCGGCGCCGTCCATCACTTCGCTCGCCGTCCCTCGCCGTCATCCGGCGCTGCGGGGATCACCCAGCCGTCGGCCACGTCGAGCGTGATCGCTGCTCCTGGTGTGAGCAGGAAGGGCTCCGGTACCGCGAGGTGCAGGAGCATTTCGGGCGCGGCGTCGACGTGCGCTTCGAGCCGGAAATACCCGCCCTGATAGATGGCGTGGTCGATGCGGGCGCCCATGCCGGAAGCAGTGGGCAGGACGATCCGCAAGTCCCGCGCGCGAAGGCAGGCGCGCGCTGCGGGCGTCGGTCTCTGCGAGTTCGCGCAGCGCATGCGCACGCCGTGGCCGTAGAGATCCGCATGGCATGTGCCTCTGCCGTCGACCGACCGGATTTCCACCGGCAGCACCATGCCCTCGCCGATGAATTCGGCCACCGTTGGGTCCGCCGGTTCGCGGTAGAGTTGCGACGGAGTGGCGACCTGAAGCAGGCGGCCCTTGTCCATCACCGCGATGCGGTCGGCGAGCGCCATCGCTTCGGCCTGATCATGAGTGATGTAGATCATCGTGGTGCCGGTCCGCGCATGAAACCGCGCGAACTCGTCTTCCATCGAGGCGCGGAGATGGACGTCGAGATTGGCCAGGGGTTCGTCCAGCAACACGAGAGACGGCTCGGTGACGAGGCAACGCGCGAGAGCGACGCGTTGCCGCTGACCGCCCGAGAGCAGCGCCGGTCTGCGCTCCGCAAAGCCGTCGAGCTCGACCAAGGTCAGTGCCGCGGTGACCCGGCGCGAGCGCTCGGGATTCCTGATGCCCGCGACCGCGAGGCCATAGGCGACGTTCTCGGCGACCGTCATGTGCGGCCACAACGCATACGACTGGAACACGATCCCGATGTGGCGCCGCTCCGGCGGGATGTGCAATTGCTCGGTCGAGACGACCGTGTCGCCGATGGCGATGCGTCCGGAGTCCAGCTTGTCGAAACCGGCGATCTGCCGCAACAGCGTGGTCTTCCCGCAGCCGGAGGGTCCGAGGACCGCCATGAACTCGCCGTTGGCCACCTCCACCGAGACATTGTCCAGCGCGCGGAAAGCGCCGAACGATTTGTTGACGCGATCGATCGTCAATCGCGCCACGGGAGTACGCCTGGGGGCAGCTTGCCGGCCATGAACAGCGTCAGAAGCATAAGGGCCGTGGTGACGACCACGGTAAGGGCGCCAAGTGCCGCTGCGTAGGTCGAATCGCCACCTTGCTGGAACGAGAACAGAATGACGCCGAGCGTTTCCGCGCCGGACGACCACAGCAGCGCGGAGACTGTCAGCTCGTTGAAGGCCATGAGAAAGATCAGCAATGCGCCGGCGGATGCCGCCGGTGCGACCAACGGGAGAATGATGGTACGAAGCCGCCGGAGCAAACGCGCTCCCGCAATCTGCGAGGCTTCCTCGAGCGTCCGATCGATCTGACGGTAACCGCTGATCACCGGGCGCAACCCCAGCACGAGGAAGCGCGCGAGATAGCAGAACAGGATGATCCAGACGGTGTTGTAGAGCGACAGGCCGACAAGCGGCAACGGTTTCAGGAACAGCAGGATCGCGGCGATGGCCAGCACGACGCCGGGCAGCGCGTAGGGCATCTCGATCAACAGGCCGATCAAGGCGAGCGGCCGCGACCGGCGCCACACCAGGAAATACGCGAGCGGCACCGCGATCAGCACGATGACGATCGCCGCGATCGCCGACAACGTGAAGCTGTTGATCAGCGCGCGCTTCGCGGCAGCGTGACCGAAGAGCACAAAATCATAGTTGCCGAGGGTCGCCGTCTTCACCGTGAGCGGCACCCCGACCGCCGGAACCAGCGACGCGAGCACGAGTGCGATGAGCGGGAGCGCGAGGACGAGGATGGAAAACGTCCAGAGCAACGCTTCGACGGGCAGGCGCCATCGGCGCAATTCGAACGGGCGCGCCACACTCGACGCCGTGCTGATGCGAAAGTCGCGGCGTCTTGTCATCAGATCCTGCAGCAGGAGGCCGGCCACGGCGATGAATCCAATCAGCATCGACAGTGCCGAAACCTCGGACAGCACGCCCGGCCCGAGTCCCGCCAGGCGCTGATAGATCAACGTCGGCAAGACCAGATAATTCGCCGGAATGCCGAGAAGGGCCGCGATGCCGAAATTGCCCAGACAGGAGACGAAGCTGAGCGCGACGCCCGCGACCAGCGGCGGAGTCATCAGCGGCAGCACCACGGTGCGCAGCACGGTGAGCGGACCGGCGCCGCCGGCAAGCCCCGCCTCGATCAATTCCCGCGGCAGGGCACGGAGGCCCGCGCGCAGGGTCAGGAATACGAGCGGCGCGTACTGGACGCCGAGCACCAGGATGATGCCCTCGGGAGAGTAGAGGGGATTCTTTCCCGGCGACGGCGCGACGCCGATCATTCGCAGCAGCGGGCTCGACGGTCCGAAGAGCTGCAGCCAGGCAAGCGCCAGCACTTGCGGCGCGATCATCATCGGCAGCACGAAGCAGAAGACAAAGGCATTGCGACCACGGATGTCGGTCAGCGATACGATCAGCGCCACGACGGCGCCGATCGCCACCGCCAGAAGCGTGCCGCCCAATGCGGTCACCAGGCTGTGCCGGGTTGCGGTCCAGGTGGTCGAACTCGACAGAACGCGCGTCAGCGCCTGTGCCGACCATTCCCCGTCCGGCGCGACGGCTTCGAGCACAAGCCGCGCAAGCGGCAGCACCGACAGGATGCCGACGACGAACACGAGCCCCCACAGAAGCGCGTGGTCCTCGAACGGCCCGCGCAGCTCTGCCGTAGGGTGCATGAATCCGTGCCGTCCCGTTCACCGAAGCTCGGCGACGGAAGCTCAGTTGCCGAATATCTCGGCGAAGCGCTTGAGGTTGGCGCTGTTGGCTTCGGCGACCCTGGGAATATCGGTCGGCATGACGACGATCTTCGTGCCGGCCGGCAGCCACGATGGCATTCCCACGGCGGCCTTCGCCGGTATGTAGCCCATGGAGACGGCGAGCTTCTGCCCTTCGTCGGAAAGGATGAAGTCGACGAAGGCGCGCGCTGCGGCGGCGTTCTGCGTCGTTTTCAGGATCGCCACCGGCTCGGTCACGGCCGGGCTGCCTTCCGCCGGGAAGATGAAGTCGATCGGCGAGCCTTTGGCCTTGGCATTGAAGGCCATGAAGTCGACGAGGATGCCGTAGGACTTCTCGCCGTTGGCGACGGCGGCAAGCACCGCGCCGTTGCCGCGCACGGCGATGGCGTCGGCGGCTTTCAGCTTTTCGAAATATCCCCAGCCGAGATCGGCACGCGTCGTCATCGTGCCGAGCATGATCGCCGCTGCGCCGGAATAAAGCGGGCTCGGCATCGTCATCTGCGCCTTGTACTCGGGCTTGGCGAGGTCGGCGAATGAAGCCGGCCGTGCCTTGACCGACGTATTCACCGCGATGCCGGTCGTGATGAGCTTGGAGCCGAAATAGGTCTTGTCGACATCGTAGGACCCCGGTTCCAGGCCGGCGAGCCTGGCGTCGGGATAGGGAAGCAGCCGGCCCGCTCTTTTCAGCGATTCCATCGTGGCGGCATCGGCGAGCAGCAACACGTCCGCCCTCGCTTGGCCGCCGGCAAATTCCGCCGCCAGCTTGCCCATGACTTCGGTGGTGCCCGAGCGGAACACTTCCACGTCCACGCCGGGGTAGACCTTCCTGAACGCACTCACCGTTTGCGCGGCATCGCGCTCCGGCTGCGACGTGTAGAGGACGAGCTTGCCGGCGGGGGCCTGGGCCGCGGCCGGTCCTGCGGCGATCCCGGCAACGAGGCCCGCGATCAGGAAGAAGCGGTGGCGCAATGCGATGTTCATGCGGATGCCTCCATCGAAGCGGGTGCGGCCGGGTTCCGGCCACTTGCGGCGGTCGAACTATAGCGTGGGACTGAAGTCTCCGCCGCCATTTATGCACAATCTGTTAAGCTACCGCGCCGCATCGAGCACGATCGTCCGCGCTCGAGCACCGTGACGATTTTTCAACGATTCAGGGCTGGATCCCGGTGAAAATGCCACGCAACCCCCTGGACGTCACCCGGCGAAGTCGCCGAATTTTCGCATGGCCGACCGGTCGATGAGTTCGCTCGACCGATTGCCGATCATTCGTCGCCGGACACGCACCGTGCTTGTCGGGGGCATCGCCATCGGCGGTGGCGCGCCGATCGTCGTGCAGTCGATGACGAACACCGATACGGCTGACGTCGCCGCCACGGTTGCGCAAGTCAAGGCACTGGCCGATGCCGGGTCGCAACTGGTGCGGATCACCGTCGACACGGCGGAAGCGGCGGCGGCGGTGCCGGTGATTCGCGAGCGGCTCGACGGGCTCGGTTGCGCGGTGCCGCTGATCGGTGACTTCCATTTCAACGGTCACAAGTTGCTTGCCAATTTCCCGCAGTGCGCACGCGCGCTCGCCAAATACCGGATCAATCCCGGCAATGTCGGAAAGGGACACAGGCACGATCCGCAATTTGCGGTAATCGTGGAAAAGGCGATCGAACACGCCAAGGCGGTGCGCATCGGCGTGAACTGGGGCAGCCTCGACCAGGATCTGCTCGCGGAACTCATGGATGAAAACGCGAAATCCGCGAGTCCGCTTTCCGCTGCACAGATAATGCGCGAGGCGCTGGTGACCTCGGCGATTCGCGGCGCGCAACTCGCGGAAGCTCTCGGGCTGCCCCCCGACCGCATCGTCCTGTCATGCAAGGTTTCCAGCGTGCAGGACCTGATCGCCGTCTACACCGAGCTTGCGCGGCGCGTCGATTACCCGCTGCATCTGGGCTTGACCGAGGCCGGAATGGGCTCGAAAGGCATCGTCGCCTCGACGGCGGCGATGGCGGTGTTGCTGCAGCAGGGCATCGGCGACACGATCCGCGTGTCGCTTACCCCCGAGCCCAATGGCGACCGCACGCGCGAAGTCGTCGTCGCGCAGGAGATCCTGCAGACGATGGGGCTGCGATCGTTTTCACCGTTGGTCAGCGCGTGCCCCGGCTGCGGCCGCACGACAAGCACGGTATTCCAGGAGCTGGCCGACAAGATCCAGACTTACCTGCGAGCGCAGATGCCGCACTGGCGAGGCCGCTATCCGGGGGTCGAGAACATGACCGTCGCCGTGATGGGTTGCGTCGTCAACGGGCCCGGCGAATCGAAAATGGCGAACATCGGCATCAGCCTTCCGGGTACCGGTGAAGTGCCCGTGGCGCCGGTGTACGTCGACGGCAGGAAAACGGTGACGCTGAAGGGCGAGGCGATCGCGGAGGAATTCCAGGAGATCGTTGCGAATTACGTCCGCGCAACCTACGGCGGCGATCGCGGCGGAGACGTGCATTGCATTATCACGCGTTGATTCCCGCATCCGGAACGGGCACGCGGTTTGGCGCGGAATCGCCCAAGCAATATGCGTTGCTCGAGGGCAAGCCGCTGTTGCTGCATGCAATCGAGCGGCTGGCCGCCGGTTTTCCCCTCCAGATGACCTATGTGGTGCTGGCCGAGGACGACCGCTGGTTCGATCGGGCCATAGGCCGGCGCGAGCGCGTCACCGCATTGCGCTGCGGCGGCAGGACTCGCGCCGAAACCGTCCGCAATGGGCTCGCCGCTCTGTCCGGTGCGGCCGCCGACGATTGGATCGTCGTGCACGATGCGGTGCGGCCCTGCGTCGACGCGGACTCGCTCGCGCGGCTGCGGCGGGAACTCGCCGATGACGCCGTGGGCGGACTGCTCGCGATTCCGGTCGTCTGCGCATTGAAACGCGGCGACGAAAACAATCGCAGCGTCCGCACCGAGCCGCGCGAGGGGCTGTGGTGCGCGCAGACGCCGCAGATGTTCCGGTATAGCGTGCTGCGCGAGGCCTACGCCCGGCCCGGCTTCGAGCATTGCGTCGACGAAACGCAGGCGGTCGAGGCGCTCGGTGCGAGACCACGGCTGGTCGCAGGGAGTTCGAACAACCTGAAGGTCAGTTATCCCGAAGATCTGAGGCTTGCAGCGGCCATCCTCGCTGCCGAACGAGGAGCAAAGACTTGACTACCCTGGCAGCCGCCGTCTCCCGCACCTGGGACGAGTCGATCGTCCCGCAACTTGTCGAATACATCCGCATCCCGGCGAAATCGCCGCATTTCGATCCGCAGTGGGAGGCGAACGGCCACATCGAACGCGTGGTCCGCCTCGCCGAGGCGTGGGTTCGGCGGCAGCCGGTGCGCGGTCTCGCGCTGGAGATCGTGCGCCTGCCCGGCCGCACACCGGTGCTGGTTTTCGACGTTCCGGGCACCGGTGATCGCACCGTGCTGCTGTACGGCCACCTCGACAAGCAGCCGGAAATGACGGGCTGGCGCGAAGGGCTTGGTCCGTGGTCGCCCGTGATCGAGGACGGCAAGCTCTACGGCCGTGGCGGCGCCGATGACGGCTACGCGGTATTTGCCTCGCTCGCGGCGATCGGCGCGCTGCAGGGGCAAGGCGTTCCGCATGCGCGCTGCATCGGCTTGATCGAGACCTGCGAGGAGAGCGGCAGCTATGATCTGCCCGCGTATCTCGAATTGCTCGCGCCGCGGATGGGCCGCGTGGACTTCGTCATCGGCCTCGATTCCGGCTGCGGCGACTACACGCGGTTGTGGGCCACGACGTCGCTGCGCGGCATGGCGGCAGGGACGCTCACCGTCGACGTCCTGACCGAGGGCGTGCATTCGGGCGATGCGAGCGGCATCGTGCCCTCGTCGTTCCGTGTCGCGCGCAACGTTCTCGACCGGCTCGAAGACGCGTCGACGGGCCGCGTGCTTCCCGGCGAATTCCACGTGCCGATTCCGGAGGAGCGCGCGCGCCAGGCGAAACAGGCGGCGGCGATCATGGGCGATTCCACCGTCCGCAAATACCCGTTCGCGGGCGGCACGCAGCCGATGATCGCCGATCATACCGAAGCGCTGCTCAATCGCACCTGGCGGCCGGCGCTGTCGGTGATCGGCGCCGACGGCTTCCCCGCGATCGCCAACGCCGGCAACGTGCTGCGGCCGCGCACGTCGCTCAAGCTTTCGCTGCGGCTGCCGCCGCCGGTGGATGGCGGCGGCGCGGCGCGGACGATGAAGCGCCTGCTCGAAGCGGATCCGCCGCACGGCGCGACCGTGCGTTTCGAAGCGGACGAGGGAGCGACCGGGTGGAATGCGCCACCGACCGCGCCGTGGCTCGAACGCGCCATTGACGAAGCGTCGCGGACGTTCTACGACAAGCCGGCAGCCGCGATGGGCGAGGGCGGCACGATCCCGTTCATGGCGATGCTGGGCAAGCACTTCCCCGAGGCGCAATTCCTGATCACCGGCGTGCTCGGACCGAAGTCCAACGCGCACGGGCCCAACGAATTCCTGCACATTCCGTATGCGACGAAGCTGACCGCGTGCGTGGCCGCGGTGCTGGCGGCGCACGCGGCGCGCAAAGCATAGTCCTACGTAACGGTTGCGCCGCCAAGCGGCAGCACCTCGTGCCTTCCGCGCGCGAGCGTGCGGATCAGGAGCCGCGCGATGTCGGCATCGAACACGGGTCGCGGCGGCGCCTCGATCAGGCGACCGAGTTCGCCGTCGTCGTGCGCGGTGCCCAGCCAGCACCAGTCCCGGATCACGTGCACGTCGGTGCGATCGCCGAGAAGAGACCGCTCGCGGATCGCGGCAAGCCCGGGGAAAGGCCAGTGCGGAACGGCGTGCGGTGCCAGCACCCCGGCAAGTCGCGCGTGGTGCGCGTCGGCGGATTCGGCGCCGACACACGCGCCCGCGCAGCGCTTCACCTGGCGGGCGAAACACGGGCCCGGCCGTTTCTCGAGTCCGAGTGCTTTCCAGCAAAGCGCGTGCTCGGTCGCGAGCGAGCGCAGCGTTTCGCGCGCCTGCCGCCTCGATGAAAACGGCCCGAAGTGTCCGGCAAGCTCCGCGGGCGCGACATTTGCGGCAGAAATGTAGCCGGGCGGCCCCGGCGCCGTGGGTAACTCCAGCACACCCGATTCGGTCTTGCGCCGCAGCGCGTGGTTGTGCGCCGGAAGCATCGATTTGACCAGCGCCGCCTCGCGCAGGAGTGCGCCGATCTCGCCCGCAGTCTCCTCGTGCTCGATGCGCCGGATTTCCGAGGAGAGCCGGAGGTCGGTCACCGAGCGATAGTCCGACGAAAAGTGCGCGCCGACGCGTTCGCGCAGATTCCGGCTCTTGCCGATGTAGAGCGGCAGCGCGTTGAGCCCGTAGAAAAGGTACACGCCGGGCGCTTCGGGCAGCACGTCGATCGCATCGGGCGCAAGCTGCGACGGAAGGCTTGGCGTCTTCAGAACGCGCTTCGCCGCCTGCTCGATCGCTTCCGGTGGAAAATCGCGGTAGAGCGCCTGCACGAACGCCCAGAGCACGCGCGCGTCGCCGAGCGCGCGATGGCGTCCGTCGACCGGAAGGCCGTGCCGCGCGATCACGCTGTCGAGATTGTGCCGCGGCGCATCCGGAAACAGCCTTCGCGAAAGCCTGACCGTGCACAGGACGCGCGCCGTGAACGTGCGCTCGAGCCGCGCGAACGCGTACTTGAGAAACCCGTAATCGAAGCGCGCATTGTGGGCGACGAAGATGGCCCCTGCGGTATGCGCCGCGACCTCATCCGCAATCCGGGCGAAGGTCGGCGCGTCGCGGACCATCGCGTTGGTGATTCCGGTCAGCGCCTGGATCTCCGGCGGAATCGCCACGCCGGGATTGACGAGCGTGCTCCACTCGGTGACCAGGGGCGCCATCGCCCCTTCCGGGTCGGCCTCGACGCGGACGATCCCGATTTCGGTGATGGCGTCGGCGGCGGCGCCCGTGCCGG
>Ga0315287_10005756_pt1 | contig 12250 bp, 16 predicted proteins | sample YL17G11_0_MG_FD_205037 | JGI IMG/M metagenome (GOLD analysis project Ga0315287, IMG submission 205037) | Sediment microbial communities from Yellowstone Lake, YNP, Wyoming, USA - YL17G11_0 | ecosystem: Environmental > Aquatic > Freshwater > Lake > Sediment | place: USA: Wyoming | collected...
AGGGTCTCACGCGGAAATGTGCGGCGTTCCACCAGGCAGACGGAATAGCCGGCACGTGCCAGCTGGAGTGACACAGTCGCTCCGGCCGGTCCGCCGCCGATAACAACGACATCATATGCGGATTCCGCCACGTCGTTCTCCGGTGAACGCTATTGAGACGAGCCAACGGAAGGCCCAGTGATGAGTGATTGTCACCTCTCCGAATCCAGAGGCGATGTCGGACAATTCTTTTTTCAAAAATCCACGCCGCACGGAAAGCGGGCCGTCGTGCCGTACCATCGCACTGTGTGAGAAGAACTTCGTCAAGAGAGAGATGCCGACCAATGCCAGAACTGACCTTTGCAGATCGTTGATGACGATGCCGATGCGCGCAACGCGTGACCATTCGGTGAGGATCATACGCAACTCAGCTTCATCGAAATGATGGCAGAACAACGCCGCGTGAACAATATCGAATGAACGATCCCGGAATGGAAGTCGAAATGCCGATCCGTTTACCACACTCAGCGGCGAGAGCCGTTTCCCGGAATAATGGCAGGCGCGGAAATTCAGATCAAGAGCAGTAACGTGGACGGGACGAGCGAGTGCTTTCAATGCGTGCACGAGGTCCGATCCTCCGGCTCCACAGTCCAGGATGCGGAGCGGATGACCGTTTTGTGCGGTTTGATCCATTCGCGCAATACCGGAAACGGACACCCGGTCGCCGCCGAGAAAACGGCTGATCACCGATAGTTCCCTCAATGCCGCGTCGATTCGGTCGTCTGCGATCGACATATCATCCATGAATTCCTTGGATGTGCTGCGGCCGCCGATCATCAACTCCCTTTCAGGAAGGCAATTTCCATCGACAATCCCGGCCCAAACGCTATCGCGCAGAGCCAATCATCCGGTTGGAGCCGCGTATGGGAGAAGAGTTCCTTCAGGACGAAGAGGATCGATGCTGACGACATATTGCCGTAATGACGAAGGACGGTGCGCGAGGGTTCGGTCTGTTCGTCGGTCAGGTGCAAGCCGTTTTGCAGCGCGTCTATGATCGCGCGTCCGCCGGGATGCAGCGCCCAGTGACGGATCCGCTCCGGCTCGAGTCCCATCCGCTCGATGATCTGCCTGGCGACCGGCACGGCTTGTTGTGCGATGATTTCCGGCAACTGCGAGGAGAGCATCATCTCGAATCCCGTATTGCCGATTTCCCACCCCATGAATTGTGCGGATTCGGGAAAAATGTGGGAAGAGGTCTCGACAAGTCGCGCCTGAGTCGGAACTCCAGGCAAAGTGGAAAAGAGCGCCGCTCCGCATCCATCTGCGAAGATCATGTTAGCGAGAATATTGTCACGTGTCGGCTCCGTCTGCAGATGAAGCGAGCACAACTCGACGGAGACCAGCAGAGTCGTGCGGTGCTCGGGTCCGCCGTCGCGCAGCGACTCGAGGACGGACGTAAACCCGACAAGCGCAGCCGCACACCCCATGAAGCCGATATGCGTGCGCTGAATATCCGGCGAAAGGCCGAGTGTTGTAATAAGATGGTAATCGAAGTTCGGGGCGGAGAATCCGGTGCACGAAACCGTGATCAGCCGATTGATCGACGACGCGGCAAAGCCGGTTGATGTGAGCAGGTCTGTCACCGCGGCAACAGAGAGCGTGTTGGCCCATTCTTTGTACAGCATCATACGCTGCTTGGTACCGGGCGCAGGCGCAGTCGGATCGGTGGAATAGAAGCGCGTGCCGGCGGAAGGATCCGCATCGGGCACGATAACGTAGCGGGTTTCGATGCCGGAGCGCGATGCGCCGGCGTCGATCATGCGTGCGACCGCAGGACGTTCACCCATGCGACGTTTCAGTTCTTCGGCGGCGCGCTGCTGGGAAACAACATACGGGGGCGAGGCTGTGGCGATATGCAATAACATCCGGTCCCTCCATCCTTTCTTACAATGTTTCAAGGTAAAGAATAGCGCTGTGAGTCTCAAGCGTCTTGAGCGCCGCAAGCAAATTCCGTACTATGTCCGAATGAAGCTTCCTGCAAAGATTCTCTTGATCACATGTGGCACGATCAGCGTAGCGCTGGGCGTTCTGGGACTGTTTTTGCCCCTCCTTCCCACCACGCCGTTTTTGCTTTTGGCCGCGGCCTGCTACGCGCGAAGCTCCGAGAAGTTGTACAACTGGCTGCTCGGCAATCGTTGGTTCGGAGAGTACATCAGGAACTACCGGGAGGGAAAAGGCATCCCACTCAGGCGCACGGCTGTTGCGATTGCGCTCCTGTGGCTGACGATCAGTTACACGGCGATCGTTGCCGTATCCCTGTTGTGGGTCAGGCTCATCCTTCTTGCCATCGCTGGTGGTGTGACTTTTCATCTGGTCAGCATCAGTACAACCGTGCGATCGCGAAGGGCATTCCTGACCGGCAGCCACCATATCGTTCTGTGCGTCGCAATGCTGTTCGGCGCGTGCAGCAAGTCAAACAATATTCTGCTGGGCCGTGTCGAGGAAAAAGTCGGCAGCCACGTTGTCATCGTCACCGATTGCTACAAGACAAGCGTGCCTCCCGCTCAGATTCTCAAGAGCGCAAGCGACAAACCACTCTACCGTTTCACCCCCTGCCTTGATGCCGATGTTCTCATTGACGGCGATCAGCTTTTCGTCAATGGTAAATCGTACGGCGAGATCAGACAAACCGACACAGTTATTGTGGACCACGGCAAGGTTTTGGTCAACAATGTCCTCGCACCCATCGCCGAACCTCCACACTGAGACTCGCAGACATCCTCAGCTTCCCGAGAATGTATAGAAGAGAACACCTTGATCGATCAGGCTATGAATAGGTGCGCGTTAACGATCGTATTAACCTTCAACTATTTCAGCAAAGTTCTGCGAAAGGTCTCATTGACGTCCCAACCGGATCAAGGGGGCAGAGTTTCGCAGGTCTTCCAACATTTGTATAGAGTCCGCCTCACCTGGGTTCAGTACAAAGAACCGGAACTGATCGAGGGCATTTCCTTGTTCCGAAAGGCGAAGGTGTAATCGCCTTCCCAATCCATGAATCATCAGAATCACTTTGAATCCAAGACATGAGATCAAAGATGAGGAAACTTTTTCTGTTCCCTGCAATCACTGTGGTCATGCTCTTCCCCATTGAACACTTCTCGTCTTCGGCGCTAACGTTACGAGAAGATGCTGCACATCATTCTGCCAACACCATCACTGACACTCCGGGAGACACCGTCATGTCCAATCTTACGAGCCAGGATTCAGACGCGATAGCAACGCTGGCTGCTGTTGAACGGTTCAACGACGCGTTCAACCGGCACGACGTCGAGGCTGTCATGGCCGCGATGACCGACGATTGTGTTTTCGAGAATACGAGTCCATTCCCGGACGGGACTCGTATCGAGGGGCAATCGGCTGTTCGTGCGTACTGGGAAAGCTTTTTCAAGAACTCCCCAACGGCGCACTTCGATGCCGAGGATATCATTGTGTCAGAGGATCGTTGCATTGTACGTTGGAAATACACCAAAACGAAAGATGGGAAACCCTGGCACATTCGCGGCGTGGACGTATTTCGAGTCCGGGGTGAAAAGGTTTCCGAGAAGCTGTCGTACGTGAAGGGTTAGAGTACGCTGCTACACACACAATCCATTCTGTGAAGTAGATTATCCACGCGCTTCCAATTCGGCATTCAATCCGACCCAGAATAGCATCAGGCGTTCTATGCGAACAATGTTTCTCCTCAACATCGGCCACGCGATGCTCCAATCGCTGCAATCTGACACGGAACAATTCTGCAGCCTCCACGGTGTCCATATCGGTCAGAATGCCGGCATCCTGCTCGACGTAGTCGCACAAACCACAACTTCGAAATTCCTGAGTCCTTGTTTGCGATTTGAGATTCAACTGATAAATTCCGAATATTGAACAATCGAATTTCGAACGCCGAACCGATGAGAAGCATTTGAGCCTCGTTGTTCGTCGTTGATTCCCCCTTTGTTGACACTCCTGGCATTTTGCGTTACCTTTTCCGCGAGTAGAATAGGAAGGATTGCCATACTGTAAACCAATACAAAGGAGATCAGACCCTTGCTCCACCACGTAACCGGAAAACAGCAGAACAGCAAAATGTGTCTCGTATGCGGACTGAAAAACCCTTTCGGGTTGAAAGGATCGTTCTACGAGCTTGAAAACAAGGAGCTCGTCTGCATCTTCACTCCCACGGAAATGCATCAGAGCTACCCGGGTCGGCTCCATGGAGGTATCACAACCGCACTTCTGGACGAGACCATCGGTCGGGCAATCATGATTCGGCACGAGGAAATGTTGTGGGGTGTGACGGTTGAATTTACGACGAAATTCAAGAAGCCGATCCCCATCGACCAGGAGCTTCGTGTTGTTGGCAGGATAACAAGTGATGCCAGCCGCTTTTTCGAAGGAACGGGCGAGATTCTCTTACCCGATGGGGACGTGGCAGCCACAGGCCATGGGAAGTACATCAAGATGCCACTCGAAAAAATTGCCGACTTCGATGCAACCGAGCAGGAATGGAGAATCATTCATACAGAGCGGGATCCAAAAACGATCGAATTGTGATACAATTGGCGCCTATCAAATACATCATCTCGTTGTCTTCATCGCGGAGACGTCCCGATCAAACACATCGGGATAAACTGCGCACGTGGAGAATTGCAGGGAAAGAAATTCACAAGGACAAAACCCACAGAAGTAATCCCTAACTTTGACGAGTTTTGATCGTCACCTTAAGATTCGACACAGCCCCAAGCTGCCGAATTCTCTGGCTGGAGGGTTGGCGGGACAATCCCGTGGGTTCAAATTTCGGTGCATTGCTATCGATCACTAAGTTTATGATACTCTCGACGCACCGAAATTTACGGCTCGTGGGCTGGGGCACTTCCAGTGCGTTGAGAATTCGGAAGTTCTCTTTGGTTACTTTCTCTTCAAAGAGAAAGTAACTGACGCTCATGCGATTGTCCAAGTTGCGTCACTCCTACTTGAACTATCAGTTCTTTCTTTGAACCGAGAGCCAGAAAACTATGGTAACAGTCCGCTGAATTTGTTGGCCCGAATTCTCCCAATTTCAAAGGAGTCGCCCTATGAAACGATTTGCACTCATCCCTGCGTTGCTGTTGGCCGCCGTCGCATTACCGCTCCTTGGACAGCCCAAGTACGAGACGGACACACTGAAGTCCGCAAAAGGAACCATCGTCATCTCGTTCCTCGGCCACGGCTCGGTGATACTCGAGTTCAAAGGAAAAGTCATATACGTTGATCCCGTCAGCCGATACGCCGATTTTTCGAAAATGCCCAAGGCCGACCTGATCCTCATTACGCACGAGCACGGCGATCACCTTGACAGCGCAGCGATTGAAGGATGCCGCACTGGAAAGACGATGGTCCTCTGCACGGAAGCCTGTGTGCCGAAGGCACGCGGTGGAAGCGTCATGAGAAACGGCGAGACACAGACGATAAGCGGCGTGAAAGTCGAAGCGGTGCCTGCGTACAATCTCATCCACGTGCGAAGTGAAGGGGTTCCCTACCATGCAAAGGGAACCGGTAACGGGTACGTCCTGACTCTTGGTGGAAAGAGAATCTACACAGCCGGCGATACAGAGAATATTCCCGAGATGTCGAAGCTCGGTACGATCGACGTCGCCTTTCTCCCGATGAACCTTCCCTACACGATGACACCGGAGATGGTCGCGGAAGCAGCGAAGAGAATTCAACCGAAGATTCTGTATCCCTATCACTTTGGCAAGACCGATACCGCCCTGCTCGTGAACCTGCTAAAAGACGAGAAAGTGATCGAAATACGAATCAGGAAGATGCAATAGCGGAAGTTCCGACAGGCCAAGGGGGAACTGTGAAAATCCCGTTCATCCATATCACCGATCTCTATCACCCTCCCCAGGATCCGGACGATCATTTTGATCTTGCGACGGTGATGGCATTGCCGGAACTCGACCTCAGGGGCGTAATCCTTGACTCCACGACGAGATTCCTGCACGCGTCTCCCCAGGGTTTCGACATTCCCCGCGACCCCGGATTTGTCCCTGTCATGCAACTAAGCTACTTGCTTGGACGGTCAATTCCGATCGCCGTCGGACCTTCTGAGCCGCTGAAACATGAAGGGGACACCGGTCGCGACCGTATGCCGGCAGAACAATCAGGCATTGAACTGCTCCTGAGCATCCTTCGCGCCAGCACTGAGCCTGTGGTGATCTCGATGGTGGGTTCGGCACGCGTCGTCGCTGCGGCATTCTATCGTGAGCCGGAATTGATGCGGACCCGGACAAGAGCCCTCCTGCTCAATGCCGGAGCAACGGCAAAAACCAAGACCGAATGGAATGTTAATCTCGATCTCATCGCATACAAAGCAGTATGGAACTCCGGTTTGCCCATTCATTGGTATCCTTGCGCAACAGAACGTGGAGCGTTCGACGAGGAACATGAGTATGGCACGCACTGGAAGGCCTCTCATGAATCTCTGCTGCACGACTTGTCCCCTGCTCTTCGGGCCTGGTTCTGCTATTCATTCACAGGCAATGGACGTGGAGACATCATTCGCGCTCTCCGGGAAGAGGGAAAGGGTGCCGCGTGGGAGCATGTCTTGTCTGCAAAGCGTAGTTTGTGGTCGACGGCGTCACTGGTGATGACTGCAGGCCGCAGACTGGCGCAGACACCGGAAGGATGGCGATTTGTGGCCGTTAGCGGGTCGTCGCTCTCCGCGTGGCCGATGTTTCTCGACCCGATCACCGCAACGGTGCGAGACGACGGCCAAGTCGACTGGCATTCGACGGTTGAGGCGACAAGTTACAGGATTTTCCGGCGACAGTCCGGACGTCAGTACGGGGTCGCGATGGCTGAGGCTCTTCACGCGTTACTCCAATCGCTGCAGTGTTAGATCCTCGAAGCGAAGTGTTCGCCTCTGCAAAGGACGACTATGAAACTTCACCCCTTCATCCTGGCTTGCCTTATTCTCTTTGCCATGTGGGACGGCTGCAAGGACTCGGGTTCCGTCCTCATCGGCGATACCGGCATTGAGGGACAGGTCTTCCTGATCTCCAAGCCCGGCCCCATCCCGATTGGGTGGGTCCCTCCTCCGCTCGAGCAGGTTAACACCATACGGGTACTGGATGCTCAGCGGAGAATCGTGCTTGAAGCAACCACAAGCGATAAGGGGAAGTTTATGATCTCGCTTCAATCAGGGACATACTATCTCCGGGTCAAAGAATCACCAATTCCCGCTGAGACTGGCCCATATCTCGTTGACATCGGCAGGATCATCAGTGTCGAGGCCCATTTTGATAACGGTATGAGGTGAGTGTACTTCAACGCAGGAGAATCGAATGCTCGCGAAACTCAAGGAATACATCGTCGTCTGCTTGCACAACAAGACGCCGCTCTCTGATCTCGATGTGAGAAGACTGAAGGAGCGGATCATCGCATCCAAGCCGCATTACTGGGAAGAATACGAGCCAGGCACCCTTCTTGCTTTTTTCCTTATCAGGAGAGGCGGGAGAACAAGAAGCCTCAAGTTGACGGCAAGCGCTCGGGTACTGAAAGGACCCGGAACACCGTTCGAGAACATGGGTGTCGACAAGGCCGTCGGCGAGCTTGTTACAGAAACCAACTGGTACGGGAAGATCCTCACGTGCCCATTCGGAGACGCCGTGAACCAGGCAATCAAGAAGGCCCGTGACGATGCTGACAGGGAGCATACTCCGAGGGAGAACAAGAGAGAGGAAAAAGGAGAATGACTCAGAAGCGAATGAACATCCTTTCTGTCGCTGGGTATCTGTTGATGGTTGGTGGACTTTTGCTGCTCTACTTCAATCATGGGCTTTTTTCGTATTCACCTATCGTGATCGCGCTCCAGGCCGTGGCGATTCTTCTTATGGTGTGGGCGCGGATCACATTCAAAACCCGAAGTTTTCATCTCTCTGCAACTCCGACTGAGGGAGGACTCGTTACAACAGGCCCCTACAAATACCTCCGCCACCCAATTTATGCTGCGGTGCTCCTGTTTGTTTGGTCCGGTGTGGCGGACAATTTTTCGGTTGAGAATACGTTTCTTGGATGTATCGTTTTCGCGGGTGCGTTCGCACGAATTTTGTGCGAAGAACCACTGGTTCGCGAACGGTATCCCGAGTATCAGCGGTATGCAGAGAAAACAAAGAGGCTGATACCCTACGTTTTCTGAATCATTTGATGCTACTCTGGAAAGGAGGCTCGTATGCGTTCCAACGCGGCCATCGTAGCAACTGTTCTGGGAAGATCACTGGTCTCGATAGCGTGTTGTTTCGTCGTCGGCCTGATCGTTTTTCAGTGGCGCGTCTTTCACCCGTACTTCTGGACATCGCAGCTCATTATGTTCGGCATCGTTGGTTCGGTGTTCTTTTACACGTTGCGGATCAATCGAAGAAACGCGTTCGCCGTACTCCTGGTATTGTTTGTCGTGCAGGTCGGGTTACTCTTCAGAGACCTCCGACCGGTCATGCTTCTGAGGGATTTCATTTTCTTTGCGGCGCTCGCTGCCGCTCTCTACGTCTTCTTTATCGCCTTCTATACGAAGACTGTCAGATACAGAAACCTCCAACCCCTGGTTCTCGCCACTCTTTTTGCGATAGCATTCTCGATTGCCACTCTTGTCCTGGGTCTCCTGGATGAGACGTTCTTCCATCCGCTCGAATCAAGTTTATCCGAGGCCATTCTGACGAATGCCAAGTATGAGTTTCTCGTGGGATTGGGAATAGGGCTCGGCATCCTTTTACTCGACAATGGCTATGTCCGCAAAGCCGGAGAATTAATAATGCGCCTATTAGGCTCACTCGGCGCATCGTTTCGTGAATTTGGCGAACGCCTATAACTTTCGAGACGAAATCTCGTCTTCATGGTATCTCTTGTTCCATCGTTACCTCACATTGTGACGTTATGACCTCAGGCAACTCCTCTTCCGACCAGAAGCCAAACCTCGGCAAGACCATCATGAATGACTTTCGTCGCGGCGACTTCGAGCGTACGCTGCGGCGCGACTTCAGCGAGCTGAAGGATTTCATGCTTAACGAGGAACGCCAGAAACGACTCAAAGAAATGAATCAAGTGAAGCGTTGGCTCTTCATGGCCTGGTGGTTCCTGGAAAGTCTCTTCCTGAAGCTGACGCCCGCACGCCGCATTCTGCTTCTTCTTGCGACCTTGTTTCTGCTCTCAAACATGAATGTGAGAACCGGCGGGAGCGGGGCAAACTTCGAAGGACTCCATTTCATCGGTGCTCTCATACTGCTCTTCATTATCATGCTCGAGCTCAAGGATAAACTCCTGGCACATGAGGAACTCGAGGCGGGCCACGCAGTCCAGGATGCGCTCAAGCCCGAACGCACTCCGCAGGTTTCGGGATGGGGCCTTTGGCTCTTTACACGCTCGGCCAATGAAGTTGGCGGTGACCTTGTCGATTTCATCCAAATTACTCCGGAGAGGATCGGCGTGACACTGGGCGACGTGGCAGGCAAAGGTCTCCGCGCAGCGCTTCTGACCGCCAAGCTTCAGGCAACAATCAGAGCACTTGTCCCTGATGTCACATCACTTTCCCTGCTCGCATCGAAGCTCAATTTCATTTTCTGCCGCGATAGTCTGCCAAACCTCTTCGCTTCGGTCGTCTATGCCGAACTACAACCCGATTCAGGTCTGATCCGAATGGTCAACTCCGGGCATCTTCCTCCCGTTGTTCTCAGGAATGGCCGGATCGAGAAGACGGAGAAAGGCGGAATGGCTCTTGGTCTCTCCCACCAGGCCACCTTCACGGACCAACACGTCGAACTCGGCAGGGGCGAGCTGATGATCGTCTATTCAGACGGATTCACCGAAGCGCGCAATCTCGAAGGAAGTTTTTTCGGCGAACAACGAATCCTCGACTTGCTTCCTCAACTCGCCACGTACTCGGCCCAGCAAATCGGAGATCGGCTTCTGGAAGAAGTCGACAGATTCGTCGGCGAAGCCCGGGCATACGACGATATTTCCATCGCTATCCTCAAACGCCTCTAGTGTGAAACTCTGTAACGACCTCCTTTGTTCTGTCATGATGTCCAACTTTCTTGCGCGAGACGCCGATGAAACGCACGATCTCCAAACCGAAGGCTCAATCGCAGCAGCTCGATGAGCTTCTGTTCCTGATCGAGCAATCCTACAACAAAAAGGCCTGGCACGGAACAAACTTGCGCGGCTCGATTCGCGGCCTTTCGGCACGTGAGGCAGCATGGCGTCCGGGCACGAGTAGACACAATATCTGGGAAATCATGGTGCACTGTGCCTACTGGAAGTATGTCGTCCGCAGACGAATCCTCGGGGAAAAGAGAGGATCGTTTCCGTTGAAAGGGAGCAATTGGTTCCAGCGATCGGCCGATCTCAGCGAACAGGCGTGGAGAGAGGATATCAAGCTGCTCGAATCGTGCCACCGATCGTTGCTCGATGCCGTTTCTCAGTTGAACCCCGGCGAGCTTTCTAGCAGTCCAGCAGGAAGCAAAGTGAGTAACCTGGCAATCATCGTCGGCATCGCTTCGCACGACGTCTACCATGCCGGACAAATCCAACTCCTGAAACGACTTCAACCTTGAACCTTTGCCGTTTCGGATAGATCAATTTGAGATGTCCTCTGCAAGAACATATGCCCACGGCCTCGGAAATCGATGGCGGTGTGGGATGGGCGGCTGAACCCGTGGGTTTCGATTTCGACCCGACCGTAGCTGCTATCAAAATACACGTTCTCTCGATGGGTCGAAATCGTCGGCTTGTGCGGTTGGTGGCTCTCCGCGGGGAGGTCGATTTCCGTGCCCTTTTTCTTTTTGCCCATTTTCTTTTTGGGCAAGCAAAAAGAAAATGGGCTACATGCAAATGAACTATCTGCTCGATGTCGAGCATTCGTGAGAATCATTTCGATAGTCCGCTAGCCAAAATACTATTTCAGCCATAACACACATACATACAGAAACGCATGAACCGCCTCAACTTCATCCTATTCTTCTCGATCTTTTTTCTTCTTTACGGTTTGATCAATTTCTACGTCTTCCTCCGCGGGTGGCAGGCGATACCGACCGGTTCGCATCTTCGAGTCCCCTACGCGGCCGTCTTCTGGACCATCGCACTTTCTTTCATCGCGGGAAGGTTCCTTGAGCGGATCGCCTTCACTCCCTTCAGCACGGCTGTTGTGTGGATCGGGAGCTTTTGGTTCGCGGCATTCGCCTATTTCACACTGGCGGCACTCCTCATAGACATGATGCGTCTGATCAACTACGTTGCGCCCTTTTTCCCATCGTTTGTCACGGAGAACATTGCCCGGACGAAAGCCGTTCTCGCCCTCAGCGTTTTCTCCGTCGTGGTTCTGGCCATCGTGATCGGATACTTCAATGCGCGCTCTCCCCGGGTGAAGATACTGCAAGTGCACATCCCGAAACAAGTGGACTCGGTCAGGACGCTCGACGTGGCTGTCGCATCTGATATTCATCTTGGAACCATCATTGGTCGCGAGCGATTGAATAGCATCGTAGAGAAGATCAACAATTTGCATGCCGACCTCGTCCTGTTCCCCGGCGATATTGTTGACGAAGACCTCGCACCGGTCGTCAACCAGAACCTTGGGGAGACACTTCGGACCATCAAAGCCAAGTACGGTGTCTACGCGATAACGGGTAATCACGAGTACATCGGGGGAGTCGAAGAGGCATGCAAATACCTGATGGATCACGGAATCAGAGTCTTGCGCGATGAGACGATCAATGTCAATGGAAGCATTGTGCTCGTTGGAAGAGAAGACCGGAGCATCTCACAGTTCTCAGGAAAGAAGAGGAAGCCGCTGGCTGAGCTTATGACCGGTGTCGACAAACGGTACCCGATCATCCTGATGGATCACCAGCCTTTTGGCCTGCACGAGGCAGTGGAACAGGGTGTTGACCTTCAGCTCTCCGGCCATACCCATCACGGCCAGCTCTGGCCATTCAATGCAATCACGAACGCGATCTATGAACTCAGCTGGGGGTACAGGAAGACGGCCCAGACGCATTTCTACGTTTCCAGCGGTGTCGGCACCTGGGGTCCGCCCGTGCGCCTCGGCAACACACCGGAGATTATTCACCTCAAGCTCACATTCGGTCAACCACCACCCTCTTAGGGGTCCAGTCAAAAATTGGCGCCACAAAGACACGAAGTCTCAAAGGTCCTCGAATGAAGAGGAAGATCAGAAGCTCTCCTTCGTGTCTTC
>Ga0315287_10005757_pt1 | contig 12250 bp, 12 predicted proteins | sample YL17G11_0_MG_FD_205037 | JGI IMG/M metagenome (GOLD analysis project Ga0315287, IMG submission 205037) | Sediment microbial communities from Yellowstone Lake, YNP, Wyoming, USA - YL17G11_0 | ecosystem: Environmental > Aquatic > Freshwater > Lake > Sediment | place: USA: Wyoming | collected...
CGCCATGTCGTTTGAGGAGGTCTTCGAGGTACGAGCGTTCGAACGCGTCAACGACCAGGCGCTTGGCCTCCCGGAAACGACGGTCGGCTCGCACGGCGGACTCCGCAACCGCTTCGCCGCCCAGGACTTGCTCGGGGAGGTCTCTCAGACGCACCGTTCCGTCCGAGGCGAGCATCACCGCGGATTCGACGGCGCTGCGCAGTTGCCTCAGGTTCCCCGGCCAGAGGGATCGCTCGAGAGCCGCCATCGCTTGAGGGGAGACCACGAGCGGCGGAAGGCGGTTCAGAACGCGCAACTCCTCGATGAAGGCCCGCACGAAAACGGCGATATCCGCACGGCGCTCCCGAAGCGGCGGCACCGGGACGATCGCTCCGGAAAACGCGGCGAGAAGCCCCCGGGACAGCCGGCCTTCGTCGGCCGCGCGGTGAGGACCGACGCCGATCGAGGCGGCGACGCGTGGCCCGGTCTTCCCGGCGGCCAAGGCCGCGGCGAGAGTCTCCTGCGCGGGCCACGCCAGATGTTCGATCGACGCCAGAAAGACGGTCCCCCGCCCGCCGCCCAGGGCGGCGTCCAGGGCCTTCGTGTCACCGGACGGGACGACGACGAACGAATCCGCTTCGTTCGAAAGCGCATGCAGGCAACGCGCCGCATGGCGGCGGCCGCTCCCCGGCTCGCCTGTGAAGAGCACGGGAGCCCGCGTGGCGGCGAGCTCGGAGACGCGCTGACGGAGCGTGTCCGCGGCCTGCGAGCGTCCTTGGATCTGCGGGAGAGTCACGCCACCGCCGTCGTCCACCCTGAGGCGGCAGAGCTCGAGAAGAACGGTCCGCGAGACCGGAGCCGGCGCGTCGCCGACGACCGCGATCACCACCGCGAACGGGTGCGCGCGAAGCAGGTCGAGCGCTTCACGAGGCGTCGCCACCGTGACGGCATCGATACCGGCGCGGATGAGCGCGTCTCGCGCGCGGTCGCGAACGGACGGATCGTCGTCGAGCACCAGGGCAAGTGGGGACGGCATGGATCCCTCCTCCGGCCTTCGACCGAGATATTACAGGCCCAGCTTCGATCGCAGCGCGGCCGCACGGCGAGTGACGTCGCGGTAGCCCGGTTCTTCCCGGACGATCTGCGCGAACAGATCGTAGGCCCCTGACGCGTCTCCGGTCTGCTCGAGCTTGTCGGCGAGGTCGTAGCGGGCCCCGGACAAACGGACTTCGTCACCGCCGGGCGCGTCCAAGGCCGCGCGGTACCACCGGATCGCCTCTTCCGCCTCGCCGCGATCCCAATAGCACAGGCCGAGCATGCTGCACGCTTCGCGGTAGAGCTCCGGCGCGCCCGTGGCGATACGGAACTCGTCGAGAGCCGCGTCCATGAGCCCCATCTCTTTGTAGGCGATGCCAAGATCGTAGTGGGTCTGGAAGTCCCCCACATCCACCGACGCGTTCACGTGCTCTTTGAACGTCTCGAAGACCTGTTCCAGCGACTGCTCGCTCTCCGGCTCGGCGGGCGCATCCGCAACATCCGGCACCCGATCGGTGCCGTACTCCGCCTCGAGGGCGGCCGTGATCGACGACAGGTCCGCCTCGTCGAGCCGGTCACCGCCGTCGCCCGGATCGGCCGCCTCGCCGGAGTCGCCAGAAACCTCCGGAGACCCGGCGCGCGCGCGCGCTTCGAGCGCGTCGAGCAGGGCGCCGTCCGCCCCGGCCTCGCGTGCTTCCGCGATCCGATGGATGGCGTCTTGCTGCATCCCTTGGACGATGTAGAACTCGATCTCCTCGAGCGTGTCGCTCACCGGGGAGCCGGCCACCTGGGTGAACTCTTCGGCCTCGTCGAAGACGATCTCCAACTCACCGGCGTCGTCTCCGGAAACGGCAGGCGGAGCCGGTGGAGCGGGTGGGACCGTCGGCGTCGCCACCCTGGGAGCCGGCGGAGCAGAAGGAGCCGCCGGCCGCTCCGCAGCGGGGAGCAGCGCGAACCCCTCGAGGACCGCGCGGATGGCACTGTCTAGACTGCCCAGCGTCGCGGCTTCGCGTACCGCGCCACGCGCGCCTTCGATATCTCCCGAGGCGCGCTTGGCCAACGCCAGGGCCACGAGACCATCGCGCAACGCCCCTCGGTCGGCTTGGGTTCGAAGGAAGCCGACCAGTTTTTCCTGCGCGGTCACGTGCCCGGGAAAGCGCGACGTGATCTGCCGGAGTTGCTGAAGCGCCTCGCGGTGGAGGCCGTACTTCTCGAAGACCTCGGCCTCGGTCAGATTTCCGCTGACGAACTCGGCATCCGCCGCGTTCAACGGAACCGCGGGCACCTCGTACGTGGAGGCGGTCTGGGCCTCGGGCGCCGCCTTCGGTTCCGGCTCCGGCTCCGGCGACGCGTGAGCGTCGGCCGCGGAACGGCCGAGAAAAAGAAGAGGCGATGTGGGATCGAGCAGCTTCAGCGTCTCGAGTTGGGGCTCCACCTTCGCGGTCAGGCCTTTGGCCTGATAGGCGCGGACGAGACGCTCGACCGCCCGGGCGGCCGTTCCCCGGTTCCCCTCGGCCTTCCGCATCTCGGCGAGCTGCTCGAGCGCGCGCACATGACCTCCGTCCTCGCTGCGCGCAATACGCTCCAACAGGCTCGCGGAGCGCTCGAACTGATGCGCGCGCGCCCACCGGTCGAGAAGCGGCAAGACGCGCGACCAAAGGGGATCGGCATCGCCGCCGGCCAAGGCCGTGCGGAAGGCCGCCTCGATCGCATCCGCGGCGATGGCGTCGGATCTCGGGTCGAGAAGCAGACGCGCCGAACGCTCGGTGTCTCCCAATTCCTCGTAGAGCAAGAACACGCCGCCCGCGACGGCGTCCGCGTGCTCTCCGTGTTCCCAAGCCTCGTCGGCGACCCGCGTGGCCTCGTCGAGCCGCCCGGCGGCCGCGTGGCAGCGAGCCAGGCCGACGAGCGCCTCCGCGCGATTGGGGAGCAACTCGGAAGCGCGCTTGTACGTGCGCTCGGCTTCGTCCGCCCGGCCGCTCGCGAGCAATTTCGCTCCGAGCGCGCCGAGGTCGAGCGCGGCGCGCTCCGTATCCCCTTCGGCGGCGCAGGCCTCCGCGAGGCGCACGACGTGGACGATGCTGTCGGGCTCGGCGGCGGCGAGCTTCTCGTAGACTTCGCGGGCCTTGCCGAACTCCCTCCGGCGCAGGTACTCCTCGGCGGCTTGCAGGAGCCAGGTCCGCGCCTCACCCGGGAGCTTCTGCTTGAGATTCAGCTCGCCGAGCTGAACGACCGCGGAAAGTCGGCTCGGATCGACCTTGACGATCTTCTTGAGGATCGCGATCGCCTTCGGGTAGAACCCGGAGGCGGAGAACTGGTTGGCGATCATCTCGTAGTAGACGATCGCGTCGGCCCCGCGATTGCTGCGAGCCAAGAAATCGCCCACGCGATTGAGCATCAGCAGGTCTCGCGGAGCGTCCTCCGCGAGGCGCTTGCACTCGTCCAGAGCCAGGGCGACTTTCCCCTGCTTGAGCAGTCGCTCCGCATTCGAGAACGTCTTCTCGCGATCGAGGGCCATGGCCTCCTACCGCTCGCGACGTTCCTGAATTCTCGCCTTTTTGCCGGCCCGGTCGCGCAGGTAGTACAGCTTCGCGCGGCGCACCTTGCCGAGGCGGGACACTTCGATCTTCTCGACGATGGGCGAGTGGATCGGGAAGATCCGCTCCACGCCGACGCCGCCCGAAGTCTTGCGGACCGTAAATGTGGCTCGAAGCCCGGCGCCGCTGCGACGGCTGATCACGTCGCCCTCGAAGACCTGGATTCGAGACTTGTCGCCCTCGATCACCCGGACGTGGACCTTGACACGGTCGCCGGGGCGAAACTCCGGAACATCCGTCTTCATGCCCGCGGCCTCGATCATGCGAATCACGCTCATGACGTACCTCGTGGGCGTCTCGCGGACGCCGTCACTGTGCTCGACACTTCGATCAGATCCGGTCGCTTGTCCCGGGTCGCCGCGCGGGCGCTCTCGTGGCGCCAACGGTCGATCGCCCCGTGGTCCCCGGACAGGAGGACCGGCGGCACCGGCAGGCCGCGGTATTCCGCGGGCCTCGTATAGCTGGGAAAATCCAACAGGCCGGAAGCGAAACTATCAGCCGCGGCCGACGCGGCGTTTCCAAGGACGCCGGGCACGAGACGAGCCACGGCGTCGATGACCATCATCGCGGGAAGCTCTCCCCCGGTGAGCACGACATCGCCGGCCGAGATCTCCTCGTCGGCGAGCCCAGCGCGCACGCGCTCGTCGACCCCCTCGTAGCGGCCACACAGGAGGACGACCCGGTCGAACGCGGCGAGGCGGTCGGCTACGGCGTGGTCGAAGGGCTTGCCCTGCGGCGACAGCAGGACGACGCGTTCCTTGGGCGAGGGGTAGCGCGCGCGAACGAAGGAGACGGCCTCGAACAGCGGCTCGGGCTTGAGGAGCATCCCCGGCCCGCCGCCGAACGGGGCGTCATCCACCTGGCGCTGCGGCCCCACACCGAAACGGCGAAGATCGTGCACGCGAACGCCGACCCTTCCCGCGCGTCGCGCGCGAGCGAGCATCCCGTCGTCCAGGGGGCCCTGGAACATGGACGGGAAGAGGGTCACCACGTCGAAGTTCACGCCGTCTCCTGCCCGCCGTCGGCGTTCAGTCCGCGGAGGCCCTCCGGGAGGGCCAGGCGGATCGTCCCGGCAGCTTCGTCAATTCCGGTCACGAACTCTCTCACCATCGGGATGAGGGTCTCGACCCCTTGGTCGTCCTTCACGAGCAGGAGGTCTCCCCCTCCCGCCCCGATCACATCCGCCACCCGCCCGATGTCACCCAACACCGCATCCGTCACGAGCAGTCCCACGAGGCGCTCGACCCAGTAAACGTCTTGGGGCAGCCGCGGTACCTCCTCGGCCGGCGCCAATACGTCTCTCCCGCGAAGTGCCGCCGCGTCGTTCGCGTCGTCCACTCCCGAAAGCTTCAACACGAGACGGTCGCGGTAGGCACGGGTGGACTCGACCTTTCGAGAAACTTCCTCGACGCCGGGACCCGATCCGTGAATGACGACGCGGCTGAGGTGAACCCAACGCGCCGCCTCTCCCGAGACCACTTTCACGGTGATCTCACCGTGACTGCCGCGAAACCCGCTCACCCGCCCGAGGACGAGTGCCTTGCCTTCCAGGTTACTCAACGATTTCCAACACGACCCGCTTCCGGGATTTCTGTCCGGCGGCAGCGACGATCGTCCTCAGCGAGCGGGCCGTTCTCCCTTGTCGTCCGATGACCTTGCCCAGATCCCCGGCGGCCACCTTCAACTCGAGGACCAACCCCTTCTCTCCGGGGATCTCACTCACCTCGACCGCGGCCGGTTCGTTCACCAGCGCCCTCGCGATGAATTCCACGAGATCCTTCATTGCTGCCTCGCTCAAGCTCCGGCTTGAGCGCTCTTCGCCCTGGAGAGAAGACTCCGAACCGTTTCCGAAGGGTGCGCCCCCTTCTTGATCCACGCGTCCGCTTTCGCGACGTCGAGCTGAACCGTCGCGGGATTCGTTGCGGGGTTGTAGGTGCCCAGAGTCTCCACGACACCGCTTTGCGGCGTCCTGCGGCTGTCGGAGACCACGACCCGGTAGAAAGGATCCTGGCGGGAACCCATCCGTTTGAGGCGAATCTTCAGCACGAGCCTTCTCCTTTACGACTCCACGGCCAGTAAAACCGACAATATAGCTTACCGCCCCAAGAATGGGAGCCGGAAGCCCTTTCCGCCCCCCCGGACGGCCTGGACCTGCTTCATCATCTTCCTCATCTGCGCGAACTGCTTCAGGAGCTTGTTCAACTCCGGGACGGACCGGCCCGAGCCGTGGGCGACTCGTTTCTTGCGGCTTCCGTTGAGGATTTCGGGGCGATTGCGCTCGACCGGGGTCATCGAGTCGATCAGAGCCAAGACCCCCTTGAAGGCCCCGTCGTCGAGGTTGACGCCCTTCAAGGCGCCCATGCCCGGGAGCATCCCCAAAACCCCGGAAAGCGGACCCATTTTCTGTAGCGTCCGAATCTGGTCCCGGAAGTCCTGGAGGGTGAACTCGTTCTTCCGGATCTTCTTTTCCATCTCCATCGCCTGGGCGACGTCGACGGCTTCCTCGGCCTTCTCGATGAGGCCGAGCAGATCTCCCATGCCCAGAATGCGGCCGACCATGCGATCGGGGTGGAACGGCTCGAACTCGGTCGGCCGCTCTCCGGTCCCCACGAACTTGATAGGCACCGAGGTGACGTGCCGAATTGAGAGCGCGGCTCCCCCTCGGGCGTCACCGTCCATCTTCGTCAGGATCACTCCGGTCAGCGAGAGAGCCTTGTGGAACTCTCCGGCCGACCGCACGGCGTCCTGACCCGTCATCGCGTCGGCGACGAAGAGGATCTCCGACGGTTCGAGGGCCGCCTTCAGTCCGCGCAGCTCGTCCATCAGGGTGTCGTCGATGTGCAGCCGGCCGGCGGTGTCGATGAGTACGGGATCGTACCCCTTGAGGCGAGCCTCGTTGAGCGCCGCCTTCGCGATCGCAAGCGGCGATTGGCTTCCGTCGTGCGCGTGGACCTTCAGTCCGGCCGACGTCCCCACCCGCACGAGTTGCTCGATGGCCGCCGGGCGGTAGACGTCGGCGGGAACGAGATAGGGGAACTTCCCCGCCTTCTTCAGCCACAGACCCAGCTTGGAGGCCGTCGTCGTCTTCCCCGAGCCCTGAAGGCCGACGAGAAAGATGACGGTCGGCGGCTGCGCCTTGAACTGGAGTCGCTCCGCCTCGCCGGCGCCCATGACGTTTTGAAGCTCGTCGCGGACGATCTTGACGACCTGCTGGCCGGGCGACAGGCTCTTCAGGACCTCTTCGCCCAGAGCTTTCGCGCGCACGCCATCGAGCAGCGCGCGAACGACTCCGACGTTGACGTCGGCCTCGAGGAGAGCCATCCGAATCTCACGGAGGGTTTTTTCGAGGGTCTCCTCGGTGATCCGCGTTTGCCCGCGCAGGGTGTCGAAGACGCCCCGCAGGCGTTCTGTCAGCGTGTCGAACATGATGGCTTCCCGGTGAGAAGGGGCCTAAACCGATTTCAGGAGGTGGCCCATCTTTCGTTTCTTGGTTTCGAGGTACCCGCGATTGTCGTCGCCGGGAGGCGCTTCGAGCTGAACCCGTTCGACGATCTCGAGTCCGTACCCCTTCAGCGCGACGTACTTCCCCGGGTTGTTCGTCAAGAGCCTCAGGCGGCGGATCCCGAGGTCGTAGAGGATCTGCGCGCCGACCCCGTAGTCCCGGTGATCCGCTTGGAATCCGAGCGCCAAATTCGCCTCGACCGTGTCCTTGTGCTGGAGGTCTTGGAGCTCATACGCCCGGAGCTTGTTCGCCAGCCCGATCCCCCGCCCCTCTTGGCGCAGATAGAGGATCACGCCCTTCCCCTCGCCCTGGATCATCTCCATCGCGCGATGGAGTTGGTCGCCGCAATCACATCGCATCGATCCGAAGACGTCTCCCGTCAGGCACTCGGAGTGAACGCGCACGAGCACGGGCTCGTCGGGCTTCGGGTCGCCCATGACGAGCGCCACGTGCGTACGGTCTTCGAGTTCGGTGTGGAACGCGTGAATCGTCCACGCGCCCCGATCGGTCGGAAGGGTCGGCGAGGCGACGCGAGTGACCAGACGTTCGGTGCGCATCCGGTAGCGAATCAGATCGGCGATCGACAGGAGCTTCAGACCGTGAGCCGCCGCGAACGGGAGCAGCTCCGGGAGGCGCGCCATCGTTCCGTCGGCGTTCATGATCTCGCACACGACTCCGGCGGGATTGAGCCCGGCGAGGCGGCAGAGGTCGACGATCGCTTCGGTGTGCCCGGCGCGCTTCAAGACGCCTCCCGCCACGGCGCGCAGCGGAAAGATGTGGCCCGGCCGAGCGAGATCCTCGGCGCGGGTTTCCGGGTCGACCGCGACGCGAATCGTGCGGGCTCTGTCGGCCGCCGAGATTCCGGTGGTCACCTCGCTGCGGGCCTCGATCGAAACACAAAACGCGGTGCCGCGGCGCGCGGTGTTGTCTTGCACCATCGGCGGAATCTGCAGGGCATCTAAACGCTCGGCGGTCATCGGGAGGCAGATGAGGCCGCGCCCGTGCGTCGCCATGAAATTGACGATCTCCGGCGTGACGAATTCCGCTGCGCAGACGAGGTCGCCCTCGTTCTCGCGATCCTCGTCGTCCAAGACCACGACGACCCGGCCCGCGCGGAGGTCGGCCAGGGCCTCTTCGACCCCCGCGAACCGGGGCTTGTCATGATCTTCGCTCATCGCCGCCTCTCGTTCATCAACGTCTCAAGATACCGTGCGATGACATCCGCCTCCAAATTGACGGCCTGCCCGGGCTTGAGGCTTCCCAGTTTGGTCCGCGCGAGCGTCTCGGGGATCAGCGCAACCTCGAAGCTGCGCGCTTGCACCGCGGAAACCGTCAGGGAGACGCCGTGCACCGCAATCGCTCCCTTGCGGGCCACCAATCCGCGCAAGGCCGCGGGGAGCGCGATCGTCAGGCGCACGTCGTCTCCGCGTCGCCGCAACGCGACGACCTTGGCGACCGCATCCACATGCCCTTGCACGAGGTGGCCTCCCAGGCGGTCCCCCACCGCAAGCGCGCGCTCGAGATGCACGCCCTCCCCGACGCGCAGCCCGCCTAGCGTCGTGAGTTTCAACGTCTCCGCGACCGCATCCGCCTCGAACCCGCTCCCCTTGCGGCGGGCGACCGTGAGGCAGACGCCATCGACCGCCACGCTCTCGCCGTCGCGCATCGATGCCACCCTAAGGTCGCTCGAGATCGTCAGCCGTGTCGCCCCGGCCCCAGTGACGATGCGCTCCACGCGGCCGAGCGATTCGATCAACCCGGTGAACATCAGGGTGCCTCGAGTCTGCCGATCAGAACCACGTCTTGCCCCAACGGGATCGTCGCCGAGCGAACGAAACGCCAGGCCTTGCCCGGCTCGCTCGGGGCGGACATGTCGACGACGGGCGTCGCGTCGCCGGACCCGAAGAGCCGGTCGGCGACGAACAGCACGACGTCGTCCACGAGACCGCCGTTCAGGAACGCGCCCAAGGTCTTGCCGCCTCCTTCGACCAGCACCGATTGCACGCCGATCCGGTGAAGGTCGGTAAGAACCGCCGCAAGGTCGAAACCCGCGGCGGAATGCGCGACCGGGACGATTTCGGCAACGTCGCGGAAACGGGCGACCGCGGCTTCCGGACAGCCGGCCGCGACGTAGACGCGCGTGGGCGGAGTGGCCGGCGTCTCTCGCAGGAAGACCTTGGCCGCCGGGTCCAGCGCCAGCCGAGGCGCCAGCACCACGCGCCGCCGCACGGCGTCGACACCCGGAAGACGAACCGTCAAGCTCGGGTCGTCCCGCCGCACCGTGCCCGCGCCAACGCACACCGCATCGTGGCGTAACCGGAGGCGGTGCGCGTAGCGGCGCGACGCGTCGCCGGTGACCCAGGCCGAGTGGCCCGAGGCCGCCGCGATCCGGCCATCCAACGACTGGGCCGCCTTGAGCGTCACCCAGGGGCGGCCCCGCTGGTGTGTGGAGAGAAACGGCGCGTTCAAAGCGCGCGCCTCCGAGGCAAGCACCCCGTCCGTGACGGCGATCCCTGCGGCTCGAAGCGCCAGAAGTCCTCGCCCATCCACCAGCGGATTCGGGTCGACGATGGCGGCGACGACCCGAACGATCCCCGCCCGCACGATCGCCGCGGAGCACGGGGCCGTGCGGCCGTGATGCGCGCACGGCTCGAGGTTCACGTACAGAGTCGCCCCCCGCGCGCGCGCGCCGGCTTCCTCGAGCGCCAGCGCTTCGGCGTGCGGTTCTCCCGCGGCGCGATGGAATCCTCGACCGACGAGAGCACCGTCGTTCACGATGACGCAGCCCACGAGCGGGTTCGGACTTGTCGTCCCCTCGCCCAACGCCGCGAGCGCCAGCGCCTGCGCCATCCACGCCTGGTCGCTCACGCCGCGCCCTCTCCGCCGAGGAGGCCGTCGACGTACGCCGCGGTATCGAACTCGAGGAGGTCTTCGAGAGCCTCGCCGACGCCGACGTAGCGGATCGGGACGCCGAGCTCCCGCCGGATCACCAGCGCGACCCCGCCCTTCGCCGTCCCATCCAGTTTCGTCAGGACGACACCCGTGACGACCGCCGCCTTCGTGAACTCGCGCGCCTGCTGCAGCCCGTTCTGCCCCGTGGTCGCATCGATGACGAGGAGCACCTCGTGCGGCGCGCCGGGAACCTCGCGCGCGGCGATACGCGCCATCTTCTGGAGTTCGGCCATCAGCGGAACCTTGGTGTGAAGCCTCCCCGCGGTGTCGACGAGTACGGTGTCGATCCGTCGCGCGCGCGCCGCGGCCAGCGCGTCGAACACGACGGCGGAGGGATCGGAGCCTTCGCGTTGGCGCACGACCTCGACGCCGGCCCGTTCGGCCCAGCGTTCGAGCTGGTCGATCGCGGCGGCGCGAAACGTGTCCGCCGCCACGACGATCACTTTGCGGCCGGAGGCTCGCTCCCGCGCGGCGAGCTTGCCGATGGTCGTCGTCTTGCCACCGCCGTTGACGCCGACGATGAAAATGACGCGCGGCGGATCAACGGGGGTTTCCGCGGCGCCGGGGCCGGCGAGCGCGGCGACGAGCGCGGCGCGCAGCGCTTCGCGCAGCCCCGAACCGTCGAGCGTCCCCGCGCGCGCCTGCCGTCGCACACCCTCGACGATCTCCTGGGTCAACGAGGGACCGAGGTCCGCCGACAACAGGCTGGTCTCGAGTTCCTCCAACGTCGTCTCGTCCACGACGTGGGTCGAAAACGCGGTGCGCAGCGACGCGGCGATGCCCTCGCGCGTGCGCGCAAGGCCTCGGACGAGCTTCTTGAACGCGTCGAAAGCCATCGACGCGTCAGGGCAGCATCTTCATGAGGTCGTAGGCTTTCGAAGCGCTCTCGCTCCCGGGCGAGAGCTCTTGGCAGCGGGCGAAGTGCTCCCGCGCTCTGCCCGGCTGGTCGAGCTTCATGTAAACGAGGCCGATCCGGTACTGATACTCGCCGTTCGCCTTGTAGTCGGGTGCCGCGACTTCGTACTCGCGCGCGGCTTCGTCGAGGAGTCCCGCCTTGTCGAGCGCCGAGGCGAGCTCGAAGTGTCCTCGCCAGAACTTGGGGTTGATCTCGACCGCCTGCCGCAACTGGAAGATCGCCTCGTCCTGGCGGCCCTCGGAGCGGTAGAGGATCCCGAGGTTGAGGTGGGCCTTTTCGGGGGACGAGTACGACGGGTCGGCGAGCACTTGCAGGAATTGCCGTTCGGCCTGGTCCTTCCGGCCGGTCGCGTCGTACACCGCGCCGAGGTTGTTGCGCGCGTCGGTCAGGTGCGGATCCAGCTCCAGCGCCTGCGTGAACGCTTGCTCCGCCTCCGCGTTGCGCCCGGCGAGGAAGCACAGTTGTCCGTAGTAGTTCCGCAGGGCCGCGTTTTTCGGCTGCGATGCGGTCGTCTTTTCCAGGATGCCGAGCGCCTCGTTCACCTTCCCCGCGGCGAAATACGACTCGGCGAGGCGGATGTTCGTCGCCGCCTCCGAGGCCGGGTCTTTGGGCTTCGCCTTGGCCGGTGCGCACGCCGAAAGGGATGCGGCCAGAAACGCCACGGAGAGGATCGCTACGGCCTCAAACCTTGGGGGACCGTTCATCGAGGGAACCTCATCGATCGGAGTGGCGTGCATTGTAGTTCACGAGCGCCCGACGCGGATGCTCTCGAGGCCGCCGATCTCGCCTTTCAGGTGCTCCCGAAGCCGCGCCATGAGCCTCGCCTCGGCCTGGCGCACCGCCTCGCGGGTGGTGCCGAAGCGATCCCCGATCACCTGGAGCGTCACCGGCTCGTCGGAGAGCAGCCGTTCGTCGAGGATCACCTGCTCCCTTTCGCCGAGGCCAACGCGAAACCGGTCGATCGCCGCCTTGACCTTCTCCTGGAGCTCCCGGCGCGCAACGTCCTCCTCGACCGTCGGCCCCGTGTCCGGCATCAGATCGCCGCGCGTCCGGTCCTCCGCGTCGCCCAGGGGCGCATCGAGGGAGACGTCCTGGGAGTGAAGCGCGCGCTCGATGTCCATCACGTCCGCCTCCGAGACGTTGAAGTGGTCGGCGAGCATCTTCGGGCCGACGTCGAACCCCTCCGCGATCAGACGGGCCTTCTCCTGGCGCAGGTTGCGCAGGAGCTTGCGCCGGTCGTTGGTCGTCCCCACGCGCACGAGTCGAACG
>Ga0315287_10005758_pt1 | contig 12249 bp, 11 predicted proteins | sample YL17G11_0_MG_FD_205037 | JGI IMG/M metagenome (GOLD analysis project Ga0315287, IMG submission 205037) | Sediment microbial communities from Yellowstone Lake, YNP, Wyoming, USA - YL17G11_0 | ecosystem: Environmental > Aquatic > Freshwater > Lake > Sediment | place: USA: Wyoming | collected...
TGCGGCCGCCAGGGTCTCATAAGTCCCCTGGAGAATGCCCTGGGTCCCGATGTAGATCCAGCTTCCCGCCGTCATCTGGCCGTACATCGTCAATCCCAGACCTTCGAGCCGCCGGAACTCGTCCCAGGTCGCCCACTTGGGGACGATCAGGGAGTTGGCGATCAGGACCCTTGGGGCGGCTTCGTGGGTCTTGAAAACAGCCACCGGCTTGCCGGATTGAACGATGAGCGTCTCGTCGTTCTGTAATTTTTTCAGACTGCCGACGATGGCGTGATAGCATTCCCAGGTCCGGGCGGCTTTTCCCGTCCCGCCATAGACGATGAGCTCGGCGGGCTTCTCCGCGACTTCGGGGTCGAGGTTGTTCATGAGCATCCGCAGGGCGCCTTCCTGGGACCAGCCCTTGGTGTGGAGCCGGCTGCCGCGGTATGCCCGTATGGCATGAAGTTTCGGACCTTTTCGTTCGGTCATTTTATCCTCCTGCCAAGGCCCGGAAACGCCCCGGACCGGTCTTCAAATATATCACATCCCCCGAGAGATGCCAATAAAGTGGTTCTCTTCCATTTCGTGTGGGCTGGGGGCTTGGACCGTTAATCTCTATGGAGCGTTTTTCGATAGCCGTCCCGTCCAAGCCCTCAACCCACGCCAAACGTAAGAGAACCAAAAGAGTAAAAAAAGGTGTTGACGGGTGGAAAAAAATATTATAAATTGATATCGGGTTTTCAAAGGAAAGTGGAGGAGCCGGATGCCTGGCTAAGCAGGCTTCCGACCCTAAGCCAAGGTTAAAATGTTGAAGGCACGGGAACAGTTTCGGTCCGACTTCGGAGCGGATGGTGCAGGGCTATGATCCAAAGGCAGGTTCTTGTTCTGAACCCCAACCCCATCGAATCCGACTATCTTTCCGAATTGTGCCGCCGTTTCGGGACGGTGCTCTCCGCCGAGTCCCTCGAAAAGGCTACTGCCCGCCTGGGGTCCTCAGAGGTTCAGGTCGCGGTCCTGGATGCCTCCCTGGCCTCCTTCGCCTCCAGCGGGAGATCATTCAAGAAAACCACCGGGATCGTCATTACCGGAGGCGATGAGGCGAAACTCCGTTCCCGGGCCGAGGAGTGGCCCGCGGAATACTCTGTAGACACCTGCAACGTCTCCCCCCCCGTCTTCGATGACCTCCATTTCTACAAGGTCATGGAGCGGGCGCTAGCTCACAGCCGGTTGAAATCCGAACTCCTGGACGCTCGGAACGCGCTCGAGCTCAACGAGGCCAAGGTCAAGAAGGTCCATTCGGAGATCAAGGAGATCAAAGGGCTCATCAACGATAATTTCGTCAAGGAGCTCGAGAAGCGCATCGCTATCGAGGCGAAATACGTCTGGTTCCAGAAGGAGCGGCAGAGGATCGAGAAGGTCCTGCGCAAGATCTACGCGGCAAACGACGTTAGCAGCCTGCTGGATATCATCACGGACATCAAGGGAATCGTCCAGGCGGGCGGGGCCACGATCTACGTCCTGGACGCGAACGAGACACTAGGCAGGTACCTCAAGCCCCTGGTCTGGGACGACACTTTCCTGACCCATCACGAGTTCTCCAAGTTCATAGCCCCGCTTGATGCCCAGGATTTTGCCGCCTCCGTCGCCCGACTCGGGCGGGAGATCAACGTCACAGAGCTATCCTTCGACAAGAGGCTATCCCGGAGATACCTCGAACACCTCAAGACGCCTATAAAGAGCCTCATGGGCGTTCCTATCATGCATGACGAAGAGGTCATCGGGGTCGTCGAGGTCTACAACAAGGCCTCGACGGGAAAACCGACCCGGGCCGGGTTCACAAGAGAGGACCAGGAGATCCTTCGCGGGCTGTCCGAGCACATCGCCATCTCCATGACCAAGCTCAACCTCATCCAGTACGACGCCCTGACGGGGCTGTTGAGGCCCGACCCCTTCTTCGAAAAGGTCATCCAAAAGATCAATTCCCAAAGCAAACGCCGCTGGGAGGAAGGCGCCTGCGCGCTGGTCATGGGCGACGTGGACTGGTTCAAAAACTACAACGACCGGAACGGCCACGAGGTAGGGAACAAACTCCTCCGCGAGCTGGCCGGTGTTCTAAAATTCTCCATCCGCGAGGAAGACCTGCTCTGCCGGTACGGCGGCGAGGAATTCTTGTTCTTCCTGACGGGAGTGAAGAGCCTGGAAGAGGCCTGCCTACTCACGGACCGTATCCGGAAGAACGTCGAGGAGCACTACTTCGAGTTCCAGGAGTTCCAGCCGCGGAACAACCTGACGATGTCCTTCGGTGTCGCCCTCTTGCCCAAGAATAGGCTGGACGCGTCCTCTCCCATCAGCAGGAGCGACCTGAAGCTCCTGGCCGGCGAAGCGGACATGGCTATGGCCGAAGCCAAGGGGAAAAGGGCCCCCGAACCGGGGCCCGCAGAATTGGGCGAACAAGTCCTGATGAAGAACAAGGTCTGCAGTTATTCTCGGGAATGGGTGGAGGAAAAAGGCGGGGGGACGATCCAGACCTACAAGGAAACGTCCTACAAAGAGAAGAGAAGATATGAGAGGTTCAATGCCTCCACCGTCCTCATGATCAAGGAAGATGGAGGCTTCAAGGTGACAAAAACGGTGAACTTGAGCCTCGGGGGGGCCAAGATCCTTTCAGAGGCGCGACTGCCGCTGGCCAAGACCTTCGACCTGGTTCTGGTTCTGGGGACCAAAGCAACCCCCCTCCGGATCGACGTCATCTATTCAGACAAGGCCGCCGGCGAATCCCCTTACTTCTATTCGGGTTTAAGATTCAAGGACCTGACGCCCGCCGAGCAGAAGGACATGAAGGCATTCTTCTTAACCAGCTGCGGGAAGGGAACGGATAACTGATCAGTCGCCCTCGAGTTCTTCGAGGATCGACCGGACATATACTTCCTTGGGGACGGCCCGCTCGAGGAAAGCCGCACGCATGGCTTTCACGTCCTTCTCGAAGGACGCCAGGTCATCCGGATTCGCCCAGTTCTCTGTGCTTAACCGCTCCGCCAGTTCCTTCAAAGCCGGGACATTGATGATGTCCAGGGTCGCCCCGGGAAGCGCGCGGGGTCTTTCCTCGCACGTCCGGACGGCCCTAAAGACGAGTTTCCGGAGCCCTTCCTGCCCGTTTATAAGCTTATGTTTAATGAAGAACCGGTCTTTGGCGGATTCGGTTTCGCCAATCTTGAGCGAAAGCTTCTTGGAATCCTCGAGGGACCTTTCGACGGCCGCAAGCAAGTGCTCGGGATCCAAGACGACCTTTTTCCCCTTCTGGAAATAGCGGATCTCCCCGCAGCCATCAACCGGATCCGTCCTTCCCAAGGCATCCAGGGCTCCGGCGGCGGACCCGGGAGGCGTCTCGCCCGGGACCGCCTCCCGGCCGGGCTCCTCTTCCAAAACAGAGTATTCCGCCTTGGTGTTCTCCGGAGGTACAGTGGATTGGATGATATCCTCGATCTCCGGGACCCGGAGGTCCCAAGGATTACCCTCTTCCGGCAGCGGCCGCTGTTCTTTTCCGCCCCGGAGAAGCCCGGCGGATAGGAGCTCCTTGATCCTCTTCAAGTTCTCCAGTTCCTGGTCAAGATCCATGCCGGGCGCGGCGGCCTCCTCCCGATCGGGCACTTCGGTGATGATCCCGAACTTCTCCCTCAGGTCCTTCTTCAGGAATCCCGCCCGCTCGGCAGTCCGCTGTCTCAGGGATTCCAGCTTCTGTTGGAGATCGTTGACCTTCCTGATCTCCTCGGCGGTCTGCCTGGACAGGTTCTCGACTTCGGCATGGAATTGGAGGGCACGCTTGATACGCTCACGAACTTCTTCCAGGATCGTGCCCCTCTCGGCCTCAACCTCGGCGACCATCATCCTGAACTCGATGAGAGCCTCCCTTTCCTGGAGGAATTCCTTTTCGACCTCCTCCACCTTTTTGCGGGCGATTTCTTTTTCCTTCTGGATCCTAGCAGCCAGGGCCTTTTCTATGTCTTCCTTCTTTCCGGGCAGGAGCTTCTCCAGCTGCTGTTGGATCTCCTGGATGGCAGAGACGGACTCCCTAACGGTCTCTTGAGTCTCAGACATGCGGTTTCTCCTTAGCCTCTAAGGGGTATCTTATTATTCGAAGCCCGGCGTGTCAAGCCGGCTCGCGAAGGCGAGATCTTCTTGAAACAAGCCGCCGAATTAATGTATAAGAGGAAAGATAAGGAAGCGCGGACGACATGAACAACCATAGGATCCTGATCGTGAGCGGGGACGACAGCCGCACCCGGAGCCTGATCTCTTTCCTCTCCGACCTGGACCTAGAGATCGAAAGGACCACCGCCTGCCCGAAAGCGTCCTCGCTCACGGGCTCCCGACCCCGGTTCTCCCTTCTCATTCTGCCGGCGTCCGGACGCAAGGACCAGGAGATCGCATTCCTGAGGGACCTTCATGAGGCCGACCCCGGCTTCCCCGTGGTCATGCTTTCCAACTCAGCAGAGCCTCGTTCCCTAATCTCCTTCCTCCAGGAAGGTCTCATCGATCAGGTTTCAAGTCCCGACAATTTCGCAGGCATTTATTCGGCCGTCCGGAACGGTCTCGCCAGGAGACAGCTTGCCGTCGAGAACGAGCATTATGTGAAGAGCCTGACGAAGCTGAAGCTGGAACAATCCAGGAACATCCGCAAAACCCTCGAGCTCGAAGAGATCAATGACACGACATTGGAGAACCTGATGACCGCTCTCGACCTCAGGGACGTCGAGACCTTCGGCCATTCCCAGAGCGTTGCCAAATACAGCCAGGTCTTGGCCAGGATCCTGGGGATCGAGGACAAACAGATCTTGGACAATATCCGTAAGGGAGCCCTTCTCCACGACGTGGGCAAGATCGCCATCCCGGACTCCATCCTCAAGAAGCCGGGCCAGCTCACCGTCCAGGAGTGGGAGAAGATCCGGCTCCACCCGTCCCTAGGCTACGGACTCGTCAAGGAGATCAAGCTGGTCAAAGAAGCCGGGAACATCATCCTGTGCCATCATGAGAAGGTTGACGGGACGGGTTATCCCGCGGGTCTGCGAAAAAAGGAGATCCCGCTGGAAGCACGTGTTTTCGCCCTGGCCGATGCCCTGGACGCCATCACGTCCCATCGCCCCTACCGCAGGGAGCGCGACTTCGCGGCCGCCGGTCAGGAGATCCGGAAACATACGGGCGCACATTTCGACCCCCGGGTGGTCGATGCGTTCAACAAACTCCCTCTCGAAAGATGGGAGAAGATCCGCTATGAAACGACCCGGCTCCTCCCTTCCATCATGGAATACCACAGCCTGGTCAAGAAGAAGTAGGGCGGGCGCGGCGCTTGCGGGCGACAACGACCCTTGGGACACCGGCCAGATCAAGCGCGAACTCGATCTCATCCCAGCCGTCTCCAAACAGCAGCCGGACATCATCCATCTGGCCCACTCCGATCTCCATGACGAGCCGACCGCCGGACCTCAGAAAACGGTGTGACCGCTTGATGAGCTTTCCGATGAACTCCGTCCCCTTATCCCCGCCGATGAGAGCCCGCTTCGGTTCATGATCACGGACTTCCGCCGCGAGCTCCGTCCATTCTCTCCGGGAGACGTAAGGAGGGTTGGACACGATGACATCGAACAGCGGCCGCGGCTTCCCGAAGACGGAGAGAAGGTCGCTCCTGACGAACCGGACGCCCGCGGCGTCGAGGACGGCCGCGTTCGCGCGGGCGATCTTCAGGGCCCTGGCAGAGATGTCCACGGCGGTGATCCGGGCCAGTGGGAGCTCCCGGGACAGGGCGATCGCGATATTGCCGCTCCCGGTCCCGACGTCCAGGATGGACGCCCTTCGGCCGGCAGCCAACTCAACGGTCTTTTCGACCAAAAGCTCGGTCTCGGGCCTAGGAACGAGGACCCCCGGCCCGACCTTGAACGACAGGGACCAGAATTCCTTCCGGCCTGTCAGGTGGACCAATGGATATCCGGCCAGGCGCTTCCTGATGAGGCCGTGAAATCTTCTCTCGACCTTCCGCGGAACCCGGCCGCCGGGATCGGAATAGAAGTCCTTCTCGTCGAGCGACGCCGCATGGAAAAGAAGGACCTTGGCTTCGAGCTCCGGATATGAGACCGCCTTGAGAAGTCTTATGCCTTCGTTGAAGAGCTGCCGAAAGGCCTTAGGATCCAAGTTCCTGGGAATGGAGAATGAGGGCCTCGGTGATGTCGTCCAGCTCGCCGTCCAGGATCGCTTCCATCTGATGGAAATTTTCGTTGAGGCGGTGATCGGTGATCCTGGACTGGGGGAAGTTGTAGGTCCGGATCTTTTCGCTCCGGTCGCCTGTGCCGACCTGGGACTTGCGGTTCCGGGCGATCCGCTGCTGCTGCTCGTCCCGGGCGACGTCCAAGAGCCGGGAACGGAGGACCCTCAGCGCTTTTTCCTTGTTGCGGTGCTGGGATTTCTCGTCCTGGCAGGAGACGACCAACCCCGAAGGTTTGTGGGTGACGCGGATGGCCGTGTAATTCCGGTTGACATTCTGGCCGCCCGGACCGGAGGCGCCGAACGCTTCGATCCTCAGGTCCTTGGGGTCGAGCCGGACGTCGATCTCGTCGGCCTCGGGAAGCACGGCCACGGTCGCGGTCGAGGTGTGGATGCGGCCTCCGGTTTCCGTTTTGGGGACCCGCTGGACTCGATGAACACCGCTTTCGAACTTCAGGAAGGAATAGACGCGTTTACCGCGGATGCCGGCGATGCCTTCTTTGATCCCTCCGATGGGAGACACGCTGACGTCCATGACCTCGAACTTCCATCCCTTGTGTTCGGCGTACCGGGAGTACATCCGGAACAGATCCTGGGCGAAAAGGGAGGCTTCGTCCCCGCCCGCCCCGGCCCGGATCTCGAGGATGACGTTCTTCTCGTCATACGGGTCCTTGGGAAGGAGCAAAAGCTTGAGCTCGGTCTCCAGGGTCATCTCTCTTTTTCCGAGCTCTTCGATTTCTCCCTCGGCCAGACTCTTCAGATCGGGGTCCGCCCCCGGATCCTCGAGGATCTTCTGGGACCCTTCCTTGTTCCGGACGACCTTCTTGTATTCCTCGTATTTGCGGACGACGGGCTCCAATTCGGCCCGTTCTTTGGAGATCTCCCTGACCTTTTGGGTATTCGACAGGATGGCGGGATCGGAGAGCGACAGGGTGAGCCGGCGGTATTTATCCTCCAGATTCTTCAGCTCTTGGAACATCGGGATTATTTTTTGAGATCGCCATATTTTTTCCTGAACTTCTCGACACGTCCCGCGCTGTCAATGAACTTCTGCTTTCCCGTGAAGAACGGATGGCACTGGGAGCAGATCTCGACACGGATCTCTTCCTTGGTGGATTGGGTCTTGAAGGTGTTCCCGCAGGCACAGGTCACCCGGCACTCCTGGTATTCGGGATGAATTCCTTTCTTCATGGATGCATCTCCTCACTAAGGGGGATATTATAGCAGATTCTCCCGGGAACCGCAAAGCGCCGGGACATCCTTGGCCCTTGCCCGGAACCCCTCCCAATCCACCGTGAATGCCAAGCCCCTCTGGGCCGCCTTCACGCGTTCTTTGTAGCTCCTGGACTCGAGATACTCCCGGAGCGTCCTGTTCAAGGGATAGACCTGCTCCTCGGACCTCCACTCATAGACCGAGCCGTCAGCCCGTCTCAAGCAGTTCAGGTGGACGATCCAAGCCAGTTGTTTGAAGGGCATGTGGCTGAAGGCCTTCCGGATGGCTACGACTTCTCCCTCCTTTTCGGGGTTCATGAAGTGGAAATACCTCGAAAAAAGCAGGGCGTTGTGACAGTAGGCCGGAAAGGCCAGCAGGCAGTCCATATGGGTGAGCCTGGCCAGATAGATGAAAATATCCATGATCTTCTTGGACAGGCTCAGTCCGGGATGCATCTGTCCCGGCAGCGGGGCCCTCTTTTCCGTGAACGAGGCCAACGGGTTCTGGAGGGTCAGCCATTCGAGGATGAGGCTCTTGGGCGTGATGACAGCGGCGAGCCCCTCGAGCCGGACCTTGAGCGGGTATTCCCCCTCCCGGACCTTGAGGTCCACGATCAGGTTTTCAGGGCTCTTGTCCCGGTAGAAGATCTGCAGCCTCTGGAGGGGATATTCCCGCGAATCCAGATCGAAATCCAGGGGCCAGAGGTTCCTGCGATGAGCTTCCTTGAACAGGCCCTTTTTCCCCATGACCGCCAGGACCTCGTTCAGCGAATACCGGCCGAGGAACAGCGAGCTGCCTTTTCTTTCGGCCAGCGTCGAAAAGATCTCATTTTCCTCGACGAGGGGCTCCCCTTCCCAGAAGGGTTTGCTCTTGGACCCGGAACTCTTCAGGAACGACATTCTTTCGCTTCTCCCACGGACACAATTCTAAGCGATTTGGCCGTGCCCATCAAGAACCTTCGCGGACGAAGAACGAGAGAACATCGTCACCGATCCGGACTGAGCGCTGGAGGAGGAAGCCATCCGGCTTCGGGGGGATCCGATGATAATGGCGGAGGATGAGCCAGCCGTCCTTTTTGAGGACTCCCCTCTTCCGGACGACCTTCAAGGGATTCCTTGTCTCGAGAAGACTGTACGGAGGGTCCAGGAAGACGATGTCGAACTCCACCGCGTCTTTGGCAAGATCGATGACCGCCCGGTTGAATTCTTTGTGAATAACCAGGGACTTATCGTCGGCCCCGCACCGGTCGACGTTCACCTGGATGACCTTGACGGCCGGGTGATACTCGTCGACGAAAACGACGCGCTCGGCGCCCCGGCTCAAGGCTTCGATTCCCACGGAGCCGGTCCCGGCGAAGCCGTCCAGGAACCAGCTCCCTTTTACTTTTTCCTGGATGATGTTGAAGAGGGCGCCCTTGAGCTTGTCCGGCATGGGCCGGACCAGCGGGCTCCGGATGAACTTCAGCCGCCTGCCTTTATAGATGCCGCTGATGACACGGATCATGGTGCGCGTTCCTAGTAGAAGACGACAAGCTCCCCCGTCCGCGCTTCCAGCCTGCGGATCCCGTAAGGAAGATCATACCAGTCTTCGATGCTCACCGCTTCCGTCTTCTCGAACCGGGAGACGACAGAGATGATCATGTCCAGGAGGGCTGTTTGGATGCGCTGTTCCCCGAGGAAGAGGCTTTCGAAGCGGACCCTGACCTTGGAATCTTCCGTCTCAAGCGTTCCCGCGAAATAGACGTTCATCTGCGGCTTGACGAACACCGGAACCCTCCGGCCGCTGAGGTCGATGAAGATCTTGCCCTCGACCCTGTTCCCGGGGAGAAGCTTCAGACGGAGCTCCTTCATGATCTCCTCCCGTTCGGTCTCAATGCGATAGGCGATGTACGCATTCAGCTCCCGCTCGGAGACGACGGCTGTCCGCGGCGGCCGTCCGAGGGCCGGACCTTGATCGTTCTGGATGCGGTCGAGGATCTCGAGCACTTTCCGGGCGTCATCCTGGACCTGGGGGCAGAGTTCAGCCTTTCCTGGAAGGACGAAAAAAGGGAAAAAGAAAAGGAGAGCCCAGACCGGGGACGGGCCGTTTCCACGCATCCGCAAGGTCGAAAATATCATTGTTCTTCAGAGGTTCACCGCACTCAGTCGGCTTAGAAATAAGCAAACGTCTCGATTTCATGCTAGCAGAATCCCCCCATGAAGTAAAATTCCGCAGCTTGAGTTTGCTCATTTGCCCCCCAGCCATTGTCTTACAATCAGTTGGAACGGTCTGTAAAGCCTCTCGGCGTAGTGGAGGAGGATTCTGGGGGAGCCTGGAGGAACGTTGAAGGATTCGGCAACCCATGACTTCGGCGGAAAGAGGATCCCGAGGAGGGTCCGGATGGCGAGGAAGGGCTTCTTACGGGCAAGGAGCGTAAAGAGGGTAGGTGTGTAAAAAGGAAAAAGGGTGGTGTCGCTTCGAGAGAGGACCCTTTCGGCGGGCCAGAGGAGGCCCAGGAGCCGGGATTCAAGCGGAGTGATTCGGAACCTTGCCGGGACGCTTTCAGGAAGCGACCCCGGCCAGAGAGCGTTCACGAGGTTCAGGCCGTGGCGGACCCCGGCCGTGATCCCCTCGTCACGGCAGATCCTGGCCGCCCGGTCCCAATCCACATTCCCGCGCAAAGCATGCTCGACAATATCCGTAAGCCACATCAGCCGGCTGTAGGAATGCTGCTGCGCGTGCAGACAGAGGTAGAAAAGCTCATATTCCGGAGACAGGATCGTGATGTCGATGTCGCCGCTTTTAGCGGTCCCGGTGGAAGCCCAGAAGTCTTCCTCGGACAGGAATGGTAGGTGAAGACCCAAAGAGACGAAGTGGAGTTCGATGAGCAGGTCGCCTAGACGGTAATAAGGCGAGAACGTCCAATGCAGGGACCTTTTCCTTGGATCGAAGCGGCTCTGGCGAGTGGAATTCGCCTCGAAACCTTTCTCCTCGAGGATCTTCTGTAAAAAGGGCCAATCCCCCGGGTGGACGAAGAGGTCGATGTCCGCGAACGCTCTGAGCCCTGTGTCCGGATACAAGGTCAGGGCCAGCCTGGCGCCCTTGGTCACCGCCACTCTCAAGCCGGCGCGACGGACCTCCCGGAACAGGACCGAGGCGGTCCGGAAAAGGCTGTCGTTCCGGAGTGCGTTCCGGTAATAGATCGACCTGAACTCGTCGAGGACCTTGCCGGGCACAACGCCGCGAAAGGGCTTCAAGTTCCGATAAACAAGAGGAGTGACTCCCTCCCGAACCGATTTCCTTATAAGCGCGTCCCAATCCATAGAGATGGAAATCGTCTCCCGGACGACGGAGAGGGAAGATTCCCCGGGGTCGATCCGGGAAAGACGAATCAGAAGCCGATCGATCAGAGAGAACGAACCGCCCGCTGCCATTTCGATGCCTTTTATTTCCACCGGACGAGTCCGCCCGGGGCAGAAAAATTCTCTATGGAATTAAGACAGAAAAGTCCCTCCTCTAGGAAGGCAAAGATCAAGATCAGGATCGGGAGGGAATTACTTGTTCTTGAACGGACTGGCCGTTATTTCTTCTCCTGTGGGAGTCAGGACCGCGCTGCCGGCGATAACGGCGGCGATGCCGAGGGGCGCCAGGAAGAAGGGCGGGATGCCCCTCTTGCAGACGACATAGACCACGTCACCGGCAACGGCCGGCTTGATGAGCGGCAACATGCAGTTCTGCCCGGCCAGGACCTTCCTCACGCCGGCGCCCTGGATCTTAAGGGACTTGGCATCCTGATAGAAGTCCGTGGATTCGCCCTTGACATGGATCCTGTCGCCGGACTGTAGAAGTCCCCGTTCGATGAAGACATCCGCTTCCCGGCTCCCGGAATTGAAACCGACCACGTGGCCGATCCTGGACTCACCCTTTTCCTGCTGGTCCTTGTTGACCTGCTGGACGGCTCCCGCGACATCCTTCTCATAAGGACTGATGGCGATGGCGATCTTGGACGTCTCGTTCGCGGCAACCCCGACCAGTTCGCCGGAGTTGTAATCTCCCGCAATCGCCGTCACACCCAGCGCGTAAAGTCCCGTGTCCATCCCCTGAACCCTGAAAACTCCCAGATTGTCGGACTTGCTGCTCTCGAAGACCTTCCCATTGGAAATGTTCTTGACCATGACAACCGCCCCCGCTACGGGTGTCGTCCCATCCTGGCCATAGACAAAACCAATGAGATTGCCTTTTCCGGCGACCTGGGCTTTCAGGACGTGCGGCGCATAGAAAAAGAGAACCGCAAGAATGAGCCCAAACGAAAAAACCTTGGCTTTAGCACCTTTGCTCATAGAATCCTCCTTATAGAAACCTGATTAATTATAAACAATACATTTGCTGTTGTCAAGGAAGAAAATTTCCCTAAAAGATCCAGGCATTCCCTAAGGCTGGGCTGGCGCCCAGGTCAGTCTGACGGGGGTAACGACTCCGCTGACCGCCTTGAGGAAGAGCATGTTAGGTCCGGTCACAGCATCGACGCTCAAAGTGAGGCCTCCGGAGCCCGGGTAGCCTTCCCATACGACGTGGCCGTTGAAGTCGAGAGAGACGAGTGGACCCGGAACGGCTTCTCCATTCGAAAACCCTAGGTTCAACATGATCTTGCCTGCCTCCAGGACAAGGGCAACGGCATGGCCCTGGCCTTTCCCGAGGGAGAGTCCCTTGAACGGTTGTTCCCTAGGGCTGAGGACCCGCTGGACTCTCTCTTCGGCGGTCTTGGCCTTCTCGATATCGTTCAGCCGCTCATAACACTTCCTGAGCTTGCGAAGGGCGTCCAGATT
>Ga0315287_10005761_pt1 | contig 12249 bp, 13 predicted proteins | sample YL17G11_0_MG_FD_205037 | JGI IMG/M metagenome (GOLD analysis project Ga0315287, IMG submission 205037) | Sediment microbial communities from Yellowstone Lake, YNP, Wyoming, USA - YL17G11_0 | ecosystem: Environmental > Aquatic > Freshwater > Lake > Sediment | place: USA: Wyoming | collected...
TCTTAAGGAAGGCATAAAAAATGGTGAAATCCGTAACGACATACCGGTCACGTCCATGAGGCAGGTGTTACTGGGAGGCATCGAGCACCTGTGTCTGCCTAAGATAATATACGGAAAGCCATATTCTCCCAGGGAACTCACAAGGGAATTATGTATGGCTGTATTTGAGGGAATAGCAAAGCGCCCTTAGTAAAGAAACGAAGGGACGAATCCATCACATTCGCTCCACACATTTCACTGAAGGAGATATGAAAGAATGAAAAACCGCATAACGCAACTCTTCAATATAAAATATCCCATCGCTCTGGGAGGAATGGCCGGCGTGACGGATGCCAAACTGGCGGCCGCAGTCAGTGAGGCGGGCGGTCTCGGTACAATTGCCGCTGCCACGGAGTCCGCCGAAAGCTTAGCTACGGAAATCCGCCGTTTGCGGGCCATAACGGCGCTTCCCTTTGCGGTGAATATTCCTCTCATGGCGCCCCAGGCAAAAGACCTGATTCAGGTGGTGATGGAAAACAGGGTTCCCGTCGTAATTACCGCCGCGGGGAGTCCCGCCGTCTTCACTGCGGCCCTGAAGCAAGCCGGGAGCCGCGTGATGCATGTCATACCCTGTGTCGATGCCGCGAAGAAGGCGGAAGGTGCCGGAGTCGATGCCGTCATTGCCGAGGGTTTCGAATCCGGGGGATTTGCGTCGCCTTTTGAAGTCGGCACCCTTGCCTTGATCCCACAGGTTGTCGATGCCGTCCGGATACCAGTACTTGCGGCCGGTGGTGTAGTCGATGCACGGGGATATGCGGCCTGCCGCATTCTTGGCGCGGAAGGGGTCAGCGTGGGTACGGCTTTTCTTGCCACCGTGGAATGCACTAAAATCGGCAGTGCATGGCGGGAACAGATTTTGAGTGGAAGGGACGTCTCCACCAAAATCCTGGCCAGGGGAATCGCTCCGGTCAGGATGCTCGCAAATCAATGGACGGAAGAATTGGAAAAACTTGTCTCTGCGGGCGTGACAAAAAAAGAAATCATGAAATTCATCTTTTCCGGCGACCCCATGAGCAGCGAGGACGGCCCTTTTGGGTGCGGACAGGGGGTCGGTCTGATCCGGCGGATTCGGACAGTGAAGGAAGTCATGGAGGATTTCGTCGTTGGCTCTGAAGAACTTCTGACAAGAATGGCAGCGAGAGATTAGATTTTTATCCTCAAAAAATAATCATAATGCTGACGGAAAGAGTCAGTCCCGCACCCTAAGTATCTCCATATATTTTCCCGGACACCAAAACATATTACTTGACAAACTAAGATTGATTGTATATATGCATACATAGAATTGTACGTTTTCATACAAATAATTGTAAATATATGTACAGAATAGATAAGAAAAGTCTGTTAGACATAATGGGGAAAACGTCGGAAGGAAAGGTAATTCAAAACTGGGAATATTTCGTAGAGCTATTATTGAAAGAAGGGTTGTATCGTGGAAAATAACAATTTATTGAAGAGATTAGCCGCACTTGGCTTCCCCCTTTTGGCAGTTGAAAAGGAACCTGATGTCAATTTGGCGCTTGCTGATCTTGTTAAGTCAAGCGATCTTCGTCTATGGGAAGGGTTTCCTGTTGTGCTGGCTACCAGTGCGGAAAAGGGAGAATTCAATCCTGACAAAGTTGAGTCACATTTTAAGACATCATCTGAAAAGCTGCACTTTCATTTGTTGCTGAGTATGTCCCTGGCGCTTTACAAGGCCTTACATATAAAATTTATGTGGGCGGATAAATTATACCGGTCCCTTTCTAAAAAAGAGAAGCTCCAGCATGAGGTTTATCGCGAGGCTTTAAAAAGGAATGAACAATTTCATGTCTATCGTCGCATAATGTCCAGCCCAAGATTAAAGAATACATTTAATAGTTATTTCAAGCAGCGGGAAGCGCGTCTTGGCGAGCTCTTGTCAGTTAAAGAAGAGATGGGGTTGGAATATGCTATGTCCCAACTCTTATCTCCGAAACAGAAAGATCTGTTTCTCAAAAAGCTAAAAAATGAAAAACTAAGCAAGACAGAAAAAGAGTATTTCTCCAGAACAGTCAAAAAGAAACTTATGGCCTTGGTTAATACGGAGTTGCAGCGAAGTGCACGGAGAGTACTGCAATAATGAAATGAGGCTATCCGAGGAACTCCTGACAAGAATGGCAGCGAGAGATTAGATTTTTCTTTTCAAAAAATAATCACAATGCTGACGGAAAGCGTCAGTCCCACACCCTGATATTCCTGGCGTCCCCACGGTGAGTCGCACCCCAATCTCTACAATTTGTAAATTCAATTGACAATTTGTAAAGAATGGCGGCGTGAAAGATAGATAAAAAGGCTTATTCCGCCCTGACGTACACAACTAAGCGAGGGTGCAAAAGATTCCCGATTACACGTGGAAATAATCATCTTGTGTTTTAAATCTTATGTTTTAAATCTTATTGACATCCCAAGAATGTTTCCTTATGATCTTCGCATAATGCATATATTTCATTCTAAATAGTGTGTGGCTGGTTGAAAGACCTCTCCCGTTTCAAACGTTCTTAAGGATGTATAAATGCAAATCCCTTCTTTTTTCCTCATCATTATTATCTGTTTTCTGCAATCATGCGCAACACTTGACAAGGCGGAGGTAAAGGTTGTTGATACGAAACCACAAATCAGTAAAGTATTAACCGATGAGGCCCCTGCCAAGTATCTGAAGAGGAAAGTTGCCATAGCGCGATTTACTAACGAAACAAATTATGGACGAAGTTTTTTCTCTGAAGGAAAAGACGAAAACATAGGCAAGCAGGCAACGGATATTCTCTCTGCAAGGTTAGCAGCAACAAGCAAATTTTTGCTTCTTGAACGTTCCGATATTGAAAAGACCTTCAGTGAAATGAAACTAAAGCTGGCTCGGGATGAACTCTCAGAACTCAATCTATCAGCTGATTACCTTATTATAGGTTCAATATCTGAATTTGGTAGAAAGACGGTAGGCGAAGTGAGTGTTTTTAGTCGCACCAAAAAACAATCTGCCCATTGCAAAGTCAACATTCGGATGGTCGATGTATATACAGGTGAAATCATTTATTCCGAGGAAGGCTCCGGTGAAGCATTCTCTGAAGTAGAGTCGGTCATGGGTCTCGGTGGACGAGCGGGGTATGACTATACACTGAACGACAAGGTGATTTCTGCAGCCATATCTAAGCTTGTCAATAATATCATCGAGAATCTTCTTGATAAACCGTGGAGGTCATACGTTCTATCGTACGACAGAAGTTTATACATCATCGCTGGCGGAAAATCACAAGGAATTGCCAAAGGAGATATTTTTGAAGTTTATCTGAAGGGTAAAAAAGTAAAAAATCCTCAAACCGGGCTCATGATAGAATTACCTGGACAGTTGATTGGAAAAATCAAAGTGGAGAGCATGATGGGAAGCACCTCGGCTGATGAAATATCTCTGTGCTCCCTTGTGTCAGGGAATCTTCCCCATGAAAGATTAGACCAGCTCTATGTTCAGCAAATGGGCAGGAAATAAACTTAAGGAAATGGGAATGAGATTCATCACTTTATTTCTAATTGTTTTTTTCCTGATAAGCTGTGCAGCACACCAGGAAGGCATCATCCAGCAAGCCGACAGAAGCTATATCATGTTTACCGGTAATGTGAAGGAGGTTACAGTTCAAATTGATGACGAAAATCCCTTTCAGTTAGAAGGGGAAAAGAGAAAGACTTTGTATCAGGTAAGACCCGGGAAACATACGGTAAAAGCTTTTCGAAGGAGTGAACTCATTGTTAAAAGGCTCTTGTTCCTTGATAATCAGATGACTATGGAGGTATTAATTCCATGAAAAAATTCTTATTTATCTCAATGATTATTTGTTTCTTTATAAGCGGATGTGCACCCGTAGCACATCACCCTCAATATTATTGGGGCAATTATTCCCACGCACTATATAAGAACAAGAAAGATCACACTCCTGAAAGTTATCAAGAATACAAAAATGCTCTTGCCGACATCATGGAAAAATCGAAGACACGTGGTTTATTAGTACCCCCGGGCATTTATTCAGAATACGGATTCATCCTTGCCCAGGAAGGAAAATTTGAGGAAGCTCAAGGTTATTTCAACTTGGAAAAGGAGAAATATCCTGAGTCAAAAATTTTCGTAGACAGGCTTATAAACACGCTTGGCAAAAAAGGAGGTTCTTTATGAAGGCCTTTAAACTTGCTTCTCTTGTTCTGTGTGTATTACTGCTAACGAGCTGTGCGCCCAAACTAATATCAAAAGGTGATGCTTACCCTGATTGTTATAAAGAAGTCCCCCAATCCATTCTCGTTTTACCCCCAATCAATGAGTCAACAGCAGCCGATGCAAAAGACTTTTACTCTACAACGATTGTGGACCCACTCGCCTTTGCAGGCTATTATGTGTTTCCTATCGAAGTAGTCGCAGAGATTTTGAAAAAAGAGGGCCTCGCAGATACAGAAATGTTAATGAATGCGCCCCCGCAAAAATTTAAGGAGTATTTCGGGGCCGATGCAGTTCTTTATGTAAAGATTCTCAAATGGGACACGGTTTACTTTGTCTTAGGAGGTAATGTGACTGTTGCCATCGATAGTGAACTGAAATCAACTACCACGGGGAAGACGCTTTGGAAGTATGACGGCAGCTTAACAGTGGATACTACAGCGCAAGATCGCAATGTGCCTGGCATAGCAGGTCTAATTCTAAAATTAATTGAAACAGCAGCCAAAACAGCTGCTATGGATTATGTTCCTATTGCAAGGAGTGTAAATTATATGGTTCTACAATCAATGCCCTTCGGTAAGTATCATAAGCAGCACGGTCAGGATAAGGGATTCGAAGTTGTTAGAGAAGATAAAGTCAAACCAAAAGATCAGAAAAAATAGCATACATCTTTATATTGTAAGCATACATAAAAGGACCCCTTCTTTCTGCTCATGGAATGAAGGGGATTCTTTTCCTTTTATCTAATCCCGAGCTTTCCATTTTTAATGTCGCCTGCCATACCATCCTTGATCTGTTTAACAACCTCCCTGAACGCCTCTGCCAGCTCGGAGCCCGACTCACCGGACTTGATGTCATACAGCGTCGCACTATCCGTTTTCGTGGAGGTTCTGTCATATTCCGATAGCACAGCGCCTGTCCTGGCATCCAAGATCTGAACCTTTAATTCAACCACCGCTTCAATATTGTAAGAAGTGATCCCCAAAAGGAGCAACAGTTGGATAATCGGGATGAACTTGATAGGGTTGTGCTTTGTCTTCCAGTAAAACCGCTTGATCGCACCCTTGACAATCAAGTCATCCTTGTCACGGCGAGCGGGGAAATCAACGCCCGCGAACATCCCTGTAGATCGAAAATCTTCCAGCACTTTAGCAGTGACCTTTTCGTCAATATCAGGGATGCCCTTGGTTATCTCCTTGTCTTCCGCTGGCCGGCTGTCAACGAATTTTTCCATGCCTAAAACGGCGTTATTCTGCTGAATCGTGCTCAAAGAGGGAACATAGCGGAAAGGCACGGAACCGTTTAATGTTGAGCAACCCGACACAAGAAATAACCAGCAAAACGCCAATGTGACTCTTTTCATTTTTCACCTGTCCTTTATATTAGCATAATCATGTAATGAAACAATGACTTTTATTCAGCCAGTTTAATCTCCATTGACAAAGTAAGTCATTTTGGCCATAATTTACAAAAGTGCAGCTTTAACGCAGGAGGAGTAAATTGGGGACAGCCAACTACTAACCTAACTGATTAGTGGATGCTCCGCATTATTCTTAGTTATTTTTCTATAGAGGAGTTTCATATATTGAATTCCATTAAAGTCAATCTTTCGCGGCAGGAAATTATCGGTGCTGTTAAAGCCATGAAACGACAGGAACGGGATGCTTTTCTGGAGGATCTGCTGGCAGCAACGTCACCAGAATACGAGAATAGAACCATTCTTTTTTTCAGTTATGCGATGAGGTCATGAAAGGAGAATGCAGGATGGGCAAGAAAGTCAACATCGTCACGTTATCGAAAATGATGTCTCTATTGCTCTTGTTATCTGTAACGGGATGTTACGAGACCACCCATAATATAAAGGCCACAGATGACTTGGCCGGGAAGAAAGTTCTTGCCGGCAGATTCTTGTTTTATGAAAATGACGCCCCCTGGAAAGACTCATCGCTTAAATTTGTTATGTTCTATCAGAAGCAAGGGGATAAGGAAGTGCAGGCACTGGAGCCGGATGCTGATGGCTACATATACATCCCTGTTACAGCAGGAAGATATTATTTTCCGGGCGTAAAAGTAATCGTCAAAATCAATGAGGTATTCAATTTCAACTTCACTGCAATTCCCACGCTTTTTGTAAACGATAATGATTCGGCGGTTAATTTCGGCACTATTAACGTGAAATTCTCTCAAAGCGCGGGTGAAAAGGTTGTAGCATTTTTGGTGGGTCTTTCTCGCGCACATATCAGCGTAGAGCATGTTCCAGACTATGACGTCACCCGACTGGAGATTGCGGAAAAAATAGGCGCATCTATGCCTCTGAGAGAGCGCAAGGTGGTGTTCATTAAACGTGCTAAGAAAACTTAAAAAGCAACCCCGAAAGAATAGTCCTATATCAGGGGATATCGAGGATCAAAGCTTTATTCTTGGCAAGAAGCACAGTCGATAAAGCGCAATCCCGATTGCCCTCCATTGTGAGAGCATGGCTATCATTTTTTTCAAAGGCTAAAAATCGTTGATCGCATCGATAAGACTCCGGAGCCTGCCGAAGTCTTTGCGGTTAAAGTCTATCACAAGCCGCGGCAGATGAATAATATCTGCGTCATCCACTTCAGCTTCCAATGCCCCGGATGCCGCGATACCGCCCGTGGGCATGATGATGTCATGAAACTGATCTCTCAGTTCCCGGATGTCATTGGAGCTGAGCGGAGACGTGAGGCGTATCACGAGCTGGCCATGCACATACCGCATGCTGTGATAGCGGCGATAGAAATGTTTAATCCTCTCCACCGCGTCATCCACGGAGCAGACCCGTTCAAAGAGTGCAAAGTCTGACCGGCAGATATAGCCACGAGCCAGAAGCTCTTCCTCGAGGAGCTTGATCAGGTGGATCCAGTAGGAGCAATCCGGGTCGTCCACGAGCACGAGCGGCAGGGGATTGCGTTTGCCGGTCTGTACCAGGGTGAGCGTCTCCATTGCTTCGTCGAGCGTGCCGAAGCCGCCCGGGAAGAGCGCCACGGCGTCGGCCTCTTTAAGGAATGCGACTTTACGGTTGAAAAAATATTTATAATTGATCTGCCGCGGGTTGCCCTCGACCACGATATTCGGCCTCTCTTCGAATGGCAAGCGGATGTTTACAGCGAAGGAATGTTCGGAGCCGGCCCCCTCGTTGGCGGCTTCCATGATGCCTCCTCCCCCGCCGGTGATGATCATATATCCTGCATCAGCGAGCTTTTTCCCGAAGAGCTTTGCCATCTCGTATAACGGATCACCCGGCTCTGTGCGCGCCGAGCCAAAGACCGTGACCTTGCGCACGTTTCGGTAAGGGCCGAAAACCTTGGAAGTGAATCGCATCTCCTTGAGAGTTGTATTCATGAGCTTGAGGTCTGCGCTCTCATCGTCCTCCTGCCCGGCTTTGAGTGAGGCGATGATCATCTCGCGGATGTATTCCGGCCTCCGGATGCCTCCGGTGGTCTCTATCAATTGCTCGATGAGCTCGTCAATGGGACCGTTATTTTTGCTGAAATTAATTTTCATGGTTTCTCTGTGCTCCTGTTGGTCACTGTTGAAATAATTATTATCAATAGTAAGCCATCTTTGATTTTTTGTCGAGAAGGAAGAAGGATTATTCCCTTGGGACGAGTGCAGGCGCATGCCTGGATGAAGCAGGATGCAGAGTATTGAGGATAAAATCTCTATTCTTGATAAGAAGTACAGGCGATAAATCAGTATCTGCAAGACAGGCCGGCGCTTTTCAACAAATGTGAAGAACATATATGTGCCCGCCCGGAAACACATAAGCTTCCTTGTATTGTTGCATCCGGCTGTTTTGACGAACATCCATCCTTCCAATGCGTAATGATCCCCCCCAATTCTTGGATCAGCATTCCCCATCTGACCGTCAAATTTTGTTTGACATACAAGATTCTCTTGCCTTATACTCCGACCGTCAAAAAAGAAATTATTATCAAACCTGATTGTAAGAGTGATTAGTGTGATACTCATCTAATTGATGAGTTCATAACCGTGTTTCTAAAAAAAATTTTAAGGTAGCGTGATGAAAACTAATAAAACTGACTCCAGAATGAAAAAAGACGTGGAAAGTAAAGTGAGAACAGGCGCTAGTATATTTGCCGATACAATAAATGAATTAGGGATCCCTTATCTTTTTGGACATACTGGTGGAGCTATAATGCCAATGTATGTTGAGTTAAATGAGAGGCTGAAAAGACAAGAAAAAACACCTGAAGTGATAATGTTTCGGCATGAACAAGGAGCAGGGCACGCTGCAGAAGGTTATGCTAAAGTTAGTGGAAGACCTGGATTTGTCTGTGTAACGTCCGGACCTGCTTCAACAAACATTGTGACACCTATTGCCGATGCATTCATGGATTCAATACCTGTAATATTTGTAACAGGACAAGTGTCTTCTCCGGGGATCGGGACTGATGCATTCCAGGAAGTTCCCATTACACTGATTGTATCACAAATAACAAAGATTGCATTGCTGATAAAGACGGCTGATGAGATAGAAGGAGCATTAAGACTTGCACATGAACTAACTACAACTGGCAGAAGAGGACCTGTAGTGATTGATATTTGCAGGGATGCATTGATTGCAAATGAAACTCCTGGAAATCATAAAACTCCTTTTGCTGTAAAAATGAAAAAAACCGTTGATGATTTTGATAAAGGCTCCATAGATGAGATGCTACATAAATTTTCAAGTGCAAAGAGACCTATTTTATATGTTGGGGGCGGGGTTAAGGTCGAAGATTCACAAGATCTCTTGAGAGAATTTGCAAAAAAATATGACACACCTGTTGGAATGACACTTATGAGTCTTGGAACAATTGATCGGAACGATAGGCTTTCTCTTGGAATGCTTGGTATCCATGGGACGGTTGAAGCAAATTATTCAGCATTAAATGCAGATTATATTCTGGCAATCGGTGCAAGGTTTGATGATAGGGTTGCTGTAAAAGGTTTTGGGAAAAATGCTAAAATAATAGCCCATGTTGATATTGATTCTGCGGAAATAGATAAGACAAGAAAAGTTAATTATTCTATAAATACATCTGCAAAGAGATTCCTGGAATATGCTCTTAAACACGGACCAGATAGAATTGAATCATTAAAAGATTGGCACGATGAAATAATCAAGTGGAGAAAACTAAATCCAAAACTTGATGATGATAAGGATAAGATTATTCCACAAAAATTCATTAAAGAATTATCTGACCTTACCTCTGGTGGTGCTATTGTTGCTACAGGTGTTGGACAGCATCAGATGTGGACTGCGCAATATTATAATTTCAAGAATCCGAGAGATTTTATGACTTCTGGAGGGCTTGGAACAATGGGTTGCGGGTTACCGGCTGCAATTGGCGCATATTATGCTAACAAGGATAAAGCCATATTGCTTATAGACGGTGATGGAAGTTTCCAGATGAACATTCAAGAGCTCGCAACAGTTGCCTCAAACAGGATACCTGTAAAGATGTTTGTCTTAAACAACGGGTTGTGGGGTTTACCTATGCAATGGCATGAGATGTTTGACAGAGGAAATCTATTTGAATGCTGCCTTGATCGAAGCATAGAGTGCCCTGCAGGATGTTCATCATTTAAAGACTGTATAAAGCGAAACCGTAATCCTGACCTTGTTGGACTAAAGGATGTATATCACGGAATAAAGACAAACAGAATATCCAGGCCTGAAGAAGTAACTGCTGCAATAAAAGAGGCATTAGCTCATAAAGGTCCTTACATTTTAGATGTTGAAATAAAAAAAGAGTCTTACATACTTCCAATCATCCCTCCCAGAGCAGGAATTGAAGAGATGATATTAGAAATAAAAACATAGAATTATCATTAGGAAAGATAAAAAATAATCCTTATCATTTCTCGAATAAAATCATTTTAATATTTCAGCATCCCGAAAGACAGGATCAGAAATGGTCCTTTTTTTTATTTCACATTTCAACCAATATTCCTCACATCAGCCCGTGCCGACGAGATAAGGACTTGTGTGAGACAGCATTTGCTTCTTCCTGAAATGTCGTCTTTCATATTTTGCACATGCATACGACATCTTAATCAGTAAGTGCGACACGAGACTGCACAGGAAATGAGGCGCCTCGAAGCCGACTTACAGGCGCATGCCTCAAGCAGGATATTTGTGGCGCTTCCAGGCGAGGAGAATACTGATGAATGCAGCCGCCAGGGCCAGTCCTACGCTGAACAGGAAGTAGCCGTGATAGCCCCATCGGGCGACGAGCGCGCCGCCCAACACGGGACCGAGAAAAAATCCCGCCTGCGTGGCAAAGAGAATCAGGTTTGCATTCAAGGGACGGAAGCGGGGAGGCGAAACCTCAAACATCAAGCCATGGAAGGCAGGCTGTCCCATTCCCATGCCCACCCCAAAGATTATCGCCACCAGGGATATCGCCCACGCTCCCGGCAGGTTGTCCAATGCCAGATGCCCGATGGCGATGACAACAAACGTGGCGACCACTACCCGGGCTTTATCGAAGACATCGAAAAACCGCCCTCCCAAAAGGCGAAACGCAATCATCAGTCCCGTCTGTACAGCGAAGAAAGATCCCACATTAATGATTCCCTGTTCATCCGCGAAGCCCTTGATCAAAAAGAACATACTGCTCCAGTTGATTATATAAATCGCGTTCAGCAGAAGCATCAGTGCAATCGGCAGCTGCTTTACATTGGCACGAATGTCCGACCAGACGGGAAGATGTCTTTTTTCCACCATGCCTGACTGTTCCAGGCGGCGTCGGCGAATATGCAAGACAATCCATGCCGCCGGAATCAGCGTTACCGTGGCGCCTGCGTAACCGTGCGGTGGAGTGGGAATAAAGAAAACCAGGGCATCCATCACCGCGGGCACTGCCGCAAAGGGCAACAGAATGGCCACGGAGTAAATGGCGAAGGCTTGTCCGCTTCTTTCCTTCGGGATGACGGATACGAAAAGCGTCATTGCTCCTGCACTCATGAGGAACTGCCCAAAGCCGTTTATAATGCGCAACCCCAGCAACCCCCAGAAGGAATAGACGAAGAGGTAACTAACGCCGCACAGAGTCAGCACCGCTATTCCCAGCAGCATGGCGCGCGTTGCGTTGGCGGGAGTAAGAAAGGGGCTCACCAGCAGGTAAAGCAACATGGCGGTGAGCGAGTAGGAGCCGACCACCAGCCCGCGCAGATCGGCAGGTATCCCGATCGTCTGCAGGTAATTAAAGAGATTGTAGAAGACGGTGACATTGCAGAAGGCAAGAAAGATCACCACACACAGGCCCAAGAACTCAAACGTCAATATTTTGCGGGGTTCATGCATTGCGTTTCAATTCTCTCCGTTAAGCGCCGGTTACTGTATCCTGATTGAAAAAGTCAAGTCAAGAGCAACAAATAAACACACGGAAACAGAACGGCAGCACCCGGCAGATTATGCAGCCAAATTGTCTTGACATACGGGAACGCTTTCGATTATGTTTCACACAAACAGAGGCCAGCTCCTGTCAATGTAATCAGCAGGGCGCATGGTCCCAATTCAATTAACGGATCGGCACACATTGCAGAAACAGGCCTGCATGCCGGAGAAAAGGAGATAAAATGATATGAAAAAAATTCTTGTTTTGATCGTTGCTGCAGCTTTTATTTTCAGTGTGACGAGTTTCTGCTTGGCCGCCTATGAATTTTACAGAGGGACAATTACCAAGATAAGCGGCGACAAGATTACGATACAAGACGACAAGGGAAAATTGAGGATTATCAACAAATCGTCTGCTTGTGGCGGTTGTAGCGCTACAGATCTTAAAGTTGGCGATAAGGTCTCTGTCGAGAATGGCAAGATAATAAAAGGTTCAGGCGGAACATCGCTTAGTCCTAATCTCAATCCGCAGCCGGATCCGCCGATGAGACCGACTCCCGGAGTCTCGCCACCTGCTCTCAAATGGGACCGGTCGCCGAAAACAGCGCCCGGAGTTTCG
>Ga0315287_10005762_pt1 | contig 12246 bp, 10 predicted proteins | sample YL17G11_0_MG_FD_205037 | JGI IMG/M metagenome (GOLD analysis project Ga0315287, IMG submission 205037) | Sediment microbial communities from Yellowstone Lake, YNP, Wyoming, USA - YL17G11_0 | ecosystem: Environmental > Aquatic > Freshwater > Lake > Sediment | place: USA: Wyoming | collected...
TGACCCATGCGGAGTACGGTGCGGATGGCCATGCGGGATTCCATGGAGCGGGGTTGCAAGCGTAATCGACCGTGGCCGATTGACAAGGCCGGGAGGGGGGCGTAGCTAGGGCGCGATCCGAACTCCCCTGAGACCGACCGATGGACAATGGCTTGAGCTGCTGGAAATGCGGAGCGTCACTTGCCGACTATTCGCTGCCGCTGCGGCGACTGGAGGAATGCCGGGCATGCCATGCGGAACTGCACACTTGCCGCATGTGCGAGTTCTACGACACGGCCAAGGCCAAGCACTGCCGCGAGACTATCGCGGAAGAAGTGAAGGACAAGCAGGCGGCGAATTTCTGCGACTATTTCCGGCCGACACCCGCGGCCTACCGACCCGAGGCCCTGAGCGCGGCCGACAAGGCCAAGGCCGAACTCGAAGCGCTGTTCGGCCGCAAATGACGACAAGGAGACGACCGTGACGATGATCCGACCAGCGGTGCTGACAGGCATCGCGGCAATGACGTTGCTGGCAGGCGTGGCAGGTGCGGGCGAGGCGGCCACTGCAAAGGGAGCCGAGGCAGCGCCCGCGATGACCGCAGTGCGACCCGAGATCTATGCCCCGGTGACGCTGAACGCGGACCTGTCGTCGCTGACCGCCAGTGAGCGGCAGATGCTCGGCCTGTTCATCGAGGCCGGCGAGATCATGGACGATCTCTACTGGCGGCAGACTTACGGCGATCGCGATGCATTGCTGAAGGGAATTGCCGATCCGCGGGCCCGTGACTTCGTGCTGCTGAATTACGGCCCGTGGGACCGGCTGGCCGACAACGCGCCTTTCGTGCCTGGCGTCGGGGCGAAGCCGGACGGAGCGCAGTTCTACCCGCACGACATGACGCGCGAGGAGTTCGACAAGGCGAACCTGCCGCAGTCACGCAGCGAATACACCCTGCTGCGACGCGATGCCAAGGGCGCCTTGCAGGTGGTGCCGTACCACGTGGAGTACCGCGAAACCCTGGAAAAGGCCGCGGCCAAGCTCGAGCAGGCGGCTGCGCTGGCCGAGGATCCTGCCCTGAAGAAATACCTGGCACTGCGTGCCAAGGCGCTGCTCACCGACGATTACCGCGCCAGTGACCGCGCCTGGCTCGACATGAAGTCGAACCGCATCGACGTCGTCATCGGCCCGATCGAGACCTACGAAGACGCGCTCTTCGGTTACAAGGCGGCGTACGAGTCCTACGCGCTGATCAAGGACATGGAGTGGAGCAAGCGCCTCGAGCGCTATGCCGCCATGCTGCCGGAACTGCAGCGCGGCCTCCCGGTTGCGGACGCGTACAAGGCGGAGAAGCCCGGCACGGATTCCGACCTCAATGCGTACGATGCCGTGTACTACGCCGGCCACAGCAACGTGGCCTCGAAGACCATCGCGATCAACCTGCCGAACGACGAGCAGGTGCAGCTCGAGAAGGGCACGCGCCGGCTGCAGCTGAAGAACGCGATGCGCGCCAAGTTCGACCGGATCATGCTGCCGATCGCCGACGAGCTGATCGTGCCGGAGCAGCGCAAGCACGTGACCTTCGACGCGTTCTTCGCCGACACCATGTTCCACGAAGTCGCGCACGGTCTGGGCATCAAGAACACGCTCGACGGCAAGGGCACGGTTCGCGAAGCGCTCAAGGAGCAGGCGAGCTGGCTGGAGGAAGGCAAGGCCGACATCCTCGGGCTGTACATGATCACGAAGCTGCACGAGAAGGGCGAGCTCGGCGGTACGCTCGAGGACTACTACGTGACGTTCCTCACCGGCATCTTCCGCTCGGTGCGGTGGGGCGCCGCCGAAGCCCACGGCCAGGCCAACATGGTGCGCTTCAACTACTTCGCTGATCGCGGCGCGTTCAGCCGCGATGCGAACGGCCACTACCGCGTCGACATGGTGAAGATGCGCAAGGCGATGGACGAGTTGTCGGCCGACATCCTCAAGCTGCAGGGCGACGGCAACTACGCGGGCGTCAAGGATCTGCTCGCCCAGCTTGGCGTGCTGAAGCCCCAGTTGTCCGCCGACCTCGCGCGCCTCGGCGCCCGCAACATCCCGGTCGACGTGCGCTTCGAGCAGGGCAAGGCCGTGCTGGGCCTGAAGTAGGCGCCACCGTGTCTCATCCGGTCGAGCGCGTCATCGAACCGCGGTCGCGCGACCTCGGCGATTTTGCCGTACGTCGCGTGTTGCCGGCGGTGGGCCTGCAGACCGTCGGTCCGTTCATCTTCTTCGATCACATGGGACCGGCGGACTTCGGGCCTGGGCAGGGTGTCAACGTGCGGCCGCACCCGCACATCGGGCTCGCGACCGTGACGTACCTGTTCGAAGGCGCTTTCATGCACCGCGACAGCCTGGGCACGGCGCAGCTGATCCGTCCGGGCGACGTCAACTGGATGGTGGCCGGTCGCGGCATCGTGCATTCGGAACGCACGCCCCCGGAGGTGCGTGACGCCGACGGCTGCACGCGTGCGCACGGCATCCAGACGTGGATTGCGCTGCCGCGCGCGGAGGAAGAGCGGGAGCCGTCGTTCGCGCACCACGGGGCAGCCAGCCTGCCGCGCATCGAACGCCCAGGCATGATCCTCACGGTGATCGCGGGCACGGCGTACGGCGAGCGTGCACCGGTCGGCGTGTTCTCGCCGACGCTGTACGTGGATGCGCAACTGGCCGTCGGGGCGGTGCTCGACCTGCCGGACGAGCACGAGCAGCGGGCGTGTTACGTCGCGCAGGGCCGGATCGAAATCGCCGGGCAGGCCTATGGCGTAGGCCAGTTCATGGTGCTCGCGTCCGCTGCGGGTCCGGTGTCGATGCGTGCGCTCGAGACGTCGCGCGTCATGCTCGCCGGCGGTGCCCCGCTCGACGGACCGCGGCACATCTACTGGAATTTCGTTTCGAGTTCGCTCGAACGCATCGAAGCGGCCAGGCGCGACTGGCGTGAACATCGGTTCGCGCCGGTGCCGGGCGACGCGGAAAGGATTCCACTGCCCGACGAGTGAGCGAAGCCGCGCACCGTGCGCACGGCGCAAGTCAGGTCACTTTGCGTTCAGGCGCGTGCCGCAACCGTGGTAGGTCTGGCCACCGGACTCCACCGTCACGACCTGGTCAAATGCCACGTCGCCATCGTCGACGCAGCGACCGGCCTTGACCGTGGCCTTGAGCGTGACTGCGTCCTTCTGCGCCGCGTAGACGCTGGTGCCGTCTGGCATCGCCGTTGCCTGGGCCTGCTCGAAGTCGTAGCGGTCCTGGCCGAAGTTCGTCGTCCAGCTCAGCGTGCTCGCGGGACCGATTTCCAGGATCCAGCCCGGTTCGTTGCCCAGCGCGCGGTACACCACGCCGCGCACGCGGGCGTCCTCGCGCAGTGAGTCGGCTCGCCGTTCCTCGCATCGCACGGCCGGTGCGCCCTGGCGCTCGAGCGTGGCGGTGCTGCCCTTGGTCCAGAACACGGCCACGGCGTCGGCGTAACGCGCGCCCGAGGCGCTGGCCGTCTGGTCGAGCCGTCGCGTGCCGTCGTGAAAATCGATGGCAATCGCCTTTTCGCGCAACAGGTTGCGCATGACGAGCGTCTGGCCGTCCGCGCACTGCCACACGTAGGCGCGCAGCACGCCTGCGGGAATTTCATCCACCGCGGGGCTCGGTGCCGGTGCGGTCGCAGGGGCCGATGCAGCCGGCTTCGCGTCCGCAGTCGTCGCGCCCTCCGGCGCTTCCTTGCGTTGGCAGCCCGTGACTGCGAGCAGTGCAATGCCCGCGAGCGCGACGAGTAACGAGCGGGCGGGCGGCGTGGGCAAGGTCGTCATGCGGGTTACCTGGCGGGTGGAACGCGCCAGATTCTACACAGGACGTTTCAACAGTTCGCCTCATGCAGGCGGGCCTTCGCCTCGCGCCAGCGTTCCCACAGCCTGCCGGCCTCGTGCGCCGAATATCCGGTCCGCATGCGTGAGTCGAGGCTGTCGAGCGTCGCCTGCAGCTTCTGGCACGCGGTCTCGTGTTCCGCAATTGCATCGTCGGCGTCGCCCGCATTTTCACGCCCGGTTGCCTTCCTGCTGCTGGTTCGCGAGTCGTTAGCGGCCTTGCCCGGTTGCGGCGATGCTGCGACTGCTGCGGCTGCAGGTTGTCGTACCGGCAGTTCGCGAATTTCAGGCCGGGGACCGCACGGTCGATCGGCAAACGTGACGAGGCCCGGCTCGACGCAACTGTAGACGAGCCGGCGTTGCGGCTGTGCGCGTTGCTGGACCGGCTCCAAGACGACCGAGCCACCGCCACCCGACGGAGAGTCGACGGTCGGCAGGGGCAGCACGCTCGCCGCGTGTGGCGACGTGTGCAGGAGCAGCAGCGCTTGCACGGCGACGAGCAGGCAGACGGCAGGACGTGACACGGCGAACCCTCCATGGGATGGAGGGGCATGTTCGCGTCAGGGATTGGGGCGGTCGCGCGCGATTAGTCGCGCATGTGCGCAGTTAAGCGCGCGCCCCGGCAGGCTGGCTCAGGCTCGTCCGACGTTGGAGTCGGTCGGCGCGTGAAAGTACTGGCTCTCTTCCGAGAACTGTTCGACCAGCCGGCGCAGCTCGGCCATGCGGGCTGCGGCCGTGCCGATCGCCAGGCAGTCCTCGCAGCGGGGATCGCCGCAGGGCTGCCGCGTGTAGAGCCAATACTGCACGGCACCCGCGAGCAGTCCGTCCGCGATGTCCCACAGGTCGGCCTTGTCGTCGCCGTCGGCGATCTGGTTGCCGAGGTCAACGGCACGGCTGAAGGCTTCGTCGAACGGCTGGGAGTCGTCAGTTTGCGTATTGGCAGTCACGTTGGGAGATGCGGTCAGGGGACGAACGGCAATGATACCAGACGAGGCCGCCGGCACGCGGCCGGAATGTGGGAAAACCGCTTATAAATCAGTTGATTCGAGCGCTTCAGATGCCTGCCTTGGCGAGCGCGTCGACGACTGCGCGGACGGCGCCGGCGAGGCCGGGGTGCTTGGTTTCGAGGCGCACGGCGGCACCTTCCAGCGCGTCGGCAGGGGCGACGTCCGGGACAGCGCCAGTCTCGCCCGGCTGCTCCTGTGCCAGTGCCTGTTGGATGTCCGTGAGGGCCGCCTCGAGCATCGCACGCTGCTCCGGGTCAAGCCGGAGGACTTCCGCCAGTTCGCGATGCAGGTCGCGCAGCGTCTGTTGCAGGTCGCTCATCGCATTCCTCCGCCGAAGCCTGATGCGATTAGTGTAGCAGCGGTCGGCGTCGTGTCGGCTGCGGAAAGACCGGACGCTGCTGCATCGCGCCAGACTAAGATAGCGGTCTCGAAAACAGGGAGTGCCGCATGAATTCGACCACCAGGCTTGTTGGTCTGCCGCTGCTCGCGACGGCCGCGCTGTTCGCCACGCCGCTGGTCGCGCAGGCTGATTCGCCCCGCTTCGAGTTCACCCCGTTCGTTGGCGGTCGCGTTGGCGGCGGCTTCGACGTATCCACCACGGCAGGAAACGACAGCTCGGTCGATCTCGGGTCCGGTGCCAGCTACGGGATCGACCTCGGCCTTTACCGTGACAGGCAGTCCTTCTACGAACTGCTCTATTCGACCCAGTCGACGAGTCTCGATTCGAAGGATCCACTGCTCGACGGCGTGGACCTGCGCATCGACTACCTGCAGTTCGGCGGCACCCTGTTCTTTCCGCAGGACAGCGATTTCTTCGTGCCGTACCTGTCGTTGACGATCGGCGCGACGTTCATGGAGCCGGACTATCGCGGCTATGACTCGGAGACGAAGTTTTCTGGCAGCCTCGGCGGCGGCTTCCGCATTCCGTTCAACGACAACGTCGCGCTCAACCTGGGCCTGCGCGGCTACCTGACGCTGATCAATTCCGACACGAGCCTGTTCTGCGTCAGCGATTCAGGAGACGCCGGCTGCCTGTTGCGATCGTCGGGCAGCACGTTCTTCCAGGCCGAAGGCCAGCTGGGGCTCAGCGTCCGGTTCTGAGTCGGATCAACCGGCCGGCGTCGAAATCTCGGCGCCGCTGCCGTCGTCGAAGACCAGCTCGCGTTCCGGCCAGCGTATGGCGCCCAGCCGGCTGCCAAAGGGTTCACCCGGCCAGCGTCGGCGTTCTGCGAAGCGCGCGCCCGCGCAGAAATCCACGCAGAAGGCGGTGTTCGCTGCCCCGGCCCATTCATGCGCGGCGCGGTCCGGAAACGGGTTTTTCGCGTGCGGGCCGAATCGTTCACCGACGCCGGGCGCGGGCCAGCGCCAGTAGTGGCCGAAGATGACGGGTATGGGCGAGCGGTACGATTGCCACCAGTCGCCGCGTTCCACCATCCGCCACTTGCCGGCCAGGAAGTACGGCTGCGCCGCACGCGTTTCGGTGCCGGACGTCAGCACACGCAGCGGGTTCGACATCTGATAGTCGACGTCGCGCTCGGCCAGCGGCTCGAGCATGGGCATCACGGCCGCGGGATCGCGCAGGCTGGGGCCGTACTGTCGCAGCAGCGACTCCAGTTCTTCGCTGCGACCCAGCGCCTTCGACCGGTCGTCCGAGCGCTGCGCGTAGACGCGATAGAGTTCGGCCGCGTTGGCGTGGCCAGCCACGGACCGTAACTCGTCGAGTCGGTCGTCGTCCCAGCAGGCGTGCACGAGCCGCAGGTCCGGGCGCTCCAATGCCAGCGGCAAGTCCGCAATGAAACGCAGGATCTCCGCGCGCTGCGTGTCGCCCGTCACCGGCAGCGAGTCCAGGAACTGGCCATGACGGCGATCGTGGTCGTCTGCGAAAAACCAGCCGTTCGCTTCCTTGCGCGAGCCGCGCAGCACGTTGAGCTCGTGGTTACCCAGCAGGCATTGCGCGTTGCCTTCCTGCACCATGTCGCGTACCCGCCGGATCACGGCCGGGCTGTCGGGCCCGCGGTCGCACAGGTCGCCGATGAAGATGAGGCGACGTGCTGCGGCGTGCTCGCCGCGGCCGTGGTAGCCGAGGACGCGGAGCAGGTCGTCGAGCGCGTCGATTTCGCCGTGCACGTCACCGATCACGTCCACGGGCCCTTCGAACGCGGTGCCGACGAGCGGCGCGGCGGCGGGCTCCGTCAGACTCATAGCGTGGGGACCGAGGCCGTGTCCTCCAGCTCCGGCGGCGATTCCGTGAACAGTACGCGCAGCCGTACGCCCACTCGTTCCTGCGGCGTGAGTCCGTGGCGGTCGTGCATGACGCGCACCAGCGTGGCTGGATCGTCGGTGATGATGTTGTCCACGTCGCGCTCGATCATGCGCAGCATCACTTCCGGCTTGTTCACGGTCCACACGTGGACCTTCTTGCCCGCGGCCCTGGCCTCGTTCACGAGGCTTGCCGTTGCCCGTGCGGAATTGAGGCTGACGAAGTCGGTGTCGGTCTTGACGACGTTGCCGACGGCGGCGGTGACGATCAGGCCGGTCACGAGGCCCGGCTGCAGCTGCTCGACCTGCCGCAGCGATGCATGATCGAGCGAGGTGATCACGACCTGGTCTACGAACTGCTTCTCACGCAGCAACGCGACGACCGCTGCGGCCAGCTGCGCGTCCGGCACGTTGTACTTGAGCTCGATGTTGATGCGGAACCTGCCCTGCGCGTAGTCGATCACCTCGGCCAGCGTCGGCACGCGCTCGCCCGCATATTGCGGCCCACGCTTGCGGCCGATGTCGATGGTCTCGATTTCGGCGAGCGTCAGGTCCTGCACCTTGCGCGGGTCGCCGCCCATCCGCATCAGGTCCCCGTCGTGGATCACGACGATCGCGCCGTCGCGGGTGCGCTGCACGTCGAGTTCGACGTAGTCGGTTCCGGCCTCGTAGGCCTCGCGGAACGCAGCCATCGAATTTTCCGGCGCGCGCACCGAGGCGCCGCGGTGGGCCGTCACGGCGACGTCTTCGCGCACGTCCAGGCGCTGCAGCAGGAAGACCGCGGCGAGCGCGGCCAGCGCGGCGAGACCGCACGCGGCAAGCAGCAACGGTCGGCCCACGCGCGCGCCCTTAGCGTCAGCAGCGGCAGTCTCGGGAGCTTCGAGGAAGATCGGCGCTTCGCGCTGCTCGGCGTACAGGCGGGTCGCCAGGAACTGGTGGCCGGCGAACTGCAGCGTTGCGTAGACGAAGCTGAACGCGATGGTCACGGCCATGAAGAGCGCGACCAGCGGCAGGACGCGGTGCGGATCGACGCCGGCCCAGTTCAGCGCGAGATCGGTGAAGTGACGGCCGACACGCAAGCAGAGGGCGGCAGTCGCCGTCAGGCCGAGCCACCACAGCAGCAGCGGCGCGATCGATTGCAGCAGCCGACCTTCGAGCATGCGCTCGCTCGCGCGGAGCACGTCCGTGGGCTGCAGCCGGTGGAACATCGCGATGGGCATCGCGAAGAGCCAGCGCGCGAACTGCGCCAGCAGCACGAACACGAGTCCCGCACCGGCAATGCCCGCTGCCAGCAGCGCACGGCGCCACTCCGGCGGATGCTCGGACAGGTAGTAGTTGACGTCCCGCCCGGCGAGGGTCGTGAACCACACGAGCCCCAGGATCGCCACGAACGGCAGGGACAGCAGCACCACGCGCACGACGATGCGGCCGCCGAGCAGCACGAGCAGGCGCAGCTTGTTCGTCACGGCGCCGATGGTTCCCCACAGCGTGACCTGGCGTTGTCCGATCGCATGCCCCGAAATCCACGCGTAACCAGCGAGCTGCGCGACCTGGAAGCTGACCGCGGCGACGACCGCGAGCAGCACGAAGACGATGCCGGTCGGTGACAGCACGAAGCGGGCGATGTCGAAATTACTGATCACGTCGGACCCGGAGCGGGCGACGATCCGGTCGGTGAGCCAGCCGGCGAGCGGCATGAGGGCGATGAAACCGAGCAGCTGCACGAGCAGTTGCCAGGCGATCACGACTCTCCGGCGCCGCCGGAAGTCACCGCGGGTGCGGGCGAAGAGTCCAAGCCAGTTCATGCGCGGTGCCCATTGCCGTTGTGGTTGTCGCAGCGCCCGGGCGCCGTGCTGTCAGACGAGGACGCGTTCGATGCCGCCCGCGTTGGCTCGCTGCACGTAGGCTTCGAGCCAGGCGGGACCCAGCAGGTGCCGCGCCATTTCGACCACGATGTAGTCGGCGCCGGTCCCCGCGTCGTCATCGTACCGCGACAGCCCCTGCAGGCAAGATGGGCAGGAGGTCAGCACCTTGACCTCTCCCGCGAACCCATCGCTGCGGAGCCTCCCGGCGCCCTGTTCCATCTCGCGCTGCTTGCGGAACCGCACCTGGGTGGCTATGTCCGGCCGCGCGACCGCGAATGTGCCCGATTCGCCGCAGCAGCGGTCGTTCTTCTCGATCCTGCCGTTCTTTTCGGCGGCCAGCAGCGTGTTGACGACCTTGAGCGCGTCGTGCGTCTTCATCGGCGAGTGGCAGGGATCGTGATACATGTAACGCACACCCGTCGCGTTCTCGAGCCGGATGCCCTTCTCGAGCAGGAACTCATGGATGTCGAGGATGCGCGAGCCGGGGAAAATCTGGTCGAACTCATAGCCCTGCAGCTGGTCGTGGCAGGTGCCACAGCTCACCACGACAGTCTTGATGTCGAGGTAGTTGAGCGTGTTCGCCACACGATGGAAGAGCACGCGATTGTCGGTGATGATCTTGTCGGCCTGGTCGAACTGCCCCGCGCCACGCTGCGGATAGCCGCAGCAGAGGTAGCCCGGCGGCAGCACGGTCTGCACGCCGGCGTGCCAGAGCATGGCCTGCGTCGCGAGCCCCACCTGCGAAAAGAGGCGCTCCGAGCCGCAACCGGGGAAGTAGAACACGGCTTCGGAATCGCTGGTCGTGCGTACCGGATCACGGATGATCGGCACGTAGTTGCGATCCTCGACGTCGAGCAGGGCGCGCGCGGTCTTCTTCGGCAGACCGCCCGGCATCTTCTTGTTGATGAAGTGGATCACCTGCTCGCGCACGGGCGGCCGCCCGCCCGTCGTGGCCGGCGGGCGCTTCGTCTGCGCGGCGCCGAGCTTGCCGAGCGTGCGGTGGCCGAGGCGCTGCGCCTTGTAGCCCCAGTCGATCATGAGCTTGCGCGTCAGCTTGATCGTGCCCGGGTCGTTCGTGTTGAGGAAGAACATCGCGGCCGACTTCGCCGGATTGGCGCCCTGGGTGCCGAGACGTCGCAGCACGTCACGCATGGCCATCGAGACGTCGCCGAAGTCAATGTCGACGGGGCAGGGCGCCTCGCACTTGTGGCAGACCGTGCAGTGATCCGCGACGTCGCCGAACTCGTCCCAGTGCTGGATCGAGATGCCGCGGCGCGTCTGTTCTTCGTACAGGAACGCCTCGATCAGCATCGACGTGGCGAGGATCTTGTTGCGCGGCGAATAGAGCAGGTTCGCGCCCGGCACGTGCGTGCTGCAGACCGGTTTGCACTTGCCGCAGCGCAGGCAGTCCTTGATCGCGTCACTGATCTGCGCGATGTCCGACTGCTGCATGATCAGCGATTCGTGACCGAGCAGGTTGAAGCTCGGCGTGTACGCATTGCGCAGGTCGGCGCCGGGCAACAGCTTGCCGGCGTTGAAGCGGCCTTCCGGATCGACGCGCCGCTTGTAATCGCGGAAGCCGAGCGTCTCTTCATCCGTCAGGTATTCGAGCTTGGTGATGCCGATGCCGTGCTCGCCGGAAATCACGCCGCCGAGGTCACGGGCGACCCGCATGATGCGGCCAACCGCGCGATTGGCCGCCTGCAGCATCTCGTAGTCGTCGGAGTTTACCGGGATGTTGGTGTGGACGTTGCCGTCGCCCGCGTGCATGTGCAGCGCGACGAACACGCGCCCGTGCAGCACGCGCTGGTGGATCGCCTCGAGCTCGGCCAGCAGCGGCACGAACGGGCCGCCGGCGAAGATACGCTTGAGTTCGCTGCGCAACTCGCGCTTCCACGAAACGCGAATGGAGCGGTCCTGCAGCAGGTCGAACACGTTCAGGCCGGGTTCGCCGACGAGGCGGCGAGCGGCGGCATCCGCAATCTCGTCGAGCCCGAGGCGGCGCACGTCCTCGAGCGCGCCAGCGAGCGGTCGGTCCATGCTCCTCGCGTACCACGACCAGCGTGCGCGCACCTGCGTGATGGCCTCCAGGGCCTGGCCGAGCCGGGTGCCCAGCACTTCGTCGCGTGGCAGCCGGTCAATGTCGGCATCGCCGGTCTTGCCGAGCTTCGGTTCGCCGCGCAGGCAGGTTTCGAGTGCATCGAGCAACTGCAGCTTGTTGGCGAGCGAATACTCGATGTTGATGCGCTCGATGGCGTCCGTGTATTCGCCGAGGCGTTCGAGCGGAATCACCACGTCTTCGTTGATCTTGAAGGCGTTGGTGTGGCGGGCGATCGCGGCGGTCTTCGCGCGGTCGCGCCAGAAGGCCTTGCGCGCCTCCGCGCCGGCGGCGATGAAGCCTTCACCGTGGCGGGCATTGGCAAGGCGGACCACGTCGGACGCGCTGCGCGACACGGCGGCTTCGTCGTCGCCGACGATGTCCCCGATCAGCACCATCTTGGGCAACGCGCCGCGCTTCGATTTCGTCGTGTAACCGACTGCCTTGAGGTAGCGCTCGTCCAGGTGCTCGAGGCCGGCGAGCTGCACGCCGACTGCGCGTCCCTGCCGCGCGAGTTCGTCGCGAATCTCGACGATCGCGGGAATCGCGTCGCGGGCCTGGCCGAAGAACTCGAGGCACACCGTGCGGATGTGCGCGGGCATGCGATGCACGACCCAGCGCGCGGAAGTGATGATGCCGTCGCACCCTTCCTTCTGGATGCCTGGCAGGCCGCCGAGGAACTTGTCGGTGACGTCCTTGCCGAGGCCGGTCTTGCGGAACGTCGATCCTGGGATCTCGAGCCGTTCGGTGCGCAGCACCCTGGCGGTGTCGGGTGACTGGCGCCCGTCCTTCCAGGCCAGCTCGAACGTTGCGACCGGCGCGTCGTGGATCTTGCCGCGGTTGTGACCGATACGCGTCACCTCGAGCCAGTTGCCCTGCGGGTCGACCATGCGCCACCACGCGAGGTTGTCGAGCGCGGTGCCCCACAGCACGGCCTTCTTGCCGCCGGCATTCATGGCGATGTTGCCGCCGACGACAGACGCATCGGCTGAGGTGGGATCGACGGCGAACACGAAGCCCGCATGGTTTGCGGCTTCCTCGACGCGACGCGTCACCACGCCCGCTTCGGTGAAGAGGGTCGGCACGTGGCCCTCGACCCCCGGCAGCGACTGCGGTTCGACGCTGTCGATGCGCTCGAGCTTTTCGGTGTTGATGAC
>Ga0315287_10005763_pt1 | contig 12246 bp, 12 predicted proteins | sample YL17G11_0_MG_FD_205037 | JGI IMG/M metagenome (GOLD analysis project Ga0315287, IMG submission 205037) | Sediment microbial communities from Yellowstone Lake, YNP, Wyoming, USA - YL17G11_0 | ecosystem: Environmental > Aquatic > Freshwater > Lake > Sediment | place: USA: Wyoming | collected...
ACCGAATTAGTCCACAAAATGGAACGAAGGTGGACACGAAGGAAACCACGGACCGGCTCGCGGCGGCGCATGCGAGGAATAGGGCGAGTAAGGCGGCATATGGCTCCGATGTGTCGGCCAAGGGGCGAGAAGTCGGGCCGATCAAACCCGTTAAGGATCCGGCGCGGAAATTGGCGTGCCGTGTGGACCTACAACGATTCTTAGAAACCTACTTGCCGGCCCAATTTGTTTTGGCGTGGTCTCCGGACCATTTGCTAGCCATCGGCAAAATGCAAACGGCCATTCTCAAGGGAGGGTTGTTCGCGTTGGCTATGCCTCGTGGATCCGGAAAATCAACGTTGACTGAGGGAGCGGCGTTGTGGGCCGTTCTGTATGGGCATCGGCGTTTTCTGATGGTTGTCGGGGCCGAAGCGGACCAAGCCGAAGAGGTTGGCGATTCAATCCGGATCGAGTTGGAAACCAACGACAAGCTAGGCGAAGATTTCCCCGAAGTGTGCCAATGCGTTCGGGCGCTCGAGGGAATCGCCAACAGAGCCAACGGCCAAACGGTCGGCAAGGTCCGGACGAGAATCAAATGGACCGGCAAGCTATTGCGGTTGCCAACGATTGAGGGTTCCCCTGCCAAGGGGGCGATCATAAAGACCGCCGGGATAACGGGCCGGATCCGTGGGGCCAAGTTTAAGCAGCCAGACGGATCGACGATTAGGCCGGACCTAGTTTTGATCGACGATCCGCAAACCGATGCGAGCGCGAAATCTACCGAACAAAACAACACGCGTCTAAAAGTGTTATCCAAAGCGATTCTAGGTTTGGCAGGTCCAGGCAAGAAGATCGCCGGTGTCATGCCATGTACGGTCATCGAACCGGGTGACATGATCGACAAAATTCTAGATCGAACCGTATACCCGCAATGGCAGGGACAACGCACCAAGATGGTTATTGAATGGCCAAAGTCGGAGCGCTGGAAAGAGTATGAGACTATTTGGCGTAGATCGATCGATGAGGGTCGAGGAATCAAGGACGCGAGCGATTACTATTACGAACACGTCGAAGAAATGTCAGAAGGTGGCAAAACTTCATGGGCGGAGCGCTTCAATGATGACGAATGGGATTCGCTACAACATGCCTACAACTTGGTTTTGGAGCGCGGGCTAAAGGCCTTTAACGCAGAATACCAAAACGAACCGATGGCCGACGAAATCGGCGGCGGGTTCGCAGCGGTCAAGATGAATTCGCGCATAGGATACGGACAGGCCGGAGAGGTTCCAGCGTGGGCCGTAAAGCAAACCGCGTTCATTGATGTACAGGGCGAAGCGTTATTCTATTTGGTGGCGGGTTGGTCGCAGGAATTCCAAGGCCAGATCATTGACTACGGGATATGGCCGAAGCAACGCGCCGGATTATGCCTCTTGAGCGAATTAACGGATCTACTATCCGACGAAACGACAGGCGGGATTGAAGCAAAGCTAAAGGCCGGTTTGGATGATTGCATTGGCTATTTGTCGGAAAAGTATAATCTCGATGCGCTCGGTATCGATGCAAACTGGGGAAAGTCAACGGATACGGTCTACGCGGTAGCGCAGGCCATGGCGCGTCAAAAGGTCTACGCGTGCCACGGGCGCTACTTCGCGGCGTCGGCAAATCCATTGAACGCAGGCAAGCCACGGGTTGGAACGCAGCGTGGCCACTATTGGCAGCGCGTGGTCGAGGGCCAACGATCCAGGATTCTATTTGATAGCAATTCCTGGAAAACAATGCTGTACAGTAGACTCCGGACGCCAATAGGAGATCCGGGCGCGTTGACGATATTCGCGGGGTTCGATCATTGGTTGATCGGAGATCATTTCGCGGCGGAAATTCCGGTAGAAACGTTCGCTCGCGGAATCAAAAAAGAGGAATGGAAACAAAGGCCAAACATGGACAATCACTGGTTTGATTGCGGGGTTGGGGCCGCGGTGCTTGCAAGCTATTGCGGTTGCAATGTTCCAGCCGGCGGGGGCGTTGCTACAATGCGGCGGGTGAGTTTTGCCGAACAACAACAACGGGCCGCTAAAAAATGACAGTCACGCCACGGGCATATCTAGACACGCGGTTATTGCTCAAGGCCGATAATCTCGATGGGTTATCAGATCTACTAATTGCGCGGGACAACATCGGTTTGGGTGTTGACGATCCAGCGCAATTTGCATCGATGTTGACGGATTGGGTTCAGTTCAAAGCCGGAGGGCCGATGCTAGTTTGGGATAGCAACGGCCAAATCAAACTTGCCATGAGCGATGGTTTCAATACGGCGTCAATGATTTGTTCCACATTAACCGCGGTAAGTTCAGTTAGGGCGAACAACGTAGTAATTGCGAACAATCGTTATTTGCGATGGCGTGACGCGGCGGATACTGCGGACGTTGACGTTGTGAAGATGGATGTGAGCGAAAACGTCTTGGCGGCGAAAAAATGGGAATTCAAGGAAGAATTGACGGGTAGCGCCGGAGTTCTTGCGAAAGTCTATGGATTCTCAGCCGGTGGGAATCCGGCGCTACCCTACGCGCAAGCGGCGTTCAGAACGGCAAACGATTGGAGAATTATCGACGACGGGTATCTTGAATTCAATTATCAAGGTGCGCTCGGTCAGGTGTTGTCGTTGCAGCCAAATGGGATTTCGATTCCGGGCAATTGTTACATTGGCCCCCCCGGAGCGCAGCAATTGCCGGCGTCCCCGATGACGTTATTGGTTAATGGAGACTCAAAGCTAATGGGGAAACTCGGATTGGGAGCAAGTCCAATGGGTTTAGGGCGTTTCTATATTGCAGGCGGAGGGGAAGCAAATAATTTCATTTTCATAAACGCTACGCAAGCTCAAGCGAACGACATATTTTACAGAGCGTCGTTTGGATCGCCGGTTACGGGTTCGGTGAAGGGGTTAGACATCGCAGGGACTTGTACAGATGATTTGAGCATTTCGGTTTATAACCAAAACGCAGGGCCAAATTCTAACTCTAAGTTATCTTTAGCTACTCTATTTGGTACGTCCGGTGACCCGGTGATTGCGTTCAATATCGCAACGGTTGGCTATCAATGGAATATAGGCTTAGACAATTCGGACGCGGATAAATTCAAGTTGTCCTATGGAGGGCCGACGATTGGTTCGGGTGATTATCTGATTGTCGATATTACCGGCAATGTTGAGATTCCAAATTCTCTTAGTTGTGATGACATGCGAATTCCATCACCAATTGTGCCATCTGCATCTTCCTCGCCGGGTTCCGTTGGAACCGTCGCGTGGGATAATTCATTCATTTATATTTGCACAGTGGCAAATAGTTGGAAACGTTCCCCGCTAGGAAGTTGGTAAAAGAATGATGGACGAACGAACAAAACGAGCGTTGCAAATTCTAAGCGATGCCACGCAGCCAAACGTTAGGTTGACGCGTGAGGACTACGTACAGGTCCAAGCGGCGTTGCAGCATATCCAAACGATTCTAGAGGGGGCGGACAGTGACAAGTCTACGGTTGCTTAATATACCGCCAGGATCCGTACCGAAATTGAATTTGTTCACGCGTGACACGTTCGCGCCGGTCGGTTCTCAAATTACTGGAATTGCAGTTGCGAATTTCCCAACGGTCTACGATTTCGATACGGTTGGAATCGACGATGGCTATTACATTGGTATCCTATCCGCGCCCGAGGGAACAATTTACGTTCGGCAATTGGACGGGTTGCCATACGGTTCCGATTCCTGGGCCATGTTGGAATTGATCGGAACGGGCGGCGGCGGCGGCGGAACGGATCCGCCACCAGTAACGCCAACGGCGGATCCATTGAGTCAAGCGAAACGATACAAGACGGACGATCAAGAAGTTGAGCAACACGGGCTTGCGGATCGCGCGGCGTATGAACGGTTCGCGGCGGATAAAAACGGGTTGACTGGGTTTGCGGCGGTCCGAATGGGCCGAGTTCGATTAGGTGGTCCAATTGATTAAAGAACTACGGAAGCTATTTGGATTCGACAGGGCCGCGCCGGTTCGTGCGACAAGCTACGATTCCGCGCGGGTTACTTCAATGAATGAACGCCATTGGGCTATCGGGCCGCAAACGTCGGATCCTACGCCGGAAGCGCGGCGAATTATCAGGAATCGGGCGCGGTACGAGAGTGCGAACAATTCCATTTTGTACGGGATGATTGAAACCTACGCGCGGGATTTGGTGGCGTCAGGTCCACATTTGAATTTCAAGCCGTTCGGGGACGCAAGCAGAGAGCTAGCAATTGAATATAAGAAATGGAGTAACGCGGTTTCGCTAATTCCAATTCTGAAAACAGTGACCAAGGTTTATTTGGTTGACGGTGAAGCGTTCTTAGTTGCCACGGATTCTCCGCCATACTTCCGTTTAATCGAGACGGAACGGATTTGGTCAAACGAGGTCACGCAGTTTCCCGCGCCAATTGCTTTCGGCCTATTTGGTGCGGTCGCGCCCTATACGGGAATCTACGTCATGGAGGGAATCCGTTATGATTCCGGCGTTCCGATAGAGTATTGCATCGACGGGAATAACTGGGTTCCAGCGGAGTCGATGACGCATTGGTATAGGCAAGATTTCGCAAACCAGCGGCGTGGGGTGTCTCGGATTTCGACGAGCTTAGATATGTTCGCCAAACTGCGCCGGATCGATTCGGCGGTTACGACAGCCTACGAAAGCGTTGCCAAAATAGCGTTGGTGCTTGAATCGAAACAGTTGGCACCAAGTGAGCTAGCGACGCCATTTGAGGTAATCACGTTGACCGAAGGGAGCGTTACAACGTTGCCGGACGGATACGGTTTGAACCAAGTCAAGGCCGAACACCCAACGAGTACACATAGGGAAACGGCGGCGTATTTCATCGGTGCGGCGGCGCGTTGCTTTCCTATGCCATTGAATAAGGCGTTGGGAACGTCGCAAGATTCCAATTTTGCATCGGGGTCGCTAGACAATATCGACTATGAACGGGCAATAGACGACGATCGGCAAGCGTTGACATTGGGGCCGGTGGCTAGGACTAGAGCTATTTTTCTAGATTCGCAGGGCTTGCCAGACCAGGATTTGTTCACGGGTTGGGACGCAATTCCTATGCTCAATCCCCAAAACCAGTTTTCAGCGATCCAACAACAGTTGGATATGCGGCTAACCAGTCGGACGCGCGAAGCGGCAAAATTGGGGTATGATTGGGAAGAAGTCAACGCCGAGTTGGAACGTGAAACAGAGTTGATTCAGTCAGGTAATTCAAACAATAACGGGGCAAATAATGCGCAAACGATTCAGAACGATTAGAGCTAGCGCCGGCGTGGTGATGGCGTCGGCTATCCAATTCGATCCAGTTGAAGCCTCCGGCGACGATACGGGAGCGCGGAAACGATTCCACCAAGTTGCTTACACGGGTGGAAAAATGTCGGTGCCGGGGTATTCGTCTCCGGTTGTCTTGGATTTGGCCGGTGCGGTGTTGGCATCGAAACGGCCAATCCTTTTTGAACATGATAAGAAGCGGATCGTTGCGCAATCAGATCGCGTCGAAGTTGTTGATAATCAATTGGTAATCGCCGGAACTATGCTCGATTCAGAGTCGGCGGCGGAAGTCCAAAGTTTGGCCGATCAAGGGTTTGAATGGCAGGCATCGGTTGGAGCAAATCCAACGAGTACGCCGGTATCGGTGCGTGCCGGTCAAAAGATCAACGTCAACAATCAAGAGCTGGAAGGGCCATTTATTTTGATTCGCCATTGGACGTTAGGCGAATCGTCTTTCGTGCTTGCCGGCGCGGATTCCGCCACTACGTCGAGGGTGGGAACGCCGATGAACGTTGCAGCATCGGCGGCGGCGTGGTGGCAAAATTCCGTTCCAACGGATTCAATAGCGATTCATGCGCCGAACAAGCAAATAACAGCCAGCGCTATTGAGTGCGCGTTATTGCGAACGATGGGAATGGGGTCTAGAACAGAAAAAGGATTCACCCCGCAAATCAATGAGGCGGCGGATTCCATGAAGGGTATCGGTTTGCATGGGACGTTCCAAAGGGTACTCGCGGCGAATGGATCCGGTCCGGTTTATGAAGCGCCCGCGTTGTATACGGCGGCGTGCCAAGCGGCGAAGATCCAAGCCGCCAATTCGACAGTCAGTTTGCCAAGTATCTTTTCCAACGTTTTGAACAAAGCTATTTTGGCACAAATGACGATCATTCCAACGGTCTACCAAAACTATTGCAAGGTAGATTCTGCGGTTGATTTTAAGAGCAAGGATTACATTCGATTGTCGGGCGTTGGTGGATTCCAGCGCGTGACGGTTGACGGTGAATTAAAGGAATTCCGGTTGACCGATGCTAAGTATTCGGCGGCGTTGACAACGTGGGGTTCGATCATGGGATTGACGCGTAATCAGTTAATCAACGATGACATGGGCGCTTTTGCTCAGTTGCCGGAGATTTTTGGTCGCGCTTCTCAGTTGGCGATTGAACAGGAATTTTTCACCAAGTTGCTAGCGTGGTTCGATTCTTCCAACACGTTGCCATTGCCACCATCGGGCCATCCGTTGAATCCATTGGGGTCATTGGCGTTGGGACCGACAAACATGGCGGCGCTTCAATGGGCTATGCAATGGTTCAGGGACCAAGTTGATTCGCAGGGCTTGCCAATGCTTACAACGCCGGTTTCGTTGCTAGTGCCAACGAGCTTGGAAGTGCCAGCGCTTCAATGTATGAAAGAGGTTACCGCCAATACTCCGGCGGGAACAAACGTTATGTCGGGTATGTTCCGGGTTGACGTTTCGCCATATCTAAACAATGCCAAAATAACGAACTACAGTCAAAAGAATTGGATGCTATTCGCTGATCCGGCGGTATTGGCCGGGATGATTTGTCTATTCCTAAATGGCAATAGTTCCCCAACGTTTGAATCCTCGGAAATGGAGTTTGACGTAGTGGGCGGAATGCGTTGGCGCGGCTATTGGGATTTTAGTTTTAGCGGTGCAGAGAAGCAGGCCGGAGTTATCGCTAAACCTACTTGATTCGATGCCATGTTTTGTTAGTTCGGTTCTAAACTTCAATGCCGGTGCGTTACCGGCATTGTTCACAAGCGAGGGAAATCAAATGAGTGCAAAAGTTTTTCAAAACGGTGACAGGGTTGACCATACGCCATCGGGCGCGGTGGCGGCGGGAACGGTGGTCATGGCCACGGCTACACATATTCTCGGAGTCGCCACGGCAGATTTGCCGGCGAATATTCCCGGTTCGCTTAATTGCGAACATGGGACGATCTACGAGGTATCCGAAACGATCGCGGGAGCCGCGGTAGGTTTGCCGGTCTACGCGGATTCTGCGGGCGCGTTGACAGCTACGGCGACTTCGAACACGTTGTTCGGCCATGTAGTTGGTTTGTTGCCAACGATCGTTCGCGCGGTGTTCATGTTTGCGTTAATGTTCTCAGTGTTCGGCGTGGCCGAGTTCGCCAATGCTCAGCGCGTCGCTATCCAGATTGGGAGGGGCGGAGTTCAGCAAGGAAATTTTTCTAGGGCGAGCGGGAACGCCAACAATGATTTTTCCGCAAATGCTCGCAGGGGCGCTAGGATCGGGGAACGGGGCATTTGTGACGAGACAGGATGTTATCGTCTTGCAAGCAACGCCACGGATCAAGCGTTCGTTCGAAGCCAATACGATCTCCAATATGACGTTCAATTTGTCGAGGGAACGGAGTTGGTTGAACAAACGGTAATGGTTCCGGAAGTGTCCGAAGTTGAAAAGACAATCCAGGTTCCGGAAGTGAAAATGGTCGATAAGGTTGTGAAGGTCCGGCAAGTAACGATGGTTCCCCAAACACGGACCGTTGAACGCGTGGTACGGATTCCGCAAATCGTTGAACGTGCGCAGACGATCCAGTGTGATTGCGTTGCCACGGATTCCTACGCGATCCAATCCGGCGGATATTCGATGCGGTCCAGCGGATACGAAGCGGCGCTCGCGTCGGCAACGTACAGAGCGCAAAACCGGATCCACGGCCATTCCTATTTGGATTCCGGCGTATATGTTCGCGGCGGATCCGGAGTTGGTTGGAATTCTAGTTTCTCAGTTGCAAACCCTAACACTTGTTTGGGAATCGGCGGGGAATCTTACGCGGTTGCAAGGGGAATCGATGGAATGTACGCCACGAAGTTTCGAGAGGGTGACGGATACGGAATTCCGGGCGCTACTCACGGGGAGGATCGCCGGATATTTCGCCGGCTATTTGGCATTTTTCGCAGGTAGTCGCAAAGTATGGTTCATCCCTTAGATCAAGTCGAAAACCTAACCAATGCGCTCGCAGAGGATATACCCTATACGCAAAGCGGTTCTCCGGGAATTTGCCGGGGTTGGCCAGCGCGTCAGGATCGGGCGGGCCGCAAAGTCGGGGAGGCACGATTGGCAACGAATGAACGAGACATAATCGTTGTCGTTGAAACGTTGCTGAGAATGCCGCGTGAGGGGGATGGATTCACGTTGGGCGGTTTGGAATATCATGTACGGCCACGCGGTGACAATGTGGCGTACAGTCAAGCTGACAGGGCCGGCAAGCTAATAAGGATAAGCCTAGTACGATGACAAGCATTTTGGAAACCTGCAAAGCGGCGGTAGTCGAGACGTTCAATAACGTGCCGATCGATTCATTGGTGCCGGTGTTCCGAGGGGCCGATAGTTCAATTCAGAATCTAGAGATATTCCATGACTTGCAGCCGCGTGGCGTTGTTATGGCCGGTTCGCTTGTAACTGAGCGAATTGGCCGCGGGGTGTTCCGGCGTAATGCTATTACGGTTGCAATCCTACGTTGCAAGCCGGGCGGCGTTCTAGTGGATCCGGCGGCGTTCCGATCCTACGTCGAGGAATTGCAGGGAGCTATCGAATTTAGCGTTCCGGAGATTCGCGTTATGCGATGTACGATCGATGTGTCATTGGACCCGGACGAATACAGTCAGGCCGGAATTTGTACGGCCATGATAACGGTAGAAAGCGTTTGGTAATCCATGCAGCTATCCGCAGAAGTAAAAGGGTTATTCTTCGATCGCCAAGCGGTGACTAGCGCGATGAATGTAGCAACGGCCAAGGGACTATCCAGGGCCGGGGCGTTGGTCCGGATCATTGCTATCCGTTCGATCCGTAGAACTAAGAAAAAAATATCAAGGCCGGGCGAACCGCCAAAGACGCACGAACCAAGCGGTTCAAAACCTTCAATGAAGGAAATCTATTTCCATTTCGATCCAGGCAACGAGGACGTTGTTATCGGTGCGATCCGATACCGAACACGCGCCAACGCGGATACGAGCAATAGCGTTCCGGCGATCCTAGAACACGGCGGTTCATCGGGAGTCTATGAACGCAGGAACATGGGCGGCGCGTGGGGTCCAGCAAGTCGAAAGCGATCATTGAGGGCGTGGCAAGAGGAACGGGTTAGAATCATTTCGATAGCGGCAAGGCCATTCATGGTTCCAGCGCTTGCAAAGGCGTTGCCTAAGATTAGTACGTTTTTCCAGAAGTCAATTAAAGCGAGGTAGCAAACATGGCCAGTAAGATTTTGATGGGGTTTGAAGGTAAGTTCTATTACAGTTCAGCGGCGACATATGCAACGCCAACATGGGTTGAGCAAGATACGATAAAGAATATCGCTCTAGTCTTGGAAGGGACAGAAGCCGATATAACGATGCGGCGCGGCAAGGGATTCAAGTCGAGCGCGTTAGCATTGATTGATATGCCATTAGAATTGGAAATGGTCTATGAGCAAGCCAACTCCGATCAACAGAAGTTCTTCGCGGCGTTCATGGATCGCCAATTGTTACTCGATTGTTTGATTCTTGACGGGCCGGTTATTGCAGCGACAGGCAAAACGGCCTCGAAGGGTATGCGTGCGTGGTTGGAAGTTCTTAAATGGGAATTAGGCCAAGAGATTGAAGGCGTTCAAATGCTGAAAGTATCCTGCAAGCCGGGATGGTTTGCGCCGGGCGAAGAACCAAAGGAATTCACGGGAACGGTGTCGGCGTAATGTTTAAGGATAAAAACGGGTTGAGTTGGTCTACCGATTTCGCGTTTGATACGTTCGAGCGCGAAAGTCATTTGATCGATTTGACGGACGTTGAACAGGTTTGTTTGTTCATCGCGGATCCAATGGCGCTAATGGGGTTCGTCTATCGGTTGTCAGCGCCCGAGGACATTTCATTCAGTCATTTCCTATCCAACATGAACGGAGACACTTTGGAGGAAATGCGTGAGTCATTTTGGGAGTCATGGGTAAATTTTTCCCCAAGCAAGATGAAGCCGGCGCTTGCAAAACTGAAAACGGCAATGGAAGCGGAACAGGCCAGAGCGATAGCGGAAGCGGAAGGAATCATAAATGGATTGCCTACGGGTATAGTCTTGCAGGAATCATAGGGATGAGTCCGGCGCGGTACACGATCCGGAAATTGGAATGGATGGCCGATGCTAGAACGGATTTGGAAATGTTGGTAGCGGCGCGGATTTGTGCCGGGTTGGGTTCGGTTTTGAATTGGTCCGGTAAAACTTATTCGGTAAAGGATTTTCTTCCGTCGAAACAAACTAGGCCAATGATTCCAACAAGCAAAGCAATTGAAATGCTATTGAGGACAAAACCAAATGAGTAACGCAAACATCCCGGCGGGCGGCGCGTATGTTCGGCTATTCACCAAGAATACCGATTTCACTAAAGGGTTAGCCAAGGCGTCGGCGGCGTTCAAGAGTTGGGGAGTGGGCATTGCTAGAACGGCGGCGGCGGTCGGTGCGTCGATCGCGGCGGGCATGGCTACTGGGTTCTCAGCATTGGGTATTGCGATTTCAGCGGCAACGGCGGTTCTATTGCCTAAGAAGTTTGCGGCGGCGGGCCAAGCGTTGAACACGTTGGCGGATTCCGCGTGGGTGTCGGCGTCGGCGTTATCCGCGTTCGACTACGTTGCAAGTCAAACGGGCCAAAGCGTGGAATCGTTATTGGCGGCGTTACACGGCGGAATGAGTCAACAGGCATTGAACAGAGTCAACGCGCTACGACGAGAAGCGCAGGCGCTAGGGTTGGTGTGGTCGCAAATGGACATTCAGCAAGCGGTTTTGCTCAATCGAGAGTTCCAAAAGTTCTATTTGGTAGTTTCTAATTTGGCGAACCGTATAGGCCAAGTTCTATCGCCGGCTATGTCAGCGCTATTGCAAACCGTGACAACGGCGGCTACGCAGTTCAATTTATGGTTGGGGATGAACAAACATTTGTTCACGTTGGCCAATACAGTTGCGACGATAGCCAAAGCGTTGGATAACGTTTCCAAGTCGGCGGGTGATTTCGTTCGGGCGTTGGGCGGCGCGTTGGGGGCCGGAGATCCGGCGGCGGCGTGGAACGTAATTGCCAAAGGGTTCCGTGCCGCGTTTCTAGGCGCGGTGTTCGATATAACGTCAGCGTGGGTTGTGTTTCAGAACGCAGCGATTGATACGGGCGCTAAGATTGCCAGCGCGTTTTTAGATGCGTTCGCGGTAATACAACAGGCTTGGAACAATCTAATCAGTTCGGCTAGACAGATCCATGAATTGATTTCGGGAACACCAAGCGGACCGGGACAGGCGCAAGATGCCATAGACAAATTGAAATTAGTCGCCACGGTTGTTTTAGGTAAGGCAGCAATTGCAGCAACAGCCGCCGGAATGAAAACAACAGCGCCAAGTGACAAGGATTTGAAACGAGCGCAGTTTGAATATGAAACAGCAAGATTGACAGCAAGGTATTCGCCAGAGTCCAAAGCGAAGGCGGCGGGGCCATTCATTCCAGACTTAGCAACGGTTCCGGGAAAGCAGTCTGCGCAAGGAACGTTCCAGGGGTTCGGGGCCGGTACTGCGATCGGGGCAAGCGGATACGAACAAAGGACAGCCGAGAACACGGGCCGAACCGTGGCGCTCTTACAACAAATGATTAATCAGCAACGGGGATTCAAATAATGATTACGGTTGATGAAATCATTGACGGTAACAGCGTTACGCAAAACGCGAGAACGCCGGCGCGGATCGCTAGATTCTCAGTAAAGGGAACGGAGATTGAATCCGAAGCGGTCGCGGCGTTTGAATCGCAAGTCCCTTCAAGCTACCAAGGTTTGGGGGCCGAGACATATTCATACGAATTCAAGGGGTCCGATTTATGGGAGTTCACGGCGGAGTATACGCTACAAGAAATCACGCAAGAAGAAGATTTGGATACAACAGGCGGAACTAAGTCAG
>Ga0315287_10005765_pt1 | contig 12243 bp, 24 predicted proteins | sample YL17G11_0_MG_FD_205037 | JGI IMG/M metagenome (GOLD analysis project Ga0315287, IMG submission 205037) | Sediment microbial communities from Yellowstone Lake, YNP, Wyoming, USA - YL17G11_0 | ecosystem: Environmental > Aquatic > Freshwater > Lake > Sediment | place: USA: Wyoming | collected...
AGGAGGCCGGCTTCACCGAGGCGCAGGCACTCCAACTCGTCAAGACACACACCGAACCAGGGAGTTGAGGGCCATGCAGCAACCAGCAGCAGACTACGGAGCGGTCACCGTTGGTAACAACGGACGCTCACTCCAAGCGGCGTTTGTGGATGTGTCACCGGACCTCGCAGTCCAGTGGCTCAACCTGGAGCACCCAGAGAACCGCAAGAGTGCGACCACCACCGTGGACGACTATCGCACGATGATGGGCAACAACCTCTGGAGCTGCATGACGGGAGAGCCAATCAAGTTCGACGTGATCGGACGCCTCATCGACGGAGGCCACCGCCTGCGGGCCATCATCGCGCTGGGAGAGTCGGTCCCGATGTTCGTCGTCTGGGGATGCCCAGTCGAGACGTTTCATCTGCTCGACCAGGGACGTGCCCGTGGACGGCTATGGTGGGAGACGCAGCGTGGTCGCGCGGTGAACCAACTGCTGGTCAAGTTCTACGGCGGGTCTTTCGCGGCGCACAGGGCGACGACCATCGCCCTTCTGGAGTCGATGAAAGTCCATCGCTCTGCCATCGAGTTCGCCTGTGAGGTCATGCCGATGAATGCGAGAGGCATCGCCACCGCGACCACGCGAGCGATCTTGGCGAGGGCGTCTTACACGGTGGACCCGCAAGTCCTCGTGGACTTCTCGGACGCCATCTGCGCGAAGCGCCTTGCCGACACCGACAGGCGCAAGTTCATGGTGGCAAAGCTCGTCGCCTATCTCACCGCTGGAGCGTCCACCGAGCAGAACCGCAGCGAGCGGTACTACAAGACGGAACGCTACCTGAAGGCGTTCATTGACGACGAGTTGCTGACGAAGGTGTACAGGTCAAGCGTAGAACTGTTCCCGCTGCCGGGAGAGGAGTTGTCATGACCCGCAAGACTGGAGCTGAGGTCGCCACCACAGGCGGCAAGGCGAGCCTGCTCGCCAAGTTCGGGGACAAGTACTCGATGGACCCGAAGGTGTTCCTCGAAACCGTCCAGAAGACGGTCTTCAAGGACGCCAAGAACATGGAACAGGTCATCACCCTGCTGATGGTGGCCGACCAGTACGGCCTCTCGCCGGTCACCAAGGAGATCTACGCCTTCCCCGACAAGGGCGGCGGCGTCATCCCGGTGGTCGGCGTGGACGGCTGGAACCGGATCGCCCAGCAGCACCCGCAGTTCGACGGCGTCGAGTTCCGCTACTCCGACGACGAGGTCGTCCCCGATGGCGGCAAGAAGTGCCCGACCTGGGTGGAGTGCATCGTCTATCGCAAGGACCGCGAGCACCCGGTGGTCATCCGCGAGTACCTCGATGAGTGCTACCGCAAGACCGGCCCGTGGCAGAGCCACACCAAGCGCATGCTGCGCCACAAGGCGCTGATCCAGGGCTACCGCACCGCCTTCGGCTTCCACGGCATCTACGACGAGGACGAAGCGCAGCGCATGTATGTCGAGAGCACCGCCACTGAAGCACCCGCAGGGCCGTCCAGCAGCGCGTCAAGGGCGCGTCAAGCCCTCGGCGCGGCTCCTGCCACCACTGAGGCGTCAGAGGAGCCAGAATCGGCTCCTGTGGACGCCTACGAGGACATCACGGTGGACGATGTCACAGGCGAGGTCATGGACGGTGAGGTCGAGGAGGACGACGTGGCGCCGCCGGCGCCGCTGGCGACCAAGCAGCAGGTGTCCGCGATCCACGCGGCGAAGCGCAACAACGGCTGGTCGGACGAGGCCTACGGCCTGCTGCTCGCGGAGTACGACGCCGGCCACGCGCGCGAGCTCTCGCGCGAGGAGGCCGTCGAGGTCGTGCGGCAGTTGATCGCCGGTCCCGATGAGGAGGAGGCGTGACCAGTACGACCACCCGCGAGCCGGCGCACGGGACCATCCTCGAGTACGTCTCCTTCAACTGCCGGTGCCCCATCTGCCAGGCCAACTGGGACGCGAACGCGGCGCGCTTCTACTACGGGAAGAAACCCGACGACACAACGCGCAAGGTCAGCGCGGACGGTGTCCGCGACCACCTCGGCAACCTGCTCGACATCGGCTTCGACGTGGCCGCCATCGCGGACGCCGCCGGCATCACGCGGGACACCGTGCGGGCGACGCTCCGCGGCGACCAGCAGGAGATGCAGCAGCGCACCGCCGACGCCATCCTCTCGGTGAGTCCCGACCAAGCCATCCCCGGCCACCGCGTCCCCGGCATCATCGTGCGCCGTATGCTCGGCCAGATGCGCGCCTGCGGGCTGACGCTCAAGTGGATCTACAACACCGCCGGCGTGAACCCGAAGTTCAGCGGCAACTACTCCGGTGGCCGCGTCTCGTGGGACAACTACATCAAGCTGCGCCAACTCTACGACCTCCTCACCGACTCCAGCCTTATCAAGCAGATGCTGAAGGAGGACGGCGATGGCACGACTCCGTAACCGCATCCTGAAGGCCGACTTCTGGTCCGACGGCGAGCTCCTGCGCTGGCCGCGGGAGAAGCGGTTCACCTACGCTGGCCTCTACGCGATCGCGGAGGACTCAGGCTGTCTCGAGGACGACTGCTTCAACTGGAAGATCCTCCTCTGGGGCAGCCCGCTCGACCAGGACGTGACCGTCGAGATGATCGAGGCGTGGCGCGACGAGCTCTGCGCCGCCGGCAAGCTCATTCCCTACCACGCGGACGGCCAGCAACTCCTCTTCATCAAGAGCTTCCACGAGCACGAGCACCCGCGGAACCCGCAGAGTCCGAACGTGCCGCTGCCAGCGTGGATCAACTACGTCCCAGGCAGCAAGGAGGCCAAGACCCGCGCCCGCTACGACGTGATGGAGATCGGGGCCAGCCGGCCCAAGAAGAAGCCGGGGAAGGCGGTCGCCAAGGTCAACGGCAACGGCACCGACGACGGCAGCTTCGATGACTTCTGGGCCGTCTACTCGCAGATGCGGACTGAGAACCGGCTGAAGGCCAAGACCGCCTGGAAGAAGCTCACCAAGGCCGAGCGCGTGTTTGCGGTCGGCGTTGCCCAGATCATGGTCGAGTGCATCAAGCGCGGGCAGCAGACGCTGAAGTACGTGCCCCACGCCACCACCTACATCAACGGCAAGCGGTGGGAGGACTGGCGCGACGGCATCCCGGTCGGCTGGCAGGACGAGGCCGCCGGCAGAGCCGCAGAGCAGCAGTCCGTCCTCGATGACGCCATCCTCGCGGCCTACAAGGAGGAGTCTTGACCGAGCACAGCGGCGGGTCACCCGTCTACTTCCCAGCCACCGTCGAGCGCGTGTACGACGCCGGTGACGGCGGTGCTGTCATCGAGGTCAAGGTCGTCACCGCAGAGTTGCTGAAGGTGCTGTACCAGTCGAACCACCCGATCACCGGCCTCCCCTGCCTCGCCGTCAACCTGAAGGAGGCGCCGTGAGCGAGCAGAAGTACGCCATCCTCGGCAGCGGCAGGGCGTGGCACATCTTCCGCGGCGACTACCGCAACGACCTCCTCTACCCTGAGCCGCAGGCAATCTGCGGCGTGGTGCTGCCCGACCACGACACCACGATGGCGGTGAAGCGGCCGGTGCGCTGGGCGATGTGCAACCGCTGCCTCAAGGTGGAGGAGAAACCGTGACCGATGACGAGACTCCCTTGCGGTGCAAGTACGCGCTGATCATCGCCGCGTTCCGCGACCTGGGTGAGTTGGTCAAGAAGCAGCAGGCCAGCATCAGCGAGCTGGAGGCCGCCTGGCAGCAAGAGCACACGAAGCGCGCCGACCTCATCGTTGACCTTCAGCGCATGACCAACCGTGCCGAGCAGGCCGAGGCCGCGCTGGCAGAGCGGGACGGGATGCTGATGACCCTGTTCATGGAGGAGCGAGACGAACAAGTTGACCGTGGGCAGGACTTCTTCATGCCATCGGACCTGTGGCTTGCCGACCTCAAGGCCCGCGCCGAGGAAGGGAGGGAGTGATGGACGTAAACGACAACTTCACCCAGAGCGTGCATCAGAAGCAAATGGACCGCATCTCCGAGCTTGAGGCCGAACTGGCAAGCGTCACCGCCGAACGTGACGCCGCCCGTCGCGTCATCGAAGCCGCCATTGTGCAGATGAAGGTGGAGACGGAGCGCGCCGAGGAGGGCGCATGAACGCTGAACAGATCCGCGAGGTCATCCACCGCATCGATGGCGTCTGGCCGCCGCGGACGCCACCGACGCACGAGGAGCGCGCCGAGTGGGTGCGCTTCCTCCAGCCGATGGACGGACCCGTCGCCCTGGCGGCCGTCGATGAACTGCGGGAGTCGAGCAAGTGGCGGCCGAGCATGGCCGACTTCCGCACCGCCTACTACGCCGCCGCCGCGCTGCCGGGTGACGACTTCGTCGCCCTGCCCGCCGGCGAACAGCAGGAGAAGACGCCGGCGCTCGAGGACGTGTACGGGCACCGGCGCGAGCAGTGGGTCTACTGCTGGCGCTGCGACATGGCGCTCTCGCTCATGGACATGGAAGACAACCACGTCTACGAGGAGCGCCGCGGCCTGCGCCACAGCCGCTGCCCTGCGTCGGGATCGGCGCCGATGATGCCGACGCAGTCCAGGCTGGAGCGCGAGGAACACTGGCGCAAGATGAAGATCGGGAGGGACTGATGATGGCCGAACACTGCGAGAAGGAGCGTAAGCACGAACCAACGTCGGAGGCCGCCTATCTGGATTGGCACTACGACCAGCACTCCAGCCTCTACGCCTGCAATCTTGACCAGATTGAGTATGTAGCGACCGGATGGGGATGGCGGCCGGCGGCGTTTATCGAGATCACCGGGGAGAACCTGTACGTCGAGCTCGAGCATGGCAAGTTGCAGCGCAAGACATGGGAACGGCTCGACCCGAACGGCACTGGGACCAGCAGCAAGCAGATGGAGATGCAGTGGTGGATCGCCCAGCAACTTGGCATCCCCATGTACGTGGTCATCTACGACCTCCGCAAGCCGGAGCAGAGGCGATTTGCGGTGCGCGCGTTCCCCGATTCTGGAGAATGGGTGGTCATGGAGGAGGAACGGTACGTCCGATTCTTGAAGAAGATCCATCGCCGCGCTGAGAAGAAGTGGGAGCGGTTGGCGATGGAAGCCGACGCCGACAAAGACTTCTGGCCCGCCAATGGAGGAGTGAACCGTTGAACATCAACACCGTAGCCCTGACCGGCAACCTCACCAGAGATCCTGAGCTCAAGCAGTTCGGGGAGACGACCGTGTGCAAGCTGCGCCTGGCCGTCAACGAGCGCACCAAGGAGAACGGCGAGTGGACGAGCAAGCCGATGTACTTCGACGTGGATGCGTTCGGGCGCACCGCCGACGCCTGCGCCCAGTACCTGCTCAAGGGATCGCACGTCGCGATCACCGGGCGCCTGAAGTGGCGCGAGTGGACGACCGACACCGGCGACAAGCGGCAGGCCGTGTCGATCGTCGCCAACGAGGTCGAGTTCCCCAGCAAGAAGGAGGCCGAGCAGGGCGGCACCTACCGCCAGCAGGCGGCGGGCGCTACGCCACCGCAGCAGGACTTCCGCGAGCAGCAGCGCGAGGCCACCGACGCGACCTTCAGCGGCGACGACGGCATCCCGTTCTAATGAGGCCGCGACTCGTGGGCGTAGGCGACCATGTCGTCTTCACGCAGCAGCACTACCTGTGGATGCAGAGTGCCAACAGGTGGCCCAACAAGCAGGCGCCCAGGCGCGACTACACTGGTGACATCATCGAGGTGAACGACGAGTACCCCGACGCTCCGCTGGTGCGCGTGAAGTGGCGCTACGGCAGGGCGACATGGCACTTCGAGGACAACGTCGAGAAGGTGGGTGCGATATGAGGGACGGGATAGAGAGGATCACTCTTGGCGCTGCCCGCCTCTGGAGGCGGCTCTGGCCGTGGGAGTGGATGCGGCGCGAGGACGCCGAGCGGCTGTTCAGCGACCGCCAGGAGATGGTCGTGCTGTACTGGGAGGCCGTGAACGAGAACCTCCTGCTCGCGGCCGAGATCGAGCGGCTGAAGAAGCCGAAGCCACGGGCACGCAGGGCGAAGGTCACATGAAGACGCCCGAAGAGTTGCGCGAGTCTGGGCTGGAGCGCACCGCGTTCCTCATCGACCGCGTGACGTGGCGCGGCGGCATGGCCTGCGCCGACCATCAGGCATGGTACGAGAAGAAGCGCGAGTCGTGGGCCACACTCGGGTTGGGCGTCGTGCAAGAACTCCTCGCCCGCATCTCCGAGCTGGAGGCCGAGAACGCACAACTTCGGCTGCACTGGCAGCGGGAGGCTAGGAACGCCAGCCGTACCGACGCGGCGTTGGAGCAGGCCGAGGCCCACGCCGCCGACTGCAAGCGCCTCGTGACTGCCTGCGAGAACGACCTCGACGCGGAGCGCATGAAGCGGCGGGAGGTGGAGGCCGAGTTGAAATCAGCCAAGCACCTCAACGCGAAGTGGATGGACGAACGCACGACGGCGCTGATGGACAAGGAGAAGGCCGAGGCCGCGCTGGCCGAAAGGGACAAGGTCATCGACGCGATGGAGGACTTCATCGACTCCTGCACCTACCACATGCGCGACGGGGACACCGTGAACTACACCGGACCCCGCGCCGAGGAGGGAAGTGAGGATGAGTGACGGATGTCCAGACACCGATGGTATGAGAACGTCCATCGCTCAGTACCGTTCCCGCATCTCCGAGCTGGAGGCCGAGGTAGGGCGGCTGAAGGTGTGCATCATCTGCGACCACTGCTCGGGAGTGGACGACTCCAGATGGTGCGACGAAGAGAAGCCGTGGGATGAGTCGGTGTGGCTGTATGACCTTTGCCACTACACCCCATCCCGCTGGACCGCCCGCGCCGAGGAAGGGAGGGAGTGATGTGGCCGTTCAGGCGGAAACCACGCTGGCGTATTGAGGTGAGTCCCGGCGGCATTCTTGACGTCTGGGAAGCAGTTATCCACGACGAGCGGCACTACACGTTGTGGGTCGTTGGCGCGGCGACTGAGGACGACGCGCTGGAGAAGGCTGGCGAGTACGTCACATTGGTCGAGCAACGTGAACGGACGAAGCGAGAAGCCAAGGTCTACTACGCCGAGGAAGCCAAGCCGTGAGCCTGGAGAAAGATCTCGTGTCCGAGTGCAGGCAGCGCGCCCTCGACCTGGGCGCCTGGACCGCGGAGGTGGGTCAGCTTCGGGCGAAGGGATCGGGGACGACAGTGGGGTATCCCGACATGACTCTGTACTGCAACGGGGAGGTCGTGCAGATCGAGCTCAAGCGCGCCCACGTCGCGAACGAGGGCCACGGCGTCCTCAACCTGGGCCAGGTGGCCTTCATCGAGAAGGCCGCCAGCCAGGGCGTCAAGATCCACGTCATCGACAACGTCGAGGAGTTCACCGAGCTCATCAACTGGTGCCGGCGCCCGAAGGGCGTGGTGCGGAGATGATTGGCCGGCGTGCCGCGGAGCTCGAGCACGACCTCGAGCGCCTGCAGATCAAGTACGAGGGCATGGTGCGCGCCTTCCGCGACATCGGGGAGCTCGCCAAGCAGCGCGAGCGTGACCTGGCCGTGCTCTTCGACATCTACCCCGAGGCCGAGGACGAGCTCGAGAAGCACTGGCTACAGGTCGCGGCCGAGAAGGAGCGCCGAGAAGTCGAGACGTGACGCAGAAAGGCCCGGACGGTTCCCTCGCCGTCCGGGCCTTTCGCTTTGGTCAGTTGTCCCTGACGCCCTCGCCGGCCACCACCGTGGTGCCCAGCATCTCATCCTTCAGCGTCAGCCGCGGCGTCGGATGCTCTCCCTTGTGCTGCCCCTGCCAGCGGCCGGCGCAGCCCTGCGAGCAGAAGATCTTCTGTGCCTTCTTGGTGTCCAGTTCCTTGCCGCAGAAGCGGCAGTAGATGCCGCGGATCATGGCGGTCTTGCCGTTCTTCTTCGGCACCGTGAGCAGCGTCCCGCCGCTCTGCGCCGTCTTCTGGAGCTCGCGCATCTGAAGGATCGTCTCGTCCAGGGCGCCGCGCTGGATCTTGAACTCGGTGCGGATCTCCCTGAGCTCGTCGCGGATCATGTCGTTGACCTGGGCGAGGTCGTCCAGCCGCTCCTCGTCCATCTCTGTGATGGCGCTCTCGAGCGTCGTCTCCAGCGTCGCAGGGACGCCGCGGACGGCCGCAAGAATGGTCATGAACTCCTCGACGCTCTCTATCTTCAACTCGATGTGCATGGCTCTTCCTCTCTCTCGCTTGTCACCAGAGTCCCAACGCTGCTCCGAGAATGCCGAACATGAAGAACAGGGCGACGAGGCACACGCCGATCATCATCAGGGCGTACAGCGCCTTCAGTAGGTCAGTCATCCCTCCTCCCTCAGTGCGCTCCCGATCTGCCGGCCCAGCCAGTTGATCACGGGCACGGCCATGCTGTTGCCGATCGCCTTGTAGCGCGGCCCGTCAGGGCAGTCCTCCCACTCCTTCCCGCGCCATGCGACGCGCGTGTGGTTGTCGGGCATCCCTTGCAGCCGCTCGCACTCGATGGGCGTCAGGCGCCTGACCGCCATGCCGTGGTGGATGGCTCCCACGCCCATGCCGTCACGGCCACCGTTGGACTGGCGCAGGCAGTTGGCGGTGCCGTCCTGCCGTGTCTCCAGACGGCGGCCATCTTCCCGGCCTCTGACCTCCAGTACGGTCGGCTCCTCTCCGACCACATTGTGCATCCTGAAGTTGTGACCTCCTTCGTTCGTGTAGGTGCGCTGCTCGTTCGCGGCCACCGGATCAGCCACCTCGCCGTCGCTGGTGAAGATCTGCGCGACGTAGTTGGTCTGGTGCGCGCCCGCGTCGGCCTGTACGGACCCGGCGCAGTCGCCAAGGTCGCGGACCTCTTCGCGCTGGTTCTGGGTGAAGATGACCGCGTGGGTGGTGCGCTCATCGTTGTGGTTCTCGTAGGCGTTCAGAGTGTTCGCGACGCCGTCGTCCGTCCACGTCTCGCAGTCCTCCGCGCTGTGGGCGCGCTGGCTCTTGCGGTACGCCAGCAGCAGCGGGTCTTGGTCGCCCTTGTCGGCCTCCTTCGTCAGCGGCGGGCAGATCTCGCTGGGCGCGCCGTCCTTGCCGCGCGTGTAGTGCGACGGCTTGAAGCAGACCGCCGGTGGCGACGGGATGTCCAGCCCGCTGCCGACCTTCACTGCCGGCGAGCCGTCATCCACGGCCGACACGCCGTGGGTGCCGCCGGTCGAGTAGAAGCCGATGGCGACCTGACCTCCCGCGTTCGCGTTGCCCTCCGTCTCGTTCGTCGAGCGGATGCGCTGCCGCTGCGGCATGCCGGGGATGAGGTGACCGGCCTCCGCGTCATCGAGGTCGCTGCCGCTGGTGCCGAAGCGCGCCTTCAGTCCTCTGACGAGGCCGGTGTCTGCGAGGAGATTGCCTCCTCGAGAGCCACTCTCAGGGCCGCCGGGAGCGCGCGTCCGCGCTTCTCTGCTCGGCGCAAGATCCCCGAACAGGCTTTCGCGCTCAAGTAGTACCTCTGCGGGATCGGACCCGTCTCGAGGACATCTCGCAGCGAAGAGACGCTTGCGCCGCTGTGGAACGCCGAAATGTTGGGCATCAAGGACACGCCAGGCAAGGCGCGCTTCGGGTCCAGACACAAGACCCGCGTTCGTCCACCGCTTCCCTGTGGGATGGAGAGGTTCACCAGCTCCCACAAGTTCTCCCACGAAGCATCCGAAGGCGTTGTCCTTGGTGCTGAGTGCGCCGGGGACGTTCTCCCAGAGGAAGACTCTGGGGTTGATGAGCCGAACAAGCTCTGCTGTGAAGAGGGAGAGGTTTCCACGCGCGTCCTCCAGGGACAGTCGGTTGCCGGCCACCGAGAACGCCTGACAGGGCGATCCGGCGATGATGACATCAGGGCGGCCGTAGTCGGCCATCCAGTTCTCCCAGTCCACGGCGAGGATGTCGCCCAGGTTGGGAACGTCCGGCCAGCGTTCGGCCAGCACGGTGGACGGGAACGGCTCGATCTCAGCGAAAGCCAGCGGCTCCCAGCCGAGCGGCTCCCACGCAAGGGAAGCCGCCTCGATGCCGCTGAACAGGGACAGGTATTTCACGTCTTGACCTCCGCTTCCACTGCCTCGACGTCCATCTTGAGCGGTGGGCCGACCTTGCAGACCTCGCAGGTGATCATGCGTTCTCCTTCGCGCGCGGGTGGGCGCCATTGTACGCGGCCTTCAGGTGCGCCTCGCTGACGTGCGTGTAGACCTGGGTCGTGGTGATGCTCGCGTGGCCCAGCAACTCTTGGATCGCCCGGATGTCGGCACCGTTCTCCATGAGATGAGTGGCGCAGGAATGCCTCAGAGAATGCGTGTGGATCTGGAGGCCGACGCGCTGACCGGCGAGGCGCACGATGCGGCGCACGTCGCTGGTGTCGAGCGGGTTCTGGTTGACCGTCAGGAACAGGTGCTGTGTCTTCGCCGCCGGCCGGATGGCGAGCCATGCATCGATGGCCTCCAGCGTGGCCGGTGCGTAGGGCACCATGCGCGTCTTCTCGCCCTTGCCGTGGATGATGAGCATGGACTGGTCGCGGCGCACGTCCGCGATCTCCAGCGAGCAGACCTCCGCAGAGCGCAGGCCGCAGCCGTAGAGCACCTCGAGCAAGGCGAGCTCGCGAATTCTCTGGCAGATTTCATCCCGGTTCTCGCCCTGGAATTCGGCCCGGAAATCGCTCTGGAAACGGCCCGGAAAACCGCACCGAAGGGCGGCCTCGCGGCTGCCTGCCAGAAGCCGCTCCGCTTCCTGCTGGCTGATGACGGAAGGCAGCGAGCGTCCGCGGCGCGGCGTGCGGATGCCGTCGGCCGCCTGCCGGTCCACTACGCCGGCCTCCGCGAGGAAGCCGACGAACGCCTTCATCGAGGTGACCTTGCGCGCGATCGTACTGGGCGAGCTGTCGCCCTCTGCCAGGTGGCTGGCGTAGCGGCGGCAGGTAGCGCGGTCGAGCTGGGCGGCGTTCATACCCTCGTCCTCGAGCCACGCGAGGAGCTGCGTCATGTCGGAGCGGTAGGCGCGCACGGTGTGCGGGCTGACCCGGCGCCGCTCGAGTGCGGCGATGAAGGCGTCTCCCTGCCGGGTGTACCCGGCGCTGGACGCGCTCTGCTGCCGCTTCGTCTGCCGCTTGGCCTTCGCTTCGTCCACGCGCGTGCGCGTATGATCACGGACTTTCGCCTGATACTCGAAGGCCGGCGGCTGGCCGGCGCCCAGGATCATTTCGACCCTCCCGTCGCCCTGGTCGCGTACCTCGCGACCTCGCCGGCCGCGACCTCGTAGTCGCCGCCCGGAGTGGTCCGGGCGGCCAGCTTGCCGCTGGCGATCCAGCGGAGAGCCGTCCGATGGCAGATGCCGACGGCCCGCGCGAACTCGCTGGTCCGTAGCCACTGTTTATTCACTTGGTCCGCGTCGATGCGCCAGTGACCTCCCGGCGTCTTCTGCGCCCGGATGCGGCCAGAGCTTATCCACCGCTGCACGGTCTTGCGGCTGACTCCCAACGCCTCTGAGAACTGCGTCACGGTCATGGTCTTTGTCACTGCTGCTCACCTCTCCCGTATGCCTTGAGGTACATCTCTTGGTTGCCCGTCTGGTGCAAGCGGATGACCGCCAACGCCCAGACCTCTGGCCGCTCTCTGTGGAGCCGCGACCATGCCGACTCCAGTGCAATCTCAACGTCGCATCTGGTCGCCGTAACCTGTCGCGCGGCGGTCCCTATCATGGCGTCGATGACGCCGTCCGCGTCCGCTGCCAAGTCGGCCGGCAGCGGCGGGAGTCCCTGAAGGTTCATGGGCATCCTGTTCGTCGCTCTGTCGTCGTCCAGGCGGGCCGATTCTGGCCCGTCTACGCTGTCTGCGGCTGGGGAGCCGTCCAGCCCTGTCTCGCTCCTTCCTGCGCCTGTATGGCTCTCCTACCGCCAAAGGACGCCCGCAGCGTCCCTTGGCTCATATGTGGCGAGGACTACCCTCGTGCGATCGCACTGACGACATCGGACAGCGTGACGATGTCGAAGACCTCGTACACCGGGATGTCGTAGTGCTCCACCCACTGCTTGATGACGCTGGCGTCGCCCCTGCTGGCGGCGTAGGCGTTGTCCGGGTTCCGGCTGCTGATGAACTCCTGCACGGCCTCGATGACGTAGCCGATGCCCGCGTCCGTCAGCGGGTTCTCAAGGAAGAGGCCGCAGCCCGCGCAGTACTGCGGGCAGTCGCTCTCGCTGTCGTCGCTGGCCCACTGTGGGTAGGAG
>Ga0315287_10005768_pt1 | contig 12238 bp, 7 predicted proteins | sample YL17G11_0_MG_FD_205037 | JGI IMG/M metagenome (GOLD analysis project Ga0315287, IMG submission 205037) | Sediment microbial communities from Yellowstone Lake, YNP, Wyoming, USA - YL17G11_0 | ecosystem: Environmental > Aquatic > Freshwater > Lake > Sediment | place: USA: Wyoming | collected...
CTGCCCAGCGTGCAGACGCCGGCGAGATAACGGCGGGGGCAGCGGTGCGACTGCCGCCCCAACTCAGGAAAGTTAACCATCCACACAACTTAGCGGCCGTAAAAGAATAACTTGTGCAATCTTGTAGGACGGATTTCCTAATCCGTCCCCAAAAACTGGACGGATTAGGAAATCCGTCCTACGTGTAAACCTCCAACTTATTGCTTTACAGACCCTTAGTTAAGGAGCGCAACGCATGTTAAATCCCAAGATTCAGGATGCCTTCAACAAGCAGATCAACGCCGAATTGTTTTCGTCGTACTTGTACTTGTCGATGGCCGGCTATTTTGAGGCCGAGAGCTTCAAGGGCATGGCCCACTGGATGAGAATCCAGGCCAGCGAGGAGAACCGGCACGCCATGAGGTTCTTCGACCGCGTCAACGACCGCGGCGGCCGCGTCACCCTCGTCGAGATCGAGGCGCCCAAGACGCAGTGGAACTCGCCGCTGGACGCCTTCCAGGATGCCTACAACCACGAGTTGAAGATCAGCGGTCTGATCAACGACCTGATGAACCTGGCGGCGGTCGAGAAGGACGGCGCCAGTCACGATTTTCTCGAATGGTTCGTCCGCGAGCAGGTCGAAGAGGAAGCAGCCGCGCAATTGATCGTCGATCAGCTCAAGCTGGTGGGCGACCAAGGCGTCGGGTTGTACTTGATCGACCAGCAACTCGGCCAGCGGACGGCGTCGGCGGGATAGAAGAATTAACATTGTTGACAGGAGGAATTGTTCCATGTGTACCTTAGTAACCAAAGAGGCCCCCGAGTTCGCGGCCCAGGCCGTGATGCCCGACAACTCGTTCGCCGAGTTGAAACTCTCGTCGTATCGCGGCAAGTACGTGGTGCTGTTCTTTTATCCTTTGGACTTCACCTTTGTATGCCCGTCGGAAATCATCGCCTTCGACGCGGCGCTGGCGAAGTTCGAGAAGAAGAACGCCCAGGTGATCGGCGTTTCGGTGGATTCGCACTTCACGCATCTGGCGTGGAAGGGCACGCCGCGCAACCAGGGCGGCATCGGGCCCATCAAGTACCCGCTGGTGGCCGACTTGACCAAGCAGATCGCCCGCGATTACGGCGTGCTGCTCGACGGCGGCATTGCCCTGCGCGGGCTATTCTTGATCGACAAGGCCGGTGTGGTGCGTCATGCGTTGATCAACGACCTGCCCCTTGGCCGCAGCGTGGAGGAAGCCCTGCGCGTGCTCGACGCCCTGCAGTTCCACGAGCAGAACGGAGACGTTTGCCCGGCCAATTGGCACGCGGGCGAAGAGGCCATGAAGCCCACCGCCGCGGGCGTGGCCACCTACCTGGCCAAACACGCTTCGTAAACCGGGTCGGGGACTGGTCCATTTTTCGGCGACAAGACGCATTTCGCGGACAAACGATTGACCGAAAACATGGACCAGTCCCCTTCCCGGGGCGTTGGATGATTCATGGAAACTCTAGCAAAGATCGCCTGGGAAAGCTGGTCGGTGTTCGGCCAGATGGCGCCGTACCTGCTGTTCGGTTTCCTCGTGGCCGGCGTGCTGTCGGTCTGCATCTCGCCGGAGTTTGTCCAACGGCACCTGGGCGGCCGGGGATTCGGTCCGGTCGTGAAGGCGGCGCTGTTCGGCGTGCCGCTGCCGTTGTGTTCGTGCGGGGTGATCCCCGTGGCGGCGTCGTTCCATCGCCACGGCGCCAGTCGCGCCGCCACCACGTCGTTCCTGCTCTCCACGCCCCAGACGGGCGTCGATAGCATCGCCATCACCTACGCCTTGCTCGGCACGGTGTTCGCCGTATTCCGGCCGATCGCCGCATTGGCCACGGGCCTGCTCGGCGGGCTGCTGGTGATGCTCTTCGGCGGATCAAACGGCGCCGCTTCGGAAGGGTCGGCCAAATCGCCCGACTGCACCGATGCTTGCTGTGCGCAGAAGGGCAAGCGGAATATCGTGCGGCGGGCGCTGGAATACGGCTTCGTCGTGCTGCCCCGCGATATCGGCGCGCCCCTGCTGGTGGGCGTGCTGATCGCCGGGCTGATCGGCGCTCTGGTTCCGGCCAACGAGTGGCACGCCTACCTGGGCGGCGGCATCCTCTCCATCGTCATCATGATGGCGATCGGGATACCGATTTACGTGTGCGCGTCGGCCTCGGTGCCCATCGCCGCCGGACTGATCCACATGGGCGCCTCGCCCGGCGCGGCACTGGCGTTCCTGATTGCCGGCCCGGCCACCAACGCCGCCACCATCACGACGATCTGGAAGTTGCTGGGCGGACGGACCGCCGGCCTGTACTTGCTGACCATCGCCCTCAGCGCGGTCGGCGGCGGATTGACGCTCGACTGGCTCATGCCGGCCCTCAACACGAACGTGCCGACCATGGCCGCCCACGCGCACCAGACGATGGGCGGCGACTGGTTCTCGGTATTTTGGGCCGTGATGCTGCTGGCCGTGCTGGCGTTCTCTTACCTTGCCAAGCCGCGGGCAGAGCCGCCGTCGAGCGACGCGGAATCGGCACCGCCGGACGAAAGCCGCCCGCCGCAACAACGGCTGGAACTGGCGATCTCCGGCATGACGTGCAGCCATTGCGCGGCCGCCGTCACTCGCGCCCTGAGCGAATGCCCGGGCGTGACCTCGGCGCAGGTCGACCTGGCCGCCGGCCGGGCTGTGGTGGCCGGCGAACAATTGAATGCGCAGCGCCTCATCGACTCCATAAACGTATTGGGTTATCGTGCGAGCCTATGAACACCACCCTCCGCGACAACATTGATTGGGTCGGATACGTCGATTGGACGATCCGCGATTTCCACGGCTACGACACCGAGCGCGGCGCCACCTACAACGCCTATCTGGTGCGCGACGAGAAGACCGCGCTGGTCGATACGGTCAAGGCGCCCTTTGCCGACCAACTGCTGCGGAACGTGGCGGCGCTGACGGACCTTGCGCAGGTTGACTACGTCGTGTGCAACCACGCCGAATTGGACCACGCCGGCGCCTTGCCCCTGGTGATGCAGGCCATGCCGCGGGCAACGCTGTTGTGCGACAAGAAATGCGCCGAAACATTGGCCGAGCATTTCGATACTTCCTCATGGAAGATGCGCGTCGTCGCCGACGGCGACACGGTCCCGCTGGGACGGCGGACGTTTCGCTTCCTCGAAACGCCCATGGTCCACTGGCCCGAGTCGATGTGTACCTGCGTGCCCGAGGAAAGGCTGCTGTTCTCGATGGACATCTTCGGGCAGCACTACGCCAGTTCCGAGCGATTCGACGACGAGACCGACTTGCACACCGTGATGGACGAGGCGAAGACCTACTACGCCAACATCGTCATGCCTTATGGCAAGGCCGTGCTGACGTGCCTGGAAAAGGTGGCCGGGCTGGAGGTCGATATGATCGCGCCGAGCCACGGCGTGATCTGGCGCACGCACGGCCGACAGATCATCGCTGCCTACCGCAACTGGGCGCACCACCGGCCCGAGCCGAAGGTCGTAGTGATCTACGACACGATGTGGGAAAGCACCGCTGCGATGGCGCAGGCGATCCTCGACGGGGCGTCGCTGCCGGGCGTGACGACGCGGCTGATCCACATCCGCCGCTCGAACCTCACCCGCATTGCCGCCGAGGTGCTCGACGCCGCGGCGGTGGCCTTCGGCAGCTCGACGCTCAATCGGGGCATGATGCCCATGGCCGCCGCCGCGCTGAGTTATCTCGAAGGCTTGCGGCCGCAGAACAAGGCGGCCGTGGCGTTCGGCTCCTATGGTTGGGGGCGCGGCGGCCCGGAAGCGGTCGATCAAGCGTTGCGGGCGATGCAATGGGAAGTCCTTCGCGAGCCGCTCCGCGCGCGTTACCGGCCAACGGCGGAAACGCTCGAAGAATGCCGCCAGATCGGCCGCACGTTGGGCGAACGGGCGCAAAGCTTGGCCACGGATGGAGCGGGCCGCGACCCGTGAAGGCGGTTGGCGTTGTCTGGGGCGTTCCGTGCGATCAAGACGTTGCCGTCGGCCGCCGTTAAGAACGAGCAGCTTCTTTGACCAAGGGCACGGTTCACATACATGCGTCAATGCGGTCGGCCAAGGATAGCCGCTGGGCAGCGCGGTCAACTCGCGTACGCAGTTCTTCGAGGTACTGAGCCCGCGAAACCTCATCGAAAAGGATCTTGCGATAGGGTTGCAGCAGTTCCGGGAACTTCGCCCGAAGCAACTCGGCCACGGCGGGCCACACCCGCGGCCGGGGATTGATCGCGTCTATCCAGATGCGGTCGATCTTCAGGTCTGCCGCACGTTGCAACAGGGCGTCGATGGCCTCCCGGCTGTCGGAGAGAAACGGCAGCAGAGGGCCGAACATGACGCCGGTTTGGAGGCCCACGCGGCGGGCCGCCTCGATCACTCCGAGCCGCTCCTGGACGCCGGCGGCCCCCGGCTCCCAAAGTTGTTGCAACCGCTCGTCCAGGGTGGTCAAGGTGACTGCGATCCGCGCCGGGCGTCCGGCAAACACGTCCAGGTCTCTGAGCACCAGGGCGCTCTTGGTCAGGACGTGCAGATGGAACCCCCGTTCCAACAGCAGTTCACAGCACCGGCGGGTCAGCCGCCATTGGGCCTCGACCGGCTGCCAGCCGTCGCAGGCGCTGCTGACGAAGACCGTGCCCGGCTCGGCCCGGCGCAACTGACGCTTGAGCACCTCGACCGCGTTGACTTTCACGTCGACGAACGCTCCCCAGGGCTCGTCGTGGGGATGAAACCGCTGCATGAAACGGGCATAGCAGTACACACAGCCGTGGGAGCAGCCGGTGTAGCAGTTCAGCGAATAGTCGCCAAGCCCGCTACGGTTGAGGATCGACTTGCAGGGTGTTTCGCGGACGATGGTCATTGTTGCCGGGAGCCCTCAACACAATGGAATCGTGACGCTGCCAGACGGAACATCGCTGCTGGAACTGGGGCGCGTGCCTGGTCGTATCATGCCGGGCAGAACCTATTGTACCTGAACCGACCGGCGCAACCACGGCACAAACGGCTGCATCAAGCTTTCCCGCGAAGCCATCCATCGCAGGCGGCGGCGCACAGACGGCCGTGGTTGATGGCATGCACGACCAACGACGCGCCCTTGACGGTGTCGCCCGCGGCAAACACGCCCGGCACGTCCGACATCCAACCATCGACCGCCACGTTGCCCCGGCCGTCGAGCTTCACGCCCAGATCGGCCACCAGGCCCGCGTGGGCTACGTGGACGAATCCCATCGCGATCAGAACCAAATCGGCGGGCAGGGTTAAGTCGGTGCCCGCGATCTCCTGCATCTGCCAGCCGTTTGGTCCGGCGATCCAGGCCACGACGCAGGCGTGCAATTGGGTCACGCGGCCATCCGTGCCGGCGAGCATTTTGGTGAGCGTGCTCCAGCGGCGGTCGCAGCCTTCCTCTTGCGACGAGGAAGTGCGCATGATCTTCGGCCAGAAGGGCCAGGGAGTTTCGAGATTCCGGCCCTCGGGGGGCTGTGGAAGGATTTCGAGTTGCGTGACACTGAGCGCCCCCTGACGGATCGACGTGCCCACGCAGTCGCTGCCCGTGTCGCCGCCGCCGACCACGATCACGTGCTTTCCCTTGGCGTGGATGACGGGCCGGCTTCCGTTGACGACCAGGTCGCCGGCGACGCGGTGGTTCTGCTGCGGCAGGAAGTCCATGGCGAAGTGGACGCCTTGCAGATTGGCGCCGGGCACGCGCAGGTCGCGCGCCTGTCCGGCGCCCATACACAGTAGAATCGCATCGAATCGTTTGCGCAGTTCGGCGGCGGTGATGTCGACGCCGACGTTGACGTTCGGCTCGAACTTGACGCCCTCGGCGACCATTTGTTCCAGCCGGCGGTCGATGACGTGCTTTTCCAGCTTGAAGTCGGGGATGCCGTAGCGAAGCAACCCGCCCAGGCGGTCGTCCTTTTCGAACAGCACGACCTCATGCCCTTCGCGGGCCAGTTGCTGGGCGGCGGCAAGTCCGGCCGGACCGGAGCCGACGACGGCCGCCTTCTTGCCGGTCTTCAGCTTCGGCCGCAATGGCTTGACCCAGCTCTCGGCGAACGCCCGCTCGGCAATCTGGTGTTCGATGTGCTTGATGTTGACGGCGTCGTCGTTTGAGGCCAGCGTGCAAGCGGCCTCGCACGGCGCGGGGCAAACCCGGCCGGTGATCTCGGGGAAGTTGTTGGTCGAGTGCAGGTTGTCAGACGCCTCGCGCCAGTGCTCGCGAAAAACCAGTTCGTTGAACTCGGGGATGCGATTTTTCACCGGGCAGCCGACGGCGTGGCAGAAAGGGATGCCGCAGTCCATGCACCGCGCCGCTTGCTCGTTTAGCACGCGGTTGACCAGCGGCTGGTCGATCTCGCGCCAGTCTTTGATGCGCTGCGCGATCGGACGATGGCCGATGTCCACCCGCGGATACTGCATGAAACCTGTGGGGTTTCCCATACGTCACCTCTGAAACACTTCTTCGGTAGCGGGCGTTTGCTCGGCTTGCACGGCTTCGCGATCGCGCAGCCGCTGGAGGGCCTTGCGGTAGTCGATGGGCATCACCTTGACGAACTTGCCCGACATCTCTTGCCAGTTGTCGAGAATCCGCCGCGCCTGGGCGCTGCCGGTCCAACGGCGGTGCCGGTCGATCAGGTCGCGGAGCACTTGCTGGTCCTCTTCCTGATAGATCGATTCGAGATCGACCATATCGAGGTTGCAGAGCGTGTCGAACAACTGGTGTTCGTCGAGCACGTAGGCGACGCCGCCGCTCATGCCGGCGGCGAAGTTGCGGCCGGTCCGGCCGATGACGACGACGGTTCCGCCGGTCATGTACTCGCAGCCATGGTCGCCGACGCCCTCGACGACCGCCACCGCGCCGCTGTTGCGCACGGCGAACCGTTCGCCGGCCAGGCCGTTGATGAACACTTCGCCGGCCGTGGCGCCGTAGAGCAGCGTGTTGCCGACGATCACGTTCTCCTTGGGGTCGAAAGGCGAGTTGGGCGGGGTTTGCACGACGATCCGCCCGCCGGAAAGCCCCTTGCCCAGGTAGTCGTTCGCATCGCCGACCAATTGCAGGGTGACGCCCGGAGCGAGGAATGCGCCGAAGCTTTGGCCGGCCGAACCGGTCAGCGCGATCTCGATGGTTCCGTCTGGCAGGCCCGCCCCGCCCCATCGCTTGGCGATGCGGTTGCTGAGGATTGCGCCCACGGCGCGATGCACGTTGCGGATGGGCATCGCCAGCCGGATCGGCTCTCGGGTCTCGATGGATTGCTCCACCTGCTCCAGGATCTGCCAGTCGAGGTGGTCTTTGTGCGTGTCGGTCTGCGGCCGGACGCAACGCAAGGGGCAGCCGTTCGATTGGTCGGGCGGGGTGAAGACCGCGGAAAAATCGAGCCCCTTGGCCTTCCAGTGCTCGATTGCCTTGCGGCAACTCAACCGGTCGACGCGGCCAACCATCTCGTCGAGATTGCGGAAGCCGAGCTGGGCCATAATCTGCCGGACCTCTTCGGCCACGAAGGTGAGGAATCGCACGACGTACTCGGGCTTGCCGGCGAACTTGTTGCGCAGCTCTTTCTCTTGGGTGGCGATGCCCACCGGGCACGTGCCCAAGTGGCATTTGCGCATCAACAGGCAGCCCAGTGAGACCAGGGCGGACGTGCCGAAGCCAAACCGCTCCGCGCCCAACAACGCGCCGATCACCACGTCGCGGCCGGTCTTCATCTGGCCATCGACCTGCACGACGATCCGGTCGCGGAGACCGTTGAGGATCAGGGTTTGCTGGGTTTCGGCCAGGCCGATTTCCCAGGGGCCGCCGGCGTACTTGATCGAGCTTAGCGGGCTGGCTCCGGTGCCGCCGTCGTGGCCGCTGATGAGCACCTCGTCGGCGTTGCCCTTGGCCACGCCCGCGGCCACCGTGCCCACGCCCACCTCGGAGACCAGTTTCACCGAGACCTTCACGCCTGGGTTGGCGCACTTGAGGTCGTAGATCAATTGGGCGAGGTCTTCGATGGAGTAGATGTCGTGGTGCGGCGGCGGGGAGATCAGCGACACGCCCGGCGTGGAATGGCGCAGCCGCGCGATTTCGTCGGTCACCTTGTGGGCCGGCAACTGGCCGCCCTCGCCCGGCTTGGCCCCCTGGGCCATCTTGATCTGCAGAATCCTGGCGTTGGCCAGGTACTCGATGGTTACGCCGAAGCGGGCGCTGGCCACCTGCTTGATGCCGCAATTGAGCGAGTCGCCGTTGGGCAGCGGCTTGTAGCGCCGCGGGTCCTCGCCGCCCTCGCCCGTGTTCGAGTTCGCCCCCAGCCGGTTCATGGCCACCGCCAGCGTCTCGTGGGCCTCCTTGCTGATCGAGCCGTGCGACATGGCCCCCGTGTAGAACCGCTTGACGATCTCGCCGGCGGGCTCAACCTCGTCCAACGGAACCGGCTCGCCGGGCGCAAACTCGAACAGCCCCCGCAGCGTCATCAATTCGCGAGTCTGGTCGTTGATTGCCCGGGCGTACTCGGCATAAATCTTCGGGTCATTCTGCACGACCGCGTGTTGGAGACGGACGATCGTGTTGGGATTCCACAAGTGTTTTTCGCCGTCGAGGCGGTAGTGGTACTCGCCGCCGAACTCCAATTCGAGCGAGCCGGGCGCGGGCGGCTGGAAACCGGCCCGGTGGCGGGCCAACGCCTCGCGGGCGATCGCGTCCAGACCGCAGCCCTCGATCCTCGACGCCGTCCCGGCGAAATACTTGTCGATCACCGCCCGGTTCAGGCCGACGGCCTCGAACTGCTGGGCCGCGTGGTAGCTGCGCAACGTCGAGATGCCCATTTTCGAGATCGTCTTGAGTATCCCCTTCTTCGCGGCGGTGATGTACTGGTCGATCGCTTGATCCACGGCGATATCCGCCGGCAGATCGCCGTCGGCGTGGAGCTTCTGGATGGCCTCGAAGGCCAAGTAAGGGTTAATGGCCTTGGCGCCGTAGCCGCACAACATGCAGAAGTGCATGACTTCCCGCGGCTCGCCACTTTCCACGACGATGCCCGCCTGGCTTCGCACCCGCCGCCGCAGCAAACCGTGGTGCAGCGCGGCGGTGGCCAGCAAGCAGGGGATCGGCGCCCGCTTGGGCGAAACGTCGCGGTCGCTGACGATCAGCAGCGCGGCCCCGTCGGCAATGGCCTTCTCGGCCGCGTCAACCAACTCGTCCAGCGCCTTGGCCAACGCCTCGCCCGGGTCCGACGGACACGGAGCAAACACGGCGGGCAGCGTTACCACCTTGAAGTCGTCGCGACGCACCGAACGCAGCCGGTCCATGTCGTCGTTGGTCAGGATCGGGTGCGAGAGCTTCAACTGCCGGCAGTGTTCCGGCGTCTCTTCCAGCAGGTTCTTCTGCTTGCCCGTGAACGACATCAGCGACATCACCAGCCCTTCCCGCAACGGGTCGATGGGCGGGTTGGTCACTTGGGCGAACAGTTGCTTGAAGTAGTTGAACAGCAGCTTCGGCTGGTCGGATAGCACGGCCAGCGGCGTATCGGTGCCCATCGAGCCGACGGGCTCCTGGCCGTTGACCGCCATGGGGGCCAGCACCATCTGCAACTCCTCGCGGGTGTAGCCGAAGCAGCGCAGCCGCTGGGCCAGAGTCTTCGAGTCGATCGGCGCCGGCTTCGACGGCTGAAACAGCCCGCGCAGCTCGATCCGGTTTTCCTCCAGCCATCGACGATAGGGCTTCTGCCGCGAGACCGTGCCCTTGATCTCGTTATCGACCACGATCCGGCCTTCCTCGGTATCGACCAAGAACATGCGGCCCGGCTGAAGACGGCCTTTCTGCTGGATTCGCTCCGGCGGGAACTCGATCACGCCCACTTCGCTCGCCAGAACCACCAGGCCGTCGGTGGTGACGACGTAGCGGCACGGGCGCAGGCCGTTGCGGTCGAGCGTGCCGCCCACCAGCCGGCCGTCGGTGAAGACCATCGCCGCCGGCCCGTCCCAGGGTTCCATGATCGCCGCATGGTACTCGTAGAACGCCCGCTTGTCGGTCGAAATGTGATATTGCGTCCCGAACGCCTCGGGAATCATCATCATCATGGCGTGGGGCGCCGAGCGGCCAGAGCGAACCAGCAACTCCAACGTGTTGTCGAAACAGGCCGAGTCGCTCCCTCCGGGCTGCAAAACGGACAACAACTGCCGCATGTCGTCGGTCAGCGCCGGACACGTCATCGACTTCTCATAACCTTGCAGCCGGTTCGCGTTGCCCCGCAGCGTGTTGATCTCGCCGTTGTGGGCGATCATGCGGAACGGCTGCGCCAGCCGCCAACTGGGAAACGTGTTGGTGCTGTAGCGCTGGTGGACGATGGCCAACGACGTTTGCACCCGTTCGTCGGCCAGATCCGGGTAATACGCGAACAACTGCGGCGCAAGGAACATGCCCTTGTAGACGATTGTGCGGCACGACATCGACGGCACGTAGAACTCGCCGGCCGCCTCGCCCAACTCGCGCGCCACGCGGCCCTCGATGCGTTTGCGGGCGACGTACAGCCGCCGCTCCAATTCCTCGTCCGCAAGCCCCTCGCCGCCGATAAAGGCCTGCCGAATTGCCGGCTCGGCCGTTCGCGCCAGATCGCCGAGGCGCCCGTTGTCGGTGGGCACGTCGCGCCATCCCAGCAGCTTCATGCCTTCCGTAGCGACCAACTCGGCAAAGATCTCTTGGCAGCGGCGGCGCTGCGATTCTGCACGCGGAAGAAAGAGCATCGCCACGCCGTACTCCTTGGGCGGCGGCAGGTCGATGCACAGGCTGCCCGTGACGGCGTGGAAGAACCCGTGGGGGATTTGCAGGAGGATGCCGGCCCCGTCGCCGGTCGATTCGTCGGACCCCGACGCGCCGCGGTGCATCAGGTTCAACAACACCTGCTTGCCATACTCCACCACGGCATGATCGCGCCGGCCCGAGATGTTGATAACGGCGCCGATTCCGCACGCATCGTGTTCCCACTGCGGATCGTACAAACCCCGGGCTTTTGGCGCAGAAGCAGTCATCTCAACCATCATGGTAACATAAGATCGGCTAATGTCAAGGCACGGCTAGGATTAGTATTTGTCAAACTACACTCAAGCCAGTTGTAGCAGTAGGTCCCGCCTGCCGGGCGGGACCTTGGTGCTTCGAGAGCCTCGCTTCCGCCATAAATCCCGCCCGGCAGGCGGGATCTACTGCTCTGGGCTCACGCCAGAAAATCTTGCCGCAAACTTGTAGGACGGACTTCCCAGTCCGTCCAGTGCGCGGCCGACCGCTATACCCCCCGTTGTTACACGCAAGTTTGCGGATAGAGTAGAAATGTCTGGCGAGATTCTCTCTTCTGACCATTTTCTCTAGCCCAGGCGTTTACGCCTGTGGAAACGAGAACGAAATATCCTTTCCCTTTTCTTTCAGCCCCCTTCAGGGGGCGCGAACGGCTGATTCTAGACCAATGCGCCAATCATCGCCCCCTAAAGGGGGCTAAAAGGAAAAGGAATGTGAATCATGATCTTCCGTCCCGCAGGCGTAAACGCCTGGGCTAGAGAAAAGGCCGATTAGCCAGAACCGCCCGACTATCCCGTGATACGCTTGATGACTTGTGTGCAACAACGACTCCTATACTCCCGTGCGACCAGCATAATCCAGACGGAAAACACCGACAAGACTCTCCGAAACCCGCCCTTCCGGCAACACCGCACTTTCGGCAGCTTGCGGCAGCCTGGGCGAAGAGCTACGATGGCCGACGTGGGCCCATAGCGTCCTCGACTCGTTGTTTCGTCGCCGAAGCCGCCCGCACAAGGAATCCCAAAACAATGTTTCCTAATCTTTTTGTGTCACCTTTTTTGTGTGGGATTGGCATCGCACGCACCCGTAGGGCAAGCTAACGAAGGAGGTGTCGTTATGAAAGGCTTTGTAAGAGACATCGAGGGTCTCGCCGTCAAGAATGGCGATTTTCGCCAAGTGCTTTACACGGCTAGGAACTGTCAGCTCGTTGTCATGTCGTTGAAGCCCAAGGAAGAGATAGGGGCGGAAGTCCACAAGCTCGACCAGTTTTTTCGCGTGGAGGAGGGGACCGGTGAAGCGGTTCTCGATGGCGTCCGGACGGCGATTCGAGTGGGCTTCGCGGTAGTCGTCCCGGCTGGGACAAATCACAACATCATCAATACCGGCAGTGTTCCGCTGAAGCTCTATACGCTTTACGCGCCGCCGAATCATCGGGATGGCATCGTCCACCATACCCGCGA
>Ga0315287_10005769_pt1 | contig 12237 bp, 8 predicted proteins | sample YL17G11_0_MG_FD_205037 | JGI IMG/M metagenome (GOLD analysis project Ga0315287, IMG submission 205037) | Sediment microbial communities from Yellowstone Lake, YNP, Wyoming, USA - YL17G11_0 | ecosystem: Environmental > Aquatic > Freshwater > Lake > Sediment | place: USA: Wyoming | collected...
GCATGCAACTTCCTCATCAGACCCCCCCCATTGAAGCAATGCAAAATACTCATTGCAATCCTTGCAGCTATATTCAAAAATCGGCATAGTGTTTCTTTTCTCCAATCTTTTTTATATATTATACTTAATTATTTATGTTAACACAAAAAAGCAGGGTTAAGTCAAGGGGTTGTCATGGAGATGCTTAATCTTCTCAAGCATCTCATTAAAATGCCTGGTATGTGACCCTTCCCAGTAAACCCTGCCACATTCAGGGCATATTGAAAACATGTTAAAACTCAGAAAAACATATTCAGGCACGGAATCCTTAACCTCATTCTTGTCCGGCACTATTTTGAGCAGACCGTTACAGGCTACACATCTACCGGGCAATCGAAATTGTTTCAATTGCAATGTCCCGATTACCTCAATCAGTTGCTGAAGCGTGTTGTTCGAATGAATAAGCAGATAACCCTTCAGTCCTTTTATCTGAATCAGGCGTGTGTCCCTTGTCAGAATATATCTGTCTTCTTCCCTGGCGATACTGATAAGTCTGCCGTCCTGGATATCGGGATAATACAAGGTATCAAACCCCAAAAACCTGAGCCACCTTGCCAGCCTCCCGAGCATGGCGTCAGCAATAAATTTCATTCGCGTTCTTTTTTGAATTGAATGTAAAAAGCCCTGCTTATAAATTGCAGGGCTTTTTATTATAACAGCCGTTACTTTAATATATCTTATTCTTCAATACTTGCCTCTATCAAAGGAGGCTGTATTTCCCTCTGCACAAAGGTATTCCTGTATCGCGGCGTGCCGGTGCCTGCGGGGATTACTCTTCCCATTATGACATTCTCTTTGAGCCCTCTGAGTTCATCCACGGACCCGCTGATCGCCGCCTCGGTGAGGACCCTTGTGGTCTCCTGGAAGGAGGCTGCGGAGACAAAACTGTCTGTTGTAAGAGAAGCCTTTGTAATACCGAGTAATAACGGCTTGCCCTGGGCAGGCCTTCCGCCTTGTGCCTTTACCTTTGCATTCTCGTCCTGGAACATCTTCCTGTCGATCTGTTCGCTTATGAGGAAATTAGTGTCGCCGGGGTCCTCAACCCTGACCTTTTTCATCATCTGTCTGACAATGGTCTCTATATGTTTGTCATTGATGGTAACACCCTGCAGCCTGTAGACCTTCTGCACCTCATCAACAAGATATCTCTGAAGTTCCTGCGGCCCGAGAATATCAAGGATATTGTGCGGGTTGACTGCTCCATCCATCAAGGGCTCGCCGGCTCTCACCCAGTCGCCTTCGTGGACGCCTAAATGTTTTCCCTTTGGGATAAGGTATTCTCTCACTTCATCGCCGCCCTTGACTACTACAACGCGCATTCCTTTATGGGCGCCTCTGAATTCCACCATTCCGTCTATTTCGGTAACAATGGCCTGTTCCTTCGGACGTCTTGCCTCGAAGAGTTCGGCAACCCTCGGCAGACCGCCTGTAATATCCTTTGTTTTTGTCGTTTCCCTTGGTATTTTTGCAAGTATGTCTCCGGGGTATACCATGTCGTTCCTGTCTACAATGATATGAGCGCCGGCGGGAAGGAGATATCTCGCAAGAACGGTAGTTCCGGGGATCTTAAGGGTAGCTCTCCCATGTTCATCTTTTATGGATAACCTGGGCCTCATATTAGCCGGATAATCGATAATAACTCTGTGAGAGAGGCCGGTTACTTCATCAACCTCTTCTTTTACGGTAGTGCCTTCGACTATATCACCATAGGCTATTCTGCCGCCTAATTCCGTCAGGATAGGCATTGAATAGGGGTCCCATTCAACAAGTTTATGCCCTATCTCAACCTTCTGGCCTTCTTTGACCGTTAATTTAGCGCCATAGACAACCGAGTATTTTTCTTTTTCTCTTCCCTTTGAGTCTACGACGGCAATGCTTCCGTTCCTGTTCATAACAACAAGAAGGCCTTCCCTGTTTTTAACCGTGTTTATATTAATAAATTTAATGATCCCGGAGTTCTTGGCCTCAAGCACTGTTTGCTCAACAATCTTGGACGCGGCTCCCCCGATGTGGAATGTCCTCATTGTGAGCTGGGTCCCGGGTTCGCCAATAGACTGTGCCGCTATAATGCCGACTGCCTCGCCTTTTTCAACAAGTTCACCGCGGCCAAGGTCCCTGCCATAACACTTGATGCAAACACCGAACTTGGACTGACAGGTAAGGACGGACCGAATTTTGACCCTGTCAACTCCTGCATCAACAACTTTCTGTGTCAGTTCCTCATCAATATCCTGGTTCTTCTTGACTATAATTTCTTTTGTAAGCGGGTCTCTTATATCTTCTATGGCTGTTCTTCCGAGAAGTCTCTCCTCGATAGGCTGAATGATCTCACCGCCTTCTACGAGCGATGTTACATTAATGCCGTCTGTTGTTCCACAGTCATCTTCATAAACGATTACGTCCTGGGCAACATCGACGAGCCTTCTGGTAAGGTACCCTGAATTTGCGGTCTTCAGGGCCGTGTCGGCAAGACCTTTTCTTGCGCCGTGGGTCGAAATAAAGTACTGCAAAGGCGTCAACCCTTCCCTGAAGTTTGCCGTAATGGGCGTTTCGATAATCTCACCCGAGGGTTTCGCCATCAATCCCCTCATTCCGGCAAGCTGTCGTATCTGTGCAGTGCTTCCTCTCGCCCCTGAATCCGCCATCATGAAAATGCTGTTGAAATCCCTTCGTTCTTTCAACTCTTCCTCGGAAAAGGTCTTCCCTTCTTCCGCTCCGAGCTCTTTCATCATCTCATCAGCAACCTTTTCAGTAACGTTGGCCCATATGTCAATAACCTTGTTATATCGCTCGCCATGGGTAATAAGTCCGTCTGCATACTGTTTCTGGACTTCAACAACTTCCAGTTCGGCATCACGGATGAGCTCGGCTTTCTTTGAAGGTATATGCATATCGGCCATGGATATGGAAACCCCGGATTTGGTTGCATACTTGAAACCGAGCTGCTCAAGACTATCGAGAAATACGACACTCTCCCGTTTCCCGGTCTTTTTATAAAGAAAATCTATAAATTTGCCTAATTCCTTCTTGGTCATTTCTTTATTGATCATCGAAAAAGGAATACTTTCAGGCACTATTTCGCTAAAGATTATCCTGCCTACCGTTGTCTCGACATACTCTCCGTCAATTTTTACTTCTATCCGCGCATGTTCGCTTAACTGTCCGGAATCATAGGCTATCCGGACGTCTTTAGGGCTTAAAAATTTCCCGTTTACCAATGCCTTTAGTTTTTCGGAAGGATCTTTGATCTTGTGGATCTCTTCAGCCGTATATTGCTTTCGTTCACCCTTCGCGCCGTTCTTTTCTTTCATAAGGTAATAAATACCAAGCACCATATCCTGGGTCGGAACGACTATCGGTCTGCCGTTTGCAGGTGAAAGGATATTATTGACCGACATCATCAGCACCCTTGCTTCTATTTGCGCCTCTATCGAAAGGGGAACATGCACAGCCATCTGGTCGCCGTCAAAGTCGGCATTAAAAGCAGTGCAAACTAAGGGATGCAATTTTATTGCCTTTCCTTCAACGAGAATCGGGTCAAATGCCTGTATGCCGAGTCTGTGCAGAGTCGGAGCACGGTTGAGAAGTACCGGGTGCTCCCTGATAACTTCTTCAAGCGCATCCCAAACTTCAGGACTCTCCTTTTCTACAAGCTTTTTTGCCGCCTTTATTGTGGTTGCATATCCTTTGTCTTCGAGCTTGTTGAAAATAAACGGCTTAAAAAGCTCCAGGGCCATTCTTTTTGGCAGACCGCACTGATGCAGCTTCAGGTCCGGACCGACAACGATGACGGACCTTCCCGAATAATCAACGCGTTTGCCAAGGAGGTTCTGCCTGAAGCGGCCCTGTTTTCCCTTAATCATATCGCTCAGGGATTTTAACGGTCTCTTTGTTGTGGTCTTCAGTACCCTGCTTCTCCTGCCGTTGTCAAAAAGGGCGTCGACAGCCTCCTGCAGCATCCTTTTTTCATTTTTTATAATGACGCTCGGCGCCTTGAGCTCCATCAACCGTTTCAACCGGTTGTTTCTGTTTATGACCCTTCGGTACAGATCATTAAGGTCCGATGTGGCAAACCGTCCTCCTTCCAGAGGCACAAGCGGCCTGAGGTCCGGCGGCAGAACGGGGATAACGTCCATAATCATCCAGTCAGGTTTATTGCTGGACTTTCTGAAGGCGTCAACAACCTTAAGCCGTTTTGTGAGTTTTTTCTTAACGCCGATAGATACCGCATCGCTTATTTTAGTCTTCAGTTCAATATAGAGTTCATTGAGATCACACCTTCTCAGGAGTTCCCTGATCGCTTCGGCGCCCATGCCGGCCTTGAATTTGGATCCGAATTCGGACGTCTTCTTTTTATACTCCTCTTCGGTCAGTAATTCCTTTTCCTTGAGAGGAGTATCGCCGGCGTCAATGACCACATAACTTTCAAAGTAGAGGACCTTTTCAAGCGACCTCATAGTCATGTCAAGCAGAGTGCCGATTCTGCTGGGGAGACCCTTTAAAAACCATATGTGTGCAACAGGGGTAGCGAGCTCTATATGTCCCAGGCGCTCGCGCCTGACCTTGGACTGGATGACCTCGACTCCACATTTATCGCATACGACGCCGCGGTGCTTCATCCTCTTGTATTTGCCGCAGATGCATTCCCAGTCCTTTATCGGCCCGAAAATCTTTGCGCAAAAAAGTCCGTCCCTTTCAGGCTTGAAAGTACGGTAATTTATCGTTTCAGGTTTTTTTACTTCTCCATACGACCATTCCCTTATTTTTTCCGGCGAGGCAAGCCTTATCCGCACTGCCTCGAACTCTGTCGGATCCTTAGGCCTCTGAAAAATAGAATAAATATCTTCGGTCAAACTACTCCCCCTTGCTCTTTTTCTCCAGAAGCTCTACGTCGAGTCCTAAACTCTGGAGCTCTTTTATTAATACATGGAAAGATTCCGGCACTCCCGGTTCAAGGGTTGCGTCACCTTTCACAATGGCCTCATACATACGCGCCCTCCCCGTAACATCGTCACTTTTCACGGTCAGAAATTCCTGGAGGGTATAGGACGCTCCATATGCTTCCAGCGCCCATACTTCCATTTCTCCAAGCCTCTGCCCTCCGAACTGCGCTTTGCCGCCGAGGGGTTGCTGGGTAACGAGCGAATAAGGCCCGATAGAGCGGGCATGGATCTTATCATCAACAAGATGATGAAGTTTCAACATGTACATATATCCGACGGTAACGGGTTTATCAAAAGGTTCTCCTGCTTTTCCGTCAAACAACGTGATCTGACCGGTTGAGGGCAGTTTCGCTTTTTTCAGGAGGTCCTTTATCTCTATCTCTTTTGCGCCTTCAAAGACAGGCGTTGCAACCAGGATACCCAATTCATTGGCTGCCCAGCCTAAATGGGTCTCCAGTACCTGCCCGACATTCATTCTTGAGGGAACACCAAGAGGGTTAAGAACAATATCAACAGGCGTTCCATCAGGCAGATAAGGCATATCTTCTTCAGGCATGACCATTGCTACAACACCTTTATTTCCATGACGGCCCGCCATCTTGTCGCCAATCTGCATTTTCCGCTTCATTGCAATATATGTTTTTACAACCTTGTTTACTCCCGGCGGCAGTTCGTCGCCTTTTTTAACTCTTTCAATTAATTCGTCGTATCTCGATTCAAGACTACGGGCATAGTGATTGGCGTCATGGTTTATTGCTTCCATCTTTGCACGCACACCGGAGTCTTCGAGCTTGATGCGCATAAGATGTTCGTCTTTGACCCTTTCAATATGCTTTTCCGTCAGTTTTTTGCCCTTATGACAAATAACTTCTCTTGATTTATAATCTTTCAAATCCTCTAAAACCGGTTTCCCGATGAGGAGGCCTCTTAATTTCCTGAACTTTTCTTCTTTGGAAATCCTTGTCTCTTCCTCCAGATCGCGTTGCAGTCTCTGGATGTCTTCTTCTTCTATGCTTTTAGCCCGCTCGTCTTTCGCGGTCCCTTTCCGGGAAAATATCCTTACGTCAACTACCGTTCCTTCAATCCCCGGCGGAACATACAAACAGCTCTCTTTAACTTCTTCGGCTTTTTCACCGAATATTGCCCGCAAAAGCTTCTCTTCAGGGGTCAGTTGCGTTTCTCCCTTGGGAGTTACCTTGCCGACAAGGATGTCGCCGGGCTTTACTTCCGCGCCTATTCTGATAATGCCGCTCTCATCAATGTTCTTTAATGCTTCTTCACCGACATTCGGGATGTCACGGGTGATCTCCTCGGGGCCGAGCTTTGTTTCCCTTGCCTCAAGACTGAACTCTTCAATATGTACGGAGGTAAAAACATCTTCTTTGACGAGCCTCTCACTGACAAGTATTGCGTCTTCAAAATTATAGCCGCCCCATGGCATAAAGGCTACAAGCACATTTTTACCGAGAGCAAGCTCTCCGAATTCGGTGCAGGGTCCGTCTCCAAGAATGTCGCCCCTGACTACGGGATCTCCGACATTTGCCACGGCTTTCTGGTTGAGACAGGTGGCCTGATTCGATCTCTGGAATTTTATCAGGTTATAGATATCAACCCCGCCCCCGTTTTCCGAGGTCCTTACGACAATTCTCGAGGAGTCAACGCTTTCGACAACTCCCCCACGTTTTACCAGGACGAGTGCGCCCGAATCTCTTGCTGCAACATGTTCCATTCCCGTACCCACTAAGGGGGCCTCGGGCTTAAGCAAAGGCACTGCCTGTCTTTGCATATTTGAACCCATTAAAGCCCTGTTGGCATCGTCATTTTCCAGGAACGGTATTAATGATGCGGACACACCGACAATCTGCTTGGGTGAAACATCCATATATTCGACTTCATCAGGGGAAACCATCCTGAAGTCGCCGCCGACCCTGGATGACACTGTTTCTCCCGTTAAATTCCCTTTCTCATCCATGGGAGACGTTGCCTCGGCAATGATGTATTTTTCACCGTCAATCGCGGAAAGATATTCTATTATAGGTTCTTTGGATTCTTTGTGTTTTGCAACTCTGCCGTTGACAATTTTCTGGTATGGGACTTCTATAAACCCAAAGTCATTGACCCGCGCATAGGAAGCGAGAGATGTAATAAGTCCGATGTTCGGACCTTCAGGCGTCTCAATAGGACAAATCCTGCCGTAGTGGGTAGGATGAACGTCCCTCACTTCAAAGCCTGCCCTTTCCCTGGTCAGACCGCCCGGGCCTAATGCGGAAAGCCTTCTTTTATGCGTGATTTCGGACAGGGGGTTTGTCTGGTCCATAAACTGGCTGAGTTGGCTTGAGCCGAAAAATTCTTTGAGCGCAGCCATGACGGGTTTGGCATTGAGCAGGTCATGAGGCATGGCTGTTTCAAGCTCGGTCAGGGTCATTTTCTCCTTGATAGTCCTCTCCATCCTGACAAGTCCTATCCTGAACTGGTTTTCAAGGAGCTCTCCAACCCTTCTGATCCTCCTGTTACCGAGATGGTCTATATCATCAACTTCTCCTTTTCCCGTCCGGAGATTGAAAAGGTACCTGACTATTTCAACAATATCTTTATCCGTGAGCACCCTCTTCTCTAAAAGAATATCGAGATTGAGTCTCTTATTCAGTTTTAACCTTCCGACCGAAGAAAGGTCATAACGTTTCGGATCAAAGAACAAGCCGTTGAAGAGTTCCTTTGCGGCGCCCAATGTAGGAGGCTCTCCGGGCCTTAATTTCTTGTATATTTCAATAAGCGCCTCTTCCTGATTGCTCACTTTGTCCGTCAGTAAAGTGTCCCTTAGCGAAGGGAGATAATGGACATTATCAATAAAAAGCAGGTTGAGCGTTTCGATACCCAGCGAAAGGATTTTGATCATAACATTTTCCGTAATCGCTTCATTTCCTTCAAGCAGCACTTCTCCGGTAGACGGGTCAATAATATCTCTAAGGGTGATCCTGCCGATAATGTCTTCCCTTGATATCGGGATCGTCTTGATACCGCCGGTCTCCATCTTCCTGATTGCGCCTCTTGTGATCTTGCTTCCTTCTTTTACAATCAGCTCTTTTGTATCAGGATCAATAATATTCACGGCAGACTTGAGTCCTGTGAGGACCTCACTTACTGCACGGATGAATTTGTTGCCGTTGATGGTAATAACTTCTATCGGGTAGAATATCTTCAGCAGGTCTTCATTTGAATACCCGAGCGCCTTCATAACGATAGTCGCGGGAAGCTTTCTCCGCCTGTCTATCCTTACATAAAGGATGTCCTTTGTATCAAATTCAAAATCAAGCCATGAACCCCTTGAAGGTATGACCCTTGCAGAGTATAGCAGCCTTCCGCTGACATGCGTCTTGCCTTTATCGTGGCTAAAAAATACGCCGGGCGAGCGATGCAACTGGCTGACCACGACGCGCTCCGTACCGTTTATGGCAAAGGTGCCCGTATCGGTCATTAAAGGCATTTCGCCGATATAGACATCTTCTTCTCTTGATTCTTTTAAGCTTTTATTCCCCTTCGGTTCGAACTCCCACAGATTAAGCTTTACTTTTATTTTAAGCGGTGCAGCAAATGTAAGCCCTTTTTGCAGGCAGTCCCGTATACCGAATTTTGGCTCGCCAATAGCATATCCCAAAAATTCTATGGAGGCTGTCTCATTGTAGTCTATGATAGGGAAAACACTTAAGAACGCTGCCTGTAGTCCTGTTTCCTCCCTCTTATCAGCCGCAAAATCTTTCTGTAAAAACTTTTCATATGATTTTTTCTGTATTTCTATGAGGTTCGGGATGTCTAAGATATGGGGGACTTTTCCAAAGTTCAGTCTTTTTCTAAGAACCCTTGACATATATCTCCTTTTTATTTGATTTCTATTATTGCTCCCTGCTCCTCAAGTTTTGCCTTTACGGACTCAGCTTCTTCTTTTGAAACGCCGGTTTTCACTGGCTTTGGAGCGCCATCAACAAGATCTTTGGCCTCTTTCAGCCCGAGTGAAGTAAGTTCTCTTACAACTTTTATAACCTGGATCTTTTTATCTCCTGCGGCAGTAAGAATGACATCAAAACTTGTTTTCTCTTCAACTTCAGGTACAGCTGCACCGGCTCCGGGCATAGCAGCCATGGCAACAGGCGCAGCAGCGGTAACACCATATCTTTCCTCGAACTCTTTAATGAATTTCGACATATCAAGGATTGTCATGTTGTCAATAAACTCAAAAACCTCATCTTTTGTAACAGTCATTTCTAAAATCCTCCTTTTATTTGGTCCTTAGTCAGCAACCTGCAGCCTTTTTCATAATATGACCGGCGTCTGTTGACTATTGACAATATTTATTGATCACCGAATTTTTTCTTTTTCAACGCTTCCAATGCATAGGCGGAACTGCAGACTGTTGCATTAAACAAACGAGCAAGTTTACTGATAGGCGCCTGAAACGCTCCCGCGAGTATGGAAAGCAAGACAATCTTGGGCGGCAGATCGGCTACAGCCTTTAGCTCATCCGATGCACAGACTGAGCCTTCGATAAGGCCGACTCCCACCTTGAGTTTGTCATTCTTTTTTGAGAATTCAAGTATCTTTTTTACGGTCAAGACAGGATCGCCATAGCTGATGGCTATTCCGACAGGACCCTTAAAAGCATCCTTTGCCGCTTCTACGGACGTGCCGTCGGCGGCAATCTTTGCAAGGGTGTTTTTTACCACCCGATACTCGAATTTGCCCTCTCTGAGAATGCTTCTTAACTCTGAAAGCTGAGCAACAGTCAATCCTCTGTAATCCGTAAAGACTACAGCCTTTGCTTTACTGAAACCGTCCTTCAGGTTTTGTATCACCTGTTCTTTTTCTGTTCTGTTCAGCTTACACCCCCTTCCCCAGAGACACCGTATCAATAGCAATCCCCGGTCCCATAGTTGACGAAATTGACAGCTTTTTCAGATACTTGCCTTTGCTTGTTGCCGGTTTCGCCTTTATAATTGACTTTATTACCATTTTTGCGTTATCTAAAAGCTTATCCTCATCGAATGAAATCTTGCCTATCGGCACGTGAATAATCCCTGCTTTTTCGGCTTTAAATTCAACCTTTCCAGCCTTTATTTCCTTGACGGCCTTTGCAACTTCAAAGGTCACCGTGCCGACTTTCGGGTTGGGCATAAGTCCTCTCGGTCCGAGTATCTTGCCGAGTTTCCCCACAAGGCCCATAACGTCAGGAGTTGCAACAGATTTATCAAAATCAAGCCATCCTTTGCTTATCTTTTCAACAAGGTCTTCCGCGCCGACATAGTCGGCCCCCGCTTCCCGGGCCTCCGTCTCTTTTTCTCCCTTTGCAAAAACAAGGACCCTGACCTTTTTGCCCATGCCGTGGGGAAGCACAACAGTCCCTCTCACCATCTGATCGGATTTCCTCGGGTCCACACCGAGATTGACTGCCAGATCAATGGTTTCATCGAACTTGGCGACGGCGGAGCCCTTTACTATCTTCACTGCATCTTCGAGAGCGTACTGTTGAGTCGTATCAATCTTTTCTTTGACTGATGTTAATTTCTTGCCCATTTCTACCTCTTTATCCTTTTAATCTGTTATTTCAATGCCCATACTTCTTGCAGTGCCGCGGATAATCAGCTCCGCCTTGTCCACGGCAAAAGCGTTAAGGTCTGGAAGCTTTTTCTGGGCGATTTCCTTGATCTGTGCAGCGGTGACCTTGCCGACCTTTTCCTTATTGGGTGTGCCCGATCCCTTTATTATACCGGCTGCCTTCTTCAGGAGATCCGAAGCGGGAGGCGTCTTTGTTATAAAAGAGAAAGACCTGTCGGTATATACCGATAACACAACCGGAATTATGGTATCTCCCAGGGCCTGGGTCTGGGCATTGAATGCCTTGCAGAATTCCATAATATTTACGCCATGCGGGCCGAGCGCGGGACCCACCGGCGGCGCCGGATTTGCTTTGCCCGCCGGTATCTGAAGTTTAACCTGGGCAACTACTACCTTCTTAGCCATAAAAACCCCCTGTTTTTCTAAAATCCTAAGTCCTAAATTCTAAATCCTAAATATATGAGAAACGATACAAAATTGTTTAGAATTTCGAAGTTAGAAGTTAGAATTTTCATTTATGTTATGCTTTCTCCACCTGGAAGAAACTCAATTCAACCGGCGTCTGTCTGCCGAATATGCTTACCATAACGCACAGCCTGCCGTGGTCCAAATCCACTTCTTCTACGCTGCCGAGAAAATTCGTGAAAGGTCCGTCAATAATCCTGACGCCTTCACTCTTTTGAAATTGGGTTTTGACCTGTGGAACAGGACCTTTTTCTATCTGCTGCAAGATTACCGAAACCTCTTCCTCGGAGAGGGCTACCGGTTTTGCCCCGCCCACAAAACCCGTTACGCGGGGAGTGCTTCTGACAAGGTGCCAGGTTTCGTCATCCAATTCCATTTCAACAAGGATATAACCGGGATAAAATTTCCTGTCGCTTTCCTTTTTCTTGCCGCCCTTGAGTTCTATTACCCTTTCCGTAGGTATCAGTATCCTCGAAATCCTGTCATTGAGATGCTGCTTCTCAACCTTCTCCTCGATAGTGAGTTTCACTTTCTCTTCAAAGCCTGAATATGTATGCACTACAAACCAGTTTTTTTCCATAATTTATCTTATTGCCATCGCGACTAATTTTGAGAGGCCGAGATCAACAATTCCAAGGAACATTGAAATAATTAATACGGTTATAATGACAACCCATGTCGAACCTATCAGTTCATCCTTTGTAGGAAAAACAACCTTTTTTATCTCTACCCTGACTTCCCTGAAAAATTCCTTTAATTTATCCAGCATGATTCTTTCCCTTGCCTTTTCGACCTAAACGTTTCATATAATTTATAGCTGGCAGGCCAGGAGGGATTTGAACCCCCAACCCTCGGATTTGGAGTCCGATGCTCTAGCCGTTAGAGCTACTGGCCTACGACTTAATTTCTTTATGCGCCGTATGTTGCCTGCAATGTCTGCAGTATTTTTTTAACTGGAGCTTTTCCGTCGTATTCTTTTTGTTCTTCATGCTCGAATAGTTTCTGTTTTTACATTCCGTGCACTGAAAAAGAATTATATCACGCATTTCTTATATCTTCCTTAATTTTGCATTTCAGCTTTATTATTGTATTACCTCGGTAACAACACCGGCGCCTACCGTCCTGCCGCCCTCGCGGATAGCAAACCTCAGTTCCTTCTCCATCGCTATCGGCCCTATCAACT
>Ga0315287_10005770_pt1 | contig 12236 bp, 12 predicted proteins | sample YL17G11_0_MG_FD_205037 | JGI IMG/M metagenome (GOLD analysis project Ga0315287, IMG submission 205037) | Sediment microbial communities from Yellowstone Lake, YNP, Wyoming, USA - YL17G11_0 | ecosystem: Environmental > Aquatic > Freshwater > Lake > Sediment | place: USA: Wyoming | collected...
GTAGGGGTGAGTACCCTCGTCGAGTTGCTTTTTAAGGTCGTCGGAGAACCAGCTCAGCTTCAGATCGGGATTGGCAACGGCCGGGATCGAGCGCAACCAGGCGGTGATGTCACTCACTTCCCGGTCGCTCAGGTGCTGGTACATCAGGATCGGCATGCCGAACGGAACATGGCCGTCGTGGGAGCGGCCCTGTCGGAGCAAGCCCTCGATGCCGGCATCGTCGTAAAGCTCGCGCTTTACCGTCAAGTTCGGGGAAAACAACTGAAATTTTCCCTTCTCGCCCCAGAGTTCCCTGCCGCCGCCATCGGCGCCATGGCAGCCGTTGCAGCCGACCCGGGTGGCTACTCGCAAGCCTTCGACCGGGTCGCCCACCGGGGTCGGTGCCGGGGTCGGTGCCGGAGCCGCCGCCGCTGGCCTGGGCGAAGCAGCCGGAGCCAGTGGTTCCGGCGCAGCGGAGCAAGCGGCCAGTAGCAGGACCGAAAAGATCATCCAGTTGCGCATGCCGACTCTCCCCCGAGTCAGTCGTCGTCGGGCCAGCGTATCGCATTGGCCTGGGATTTTCCTCGTGGCATCGGCACGGCGGCGACCGCCAACCAGACTTTCAGCGCATCCAGGGTGGCGGCGACATCGTGCACGCGCAGGACCATCGCGCCATTCTGCGCAGCGATCAGCGCCGCGGCGACCGAGGCGTGGATGCGCCCATCGACGTCACGGCCGGTGATCTCGCCGAGCGTGCGCTTGCGCGACAGGCCGGCCAGTACTGGTACGCCCAGTTCGGTGAAGCGCTTTAGCTGCGCGAGCAAGGACAGGTTGTGCGCCGAGCTCTTTCCGAAGCCGAAACCGGGGTCGATCACGATCCGCTGCTTCGGAATCCCCGCCATCTCGCACGAGAATATTCGCTGGGTCAGGAAGCTGTGCACGTCGGCGACCACGTCATCGTAGTGCGGCGCTTCCTGCATGCCGCCTGGTTCGCCCTGCATGTGCATCAGGCAAACCGGCACGCCAAGTTCGGCGGCGGCGTCCATGGCGCCTTCGCGGCGCAAGGCAAAGACGTCGTTGATGAAGCCCGCGCCGGCCGCGACGGCGGCGCGCATGACTTCGGGCTTGGAAGTGTCGATCGAGATCGGCAGCTCGGTCTCGCGGGCAAGCCTCTCTATCACCGGGATCACCCGGCGAAGCTCCTCCTGCAAGGTCACAGCCGCGGCGCCGGGACGGGTGGATTCGCCGCCGACGTCGAGAATGTCCGCGCCCTGCCCGGCCAATGCCAGCGCATGCGCGACGGCCTGGTCGGTGTTGTCGTGCGCACCGCCATCGGCGAACGAATCAGGAGTGACATTGACGATGCCCATGATTCGCGGGCGGTCGAGCACCAGCTTGCGGCCGGCGCAGTCGATGAAGCGGGTGGTGTCGAACATGGAGAAGGCCTCAATCCACAGTGGTGTACAACGCTTGTTCGCCGGTGAATCCCTTGAGCTCGGTGCGGGTGACCAGTTGCACCGGTTGACCGCACTGATCGGCGAACTGCTGGCTCATCAGCAGCCTGGCCTGGCGTTGGCTGCATTGCGCCTCGATCCGCGCGGCAAGATTGACATCGCTGCCGATGACGGTGAAATCCATGCGGCGCAGGCTGCCGATATTGCCGAACTTGAACTGGCCAAGGTGCAGTCCGACACCGTGGTCGAACTCGAGCGCCTTGCTGACCAGCGCGCCATTGGCCGCCCTCGCGGCGGCCAGGGCGCGCTCGCAGGCCGCAGGTAGATCCGGCTGTTCGACGAAGATGGCCAACACCGCATCGCCGATGAACTTCAGCACTTCACCGTGCTGCGCATGGATTTCGCCGACCACTGCCTCGTAGTAGGCGTTGAGCTTGTCGATGAATACGGAGGCTTCATTGCGCTGGGCGTGCACGGAATAGTTGCGGATGTCGGAAAACCAGATGGCGCCGCGCAGGTCGAGCATGGTGCCGGGACGGATGTTGCCCTGCTTGATTTCCCGTGCTGGCGAGCTGCCCACGTAGCAATCCAGCACCACATCCAGGATCGTGTCCTTGATCGCGGCATTCAACAGCGCACTCAGGCAAGCCAGTGATGCCTCGATGAATGCCGTAGCCGCCTCATCGAAGCCCCCATCGGTCCAAGTGACCATGCTGATCTGGCCTTCATGCACGGGCAACGAGTAGGCCAGGTAGTGAGTAGCGCCATCCGCTGCCAGCTCGTTGAGAACCGGGAACTCGTACTCCATCCCCGGGGCCAACCGGTAGTTGAGCCGCGGCATTCCCTGTTGCAGGGCATAGAACGGACTCCGCTGGTACACGGCGGTATGCCTTGCCCCGTGCGACATCATCGCCTCGTCGATGGTGCAGCCGTCGATGTGGTGAATGTTTCGCCTGAACAGCGCCGGCGAAGGGAACGGGCCTGGATCGCGCTCGTCGTCGAACCAGATATAGCGCAAGGCTTGCATCTGTGGGTGCAGCGTCGTCAGTGCAAGAGCCATGCGGCGCAGCGGATAGCCGCTATCGACCAGGAGCCGGCAGTACTCGTGGACGATCTGTTTGGCATCCGCCCCAGCGCGGGACAGCATCCCGCTTTGCCAGGACAACAAGCGGGCATGCCGGGAATCCATCGTCGACGCTGGTCCCTGGATCCGCCGATCAGGTCTGCGGCGCGGGTCCGCCCAAGGTGCCGGCTGCGGGGCCGATATCGTCCTTGCTGGTGCGTCCGGACTTCGCCCAGTCTGCCGGCGGACCGGGGCGGCGACCTTCCATTACGGCGTCGATCTGGGTGGCATCGATGGTTTCATACGCCAGCAGGGCCTCGGCCATGATGTGCAGCTTGTCGAGGTTCTCGGTGAGAATGGTCTTGGTGCGCGAGTAAGCCTTGTTCAGGATGATGCGAACGACTTCGTCGATCTTTCGCGCGGTGTCGTCGGACACGCTCTTGGTCTGGCTGACCGAGCGGCCCAGGAACACTTCCTCCTCTTCATCGCCATAAGCGATCGGACCCATTTCGTCCGACAAGCCCCACTTGGTGACCATGTTGCGGGCCATCTTGGTGGCGCGCTCGATGTCGTTGGAGGCACCGGTGGTGACCTTGTCGGCGCCGAAGATCAATTCCTCGGCGACGCGGCCGCCATACAGCGAGCACAACTGCGACTCGATCGCGACCTTGTTGTAGCTGTACTTGTCGCCCTCCGGCAGGTACATGGTCACGCCCAGGGCGCGACCGCGCGGGATGATGGTGACTTTGTAGACCGGGTCGTGCTCGGGCACGCTGCGGCCGACGATGGCGTGGCCCGCCTCGTGATAGGCCGTCAGCGTCTTTTCGGTTTCGCTCATGGCCATCGAGCGGCGCTCGGCGCCCATCAGGATCTTGTCGCGCGCCTTGTCGAAATGCTCCATGCGCACGTCCTTGGCGTTCTCGCGGGCAGCGAACAGGGCCGCCTCGTTCACCAGGTTGGCAAGATCGGCGCCGGAAAAACCGGGCGTGCCGCGGGCAATGGTCATCGGCTCGACGTCCGCGTCGAGCGGCACCTTGCGCATGTGCACCCGAAGGATCTGCTCCCGGCCCTTCACGTCAGGCAGGTTGACCACCACCTGCCGGTCGAAGCGGCCCGGGCGCAGCAGCGCCGGGTCGAGCACGTCGGGACGGTTGGTCGCGGCGATCACGATCACGCCTTCGCCGCCTTCGAAGCCATCCATCTCGACCAGCAACTGGTTCAGGGTCTGCTCGCGCTCGTCGTGGCCGCCGCCGAGACCGGCGCCGCGATGGCGGCCGACCGCATCGATTTCGTCGATGAAGATGATGCAGGGTGCGTGCTTCTTGGCTTGCTCGAACATGTCGCGCACACGGCTGGCGCCGACGCCGACGAACATCTCGACGAAGTCCGAACCGGAAATCGAGAAGAAGGGGACCTTGGCTTCGCCGGCGATTGCCCGCGCCAGCAGCGTCTTGCCGGTACCGGGCGAACCGACCATCAGCACTCCGCGCGGAATGCGGCCGCCGAGTTTCTGGAACTTGCCCGGGTCGCGCAGGAATTCAACGAGCTCGGCCACTTCTTCCTTGGCTTCATCGCAGCCGGCGACATCGGCGAAGGTTACCTTCACCTCGTTCTCGCCCTGCAACTTGGCCCGCGAACGGCCGAAGGTCATCGCACCGCGGCTGCCGCCCTGCTGCATCTGGCGGATGAAGTAGATGAATATGCCGATGAACAGCACATAGGGCAGGAATGTTGCCAGGACCGCCCACAGCGATGGCGTGTTGTCCGGCCTGGCCTGGACGATCTCGACCTTGTGCCGCACCAACTGGTTGACCAGGTCGCGGTCATACGGGCCGAAGGTAACGCCCTTGCTGCCATCGGCGCGCTCGAAGTTGAGCACGGTGGTGCCACCCGCCGTCGCCGCATCGGTGAACTCGACCTTGCGGATCTTGTCGCCATCCACTTCACTCAGGAAGCTGGAATAGGTGACTTCCTGCGGACTGCCGGCCTGCGGTTTCGAAAAGGTCTGGAACACGGTCATCAGAACCAGCGCCACGGCCAGCGTCACCAACAGGTTTTTCACCAGATCGTTCATTTACTGCTTCCTCAGCGCTTGCCGGTGGCCAGCGCATAGACTTCGTTGGAACGGCGCCTTGAGGCCGCCGGCTTGCGTATCACCAGTTTCGTGTAACGACGCCTCAAATCCGCAATGTACGCATCATGCCCTTCGCCCTGGAACAACTTGATCAGGAAATCGCCGCCGGTCTTGAGATGGGCCTGGGCAAAGTCCCGGGCCAGCTCCGACAGGTACATCGCACGCGCCTGATCGACGGTGTCCACTCCGGTCATATTGGGGGCCATGTCGGAAAGCACAAGGTCAACCTGCGCCCCGCCGAGAAGGGTCTCCAGCCGCGACAGTGCCTCAGGCTCTCTGAAATCGCCGTGAATGAATTCCACGCCGGCGATGGGTGGCATCTCGAGGATGTCCAGCGCCAGTACCCGGCCGGTGTCGTCGCCCCGCTTGTTGCGCAGGGAGCGGCGCAGTACCTGCGACCAGCCACCCGGAGCGGCGCCCAGGTCTACCACCAGCATCCCGGGCTTGAGCAACTGCCCCCGCTCGAGCAGTTCCTCCAGCTTGTAGGCCGCGCGCGAGCGCATTCCCTCCGCCTGCGCCTTCTTGACGTAGGGGTCGGCGAAATGCTCCTTGAGCCAGTTCTGGCTACTCTTGCTGCGGGCCGCCATGGACTGTGAAACCGGCGAAAGGGGTCCTCATGATACCCTTTCGGCCCAATGCTTCCCCGGTCCAAACGTCATGTCCAGCACCCTTTCCAACCCCCAAAAACGCTATTTGCGCGGTCTGGCGCACGACCTGAAGCCGATCATCATGGTCGGCGCCAAGGGGGTGACCGCTTCGCTGCTGGCGGAGCTGGAACTGGCCCTGGAGCAGCATGAACTGGTCAAGGTGAAGGTCGCCGCGGAGGATCGCGAGACGCGCGACGCCTGGATCGGCGAACTGGCCGAGAAGTCCGAGGCCACGCTGGTCAGCCGCATCGGCCACACCGCGGTGCTCTATCGGCGCAGCAAGGACAAGCCGCTGGTGATCCTGCCCCGGGGCTGACTGCGATGCAGCTGACGCTGGAAAACCCTGATTTCCGTTACTTCCTGCGCGGCGTCAGCGCCGAGGGCATCCTCGTCAACGAACGCCGGCTGACCGGGAGTTTCATCCTCTCGCCGATGACGCTGATCGAAGGCTGGCGCCCCCCTGGCGTTTCCGAACTGCTGCCCGAAGATCTCGAACCGCTACTCGCTCTCCAGCCATCGGTGGTGCTCCTGGGCACGGGCGCCAAGCTGATCTTTCCCTCGGCGGCGGTCATGGCCAGTTGCCTGACCCGCGGCATCGGCATCGAGGTCATGGACAATGCCGCTGCGGCGCGCACCTTCAACGTGCTGGCGACGGAAGCGCGGAAAGTGGTTGCCGGCTTTTTGCTGAGTGCTGTTTAGCGGTCGCGGCTAAAGCCGCTCCTACGGGGGCGGGATCGGCTAGACTTCCGCTGTTTGCCCACGCCGGAGCCACCATGACCGACACGCCCCTGAAGTATCGCCGCGTCCTGCTCAAGCTTTCCGGCGAAGCCCTGATGGGCAAGGAAGACTACGGAATCGACCCGGTAGTCATCCGCGGCCTGGCCCAGGAGATCATCGAGGCGCAGAAGGCCGGCGCGCAGATCGGCCTGGTGATCGGCGGCGGCAATATCTTCCGCGGCGCCGGGCTGGCCGCTGCGGGCATGGATCGGGTCACCGGCGACCACATGGGCATGCTCGCCACGGTGATCAACTCGCTGGCCATGCAGGACGCCCTGGAAAAATTCGGCACTTACGCCCGGGTGATGAGCGCGATCAAGATCAACGAGGTGTGCGAGGACTATATCCGCCGTCGCGCCGTGCGCCATCTGGAAAAAGGCCGGATCGCCATCTTCGCCGCCGGCACCGGCAACCCCTTTTTCACCACCGATTCGGCCGCTGCGCTTCGCGCCACGGAAATCGGCGCCGAGCTCCTGCTCAAGGCGACCAAGGTCGATGGCATCTACGACGCCGACCCGAAGAAATTCCCCAATGCCAAGCGCTTCGACGAGCTCAGCTACGATGAGGTCATCGCGCGCAACCTGCAGGTCATGGATACCGCGGCCTTCGCACTGTGCCGGGACAACAGGATTCCCCTGCGCATCTACGACATGATGCAGCCCGGCGCGTTGATGAGGATCCTGCGCGGCGAGCCGCTGGGCACCCTGGTCCACGGCAGCGCCTGAGGGCGGCGCGTGCACACGCACAGCCACGCCCATCCTCGCGCGACGCGCCCATTCGCGTTGGCGATGCTGGTCAACCTCGGCTACACCGCGCTCGAGGCCGGCTTCGGCTTCCACGCCAACTCGCTGGCCTTGCTTTCCGACGCGCTGCACAACTTCGGCGACGCGCTTGGCCTGGCCCTGGCCTGGGGCGCGGCGGTGCTGGCCCAGCGCACGCCCACGGCGCGCCACACCTATGGCTGGCGACGCGCGACCCAACTATCGCCTCTTGCCAATGCGCTGATCCTGGTCGGATTCGCCGGCGCGCTGATGGGCGAATCGCTACGCCGCTTCGCCACGCCGCCCGAGGTTCCCGGCGGCATCGTCATGGCGGTGGCCGGGCTCGGCATCCTGGTCAACCTGGGCACGGCTGCGCTGTTTCATCGGGGCCAGTCGACTGACCTCAACAAGCGCGGCGCCTACCTGCACCTGCTGGCCGATGCCGGGGTCTCCGTCGCCGCGGTCCTGGCCGGCCTTGGCATGCTCACGCTCGGCTGGCGCTGGCTGGATCCGGCGCTGGCCACCATCGTGGCCTTGATCATCGCGCTCACCAGTTGGGGCCTGCTGCGCGCCAGCTTTCGCCAGGCCATGGATGCCGTGCCCGCCCATATCAACCGCGATGAGGTGCAGTCCTTCCTCGAGTCCCTGCCGGGCGTGGAAGCCGTGCACCACTTGCACATCTGGCCGATCGGAACCAACGAAATCGCGCTGACCGCCCACGTGGTGCGCTCGCTGGTCGACGGACACGACGCCTTCCTGGACCTGGTCGCCCAGGAACTGGACAGTCGTTTCGGCATCAACCACGCGACCGTGCAGGTCGAACTCGGCCCGGGCTGCGAGCACGACCGGGACGATTACGCGCCACATCATTGAACCTTCGCGTCGCCCCCGGCGACGTGCCGCCACCCCGGTGACTATAATCGTCACATTGCCGACCCAAGCGGAGCCCCCATGCTGAACGACATCAAGAAAGAAACCCAGACGCGCATGACCAAGTGCGTGGACACGTTCAAACATGAGCTGACCCTGTTGCGCACCGGCCGCGCGACCACCGCGATCGTCGACCACCTGAAGGTGAACTACTACGGTTCCGACATGCCGCTCTCGCAGGTGGCCACGGTGACCGTTGCCGACGCCCGCACGCTGACCATCACTCCCTGGGAGAAGCCGATGGTGGCCGCGGTCGAAAAGGCGATCATGGCCTCGGACCTGGGCCTGACCCCGAATACCGCCGGCCAGGTCATCCGCATCAACCTGCCTCCGTTGACCGAGGAACGGCGCAAGGAACTGTCCAAGCACGTCCACCACGAAGGCGAGGACGCCAAGGTGGCGATCCGCGGCGTCCGTCGCGACGGCATCCAGCGGATCAAGGAACTGCTCAAGGAAAAGAGGGCCACCGAAGACGAAGCGCGCCGGGGCGAGGAGGACATCCAGAAACTCACGGACAAGTTCGTCAAGGACATCGACGACGCGGTGAAGGCCAAGGAGCAGGAACTGATGGCGGTCTGAGCCGATCGCCCGATGTCCGACCCTATCCGCAAGCCCCGCCACCTGGCCGTCATCATGGACGGCAACGGCCGTTGGGCCGAACGCCGCCATCGCCCGCGCACGCTGGGCCACCGGGCCGGCGCGCGCGCCGTGCAGGTGTGCCTGGATTTTTGCCTGGCCGAAGGCATCGAATCGCTCACCTTGTTCGCATTCTCCAGCGAGAACTGGAACCGGCCGACGGAAGAAGTCGGCGCACTGATGAAGCTTTTCCTGCGCATGCTCGACAATGAAGTCGAGGAGTTGCATCGACGCGGCGCGCGCATCCTGTTCATCGGCGAGCGCAGCGAGTTTTCGGCGGTCATCCAGGAAAAGATGGAACGCGCCGAGCAGCTCACCGCGGGCAATCGTGCGATCACGACCAACATCGCCGCCAGCTATGGTGGACGCTGGGACATCGTGCGCGCCGCCAGGCAGCTGGCGGCAGAGGCCGTCGCGGGAACGATCGCCCCCGGGCAGATTGACGAGGCGCTGTTCGCGAGCCGGCTTTCGCTGGCCGGCCAGCCCGAGCCGGATTTGTTCATCCGTACCGGCGGCGACTTGCGGATAAGCAATTTCCTGCTCTGGCAGCTCGCCTATACCGAGATGTGGTTCACCGAGACACTGTGGCCGGACCTGGACGAGGCGACACTGCGCCAGGCGATCGACGATTTCGGCAGCCGCGAACGCCGCTTCGGGCTGACCAGCGCGCAAGTTTCCAAGGAAGCCAAGTGACCGGAACAGACCTTCCAGCAAAACGCCGCATGAGTAATCGCCGCGCGCGAGTGATCGCTGCCGTGATCATGGCGCCCATCGCCATTGCTTCGGTGTTGTTGCTGCCCTCGGAGTTCTTCGCGGCGCTGGTGGCGGCGCTGATGATGCTGGGCTTGTGGGAATGGACGCTGTTGGCGGGCTTGCGCAGTCGCGTCTCGCGCGCCGCCTTCCTGGTCGTCAATGCCGCCCTGATGGCTTTCCTGGTCTGGGGTGCCGGCCGTGAGCTGGTCATCTTCAAACTGGTCAGTCTGCTCGGCGCCTTATGGTGGCTGCTGGTCCCGCTGTGGCTGATCCGTTTCCGGTTCGCCGCCGCGGACAATTTCTGGTCGCGAACGCTCAAGCTGTTCGCGGGCACCGCCTGCGTCATCCCTGCCTGGGCTGCGATCAGCTGGCTGCACGCCTCGCCAGCCAATGGCCCGGGTTGGGCATTGTTCGCCTTGCTCATCGTCTGGATGGCGGACAGCGGCGCCTATTTCGTCGGCGTCCGGTTTGGCAAGCACAAGCTGGCACCGCGCATCAGCCCTGGAAAGAGCTGGGAAGGATTTTTCGGCGGGCTGCTGGCTGTGGTCCTGCTCGCGGTGATTGCGCTCTCGTTCCTTGGCCTGGAGTGGACATCGCTGCCCGACCTTCTGCTGCTGACGGTGGTAACCGCACTGTTCTCGGTGGCCGGCGATCTGTTCGAAAGCCTGCTCAAACGCCATGCCGGCGCCAAGGATTCGAGCCACCTGATACCCGGTCACGGCGGCGTTCTCGATCGGGTCGACAGCCTGCTGGCGGCATTGCCGGTGTTCGTGGTTGGCAAAGAATGGCTGGGGCTCTGAGCGCGCCGCGCCGCGTCGCCCTGCTCGGCGCCACCGGCTCGATCGGAAGCTCGACGCTGGACGTGATCGCAAGGCACCCGGACCGCTTCCAGGTGCAGGCCCTGTCGGCGAACGGCAACGTGGCGGACTTGCTCGAATTATGCGAACGCTTCCAGCCGGAAGTTGCGGTGGTCGCCGATGAGTCGGCCTATGCCGGACTTCGCGAAGGGCTGCGCGCGCGCAAGCTGCGGACGCAAGCGCGTGCAGGGGCTGGCGCCCTGGTGGAAATCGCGGGAGACAGCAATTCGGATACCGTCGTCGCGGCTATCGTCGGCGCCGCCGGCGTGTCCTCGACCCTGGCCGCGGCGAGCGCCGGCAAGCGCTTGCTGCTGGCGAACAAGGAGTCCGTGGTCCTTGCCGGACAGGTGCTGATGCGCGCGGCCACGGCGCATGGCGCCCAGGTGCTGCCGATAGACAGCGAACACAACGCGATTTTCCAGTGCCTGCCTGCCGATGGCAGCCGGGGCGGCGTCCGTCGCCTGCTGCTGACTGCCTCCGGCGGGCCCTTCCGTGGTCGCTCCCGGCAGTCGCTCGCCGCAGTCACGCCGGATGAAGCCTGCGCGCATCCCAACTGGGTGATGGGCCGCAAGATCTCGGTCGACTCGGCCACCCTGATGAACAAGGGGCTGGAAGTCATCGAGGCGCACCATCTGTTCGGGCTTTCCGCAGATTGCATCGAGGTGGTGGTCCATCCGCAGAGCGTGATCCACTCGCTGGTGGACTACATCGATGGTTCGGTACTGGCTCAACTGGGCAACCCCGACATGCGCACCGCGATCGCCTATGGTCTGGCATGGCCGGAACGCATCGACTCCGGAGTCGCCCCCCTGGACCTGAATGCACTGGCGCGCTTCGATTTCGAGAAGCCCGACCTCGAGGCATTTCCCTGCCTGGCCCTCGCCTATGCCGCCCTGCGGGCCGGCGGCACCGCGCCGGCCATCCTCAACGCCTCCAATGAGGTTGCCGTAGCCGCGTTCCTCGACGGCCGCCTTCCCTTCCTGGCGATCCCCGAATTGATCGAAGCCACCTTGTCGGCGTTGCCGGTGGAACCTGCCGAGGATCTGGATGTCCTAATGCATTGTGACGGCCAGGCGCGCCGCAAGGCCGAGGAATTGTTGATCAGGATGGGACACGCATGAGCGATTTTTTCGGCGCTGCCTTCTGGTTCGTCGTGACCCTGGGCGTGCTGGTCACCTTCCACGAGTTCGGCCACTTCTGGGTCGCGCGCCGTTGCGGGGTCAAGGTGCTGCGCTTCTCGGTCGGCTTCGGTCGGCCGCTCTGGTCGCGTGTGGCGGCAGACGGCACCCGCTACCAGGTGGCAATGATCCCGCTCGGCGGCTACGTGCAATTTCTCGACGAGCGCGAGTCCGAGGTCGCCCCGATAGATCTCGACCGGGCCTTCAACCGGCAACCGGTGGGCAAACGGATCGCGATCGTCGTGGCCGGCCCACTCGCCAATCTTCTGCTGTGCGTCGGACTGTTCTGGGTCAGCTTCATGCTCGGCTGGTCCGGCGTGGCTCCGGTGATCGGTGCTCCGACCGGCCTGGCGGCTGAGGCGGGGCTGAGGTCGGGCGATCGGATCCTGCAGATCGGCGACCAGCTGACGCCAACCTGGAACCACGCGCTCACGCCGCTCGCGCTGGCCGAGATCGACCGCCAGCCGGTGACGATCACCGTCGAGGATTCCGACGGCCGTACCGCCCAGCGGGTGCTGCCACTCGACCGGCTGCCAGCGGGCTTCGATCAGTCCGACCCCCTGGCTGCGATCGGGATGACCACGATCATGTCCGAGGACCCGCCGCTGGTCGGCCAGGTCCAGGAAGGCCTTCCGGCGGAGGGCATATTGCGTTCCGGCGACCGGATCCTGAAGGTTGCCGGCCAGCCGGTCGAAAAATTCAGTCAGATCGGCGGGATCCTGCAGGCATCGGCCGCGTCCGGAGCGCCCGTGAGCGTCGAATTCGAGCGCGATGGTCGGGTGCTTCGGGAGTCGCTGAGGCCGGTCCAGGTCAGCGATCAGGGCAAAAAGATATGGCGGCTGGGCATCGCCTCCCGCCGGGAATTGACCGTGCTCCGCTATGGCCCGGTCCAGGCTTTTCGCGCAGCGGTGGCCGAAACCGGCAAGCAAACGCGCGAAATGCTCCGATTCCTCGCCCGATTGATCACCGGCCAGGCCTCCTCGAAAAACCTTTCCGGCGTCATCGGAATCGCCCAGGTTGCCCAAGCGGAGGCCAATCTAGGCGCTTCCAGGCTGATTGGGTTCATG
>Ga0315287_10005771_pt1 | contig 12236 bp, 10 predicted proteins | sample YL17G11_0_MG_FD_205037 | JGI IMG/M metagenome (GOLD analysis project Ga0315287, IMG submission 205037) | Sediment microbial communities from Yellowstone Lake, YNP, Wyoming, USA - YL17G11_0 | ecosystem: Environmental > Aquatic > Freshwater > Lake > Sediment | place: USA: Wyoming | collected...
GTCGTGTACGTCGCGGGCGATGGCGCGCACCATGCGCTCGATCGCCAGGTGCTTCTCGGTCTCGGCCAGCTGGATGTCGGTGAGATCAGCCAGGTCGGAGAAGTCGAGCGTGCCCTGCTGGAACTGCGACGAGCTCGGCACCACCGTCTGCTGGTTGACGCTGTAGTCCTCCACCTGCTGCACGTTCGAGCCCTTCCAAAGCACGCTGCCGTCGCTCTGTCGGGTGAGCACCACGTCGAGCACTATCTTGGCCTCGTACTGCAGTGCCTCGTCCTGTTGGTTGAACGACACCGGCCGCACCTGGAACTCGCGGATGGTGCCGCTGATGACCGCCTCGCCATCGGCTGGACTCTCGCGGATCGCCAGCGCGCCGCGCTGGTAGAACTCGCGCTCGACGGCGAAGGCCAGCGTCTTGTCGAGCCCTTCCTGGCGCGAGCGGTTGTCGAAGGATCCGACCGCGACGCTGTGCACATCGCCCGGCACGTGCGTCGTCTGCGACCCGACGATGGCATAGCCGCAGCCGGCGAGCGTCGCGGCGAGCAGCAGCACCAGCCTAGACAACGATGTTCACCAACCGCCCCGGCACGACGATGACCTTGCGCGGAGCCTTGCCCTCGAGCGTACGCACGACGCCGTCGCTGGCCAGGGCCAGGCGCTCGAGTGTCGCGGCATCGGCGTCGTGCGGCACGGTGATCGCGTCGCGCCGCTTGCCGTTCACCTGGATGACGAGTTCGATCGTGTCGTCGACCGACAGCGCCGGATCATGCGCCGGCCACGTCGCATGGGCGATCAGCTCGGGCTCGCCCAGCCGCGCCCACAGTTCCTCGGCGAGGTGCGGCGCATAGGGGGAGAGCACGCGCAGGAAGTCGCGCACGATCGCCCGCGGCAGCGTGGCGCTCGCCGTCGCCTCGTTCACGAACACCATCATCTGCGCGATGGCGGTGTTGAAGCGCAGCGCCTCGGAGTCCACCAGCACCTTCTCGATGGTCTGGTGCAGCGCGCGGTGCAGCGCGGTCTCCGAGGCCGGCGCCGCGCCGCTGAGACGGGCGGAGAGTTCGCCGTTGCGCTCGTCGACCACCAGCCGCCAGGCGCGTTGCAGGAAGCGATAAACCCCCTCGACGCCCGACATCTGCCACGGTTTCACCTGGGCGAGCGGGCCCATGAACAGCTCATAGAGCCGCATGGCGTCGGCGCCGTACTGGTCGATCACCTCGTCGGGACTGACGACGTTGAGGCGCGACTTCGACATCTTCTCGATCTGCGAAGTCAGTCGCTCGCCGGTGGTGCGCAGGACGCTGACGCCGTCGCGCTCCTCGACATCGCTCGGGTGATAGTACTTGCCGCGTGCGTCCTGGTAGCTGTAGGCGAGGATCATCCCCTGGTTGAACAGGCGCTGAAACGGTTCGCTGGTGTGCACCAGACGGCAGTCGTACAGCACCTTGTGCCAGAAGCGCGCATAGAGCAGATGCAGCACGGCGTGCTCGACGCCGCCGACATACAGATCGACGGGCATCCAGTACTGCTCCGTCTCGCGCGACCACGGGGCGTCATCGTTGGTCGGATCGAGAAAGCGCAGGTAGTACCAGCACGAGCCAGCCCATTGCGGCATGGTGTTGGTTTCGCGCACGCCGACGCGACCGTCCGGCAGTGTGACCACCAGCCAGTCGTCGCCGGCGCGGGCCAGCGGCGGCTTGCCGTCGGCAGTCGGCCGATATTCGTCCACCGCCGGCAGCGCCACAGGCAACTGGTCGACGGGGATCGGCGCCGCGGTGCCGTCCGCCAGCCACACCACCGGAATCGGCTCGCCCCAATAGCGCTGGCGGGAGAACAGCCAATCGCGCAGTCGGTACTGCACGCGCGCCGTGCCTTTGCCGTTCGCCTCCAGCCACTCGATCATGCGCGCCTGGGCGGTCTCGACGTCGAGCCCGTCGAGAAACTGCGAGCTGACCAGCCGTCCGTCCCCGACGTGCGCAGCCTCCTGCACATCGACCGTCCCGCCTGACACCACGTCGCGGATCGGCAGGCTGAAGCGGACGGCGAAGGCGTGATCGCGCTCGTCGTGCGCCGGCACGGCCATGATCGCGCCGTGGCCGTAACTCATCAGCACGTAGTCGGCGATCCAGATCGGCAGGCGGACGCCGGTGACCGGGTGGATGGCATCGGCGCCGGTGGCGACGCCGGTTTTCGCCTCGTCGGCGGTGCCGCCTTCGACCTTGGCGGCCGCTGCGACGACGTAGGCGGTCACGGCGGCGCGCTGCGCCGGGCTGGTGATCTCGCCGACCAGTGGATGCTCGGGCGACAGCACGCAGTAGGTGGCGCCGAACAACGTATCGGGCCGCGTCGTGAAGACGGGAAAGGACCGATCGCAATCGGCGACCCGGAAGGTGATCTCGGCACCGACCGACTTGCCGATCCAGTTGCGCTGCATGTCCTTGACGCCATCGGGCCAGTCCAGCCCGTCGAGGTCGGCGAGCAAGCGCTCGGCGTAGGCGGTGATGCGCAACATCCACTGCTGCATGTTACGCCGCTCGACCGCGTCGCCGGTCTCGACGTACTTGCCGTCCTTCACCTCTTCGTTCGCCAGCACGGTGCCGAGCGCCGGGCACCAGTTGACCGGCATCTCGGCGACGTAGGCGAGGCCGCGCTCGAAGAGCCGCAGGAAGATCCACTGCGTCCAGCGGTAGTAGTCGGGGCTGGCGGTGCTGATTTCACGCGCCCAATCGTAGCTGAAGCCGAGGCGCTTGATCTGGCGCCGGAAGGTGTCGACGTTGCGCTGCGTGATGACGGCGGGGTGGATGTTCTCGCGCATCGCGGCGCGCTCGGCGGGCAAGCCGAAGGCGTCCCAGCCCATCGGGTGCAGGACATTGAAGCCCTGCATGCGCTTCAAGCGGGCCAGCACATCGGTGCCGGTGTAGCCCTCCGGATGGCCGACGTGCAGCCCGGCGCCGGACGGATACGGGAACATGTCGAGAATGTAGTACTTCGGGCGCGCCGCCAACTCCGCCGGCTCGGTCGGCGCGCGAAAGCTGCGGCGATCCTCCCAAACCTTCTGCCACTTGGGCTCGATGACTGCCGGGTCGTAGCGCATGGGGGAACAGTCGGGAGCTACCAGAGGGGGTCGGAGACGTCTAGATGGACCGCTGTCCGGTGCCGTGCCGCGCGCCGCCGGCCGTTCGGAGACGCGACCAGCCGGGAGCGTGGAACGCCCCCCTACTCGTCGTCGGCCGGCGGCGGCTTCTGTCCGCGCGTCAACCCGAGTTGCTTCGCCACCGCGTCGAGGACGCCGTTGACGAAGGCAGCGGACTCCGCGGTGCCGTACTTGCGCGCCACCTCGACGGCCTCGTTGATGGCGATCTCCAGCGGCAGGCCGTTGCTCATCTCGTAGACGGCGAGGCGGATCACGTTGGCATCGATGCGCGACAGGCGCTCGACGCGCCAGTTGTCGGAGCCGGCGGCGAGCGCTGCGTCGAGTTGCTGCTGCCGTTCGCGCACGCCGCGCACCAGCGCCCAGGCGAACTCGCGCGCCTTGGGACTCGCTTCGAAGCTTTCGGCAAACGCATGCAGGGCCTGCTCCGACGCCTCGCCGCTCATGTCGAGCTGATAGAGGACCTGCAGAGCGAGCTCGCGGCCCTTGCGACGCAGGCTCATGGCTCGATGCGCGACACGCGACGAGGACTGCGCGACGAGCGTCCCGTCTCTGGACTCATCGCTCGTTGCTCATCCCCGGGTGCTGTCTCGGGGTGCCGTCTCGCGCGATTCATTCGAACTGCCGCGCCAGATTGGCCATCTCGATCGCCGCCACCGCGGCGTCGACGCCTTTGTTGCCGTGCTTGCCGCCGGCGCGTTCGAGCGCCTGTTCGATGGTGTTCGTGGTCAGCACGCCGAGCGCCATCGGCATGCGATGCGCCACCGACAAGCGCCCGATCTCGGCCACCACCCATTGCGCGATCATGTCGAAGTGCGGCGTCTCGCCGCGTACCACCGCGCCCAGGCAGACGATGGTGTCGATGCGATGACTGCAGGCATAGAGCTCGGCGACCAGCGGCAGCTCGAAGGCGCCGGGCACCTGCGCGACCTCGATGGCCGCGTCGGCGACGCCGTGGCCCTTCAGGCCTTCGATCGCGCCCTCGAGCAGGCGCTCGGTGACGACGCTGTTGAAGCGCGACACGGCGATACCGACCCGCAGTCCGGCGCCGTCGAGCGAGCTCTTGAACGCTTTCGCCATGACGCTCCTCAGGCGAGTTTCAGGCCGCTGAACAGATGGCCGAGTTTTTCCTGCTTGGTACGCAGGTAGCGGATGTTCGCCGCCGACGGCGGCACCTCGATCGGCACTCGCTCGCTGACGCGCAGTCCGTAGGCCTCGAGGCCTTCGATCTTGCGCGGATTGTTGGTGATCAGGCGGATGCTCTTGACCCCCAGATCGCGCAGGAGCTGCGCGCCGATGCCGTAGTCGCGCCCATCCTCTTTAAAGCCGAGCTCGAGGTTGGCTTCGACCGTGTCGCGCCCCTTGTCCTGCAAAGCATAGGCGCGCAGTTTGTTCGCCAGGCCGATGCCGCGGCCTTCCTGGTGCAGGTAGACGAGCACGCCGCGCTTGGCGACCGCGATCATGTCCAGCGCGCGGTCGAGCTGATCGCCGCAGTCGCAGCGCTCGGATCCGAACACGTCGCCGGTCAGGCACTGCGAGTGCAGGCGCACCAGCACGCCATCGCGTCCCTCGACCGTCCCCTTCACCAGCGCCATGTGCTCGGCACCGTCCATCGCATTGCGATAGACGACCGCACGGAAGCGGCCACCCGTCCGGATGGCGACCGAGCGCTCGGCGATGCGCTCGACCAGCGACTCGGTGCGCAATCGATAGGCGACGAGGTCCGGAATGCGGACGATACGCAGGCCGAACAGCTCGGCCAGCGCGGTGAGATCGTCGGGTTCGGCCAGGGCGCCGTCGTCCTTGAGGATCGCGCACACCGCTGCCGCCGGCGCGCAGCCGGCGAGACGCACGATGTCGATCGCCGCTTCGGTGAGCCCCGGCCGCGCCAGCACACCGCCGCCGCGGCCGACGATGGGCACGACGTGGCCGGGCATGACGAGATCGTCGGGACCGGCGCCGGCTGCCATCGCCGCTTGAATCGTCGTGGCGCGATCATGTGCCGAGATTCCCGTGGTGACGCCGCGCCGCGCCTCGATCGAGGCGCCGGTCGAGCGGCGCTGCAGCGACGGCGCTTCGGGCGCAATCAGCGGGATCCCGAGGCGCCGCAGCCGCTCCTCGGTCATGCTGAGGCACACCAGACCCCGCCCGTGCATGGCCATGAAGTTCACTGCTTCGGCGGTGACCAGATCGGCGGCGAAGCAGAGCTGCGACTCCCCCGAGTCGGCCTCGGTGAGGATGACGAAGCGCCCGGCAGCGAGATCGGCGAGGGCCGCCTCGATGTGCGACGTCGGGCTCGGCACGGTTGCCGGCCGATCAGGCACGACGCCCCTCCGGCTCGGCGCGCACCAGCCAATCCTTGCCAATCGGTTCGACGCCGACGATGAGCAGCGTCGGCGCCCCCGCCATCGTGCGCAAGCCGAGCGGGCCGATCATCGGCACCGCGTCGCCGCCGAGGAGCTTCGGGGCCAGAAAGAGGGCGATACGGTCGACGACGCGCGCACGCAGCGCCGCCGCCGCCAATCCAGCCCCCCCTTCGAGCAGCACCGTGTTCACGCCGCGCGCCGCGAGCAGGCGCAACAGGCGCCGCAGCGACAAGCGCCCGTTTCGCCCGGGCAGTGCCAGCACCTCGGCACCGCGGGCGCGCAGCGCCGCGAGCTTTCGTCGATCGGGATTCACGGTGGCCACGACCGTACCGCGCGCCGCCGTCTTTGTCAGCACCCTCGCGGTCAGCGGCAGGCGCAGGCGGCCATCGACTATGACGCGCAATGGGTCGCGGCCGCCGACGACCCGACAGGTGAGACGCGGATCATCGGCAATCACCGTGCCGGCACCGACCATGACCACGTCCATCTCGTTGCGCCAGGCGTGCACCAGTCGGCGCGCCGCGGGTCCGGTAATCCAGCGCGAGGAGCCGCTGCGCGTCGCGATACGCCCATCGAGCGTGGCGGCAAGCTTCAACGTCACCAGTGGCCGGCCACGTTGCACGCGGCTACGGAAGCCGGCGATCAGCTCGGCGCCGGCCACGGCCTCGACGCCGATCTCCACCTTTACTCCGGCGCGGCGCAGGCGGGAGGCGCCGCCGCCCCGTACACGCGGATTCGGGTCGCGCACGGCGCAGATGACGCGACAGATGCCGGCGGCGAGCACCGCCTCCGTACACGGCGGCGTACGGCCGTGGTGATTGCACGGCTCGAGCGTCAGATAGAGCGTCGCGCCGCCTGCCCGCGCGCCGGCGGCGCGCAGCGCCACGACCTCGGCATGCGGCGCGCCGTCACGGCGGTGGAAGCCGCGCCCGACGACGCGACCGCCGGCGACGACCACGGCGCCGACCGGCGAGCTGCTGCGGCCGAGGCCGCGGCGCCCCTCGGCCAGGGCCAGGCGCATGAAGTCGGCGTCTGACTTCACGCCGAGCCGGGCACGCCCGGACCGCGACCGCGGCGCGAACGCTGGCCTTCCTTCACCAGGTCCTGCAGCTCGCGCATGAACTCGCCGACGTCCTGAAACGAGCGATAGACCGAGGCGAAGCGCACGTACGCCACCTGATCGAGTTTGTGCAGCTCGCGCATGATCGCCTCGCCGACGACCGACGACGGCACCTCTTTCTCGCCGCGCTCCTGCACCAGGCGCTCGACGCGGTCGGCCGAGTGCTCGATGGCGGTCGCGCTCACCGGGCGCTTTTCGCATGCCTTCTTCAGGCCGGCGACTATCTTGGCGCGATCGTACGGCTCGCGTCGTCCGTCCTTCTTCACCACCAGCGGCAACGTCTCCTCGACGCGCTCATAGGTGGTAAAGCGGCGGTCGCACTTGCCGCATTCGCGCCGCCGACGGATGGCACCGTCGTCCCTGGTCAGACGTGAGTCGATGACCTTGTTCTCCAGGTCGTGGCAGAAGGGGCACTTCATCGGCGGCTCATGGATTGCGGACTTCGAACAACACCAGCTGGCGGGCCTTGGCGTCGTCGGCCACCGGGATGGGATAGCGCCCGGTGAAGCAGGCGTCGCAGAAGCCGTCGTTGTCGCCACCGCTGAAGGCGTAGAGGCCCTGCTCGCTCAAGAACCCCAGGCTGTCGGCGGTGATGTATTCGCGAATCGCGTCCACCGAGTTGCCGGTGGCGATCAATTCAGACCGCGTCGGCGTATCGACGCCGTAGTAGCAGGGGCCGATCGTCGGCGGCGAGCTGATGCGCATGTGCACCTCCCGCGCGCCGGCGGTGCGCAGCATGGTGACGATCTTGCGGCTGGTGGTGCCGCGCACGATCGAATCGTCCACGACGACGACGCGCTTCCCCTCCAGCACGCCGCGTTGCGCGTTCAGCTTCACTTTCACGCCGAAGTGCCGGATCGCATCCTGCGGTTCGATGAAGGTGCGGCCGACGTAGTGATTGCGAATGAGGCCGAAGTCGAACGGCAGGCCCGCCTCTTCCGAATAGCCGAGCGCTGCCGGCACGCCCGAGTCGGGCACCGGGATCACCAGGTCGGCGGGAACGGCGTGCTCGCGCGCGAGCTGCCGGCCGAGCGCCTTGCGCACCTGATACACATTGCGGCCGAAGACGGTGCTGTCCGGCCTGGCGAAGTAGACGTACTCGAAGACGCAGCGCCGTTCCGGCGCGCTCGGAAACGGGAACAGACTGCGCACCCCGGTGGCCGACGCCACCACCACCTCGCCCGGCTTGAGCTCGCGTTCGTAGTCGGCGCCGATCAGGTCGAGCGCGCAGGTCTCCGAGGCGAACACCACCGCATCCTTGATACGTCCCATCACCAGCGGCCGAAAGCCGTTTGGGTCGCGCACGGCGATGAGCCCGTTCTGGCTCAGGAACAGCAGCGAGTAGGCGCCGCGCACTGCCGCCAGCGCCACCACGACGCGTTCGACCAGTGTCTCACCCGACGCGCGGGCGATCAGGTGGACGATGACCTCGGTGTCGACGGACGATTGGAAGATCGCGCCGCGCTCCTCCAGCTCTTCGCGCAGCTCGAGCGCGTTCACCAGGTTGCCGTTGTGCGCGACGGCGAGCCCGCCGTGCGCGAACTCGACGACGATCGGCTGGGTGTTCTTCAACAGCGTGCGGCCACTGGTGGCGTAGCGGTTGTGGCCGATCGCCATCGACCCGGTGAGGCGATCGAGCGTGTCCTGGTCGAACACATCGGCGACCAGGCCGAGTCCGCGGTGCGAGAGCAGCAGGTTGCCGTCGGATGCGACGATGCCCGCCCCTTCCTGGCCGCGGTGCTGTTGGGCATAGAGCCCAAGGTACACGAGGTTGGCCGCCTCCGGATGTCCGTAGACACCCATCAGCGCGCACTCTTCGCGGAAGCCGTCCGGCCGCATCCCGCCTCCGTCACCCTTCCATCTGCTGCGCCAGCGCGTCTGCCCAGGCGCTGCGCAGATCGGCGGCGCTGACGTCGATCAGGCTGCCGATGCGCAGCCGCCGGCCGCGCACCTCGCCGAGCACGGTGTAGGGGACGTCGGCGTCACGCGCCAGGTCGCGCAGTCGATTGACGTGCTTCTTGCGCACCGACACGACGATGCGCGATTGGCTCTCGCCGAACAGCCAGGCATCGGGCCGGATGGAGGCTTCCAACTCGATCTCGGCGCCGAGCGGCTCGCCCGGACCGGCGATGCAGGCCTCGGCCAGCGCCACGGCCAGGCCGCCCTCGGCGCAGTCGTGTGCCGAGCGCACCAGGCCCTCGCGGATCGCCTGCGTACACACCCGTTGCACCTGCATCTCGACCGACAGGTCGATCCACGGCGGCGTACCGCGCACCAGATCGCGCACGACGGCGAGATACTCGCTGCCTCCGAGCTCCTCGCGCGTGCGCCCGAGCAGCACGACGACGTCGCCCTCGCTCTTGAACCACTGGGTGGTGTGCTGCGTGACGTCGGGGAGCAAGCCCACCATGGCCACCGTCGGCGTGGGCGGGATGGAGCGCCCGTCGGTCTCGTTGTAGAAGCTCACGTTGCCGCTCACCACCGGCACGCCAAGCGCGTTGCACGCATCGCTCAGTCCGCGCACCGACTCGCGGAACTGCCACATGATCTCCGGCTTCTCCGGATTGCCGAAGTTGAGGCAGTTGGTGACGCCGATCGGCTCGCCGCCGCTGCACACGACGTTGCGTGCCGATTCGACCACGGCGGTCATCGCGCCGACGTACGGATCGAGCAGACAGTAGCGGCTGTTGCAGTCGACGCTGAGCGCGATCGCCTTGCTGGTGCCTTTGACGCGCATGACGGCGGCATCCGACCCCGGCCCGACGACGGTGTTGCTGCCGACCAGCGAGTCGTACTGCTGAAAGGCCCAGCGTTTGGACGCGATGTTGGGTGTCGCGAGCAGCCGCAGCAACGTCTGACCGTAGTCACCCGGCAACGGGATCTGCGCCAGATCGAGGCGCTGCAGCTCCTCCAGACTGGCCGGCGGCGCGTGCGGCCGTTCGTACACCGGAGCACCGTGCGCCAGCGGCTCGAGCGGCAGCTGCACGACCTCCTGGCCAGCGGCGCGGACGCGCATGAGGCCGTCGTCGGTGACCTTGCCGATAACTTCCGCGTCGAGATCCCACTTGCGGAAGATGTCGATTACCGCCTGCTCGGCGCCGGCGCGGGCCACGATCAGCATGCGCTCCTGCGATTCGGACAGCAGGATCTCGTAGGGGGTCAGGTTGGCCTCGCGCTTCGGGACCAGGTCGAGGTCGATGGCGATGCCGAGGCCGCCGCTCGCCGCCATCTCCACCGACGAGCTGGTGAGGCCGGCCGCGCCCATGTCCTGAATGGCGACGACGAAGTCCTTCTCCATCAACTCCAGGCAGGCCTCGATGAGGAGCTTTTCGGTGAACGGGTCGCCGACCTGCACCGTCGGCCGCTTCTGGTCGCTGGTCTCGTCGAACTCCGCTGACGCGAGCAGGCTGGCGCCGTGTATGCCGTCGCGCCCGGTCTTCGAACCGACATAGATGACTGGGTTGCCGACGCCCGCCGCCTTGGCGCGAAAGATCCGGTCGGCTCGCACCAAGCCGAGCGTGAAGGCGTTGACGAGAATGTTCTCGTTGTAGGCCTTGTCGAAGTAAATCTCGCCGCCGACGGTCGGCACGCCGACGCAATTGCCGTAGCCGCCGATACCGCTGATCACGCCGCGGACCAGGTAGCGGGTACGCGGGTGATCGAGGCTGCCGAAACGCAGCGAGTTGAGATTGGCGATCGGCCGCGCACCCATGGTGAAGACGTCGCGTAGGATGCCGCCGACGCCGGTGGCGGCGCCTTGATAGGGCTCGATGTACGAAGGGTGGTTGTGGCTCTCGATCTTGAACACCACCGCCAGCCCGTCGCCGATGGCGACGGCGCCGGCGTTCTCACCCGGCCCCTGCAACACGCGCGGACCGGTCGTCGGCAGGCCGCGCAACACGGCGCGCGAGCTCTTGTAGCTGCAGTGCTCGGACCACATCACCGAGCAGATGCCGAGCTCGACCAGGTTTGGCACGCGGCCGATGGCGGCGCAGAATCGACGGAACTCCTCTGGCGTCAGACCGTGCTCGGCAGCCTGGGCTTCGCTGACCGGCGGCAGGGACGTCGTCATAGGCCCGGCGGCACCGAAGCGGTGCGGGTCGGGAGGCCATCGGTGAGCGTCGATCGCACGGAGCGAAAGAATCCGGCGCCGTCGACGCCGCCGCACAGCGCTTCGCAGGCGTGCTCGGGATGCGGCATGAGCCCGAACACATTGCGCGCCGCGTTGGTAATGCCGGCGATGTTGCGCAGCGAGCCGTTCGGGTTGGCCGCCTCGGTGGCGCGACCCGCAGCGTCGACATAGCGCAGTAGCACCTGGCGGTCGTCCTCCAACGCCTGCAGGGTCGCCGGATCGGCGACGTAGCACCCTTCGCCGTGCTTGATCGGCAGCGTCAGCACGTCGGCCTGGCCGTAGGCGCGCGTGAATGGCGTGTCGGTCTCCTCGACGCGGCAGTGGACCGGCGCGCAGATGAAGCTCAGGCCGCGGTTGCGAATCAGCGCGCCGGGCAGCAGGCCCGATTCGCAGAGGACCTGAAATCCGTTGCAGATGCCGAACACCAGGCCGCCGTCAGCGGCGAAGCGGACGACGCTCTCCATCACCGGCGAGAACCGCGCCAGGGCGCCGGCGCGCAGATAGTCGCCGTAAGAGAAGCCGCCGGGCAGCACGACACAATCAACCCCTTGCAGCGAGCGGTCCTTATGCCAGAGCGAGACCGCGGGCTCACCGAGGGCCTCCAGCGCGAGCAGGGCGTCGCTGTCGTCGAGCGAGCCCGGAAAGGTCACGACGCCCCAGCGCATCAGTCGCCGACCTCGAACCGGTAGTCTTCGATGACGCCGTTGGCGAGCAACTTGCGGCACATATCATCGAGGCGGCCAGCGGCCTGCGTCGCGTCGCCGTCGACGTGCAGCTCGATGTACTTGCCAAGGCGCACGTCGTGCGCCTCCTCGAACCCGAGGGCGTGCAGCGCCCGCTCGATCGCCTTCCCCGCCGGGTCGAGCACGCCAGGCTTGAGGGTCACGTAGACCTTCGCTCGCACCACTGAACTCCTTCGTCGCTGCGGGCATCCGCGGCGGGCGCCGCGACCGCCCCGCCTCCATAGCAACTTTCGCGGACGGCGTCGCGTGCCCCCGGGCCGAAACGGTCAGCGGCCGGTGTGGCCGAAGCCACCGCCGCCGCGCGAGGTGTCGGCGAGCGCGCCGGCCTCCTGCCAGATGGCGCGGGCCACTGGGGCGATGACGAGCTGGGCGACGCGGTCGCCGCGCGCCACTGAGAAAGGGTCGGCTCCGAGATTGACGAGCAGCACCTGCACCTCGCCGCGATAGTCGGCATCGATCGTTCCGGGGGCATTCAGCACCGTCACGCCGTGGCGTAACGCCAGGCCGCTGCGCGGCCGCACCTGGCCTTCGAAGCCCACCGGGATCTCGACCGCCAGGCCGGTGGGGATCAGCACACGCGCCCCGGGCTCGAGGGTGACTGGGGCGTCGACGTCGGCGCGGAGATCCATTCCGGCGGCCGCGGCGGTTTCATATGCCGGCAGCGGCAGCGGCTCAGCTGCGGCGCGCACCCGGGTGACGCGCACGGCAACCGCGTCCGGTCCGCGCGACG
>Ga0315287_10005772_pt1 | contig 12235 bp, 11 predicted proteins | sample YL17G11_0_MG_FD_205037 | JGI IMG/M metagenome (GOLD analysis project Ga0315287, IMG submission 205037) | Sediment microbial communities from Yellowstone Lake, YNP, Wyoming, USA - YL17G11_0 | ecosystem: Environmental > Aquatic > Freshwater > Lake > Sediment | place: USA: Wyoming | collected...
AGGGTAGCGTTGCCGCCTGGTGATCATGAATTGCCGGTCGCGTTGGCAAGGTCTACACTCGCCGCATCCGCATCCGCATCGGCCCCGGGCCTGCAGATCGGCAACTCGATAGGGAGCCACTATGTCCATCTATCGTCAGCGTGGTTGGGATGGCGTGAGCGACATTCACCAGGCCCCGGCTCCGGGGGAGGCAGCGGCGCCAGAAGACGCACCGTCGGGCGACTCGTCTGCCGGGTCGCAGGACTGGTCGAAGGATCGTAAGGCGCGGCCTGTGGAGTACTTGCTACGGTTGGGCGAGAAATGGATGGACGCTCTCCCGCCCGACCTATTCCCCGGTGCCCTTGCAACGCAGTACCCGCGGATTGTCAATTTCATCGCGGTGCAGTGGAACGATCGCCGCATGTGCCCGGCATATTTCGAGGAACTCCTCGTCGATCGACGTGGCGGGCGACAAGGATTTCCCGCCGCCGTCAACCGGGATCTGCAAAGACTGCGCGACTATTGGCAGAGCGTCTGGTCCTAGTCGCCGCCGCGTTGGTGTTGCCTGGGGTAGCGCGTCGGCAGCGTCACACAGATTTGTGCAGCCGCACCGATATTGACGCACGTCAATTCCTGCAGACGATTCGCACGCCTCGATCGGCACGCTTGATCTGCGTCAACTCGTGCGTGCCGCAGTACGAATCCGCCGACGTAGACTACAGGCATGGCCTTCCACATCAATCTTAGCAACCCGGGCGTCGGCCAATGCCTCGGCATGCGCGGCACGCGCTCGACGGTCGGCATACCCGGCAGCCGGGTGCCCTACACGACGGAATCGACCGCGAGCGTCGGATTGCCGCGCGTGTTTGCGGAGTTGCTGATGCTGGCGCTAGCCGTCGGCTCGTGGTTGGTGTACTGGTAGAGTCCGCGCCTCGCCGCCACGCAAACGCGTCCGGGTAGGCGAGGGCCCATCCGAGCGGCAAAGAATCGCTCCTGCGTCGTTCTACGCGGCCGGTGTTCGGCGCAATCCCCGGTCGCTACCGGTTTCCGCTGCCGGTCAGCACATCGACGATTGCATCGAACGGCGCGAGCACCGCGCGGGCTTCGCCACGATCATCTCTCCTAACCGAGATTGGCGGGTGCCATCACGGGGAGCTTTGAGTCTGTTGGTGCCCGGGGCCGGATTTGAACCGACATGACCTTGCGATCGAGGGATTTTAAGTCCCTTGTGTCTACCAGTTCCACCACCCGGGCTTGGGCGTGATTCTACGCAATAAACGTGGCCACCTTTCCGGCCAGGTCCGCGCTCCTTATGATCAACTGACTGCGCGCCCGCCCTTGTTGGCGCTGGCTCGCCGGCAGGAACGCCGTCGGAATCAGAGGGGTCCGAGGTGCCTTGCGAGGAGAGCAGCATGAAAGTGCGCGTCGCGGAATCCGTCGTGCTGCTGGCCGCCGTCGCCATGCTTATCGGCTGCGCGGCGAATTCGCAACGCCCGAACGCGGATGAACGGGTGCGACAGGTGGCGGATACCGAGCGCGCGTTTGCGCGGTCGATGGCCGACCGCGACCATGCGGCATTCACCTCGTTTCTGTCCGCCGAAGCCATTTTCGTTGCGGAGCCGAAGGTGCTGCGTGGCAAGGAAGAGATCGCTGCTGCATGGAAGCGCTACTACGAGCGGCCGGGAGCCCCGTTTTCGTGGGAGCCGGCGCAGGTCGAGGTGCTGGAATCCGGGACCCTGGCGTTGAGCACGGGCCCCGTGCGCGACGCCAAGGGCAAGCTGATCGGAACTTTCACCTCGATCTGGCGCCTGCAGGCGCCCGGCGTGTGGCGCATCATCTTCGACCAGGGCAACGAGATCTGCGATTGCGGCAAGCCCTGAGGCGCAATTCATCATCCCGAGCGGCGACGGGATATCCGGTGCGACGAAGGATTGTCGCGACGAGTGCGGCCGCGCTACACTGCATCGCCTCGGGCACCCGTCTCCGGCGCCGGCCCGGATACGGCAACCGTGACCGGCCCGGAACATCATCGACGTCATGGCGAACCCGCGACCCTGGATTGAATTGCTGTTCCGGCACCCGTGGCTGACGTTCATGCTGATGGGCGCGTGCTTCCTGCTGTTCGGCTTCACGTCGGTGAACCTGTACGTGCTGCTCGCGGCCAACGTCAATCTGTTTCTCGAGTACGGGACGATGGTGATCGCCGACGGCGCGCTGCAGCAGCTTGCCGAGCTGCTCGGCCTGGTGGTGCTCAGCATCGTGTTCTACGTTCTGTTTGCGATGTGCGATCGCATTCTCGTTCGCCGCCTGACCGAGAATGCGCTGCGCGAACGAATCGATTAGCGCGCTCGCATCTCCGGTTCCGAGGGTTGCGCTCCAGCCGGCGCGCGGTCTCCGATCAGCGCGGTCTGAGCCGGTAGAGCATTTCGCCCGCCCGCGGCACGACCAGAATCCCCTCGCGCTCGCGTCCCGTCCATCCAGCGACGTCGATCGACCGCGGATCGCGATAGCCCAGATTGATCTGCCGGCAGCGCTCGGGCGGTATGCCGGTGGCGAGCGTCACCTCCACGCGCGGCGTTTCCACGCCCGTCGCCGGGTCGTACGTGCCGAGGCCTTTCACATGCGTGGAATGGGCGAGTACGCCGCCGGGGTAGTTCGCGAAGCGTTCGGGCTGGGCGAGGAAATAGTCGCGGCAATGGTAGCCGACCTCGTCCAGCAGGTGGCCATGCGTGCAGCTGACCTCGCGAATGTGCGGTGCGTAGATGATCACTTCGCCGCCGTCGGCGACGACCGGCTCGATCTTGTACATGCCCTTGCCGGCGGTCCACAGGTCGGCATACATGGCGGGCATCACCGACAGCACCTGCCGCACCGGTGCATCCAGCCAGACGATGTGCCGTTGCGCCGACAGCGCGGACGCGCGCTCCCAGGCCTCGCGCGCCGAGCCGAAGTAGAGCCCGGCGAGGCCCGCGTCGGTGACCACCAGCGCGAAGCATGACGTCGGCACCGTGACCAGCGACGCGGCGCGATCGATGACGGCACGCACCGGCGTGTAGCCGGCGCCGATCACCTCGTAGTTGGTGATCAGCGCGCCGAGCCAGTGCGTGAAATTGATGATTTCCGCACCGGCGATGCCCGGAAAGAAGTACTTGTTGCCGCCGGAGAAGCCGACGACCTCGTGCGGAAACACCGGGCCGCAGATGATGATCTGGTCGTAGTTGAAGATCCGGCGATTGAGCGCCACCGGGACCGTCTGCGCGAGCCGCCCGCCGCTCAACGCGGCGATTTCCGAGGCCGGAATCTCGCCGATCAGGGCGAAGGTCGCGGGGTCGGCCCACTCGTGATTGAAGATCCGCGAACTGCCCACCCGCCCGTCGACGACCGGGTGACCGACGAGTCGCGTCAGTTGCTCGTCGGTCATCCGCGGATGCGTACCCAGCGCGACGAGGAAGTCGAGCGCCGCCGCCTTGTCGGCGAGCGTTTCGCGGAACAGGCCGAAGAGCTCCGGCATCGGCATCGTGCGCGTGCCGTCGGGAATGATGAAGAGTACCCGCTTGCCCGCGAGCGCCAGCGACGCGAGGCCCTCGCGGATGAGGTCGCGCGTCTCGTCGGCAGCGAGCAGGCGGTCGGTGAATCCGGTTCCGATCATGGCGGCCATCGTACAGCGGCAAGCGGTTCCCCGGTAGCCGGCCCGGCGCGTCGTTCGCCACTCCGGAATGCGGGCGTCGCGGCAGCAGGGTTGCAGCGACCCGCGACGGCGCCCGCGACCCGGCGTAAACTCGACCGTCGCGCAACCGCGCAGTACCCGGGTCCGGGACGGAGCCGCGACGGAAGTTGCGCCGCGCGCGCAACGATTGGACAGCGAGGACACCGATGACCGAAAGCAATGCAGGCGACACGGTCGAACTTCTGTACGGCCAGTCGGGGTTGCGCATTCCGCTGCCGAGCGGAGCGCGGGCGACGGTCATCCGCAAGCCCACGCTGCCGAAATTGGCCGACCCGCGCGCTGCCGTGCGCGCGGCGTTGGCGCGGCCGGTTGCCGCGATCCCGTTTGCGGAGCTGGTGGCCGGCAAGCGCAGCGCCTGCATCCTGATCTGCGACATCACGCGTCCGGTGCCCAATCACCTGTTCCTGCGTCCGTTGATCGAAGGGATGCTGGTGGCCGGAATGCCGCGCGAGTCCATCACGGTGCTCGTTGCCACCGGGCTGCACCGGCCGAACGAAGGCGAGGAACTCGCCGCGCTCATCGGCGACCCGTGGGTTCTCGACACGGTGCGCGTCGAAAACCATTTTGCCCGTGACGATGCGGCGCACGTCGATCTCGGAGCCACCGCGGGGCGACGCACGCCGGTCAAGCTTGACCGGCGCTTCGTCGAGGCGGATGTCCGCATCGCCACCGGACTGGTCGAACCGCACTTCATGGCCGGCTACTCCGGCGGCAGAAAGGTCATCGCGCCGGGAATCGCGCACGAGGACACCATTCGCACCTTCCACAGCGCCCGTTTCATGGAGGATCCCGCGGCGATCCAGTGCAACCTGGCCGGCAATCCGCTGCACGAGGAGCAGCTCGAGATCGTGCGCAAGCTGGGAGACGTCTACGCGCTCAATACGGTGATCGACGAGGATCGCGATCTTGTCCACGTCAACTTCGGCGAGGTGATCGCGAGCCATCTCGCGGCCGTCGCGTTCGTGGCCGAGAGCACGCGGCTGCCGATCGGGCGCCGCTTCGCCACGGTGCTCACCTCGGCGGCCGGCGATCCGCTCGACAAGACCTACTACCAGACGGTGAAGGGGATGGTGACGCCGCTCGACATCCTGGAGCCGGGCGGCACGCTGATCGTCGCCTCGGCCTGCTCCGAGGGTTTCGGTTCGGCCGAGTTCCGCGCCGCGCAGCAGCGGCTCGTCGACCTCGGCCCCGACACGTTCCTGCAGACGCTGCTCGCCAAGAGATTCGCCGACGTCGACGAATGGCAGACCGAGATGCAGCTGAAGTCGATGCGCGTCGGCCGCGTGCAGCTCTATACGACCGGACTCGATGCCGACGAGCGGCGTCTGACGGGTGTCGAGACCATCGATGCGATGGACGAGGCGCTGGCGGCGGCGGTTGCCCGCGCCGGCGATCCCGCGATCGCGGTCATCCCGGAAGGCCCGTATGTCGTTCCCGTCGTTGGCTGACGGGGTGGCGATGCCGGCGCCGGCAGCGCTTGCGATCCATCTCGATCTGGTCGGCGGCCTCGCCGGCGACATGTTCGTCGCGGCGCTCGCCGACGCGCTGCCCGCCCTTGCGGATCTCATCCTGAAGGATCTGGCGGCGGTGCAGCCCGAAGGATCGGGGTTGCCGGTGTTGCAACGCGGGACCAGTGGCGGACTGCGGGTGTTGCGCTTTGGTCTCGCGCCGGTGGTGATGCAAGGGGACCGTGATCCTGCGGCGTTCGGGGCGACACGAGGGCATGGCCCGGCCGTGCATCGGCACGATGATGCGGGCGGGCAGGGCGCAGCCGCAGGGCGGCACGATGGGCCGCGCAGGCAACACAACCTCGGGGCTGGGCACGAGCATGGCGGCACGCCGTATGTTGCGCTGCGCCGCCGGCTCGCCGACGCGCCGCTCGCGGCGGCAACCCGCGCGCATGCGCTCGCACTGCTTGCGCTGCTCGCCGAGGCCGAAGCACACGTCCATGGCATTGCCGTCGACGACGTGCACTTTCACGAGCTGGCGGATTGGGATTCGTTGCTGGACATCGTGGCTGCCGGGTGCATCGCGGCCGCGTTGGAGGGGGCGCAGTGGACCGCGTCGGCGCCGCCGCTCGGCGGCGGCACGGTGCGCACCGCGCACGGACTTCTTCCGGTGCCGGCGCCCGCGACCAGCCATCTCCTCACCGGCTATCCGTGGCGCGACGATGGCATGGGCGGCGAACGCGTGACGCCGACCGGTGCCGCGATCCTGCGTCACCTGGTGCCCCCCGCGGCCTGTGCCGCGCGCCACAGTGCCGGACGCTTGACCGCCGTGGGCTGCGGCGCCGGAACGCGCGAGTTGCCGGGGACCGCGAATGTCGTGCGCGCGCTGGTGTTCGAGCGCTCGCCTGCCGACGCGACCGACATCGTGGCCATTCTCGAGTTCGACGTCGACGACATGAGCGGCGAGGAAATCGCCGTTGCCGCCGATCGCCTGCGCGCGGAACCCGGGGTCATCGACGTATCGACAGGGATGCGCGTCGGCAAGAAAGGGCGCCTCGTCGCCGACTTCCGACTGCTCGCGCGGCAGCACGCGGCTGACTTCGTCGCGCAGTCCTGCTTCAGCGAAACATCGACGCTCGGGCTGCGGGTCCGCGAGGAGCGCCGGCGCCTCCTGCCGCGATCTGAAATCGCCGCTGCGGTCGACGGCGGCACCTTGCAGGTCAAGGTGACCGAGCGGCCCGGTGGCGAGCGCACGGCAAAGGCCGCGCACGACGATGTCGCGGCGACGCGCGGGCTCGACGCGCGCCGGCGGGCGCGGGCTGCCGCCGAGCGGCGCGCGCTGCAAGGCGACGACGAATGACGGCCGAATCGCCCGCCCAGGATAGGCTCGCGCGCCTGGTCGCGGAACTGGATCGGCACGAGCGGCTGGCGATCGCGGTCAGCGGCGGCGTGGATTCGATGACGCTCGCTCACGTTGCGCAGCGCTGTTCGCGGGCAGCGGCGACGATGTATCACGCGGTCGGCCCGGCGGTCCCGGCGGCGGCCCGTCGGCGCGTCGAGGCGCATGCCGCGCAACACGGCTGGGCGCTGGTGCTGCTCGATGCCGGCGAATTCGGCGACGATCGCTATCGCGCCAACCCGGTCGACCGCTGCTACTTCTGCAAGTCGAATCTCTACACCCGAATCCGCAGCATGACGCCCGACCCCATCGCCTCCGGCACCAATCGCGACGACCTGTCGGACTATCGGCCCGGGCTGCGTGCGGCGGCGGAGAGCCGGATCGTGCATCCGTATGTCGATGCGGCGATCGCCAAGGCGGATGTGTACGCGCTCGCAAGCCATCTCGGCCTGCACGACCTGCAACGGCTGCCGGCGCAGCCGTGTCTTGCGAGCCGAGTGGAGACGGGCATCGCCATTGCGGCCGCGGACCTGGCGTTCATCGATGGCGTCGAGATGAGGCTCGCGGCGCAACTCGGGCGCGAGGCCGTGGTGCGCTGCCGGGTGACGCACGCCGGCGTCGTGATCGAGCTGGCAGAGACACCCGACAGCGGGGCGGCCGCCGCCGCCCGCGAAATCGGCGCCACGGCGTGTCGCGGTGAAGGCCGCACCTTTGCCGGCGTGCGCCCCTACCGGCGCGGCGCCGCATTCCTGCGCGTTACCGTCGATGGCTGAATTCAATCTCGACTGGGCGCGCGAGGCGCGCACCGGAACCAGCGAAGCGGTGCTCTGCGAACCGAAGTCCGTCGCCCAGATCGATGCGATCATCGCGCATGCGCAGGCAGTCGACGGGCGGCTTCTGCTCACGCGACTAGGTGCGCGCAAGTTCGGCCGCCTCGACGCGTCGGCGCGGGCGCAGCTGGATTACGACGCGTCGTCCCGCACCGCCATTCTGGGCGGGCTACCGGCGCCCCGGGAGCCGGGCCGGGTCGCGATCGTCTGCGGCGGGACGTCGGATGCGCCGGTTGCGCATGAAGCGCTCCGTACGCTGGCGTTTCAGGGCGAGCAGGCGACGCTGGTGGCCGACGTCGGCGTCGCCGGGCTGTGGCGGCTCATCGACCGGATCGACGAGATCCGCCGGCACCGCGTCGTGATCGCCATTGCCGGCATGGAGGGTGCGCTGTTCAGCGTACTCGCCGGGCTCGTGGCGTGTCCGGTGCTCGCCGTGCCAAGGTCGGTCGGCTACGGCGTCGGGACCGGCGGTCGCACGGCACTGCGCGCGGCGCTCGCGAGCTGCGCATCCGGATTGGTCGTCGTCAATATCGACAACGGGTTCGGCGCGGCGCACGCCGCGTTGCGAATGCTGGGTGCAGCGCAATTTGCAGTGCCACGGGAGCAGGGTTCGGCCGGAAGCGGACTGCCTCGCGGCTGAACTGTCGTTCGACACCTGGCGGCGCAGTCGGCCCAGGGGGTGATCGTGTCCCGAGACGTGGTGTAGCATCGCGGCTGTTGCCGACCCCGCGCTCGGCCCTGGATGACGACCCCCATGAACCGAATGACACTGCAATTCGGCATCGCCCTCGCCGGCGCATGCCTCGTATTCCTGTCCGCGGCGCCCGTGGCCGGCGCGACGGCGAAACCGCCGACGCAGGTCGGCACGACGGGCCTGGTGGAGGCGGACCGGGATCCGGCCAACTGGATGATGTATGGCCGCACCTACAGCGAGCAGCGCTACAGCCCGCTCGGCCAGATCAACGACCGCAACGTCGGCAGCCTCGGCCTCGCGTGGCACGCGCGGCTCGACATCGACCACGGCACCGAGGCGACGCCGCTTGTCGTCGACGGGGTCATGTACACCACGGGCGCGCGCAGCATCGTCTATGCGTTCGACGCCCGCACCGGCATGCGCCTGTGGAAGCACGACCCGCAGGTCCCGGCGTCCGCGCTGGGCAAGGGCTGCTGCGACATCGTCAATCGCGGCGTTGCGATCTGGGAGGGCAAGGTCTACGTCGGCACCTACGACGGGCGCCTGATCGCGCTCGACGCCCGCAACGGCAGGAAACGGTGGGAAGTTGTCACCGTCGATCGCAAGCAGCCGTACACGATCACGGCGGCGCCACGGATCATCAAGGGCAGGGTGATCATCGGCAACGGCGGTGCCGAATTCGGCGTGCGCGGCTATGTGACCGCCTATGACGCGCGGACCGGGAAGCAGGCATGGCGCTTCTACACGGTCCCGGATGCCAAGTCCGCGAAGAGCGGCGACGCGACGATGAAGAAGGCCGCCGCCTCGTGGCCCGGCGCGATCCCCTGGAATTTCGGCGGGGGAGGCAACGTCTGGGAGGCGGTGTCGTACGATCCGGCGCTCAATCTCCTCTACATCGGCGTCGGCAACGCGTCGCCGTGGAACCGTTACCTGCGCAACCCGCAAGGCGGGGACAACCTGTTCCTGACCTCGATCGTCGCGCTCAACGCCGATACCGGGCGCTACGTGTGGCACTACCAGACGACGCCGAACGACGGCTGGGACTACGACTCGGCGCAACAGCTGATCCTCGCCGACCTCACGCTCGACGGCACGGCGCGGCAGGTGCTGATGCAGGCGAACAAGAACGGCTTCTTCTACGTGCTCGACCGCAAGACGGGCGCACTCCTCTCCGCCGAGCCGTTCTCGAAGCTGAACTGGGCCGCCCGCGTGGACATGAAGACGGGCCGGCCGGTCGAGAATGCCGATGCCGACTACGCAAAGGAGCCGAAGGTCGTGTGGCCGGGTGCGATGGGCGCGCACAACTGGCAGTCGATGGCGTTTCACCCCGGGACGGGTCTCGTCTACATCCCGGAGCAGGAAGCACCTTGGGTGTACATCGCCGACCCCAACGCCAAGTACGAGCCGCGCGTCTGGAACACCGCCCTCGGGATTCCGCCGTCCCCGGAGGATCCCAAGAGCACCGCCGAATTCGTAGGACTGTTCAACGGCAGCCTGCTGGCCTGGGACCCGGTGCGCCGGAAGGCCGCGTGGAAGGTCCCGTACAAATCGCCGGGCAACGGCGGCGTGCTGGCCACGGCGGGAAACCTCGTATTCCACTCGACGGCGGACGGCCGCCTCATCGCCTACTCGGCCGACAAGGGCGAGAAGCTCTGGGAAACCGCGGCGCAAACGGGACTCATCGCGGCGCCGATGACCTACCGGATCGACGGCGAGCAGTACGTCGCGGTCATGGCGGGCTGGGGCGGCAGTTTCGCGCGCACGTTCGGCCCGGTGGCCGCGCAGAATCGCGTGCACACCGTCAGTCGCGTGCTGGTCTACAAGCTCGGCGGGACGGCGACGCTGCCACCGCTGCCGCCGGGACCGGCGATCTCCGCGCCGCCGCCCCTCGAGGCGAGCGAGGCCGCCATCGGCCGCGGCCGCACGCTGTACGACAGCTACTGCGTCTTCTGTCACGGCATCGCGGCGGTAGGGGGTGGATCGACGCCGGACCTGCGGCACATGTCGCTCTCGACCCGTGAGCAATTCCTGGGCATCGTGGTCGGCGGCCTCAAGGAGGCGACCGGCATGCCGCGGTTCCTGGGTCTGGTTTCGATCGAGGATGCGAGCGCGATCAACGCCTACCTCGTCAAGCGCGCGCACGACGAGCTGAACGAGAAGGCCGCGGCACCCAAGTGACGGGGACCAGGGAGCGCCGCCTGGCCGCCGCTCGCGGGGCCGGCGCCCGCGGGGCCGGCGCCCGATCGAACCTTCAGACTTCCCCAACCCGTAGCGTGTAGCCCGGGCTGAGCGTCAGCGAAACCCGGGGCGGGAGCTCGCTCGAAGTCTGGCCCCGGGTTTCGCTGACGCTCAACCCGGGCTACGCGATCGACCCGCCCCGCGTCGCCGGGCGGTGATGCCGCCCGGATCCCTGGTCAATTCGACCAGTAGATGTAGGCATCATCCTTCGTCTGCGGCCGGTTGAGCGGCTTGTCGAGCGTGATCGGCGCTTCGATCAGCGCAGGCCAGAGCGGCGCCGCCTGCTCCTTTTCGAATGCCGCCAGCAACACCTTCAACTGCTGCACCTTGGCGGGCTCGGCGGCCGCGAGGTTCCTTTTCTCGCCCGGATCGGCCTTCAGGTTGTAGAGCCAGTCCTGCTTCGGCAGATCGGTGATCTGCAGCTTCCAGTCGCCGGCCTGCACCACGCGATATGGACCCGAGCGCCAGAACAGCGTGTCGTGCGGGCGCCCAGCCTTCGTGCCGGTGACGAAGGGCACCAGGTTCGCGCCGTCGATGACGCGATCCGCGGGCACGGCAACGCCGGCGGCCGCCGCTGCCGTCGCGAAGATGTCGAAGTGGCTCACCGGCGGGTCGTACGTCAGGCCCTTGGGCAGTATTCCCGGCCAGCTCATGAAGAACGGAACGTGCACGCCGCCTTCGAAGAACGTCGCCTTCCAGCCGCGATAGGGCTTGTTGAGGTCGTCGAGGCCGATGTAGTGGGCACCGCCGTTGTCGCTGGTGAAGACGACCAGCGTGTCGTCGGCGAGGCCCTCGGCCTTCAGCGCTGCGAGCACGCGCCCGATGTTGCGGTCGAGCCCCCGGATCATCGCCGCGTAGACCCGCAGCGTGTGGTCGTTGATCTGCGGCAGCGCGTCGTAGTCGGCCTTCGCCGCCTGCAGCGGCGTGTGCGGCGCGTTGTAAGCGAGGTACAGGAAGAACGGCCGGTTGCGATTGGCGGCGATCGCCTTGATCGCCTCGTCGGTCAGGTAGTCGGTCATGTAGCTCGCCGGCTTGAACGGCTCGCTCTGGTTGAAGCGCACGTAGTACGGGTGCGCGGCCCACAGGAACTTGTCGATCGGATCGAATGCCTGCTTCGAATTGACGACGCCGGGATCGTTCTCCGGCAGGTACATCGAGGCGCCCGCGAAGAACCCCAGGGTTTCGTCGAATCCGTGCGCGTTTGGCCTGAACTCCGGCGCTTCGCCCAGGTGCCACTTACCGAGGTGCAGCGTCTGGTAGCCCGCGCCCTGCAGCAGCTTGGCGATCGTGATTTCGCTCGCCGGCAAGCCCATCTTCTCGTACGGCGGGGTCTTGCTCTCGCGCTCGGCATGGAAGATCGGCTGCCGCAGCGCATCGGGTGCCGCGTGACTGCCGACGACGCGGGCGAACTCGACCGGCACCGAGGTGAACTCGAAGCCGAAGCGCGTCGCGTAGCGTCCGGTCATCATTGCGGCGCGCGACGGCGAGCAGGTCGCATTGCCGGCGTAGCCTGCGGCGAAGCTCACGCCGTTGCGGGCAATCGAATCGATGTTCGGGGTCGGCGCCGCGCCGCCCGCGACGCCACCACCATAGAACGATATGTCGTTGCTGCCGAGATCGTCGGCCACGATGACCACGATGTTGGGACGCCGCTTCGCGCCGGGCGCGAGCGCCGGCGCGGTGGCCGGCCCCGGGTTCCAGGACACCTGCTGCGTCGGGGCCGCCTCGCTCCTGAGGAAATACCTGACATAGAGGAGCAGCGCGCCCTGGCGACCACCGACGGCGAAGAAGGCAACGACGGAGAGGACGATGATGCTGGCGATGCTCCAGACGATGCGTTTCATGTTGCTGGTTCCTCGATTGCGGGTGGCGTGCTGCCCCGGTTGGCCGGGGCCGAAACGCAGGGGATGGTTGCGGACT
>Ga0315287_10005774_pt1 | contig 12233 bp, 9 predicted proteins | sample YL17G11_0_MG_FD_205037 | JGI IMG/M metagenome (GOLD analysis project Ga0315287, IMG submission 205037) | Sediment microbial communities from Yellowstone Lake, YNP, Wyoming, USA - YL17G11_0 | ecosystem: Environmental > Aquatic > Freshwater > Lake > Sediment | place: USA: Wyoming | collected...
CCCAGGCATACGTTCGCGTGATGACAGGCTGCGACAACTTCTGCACGTACTGCATCGTGCCGCTGGTTCGCGGGCCCGAGCAGAGCCGCCGGCCGGAGCGGATCGTCCAGGAGATCCGCCGCCTCATCGACGCCGGCGTAACGGAGATCACGCTTCTTGGCCAGACCGTCAACCGCTACCGCTGGTCCGACGGCGGCAAAACCGTGCGATTCAGCGACCTGCTGGCCGACGTCGCCGACATAGCGAACCTGCGGCGCCTGCGGTTCGTCACCAGCCATCCGCTGGACTTCACCGACGACATCCTGCACATCATGGCCGGGCGGGCGAACATCTGCGAGTACATCCACCTGCCGCCCCAGAGCGGCTCCGACGCGGTCCTTGGCCGCATGAACCGCAAGTACACGCGAGGGCAGTACGACGAGCTCGTCGACCGGGCTCGCGCAATCGTGCCGGGCGTGGTCCTGGCGGGCGACTTCATCGTGGGCTTCCCGGGCGAGACCGAGGCCGACCACGAGGCCTCGGCCGAGCTTATGCGCCGAAGTGGATTCAAGAACAGTTTCGTCTTCAAGTACTCGCCGCGGCCGGGCACCGCCGCCGAGCGAAACATGCCCGACGACGTGCCCGAGGAGGTGAAGCGCCGCCGCAACAACGAACTGCTGGCCGTGCAGCAGGAAGTCGGCCTGGCCCACCACCGCTCGTACATCGGTGCGTCGGCGGAGGTGCTGGTCGAGGGACCGAGCGTCCGCGCCGCCAAGCAGGGCTTCGAGCCGACGGCCCAGCGCACGCAGCTCGTCGGCCGGACCAGGGGCGACCACATCGTGCATTTCTTTGGCCCGCAGCGCCTGGCTGGGCAGTACGTCCACGTCCGCATCACCGAAGCGACCTCGCTGTCCCTTCGCGGCGAAAAAGAAGAAGAAAAAGAAGAAGAAGCGGTTTAACGCAGAGAACGCAGAGAAACGCAGAGGTAAAAACAAAAGAGAACAGGAACAACAAGAGCTTCTTCTATCGTCCTCACCCTCTGCGGTCTCTGCGTGCTCTGCGTTAAACCGCTTCTTCTTCGCCTGGCCGTATTGACCAAATGGGCCTTTTCGGCTAATATGGTTGCTGGAGGTACTTGTCTTTCATGGCAGGCCGCGATTCAACCTCGCCGCCGCTTCGGGCGGTGGTCTTGTCGCGCGATCCGATCCTGGGCGCGCGGGTGCTGCCGCTCTGCGCCGACGACTGGCGGGCCGCGAGGGTGGAAAGCGGTTACGAGGCCGCAGCCGAGATACTCTCGGCGCCCGTGGCGGTGCTGCTGATAGACCTCCGCGCGCTTAGCGGGCTGCATCGCGGCCTGCTGGCACTGGCCCGGCGGATGGAAGTGTGGATGGCCGCCATCGCCGGGCAAACCCCGCCGGACATGACGGGCGATGACCTGCGAGGATTGCAGCGCATCGCGATCGGGGATATCCCCGCAGCCCTTGCTTCGGTGAGAAGCTCGCTGACCAGTCGCGGCGGAAGTTTCGACGCATCGGCCGGCGGCGTCGCTTTGCCCGATGCCCCGCAGACATCTGCCGCGGACCAACCCGCGCCCGCGCCAGCGCCCGCACGAGCACCCGAACCCGCACCTGCCCCGGCACTGGCGCCCGCGCCCGCGCCTGCACCCGCGCCTGCACCCGCATCCGCACCCGAACCCGCGCCCGCACCCGCGCCTGCGCCAGCCGAGGTTCCGCCGGCCCAGGAGAAGGGTGTCATGCTCACGCCAAGGTCCGGCAAGCCCAAGACGCTCGACGGCCTGCTGACGCCCGATGAGCTTGCCTTCCTGCTGGAGGATGAGCGATGACCGCGGGCGGCAATCTGCTTGTCTTGGCCGACGAGCCCGTGCGCGAGCGCCTGCGCCGCGGCCTGGGCGACACGCCCCACACGGCCGTGGGCGACCCCTACGAGGCCATGTTGGAGATGGGCAGGCGAAGCTGGCCGGCAGTGGTGCTCGCCGGCCCTCGCCCGGAATTCGACGCCCTCTGCCGCGCCGCCCGGCGCCTGTTGGCCGAGGCCCGCCTGTACGCGGTCTGCCCGCCGGCGGGCGAGCCACAGGTCCGCCCGCTGCTGGGAGCGCCGCTGGACGACTACTTCATCGAGCCGCTGGAGGCCGGCGACCTTGCCGAGTTGCGTCGCGCGGCCGGGGCGCCCGTCGGGCAGCAGGGCGCCAGCGGCGCCGCCGCACCCGCACGGCAGCTTGCCGAGCTCATCGAGGCCGCGCAGGGCCTGGAAGAGGTGGACAATCATCTCGTCCGCGTTGTGGCCGCGCTTGTGGGCTGCCCGGTGGCGTGGGTGCCCCCGGACCGCGTTCCGGCCGGAGCCCAGCCGCTGCTGCTGGCGGCGGGCAAGACCCCGCGCGTACTGGTGCCGCTGGGCGTGCCGTGCCGCAGCCCGACCGCCGAGGCATATCTGGGCTTCGCCCAGGAGTGCCTGCCGTCGCTGCTGACGGTCGCCCGGCGGACGCAGGGCCTGCACCTGCTTTCGATAACCGACCACCTGACGGGCGCGTTCAACCGCCGGTACTTCTACGAGACCACCGAGCAGATCCTGGTGCGGGCGCAGAAGGAGAACTTCCGCGTCACGCTTCTGTTGTACGACATTGACGACTTCAAGCGGTACAACGACACTTACGGCCACGCCGCCGGCGACGAGATTCTTCGCGACACGGCCGCGATGATGAAGCAGATCACCCGTGCCCAGGACATTGTGGCGCGGATCGGAGGCGACGAGTTCGCGGTGCTGTTCTGGGACGCCGACAAGCCCCGCAGCCCCAACAGCCGCCCGCCGGAGACGGCGCTGGCCCTGGCCGACAGGTTCAGAAAGGCGGTGCACAAGCACGCCTTCCGCAGCCTCGGGCCGGAGGCTCGCGGCACGCTGACGATTTCCGGCGGCCTGGCGAGCTACCCCTTGGGCGGCACGTGCGTGCGCGAGTTGCTGGCCCACGCCGACGCGGCGCTTCGCCAGGCCAAGTCATCCGGCAAGAACGCCATCAGGATCGTCGGCGGCGCCGATAGCAGCGGCGAGCGGTAGACCTCAGACCTCAGGCCTCAAACTTCAGGTAAAACAGGCGAAGCCCTTTCCCTGCCTGTATCCTGAAGCCTGGAGCCTGAAGCCTGGAGCCTGAAGCCTGGAGCCTTCCGTTCCCGTCGGCGGTCAGAACTGGTAGATGAACGAGGTCTGGACGCGCAGGCTGTCGCCGGGGTCCTTCCCCTTGTATTCCGTTCGCCAGCGAGAGACCTCGATGCCAACCGAGGCGTTGGAGTTGATCTTGTAGATGGCGTTTCCGAAGATCGCCGAGTTGCACGTCCGGGCGGTGGCGCTGGTCACGTCGCCGTCGTCGATGAACTCGCCGCTGTATCCGACGTTGAACGTCCAAGGCCCCCAGGGTCCCAGCGAGGCCGCCAGCCACCCGCCCGTGCCTTGAATCTCCGTAAGCCGGCCGGGGGCGACGACCACGCCCTGGCCGATGCCGCCCAGATAGGCGTCCAGGTCCTGGCCGGTGAACATCTCGCCCTTCACACTCAGCCACGAGATGATCGGCAGGTCCATGTCCAGGTTCGCCGACCAACTGTCGGCTTTCAGATTCCGCCCGGTCGCGTCGGTGTCATACTCCTCTTGCGCGTAGTGGCCGGACGCGCCGATGGTGGCCTTCCGGCCGGCCAGGAACGGGAAGCTCACGCTGGCGCGTCCCTGAAAGCTCGGCAGGCCCGAGTCCTCGCCGCTGTCGCCCGGGTCGAAGCCGGTGGTACCGTTGGTCCGCCCTATATCCCGCGCAAGGGCAGTCTCCAACTTCAGCAAGGTCCCGCCGCCCAGGTCGCAGACCTTTGTCAGGCGGACCTGGGGGCGCCGATAGCCGATGTTGCCCGCCCACCACTGGACCGAGTAGTTCAGCACGGTCGGGTTAAGCGGCGAGATCACGTCCCACGTCTGGCCGGCCAGCAGGCTCAGGCCGAGATTGGCCCAGTCCATTTGCATGTAGGCGTGGCGCATCATGGGGTTGGCCTTGTTCTCCGCCCCGCCGCCGAAGAAGTCGAACTCAACCAGTCCGCTCGTCTTGGCCTCGCCGACGTTCGGCCCGTTGAACCGAAGGCCCAGGCGGGTCTCGTTGGCGGTGATGTTCAACTGATGGTCGTCGCGGTTGGTGCTCTCGTGCTCCACCCAACGGGCGTAGTTGCCCGTGTCGGTCCGCGACGTGTCAAACGCGGCGTCCGTCTTGATCTTCCCGTAAAGCTGCACGTCAAGGTTGGCCCAGAGGTTCTGCCGCGTGTCGCTTCTCTTGTCGGCGTCCTTCATGACCGCGGCCTTGGCGGCCGCCCAGTCAACGTCGTTGAGCTTGGCCTTCAGTTCACTGTTGCTCTGCTGGGCGGCCTGGAGCGCCTGTGCCTGTGCCTTCACCAGCTCCGCCAACTGCCCGACCTGCTGCTCCAGCGCCGCCACGCGCTTGGGCACATTCGCATCCTCGGCCCCCCTGGCCGCGCCCGCCGAAAGACAACAAACCACGGCAATCGCCGCAAGGGCTGCTGTGCTTTGCTTCATCCGTTCATCTCCTCTTGGCCCCGTGCGCAATGGCGAGTCCATCTTCGCATTTGCCCTCGCCGCGGGGCGCATCAACCCGCCCGAACACGCCGCCACTGTCCGTAGCATCACAGACTCCTTTACCTTGTGCGCCTATTGCCCGGGCGCGCCCATGCGCCCATGGCGTGTGTTCTAAACCAACGGCATTTCGACGCGCGGACGCCACTGCCATGCCCGCGGGCGCCCGCCCAGGCCAAACCAGAAAATTAAAGCGGTCCGCACCGGCGGACAATTGCCCTATCGGAAAACCTCCGTGAAAAACTTCACCGGAAGTATGCAACTGCCCGCAAAAGCTCGCGTTTAACTAAATAGCGCCGGGAAAATGACATATGATGATGTCAGCTTCGTGCCGCCGCCGGCTGTACGGCAAACCCCCTGTAGCGGGCCGGACGAGGATGTGTGGATGTTCCGTCGAAATAAGCGGACGATCTCAGTGGCAGCCGCCTTCGTGTGCATCATGGCGGCGGGGGCGGCCGGCCAGGACGCCGGCCAAAAGGGCGCCGGCAATCCCAAGGATGCCAAGGCCGCCGAGGCTGCCGCGCCGACTCCCGGGAGGCTCAAGGCGTACCCGTCGCGGTACTACGTCATCTACACCGACCTGGGGGATGATGTCGTGGCCGAGGCCTCCGCTCGCATGACCGCCATGGCGGAGGAATACTACAACCGCACAAAGGACTTCGGCGGGGTTATCCGCAGCCGGCTGCCGTTCTATCTCTACAGCCGCGCCGAGGACTACCTCGCCGCCGGCGGCCTGCCGGGCAGCGCCGGGCAGTTCAGCGGCGGCCGGCAGGGCATGCTGATGGCGCTGGCCGGCAGCCAACCGAGCCTCAGCCTGTGGCATACCGTCCAGCACGAGGGCTTCCACCAGTTCGTCCACATGGTCATCGGCGGGCAGATACCGGTATGGATCGACGAGGGCCTGGCCGAGTACTTCGGGCTGGGAATCTGGACGGGCGACGGGTTCGTCACCGGGACGATCCCCCAGGGCCGGCTCGTGGCCGTCCGGGGGTACATCAAGGAAGACAGGATCACGCCGCTGGCGGATTTCCTTTTGATATCCGGCGACGAATGGAGGGACGCCTTCTCGCGGAAGCAGACGGAGAAGGACAAGTCCAAGGACGGCCCCAAGGGCCAGGAGGGCAAGTCCGAAAGCGACCGCGTGCGGATAAACTACGACCAGGCATGGTCCATAGTCCATTTCCTGGTTCACGCCGAGAACGGCAAGTACCGCGGGAGCTTTTCCGGCCTGATCGCAGATGTATCCGCCGGAATGGACTGGCGAGACTCCTTCCGGTCGCGGTTCGGCGGCAACGTCAAGGCGTTCGAGCAGAAGTACCGCCAATGGTGGCTGGCCCTGCCTGACAACCCGACCAGGGATGTCTTTATCAAAGCGGACGTGGCCACGCTGACGAGCTTCCTGGCCCGCGCCGCCAGCCAGGGCCAGAGCTTCACCGACGCCAAGCAGTTTTTCCGGGACGCCAGGGCCGGGCAACTCAAGTGCAGCCCGGCCCAGAAGCTGCCCGCCTCGCTGCTGGACCGCACTCTGGTCAGCATCCGCGGGTGGGATCGCGGCTGGAGCATCGACAACACCACCCGCGTGCCAAAGCTCGTGCTGGCCTGGCCGGATGGGACGACCTTCGTGGGCGCCTTCACCATCGGCGGCGGAAAGTGCGCCAACGTCAAGCTGACCGTTACCCCGCCTCCACCGGCGGCGAAGGACGCGACCACCAAGCCCGCGGCCAAGAAGGCCCCCAAGAAGCTCCCGGCCTCGGGTGAATGACCAGGCCGCAACCAAAGAGGATTACCGCATAGGCGCATGAACCTTCGGCTCACCCAAAGAAACGAAAAGACGAGGACGAGGACGATAGCTGACGCTGGGGCTGTGCCCCGACCACCTATCCCCGTCTTTTCAGAGCAGATGCGCAGAGGGGAAAAGAAACAAAAGAAACGGCGGCTCACGCAGAGGGCGCAGAGAACGCTGAGGGGAGAAGGAGAAACAACAAGCTGTTGCTCCTCGCTCTGCATCCCCACTGTGGCACAAATCTCTCCGCGTGCGGTGCCATGCTTCCGCCCTGGGAAGCATGTCCCCTCTTCTTCCGTTGCTTCTTCTAACCGCTGTTCCGAAAAGAAGGTAGTAGGCAGTCCGGGACGTGACCATGGCGTCAGCAATCGTCCTCGTCCTCGTTCTCGTCCTCGTCCTCGGCTTTTCGTTTCTTCCGGGTGAACCGAAGTCTCATGTCCGACTGGTTCTCTGCGATGAAACTCTCCTATTTCCCCGCCTTGGCGGGCTTCTTGTCGAGGATGGGGATAAGGACGATGTTGCGGTAATCCAGCGCGCCGCCTTCAGACTGCAGGGCGATGTAGCCGGGTATTTCCTTGCAGTCGGCGGCGGTGTTCTGGACCAGGCCGTTGACCTTTATCACGAGGTCGCCCTTGTTGAGGCAGATCTCGTAGTTGTTCCACTGCCCGACGGGGTTCTCGTTGGTCGGATGGAGCTTGACGGTCCGCCGGTCCTCGGTCCGGGCCGGATCGACCTTCATCGGGAACTGGCCGATGTTCCAGATGTCGCCCATGTCGTCCTTCTGGCCCTGGCACTCGATGGAGTCCGGCCAGACCTTGTCCTGGCCGTGGACCCGCACAAGCACGCCTGCGTTGCACTTGACGTGGTGGCGCATCTGCAGCCGCAAGACGTAGTTGGTGTACTGGGCCTCGGTGCGGAGGTAGCCCGACGGGTCGCCCTTGCATGCGATGGCGCCGTCGGCGGCGGAGAAGGTGTCCTTCAGGGCGTCGCTGGAGACCTTCCAGCCGGTCAGGTCCTTGCCGTTGGCCAGCGGCACCGCCTCACCGTAGTTCTCGGGCAAGGTCTTGAGCTTGATGTCCTTGAACTCCACGATCATCGGCCCGCCGGCGTGGATCTGAAGGCCGATGAGGCCTTCCATGGCGCGCTTGGCGGTGTCGTTGTCGATGAACTCGCTGGCGATCTGGCCGTTGAAATACTCCTGGACGCAGTTGCCGCGGCAGACCAGAACGTACTCGTTCCAGTCCTTGTCCTTGTAGCGCTCGGGCTTGTCCAGTTCGTTGGCGTCGCAGACCGAGGAGATGACGTTCCTCTTGAGCTTGCCGTTGGCGGATTCGACGACCACGAACTCGCTGAAGCCGGCAAGCCAACCGCGCCCCCTCTCTTCGTAGATGCCGCCGATCTTGTACAGGCCGTAGACCTTGCCGGCGAGTTCCCGCACCTCGGCCTGGTATCCGCTCATGACCCACCGGTTCTTCGCATTGGGTTTGCCGGGCACCTGGACGCTGCGGTACTGCACGCCGCTGTTGCCGTTGGTGTAGCGGAACTTGATCTTCAACACAAAGTTCGCGGGCTTGCCGCCCCGCCAGATGCAGAACGTGTTGCCCTGGGCCGCATGCTCCTTGGTGGTCTGCCCGCGAAGCACTCCGTCGACTGCCGACCACAGGTCCGGATCCCCGTCCCAGCCGGTCAGGTCCTTGCCGTTAAAGATGCTTACGAACCCTTCGGCATCCGCCTTGCCCGTCGCCTCGCCGGCCGCCATCGCCCACGAGCATGCCAGGCAGGCCATCACGCCGATTGCCAACAACCGCCACATTTTGCCGTTCATCTCGCCGTCTCCAGATAGAAACCAGGTCTAACCTTTGTCGTTTGGAATTTGGTGCTTATCGTTTTGGAGCTTGTTTGTTATTCGGCATTTGCCATTTGGAGTTTTTTATCATGTGGCACTTGCCGCCGGGAATTTGCCAATGGTCTGCCGGCCTCGCCCGGCCCGGATTCTTCAACACCCGCCGGGCCGCAAGGAACCGCGCCCGTTGGCTATTGTCACCGGCCCCGGCCGCTACTGATCGCCGTATGGCAGGACCTCGTCATGCTTGAAGACGACCTCGATGCCGGCCTTGGCGAACAGCGCCTCGCTGTCGCTGCCGGCGTGATACTTCAGTTCGCAGACGACGCGGACTATCCCCGCGGCGATTATCAGCATTGCGCAGGGTCTGCACGGCGTCATGCGGCAGTAGAGCGTGGCCCCGGCCAGCGGGATGCCCAGCTTGGCGGCCTGGCAGATCGCGTTCTGCTCGGCGTGGATCGTCCGCACGCAATGCTGGGTGACCGATCCATCCTCGTGGAGGACCTTCTTCATCTCGTGGCCGGCGTCGTCGCAGTGCGGGAACCCCGGCGGCGAGCCGGCGTAGCCGGTGACCAGAATCTGCCGGTCGCGGGCGATCACGCACCCGCTTCGCCCGCGGCTGCACGTGGCGCGCTTGGCGATCGCGTCGGCGACCTCCATGAAATAATCGTCCCAGGTCGGCCGAACGCGGGCCGGGATGTCCTTCGGCTGGTCAGGCATTTACGCCGTCCTCTGCTGGGGCAACAAGGTCATAGCTCGCAGGCCATAACAACAAATATCTCTTCCCGCGGCAAATAATTCCGTTTCTTTTGTGCTCGCGTAGTGTATTATTTCTGACGTTGGCTGGCGACCGGAGCTGGCCTCTCATATTGGATCGTGATTCCAACGTCCATAGGACGCCATGAGGAATCGCGCATTTTAGGACTGCTTGACTGATGAAGATCTACGTCGGAAACCTCAGCTACAACACGATGGAGGATGCCCTCCGCAATCTTTTCGCGGAGCACGGTGAAGTGGAAGAAGTGCATATTCCCACTGATCGCGACAGCGGCCGGCCTCGCGGGTTCGCTTTCGTGACCATGCCGAACCAGAACGAGGCCCAGGCGGCAATCGCCGCGGTCAACGGCAAGGAGCTGGATGACCGGGTGCTGAACGTCAATGAAGCTCGCCCCAAGACGGGTGGCGGCGGCTATGGCGGCGGCGGCGGCGGCAGCCGGGGCGGCAGCGGCGGTGGCCGCGGCGGCAGCCGGGGCGGCAGTGGCAGTGGCGGCGGCGGCGGCGGCGGCGGCGGGCGCCGCTGGTAAGCTGCCCGCGGCGCGCGGGAAGCCCCCTTATACGCGGAAACGCAAATGCGTCAGGCGCGTGCGCCCGGTGTATTTGCCTGCGCTGGTTTCTTCAGGAGAGAGACTATGTCCAAGGCTTCCTGGATACTGTGTGCTTGCGCGTTGATGGCGACTGCCTGCCTGGCGGCGGACTGGCCGCAGTACGGCGGGCCGGACCGGACGAACATCTCGGCCGAGAAGCGCCTGCCGCGGACGTTCCCTGCCGGCGGGCTCAAGGTCGTTTGGAAGACCGAGGTCGGGGCCGGTTACGGCGGGGCGGCGATCCAGGACTCGAAGGTTTACATCCTCGACCGCAATGCCGGGCGCGGTGATGCGCTCCGCTGCCTGGACCTGGCAACCGGCAAGGATGAGTGGTCGTACTCGTACCCGGCCCCGGGCAAGGTCTCGCACGACGGGTCGCGCAGCGTGCCTACCGTGGACGACAAGTACATCTTCACGGTCGGGTGTTTCGGGCAGGTCTTCTGCATCAGCAAGCAGACGCACAAGCCGGTGTGGTCGAAGAACATCATGAAGGACTTCGGCGCCGGCGTGGAACTCCCGATGTGGGGCTATTCCCAGTCGCCGCTGCTGTACAAGGATGTGGTCATAATCGCCCCGCAGACCAAGCAGGCGGGGCTGGCGGCGCTGGAGAAGGCTACCGGCAAAGAGCGGTGGCGCAGCGAGCCGGTGGGGGCAGCCCACTACGTCTCGCCGATCGTCGCGAATATCGACGGGGTGGATCAGGCGATCATCGTCAATGCGGACGGCGCCTCGGCCATCGACGCCGCCACGGGCAAGAAGCTGTGGAACTACGGCGGCTGGTCGTGCAAGATTTCCATCCCCAACGTCACCGCCATCGGCGACGGGCGCGTGGTGATTACCGGCGGATACAAGGCCGGGACGGTTATGATCAAGGTTTCCCAGGTCGATGGGAAGTGGCAGGCAAAGGAGCTTTGGCGAAGCGACAAGATCAACAGCCAGATGAACCCCGCCCTGCTGTACAAGGACCACCTGTACTTCAACTCCAACTCCAACGAGGCCAGCGACGGCTTGATGTGCGTGGACCTCGACGGCAAGATCCTCTGGCAGACGGGCGAGAGCCCCAACTTCGAGCGCGGGCACACGCTGCTGGTCGATGGGATGCTCTACATCATCGAGGGCAAGCGCGGCTCGCTGCACCTGGTGGAGCTCTCGCCGGATGGCTACAAGGAGGCCGGCAAGATCGAGGGCCTGCTTGGCGGCAAGGAAATCTGGGGGCCGCTGAGCTTGTGCGGCACGAAGCTCATTATCCGGGACCAGTCCAAGATGCTCTGCCTCGATCTGTCCGCGGGGAAGTAGAGAAGAAACAAAAAGAAGAAGCGATTCAACGCAGAGCACGCAGAGATCGCAGAGAAGAAAGTAAGAGAAGAAGAAACAGGCTTCTTCTTCCGTTTCTTCTTTCCTCTGCGTGCTCTGCGTGCTCTGCGTTGAATCCTCTTCCCGAAGGACCGACGCATGACCGACGCCGCCGACGTGCCGAAGATCATCGAGGTCGCCGGCGACCTGTGCGTGCGCCAGGAGATCGACAACATCACGTGGATCGACATGGGCGATTACGGGATCGTCGTCGACGCGCTCGAGCAGGGCGGCGTCCAGGACGAGGTTTTCGCCGCCATCCGCCGGACACTGGGCGACAGGCCGCTGCGGTACGTGCTCAACACCCACACCCACTACGACCACGTCGTGCTCAACGACGCCTTTAGGCGCGAGTTCGGCGCCGAGATCGTCAACCAGCGGACCGCCCCCACCGGACCCGATGGCCGGTGGTTCAAGGGCAGCCGGCGCGGCCTGCACTGGATCCCCATGCCCGGCTGCCACACCGACGAGGACTGCGTAGCCTGGATTCCGCAAGACCGCGTGGTGCTGACGGGCGACATCTTCGGCTGGGGGCTGATCCCGCTTACGGTCAACCTCCGGGCGGACTCATCCGAACTGCTGCTGAAGACCTACCAGAGGCTCATCGACCTCGACCCGGCGGTGATGATCCCCGGCCACGGGCCGCTGGGCGACAAGGCGACTCTCCAGCGGTGGGTGGAATACTTCCACTGGCTGCGGCGGCGGTGCGCGGAGCTGGTCGCGGCCGGGCTGAGCGACGAGCAAATTGCCGCCGAGATGCCCCCGCCGGCGGACATGAAGGGCTGGTGGCGGTTTGCCGCCTGGAAGCACGCCGACAGCGTGTCAAAGATGATCAAGCCTGTCCGCAAAGGCTGGCTGTAGGGCGTCGGAAAAGGAGAGGCAACATGCGTACGATTTCGCGAAGGTCGTTCCTGAAATCCATGAGTCTTGCCGCCGCGGCGATTGCGGCGCCGCGGGTGCTTCGCGGCGCGCCAGCCGGGGCCGCCGGCGCCGCCGGCAAGCGGCCCAACATCGTTCTGATCATGTCCGACGACATGGGCTTTTCGGACATCGGCTGTTACGGCGGGGAGATCGAGACTCCCAACCTCGACGCCCTGGCCGACAACGGGCTGCGGTTCACGCAGTTCTACAATACCGCCCGCTGCTGCCCCACGCGGGCAAGCCTGCTTACGGGCCTGCACCCGCACCAGGCGGGCGTCGGGCACATGACCAGCGACGACGGCCTGGAAGGCTACCGCGGCGAGCTGAGCCGCAAGTGCGTCACCATCGCCGAGGTGCT
>Ga0315287_10005775_pt1 | contig 12233 bp, 8 predicted proteins | sample YL17G11_0_MG_FD_205037 | JGI IMG/M metagenome (GOLD analysis project Ga0315287, IMG submission 205037) | Sediment microbial communities from Yellowstone Lake, YNP, Wyoming, USA - YL17G11_0 | ecosystem: Environmental > Aquatic > Freshwater > Lake > Sediment | place: USA: Wyoming | collected...
ACGTTCAGTCCTTGAAGGGAAAGCGGGCTCTCGTTTGCGGTAGCACGCAAGGGATCGGCCGTGCCGCCGCCCTCGAACTGGCGTCGCGTGGCGCCGCGGTCACCCTCTTCGCGCGGGACCCGATCGCCCTGGAGCGCGTGCGGGCCGAGCTGCCCGGGACCGGGCACACGGTGCGGGCTGCGGACTTCGGGGACAACGAGGCGGTTCGCCGAGCGGCGGCGGACGAAGTGCGGGACGGCGGCGCCATCCACGTCCTCGTCAACAACACCGGTGGCCCCCCCGCGGGGCCGATCGTGGACGCCTCGCCCGACGCGTTTCTCACGGCGTTCCGCGCGCACCTGATCAACAACCAGCTCTTGGCGCAGGCCGTGATCCCCGGCATGAAAGAAGCGGGATACGGCCGCATCGTCAATATCGTGTCGACCTCGGTGCGCGAACCGATAGCAGGGCTAGGCGTTTCCAACACGACCCGCGCCGCTGTCGCCGGCTGGGCGAAGACGCTTTCGGGCGAGCTGGCACGCTTCGGCATCACGGTCAACAACGTCCTCCCGGGCTTCACGAAGACGTCGCGCCTCGACTCGATCATCGCCGGACGCGCGAAGGCAGCGGGGCGTTCGACGGACGACATCGCGCGGGACATGCTCGCGCAGGTTCCCGCCGGCCGGTTCGCGGAAAGCTGGGAGGTCGCCGCGGCGATCGGATTCCTGGCGAGCCCCGCGGGCGGGTACATCACGGGGGTCAGCCTGCCGGTGGACGGCGGGCGGATCGCGTCGCTGTGAGTGACGAAGAGGGGGCGCGCGTGATCAAGATCTTGCAGTTCATCGACGGCGCGTTCGTCGAACCCGCTTCGGGCGCCTACTTCGACGACGTCGACCCATCCGTGGGCGCGCCCTACGCCCTCGTCCCCGACGGCGATGCGAAAGACATCGAGCGCGCGGTGGCTGCGGCCAAGGCGGCATTCCCAGCTTGGTCGCAAACGCCCACAGCCGAGAGATCGCGGATCCTGCTCGCGATCGCGGACGGTATCGAACGAGAAATCGACGAGCTCGCACGCATCGAATGCATCGACAACGGGAAGCCGGTCGCCCTCGCGCGCTCGAGTGATCTCCCCCGCGCCGTGGCGAACTTCCGCTTTTTTGCGACGGCGATTCTGCATTCGCGCTCCGAGCTGCACGTCGCCGACTCGACCGCGCTGAACTACACGCTTCGCCGGCCCTTGGGCGTCGTCGCGTGCATCTCACCCTGGAATCTCCCGCTCTACCTCCTCACCTGGAAGATCGCCCCGGCGCTCGCGACCGGGAACACGGTGGTCGCCAAGCCGTCCGAGATCACGCCGATGACGGCGTTCCATTTCGCGCGGATCGCCAAGGCCGCGGGTTTGCCCCCCGGCGTGCTCAACATCGTGCACGGCTTCGGCCCCAAGGTCGGCCCGGCGCTGACCGGCCACCCCGACGTGAAGGCCGTCTCGTTCACCGGCGGGACCGCGACGGGCGCTTCGATCGCCGCCGTCGTCGCGCCGAAGTTCAAGAAGCTCTCGCTCGAACTGGGCGGCAAAAACCCGAACGTCGTTTTCGCCGACGCCGACATGGACGAGGCGATCAAGACCAGCCTGCGCTCGTCGTTCCAGAACCAGGGGCAGATCTGCCTGTGCGGCTCGCGCATCCTCGTCGAACAGAGCGCCTACCCGGCCTTTGTCGAACGGTTCGTTGCAGCGGCCATGACGCTTCGCCAAGGCGATCCGCTCGACCCCGCGACCGAACAGGGCGCGGTCGTGTCGAAGCCGCACTACGACAAGATCATCGCGCACCTAGCACTGGCGCGGCAGGAGGGCGGCAACGTGCTCTGCGGCGGCGGCCCTCCGGGACCCGTCAGCGAGCGCTGCAAGAACGGCTACTTCATCCAGCCCACCGTGATCGTCGATCTCCCGATGAACTGCCGGACCAACCAGGAAGAGATTTTCGGCCCCGTCGTCACGATCGCGCCGTTTGCGACCGAAGACGAAGCCGTCGCTCTGGCGAACGGGACGTCGTACGGCCTTTCGGCCTCGGTGTGGACCCAGAACATCGGCCGCGCGCACCGCGTCGCCGACCGCATCGAGGCCGGTACGGTGTGGATCAATTGCTGGATGGTGCGCGACCTGCGCGTCCCGTTCGGCGGCGTCAAGGGCTCGGGCGTCGGGCGCGAGGGCGGCGAAGACTCGATGCGCTTTTTCACCGAACCCAAGAATGTGTGCGTGAAGACATGAGCGATCCGAAAACCGACATCGTCAGTTCCCGCGCCCCCGAACCGGTGGGCGCGTTCCCCCACGCCAAGCGCGTCGGGGACTTTCTCTTTCTCTCGGGGATCGGCCCGCGCAAGCGCGGCTCGAAAGAAATTCCCGACGGCATCGAGGCCCAGACCCTGGCCGTATTCAAGAACGTCCGCCTCGTGCTCGAGGACGCGGGCGCTTCGTGGGACGACATCGTCGACGTCACCGTGTTCCTCACCGACATGAACGCCGACTTCCCCGCCTTCAATCGGCTTTACGCGAAGCACTTCGCGACGAACCGTCCGACGCGCACCACCGTCGAGGTGGGTGCGCTCCCCACGCCGATCTCCGTCGAGTTGAAGGTCATTGCGTACGTGAAACCCTGACTGCGCCTCGATCGCGTCTCCTGGACGATCCTGCGAAGCCGTTTTCGACGCAGAAGGCCTTTCGGAGCGCCCGAAGAGCGCCTTTTCAGGAAAAAAGAGCGGACCTGTGATGTTTTTCACAAGTTCCACCCTTCGGTGGGGCGCTTCCCCCGCAGCTGCCATCGTCACCTCGCGATGACGATCATTCAGCGCGTGATGTTTCCCCGTTATCGTGGTGGCGTGTCGAAATTGCGTTCGGCGGACAAGACTATCGGTACACGTCCCGACGATGACCGATCTTGAAAACGGAAACGATGCGATCATGGTCGAAGATTTGGTAGACGATCCGATAGTCGCCTTGACGCACCCGATACAGATCGCGTCCGCTTAGTTTCTCTGCGCCCATCGGCCGCGGCACTGCCGCGAGTTCGCGCGCTCTTGCCACCACTCGGCGGCGATCCTTCAACGGCAGTGCTTCGAGTTCTTTGGCCGCAGACGGCTTAATCAGCAGTCTATAGCTTGCCACGGCGCTTCAGGTCCTTCAGCACCTTCTCGAAATCGAGGTCTGTCTCTTTGGCTCGAGCCTTGTAGGCGGCTAGGTCTTCGGCGTCCTCAGCGAGGTTGTGACGAACCGCGTCGTTCACGAGATCCGAAATGCTCTGCTCAGTCTCCGCCGCTTTCACGCGGAGGGCGCGATGAAGTTCGGAGTCCAAGTAAACGGTGGCGCGTCGTGCAGTTCCCATGCCTCCAATATAGCGTCATGACGTCAAAACGTCAACGTCCTGTCGGTGCCGCGCCGCCGAACAACCCGATCAACCCGACGGTCGTGCCGGTCACGCCCGCGGGTTATCGCGTGCGTCAGGTTGCGGAAGAGACGCCATCGCCCGGGTCATCCTCTAGGTTCGAGGCATTCCGAAGGTCGCGACGTTTTATCAGGAGCATTTTGGCTTGAAGGCGCTGCCGGGAGCCGAAGCCGGCTGGCGTGAGTGGGCTTCGCGGAATGGCGGCTGTTCAATCGCTCTCCACCAGGCGGCCGTTTCTCAGAAACGTGGGTCAGAGATCAAGATTATGTTCGCGGTCAAAGATGTGCGTGCGTTCAAGGTCGCAGGCAGATGCCAACGGGATGAAGAAGCAGCCGGGCCACATCTCAACCCAGCTTCATCAAGGCCTCGCCGGGAGCACGGTGTTCATGAACTACGCCTTGTGGGAGTCCGTGGCCCATTTTCGGGCGGCGTGTGGAAGTCGAGCTGCGTCTCGTTTGCCGAGATTCGGGAGTGCGCCTAGTCTAGCCGTCACGCTTCCGTGGAGGTTGAAGATGAAAACGCTCACTCGCTCCATCGTTCCGCTGCTCGCCGTGTTCATGCTGGTCCCGGCGTCCCGGGCAGCCTCTCCCGCGGCGGATCACCCCCGAGGGTGGCTCGGAGTCTTCCTGGATGGCGGCGGGGCCCCGTCGCAGACCGGGGACGCTACGGAGTCCGCCCCGGTGAACGAGGGCGTGCGCGTTCGCGGCGTGATCGACGGCAGCCCGGCCGATGAGGCCCGGCTCCGAGCCAAGGACGCGATCGTCGCTGTCGACGGCACGGCCGTGAGCAGCGCCCCGGAATTGTTGGCGCGAGTTCGTGATCTGGAGCCCGGCAGCTTCGTGAAGCTCTCGGTGAAACGCGCGGGCCATGACCTCGAAATCAGCACCGTCCTGGGCACGCGTTCTGAGCAGGGCAACCACTGGAAATTGGTCCGCGGCTGGGTCGGCGTGGACGCGATCGAATTGCCGGCTTCGTTGCGGGCACACTTCGGCGCACCCGAGGACGCCGGCGTCCTTGTGTCGAACGTTGCCGCCGGGAGCCCGGCCGATCTTTCGGGGATCCGGGTCGGGGACGTGATCTACGAGGCCGATGGGCAGCCGGTGACTTCCGCGGAGGCTCTTTCAGAGATCGTGAGTCTTGGCGGCGTCGAGAACTCCATCGACGTCGTGCTGGCTCGCGACGGAGCGCGCATCGTCGTCGGGCCCCGGATCGAGCGCGCGCCTTAGCCGGCGGCGCGCTGGGTGATCTCTACGAGAACGGAGACAGACTCCAGAGCCCCGCGAGATCGATGACGAGACCTTCCCAATCGGGATGGTCCAACGTCGCGTCCCCTTCCCCCTCGGTTACCAGACGATACTTACCCGATTCCAGTCGGTAGCATTGCACGCTCTTGCCATCGGGATCGACGATCCAGCAATGCAGCACGCCGAGCTCTCCGTATCTCCGAAACTTGATGCCTCGATCGACCTTGCGCGTCGACGGCGACAGGATCTCGACAACGAGCAGTGGCGGCTTTTCAACGCCGCGCGCGGTGGTGTGAGACGGATCGCCCACGACGAGGAGGTCGGGTTCGAACACGTCGTACCGAGTCAGAATGACATCAAGCGGTGAGTTGAAGACTTCGCCGAGCCGTCGGGAGTGGAAGTAGTCCTCGAGCTGCCTCTGCAAACGCCGGGAGATTCTCTGGTGGATCAAGCTCGGTGAGGGGTTCACGAGCAATTCCCCATCCACGAGCTCGTAGCGCTTGCCGTCGCCGTCCCTCGCCACGATGTCCGAGTAGTCGAATTTCCGATTGAGGCCGTGGGACATACGACATCCCTCCATGACGGATCGTAACGCCAATACACCGCAACGTTCCAGGAGGAGCGCGGGGAACACGGGGACCCGCATGAATCTACGTCGGGTTAGCGGTGCAAGCTGCCCGTCGGAACAGATTTGGAGTTTCCGATGCGAAACCAGGGAGGCCTCGACGGGACACCACGATCGCCGAGCGCTACTTTGATGCGGCGATGACGATTCGAATCACGGGTTTGGTCCTTGCCGGGTTGCTCCTCGCCGCTTCGGCTGAAACGCCGGCCCAGATTGCGAGTGAGCAGGACCAGCTCGCGGCCATTGCGCGACTCACCGACTCCGCCATGCTCGACGAGTTCTTCCTGAGCGACAACTGGGTCGTGCGCCAAGCGGTTGTGGCCCGCACGAGTTCCAGCGCGCTTCTGATCGAAGCCGCGTTCGGCGATCCCGACCCGTACGTGCGCGACGAAGCCGTGAGCCACCTGGAGGATCAGGATCTCCTGACGCGGATCGCCCTCAAGGACGCAAGCCGCATGGTCCGGTTCCGGGCGATTCAGCGCATCTCGGACCAGGCCCATCTCACGGAGGTCGCCTTGCGGGATCGCAACGGGGACATGAGGAGCCTCGTGCTCCCGTTGATCACGGGCTCGAATGACCTGCTCGAGATCGCCCGGAAGATCGACGACCCCACGACCCGTGCGCGCGCGTTCGCCGGAATCAAGGACAACGAGCTGCTGTCCCGGCTCGCCAAAGCGGACGAGGACCCAGGCATCCGGCTCGCGGCGGTGGAACACGTCGCAGACTCCGCGCTCTTGAGAGAACTCGCGTTGTCGGAACCCGACGAGACGATCCGGCGGGCGGCGGTTTCGCGGGTGAGGGACCAGTCCGTGCTTCGGACGATCGCGAAAGGCCCCGCTCCCGCGAAGGTCCGCGCGGCGGCGATCGAGCGGCTCTCCGACCAAACGGTGATCGGCGAACTCGCCGTCTCGGATCCTCAGCCCGACATCCGGTGGGCGGCCGTCGACGTGCTGGACGATCAGGCGGCCCTCGCGAAGATCGCCGTCACGGAGACGGATGCGCGCGTTCGTGCGCGCGCGGCCTCCCGGTTGACGGACCAGGCCGTGCTGTCCCAGCTGGCCACGTCCGACACGGATGCGGGGGTTCGCCGGGAAGCCACGGCGCGGATCACGGACCCCGCGCTGCGCCGGCGCATCGCCGTGGAAGACAAGAACGGATCGGTGCGCGCGGCCGCCGTCCGCGACCTCATCGACGACCCCGCGCTGTTCCGGTCACTCGCCTCGCGAGACGAAAGCCCCGAGGTCCGCTTCTATGCGGTCGCGCGACTGACCGATCCCAAGCTCCTGGAACGGATTTGCCGACAGGACGCAAGCCCCTCCGTTCGCATGACGGCGCTCTCGCGCATCACCGGCCCGGACGCATTGGCGAGACTCGCACGCACGCATCCCGACTGGGTCATTCGCAAGGCCGCGGTCGACAGGATCACCGACCCTGGCGTGCTCTCCGGCGTCGCCTCGACGGACTCCGACCCGGACGTCCGCAAAACCGCGTTCCTGCTGCTCGACGAAAAGGCGGTCGCGGTGATCGCCCGATCGGCGCCTGACGCGCGGACACGGGAGCAAGCGGTGTTCTTCCTGAACGATCGTCGGCTCCTCGACGAACTCCTTCAACAGACCGCCGATCCGGGCGTCCGCGCGGCCGCTGTGGATCGCACCCTGCGGGTCGAAGCGCAAGCGCCGGATCCCCGAGACGTCCAGGTTCGCCTGATGCTGCTCGACCCCGCCATCGCCGGACGGTACGGCCGCCTCGACGTGGAGTTCCGGGTCGCCCTGGACGAAAAGCGCTACATCAAGGACGAAGCGTCGAGCGGGGGCGCGGGAACCCCCGTCAAGGGAAAGGTCTTGGTCGAAAACGTGACTTTGACGATTCGCAGGGGCGACGAAGTCCTTTTCAAGAAGGCCTACCGCGGGCACAAAGCCAGGAAGGCCGAGGCCTTCAGCCCCGAAGCCCCGGCGCAAGGCGGTTACTTGATGAAGGTCAATTCGGCCGAATTGGACTACCTCGAAATCGCCAAAACCCTCCTGGCCATTCCGGACAAGAACGATCTAAGCCTGGCACTGGGGTCAAAGAGCAAGTACATCCATGCTGCTGCGGCAGCTTTGTCCGACTCATGGCGGGGGGGCGGAGCTCCAAAGATTGAATCAGAACACGAAGAGGCAGGCGACGATGATTAGTGCGAACCGGGTTCTTCTGTGCGGGGTGGTTCTCTTGGCGCTCGTCCCGGGCAACGTGAGGGCGCAAGAGGAAGCCCAGCTCGAGGCCAAGAGCAAGGCGGTGTTCGTGAGCGAGCCGGTGGTGCCCACGAGCACGCCGGCGGTGCGGGATCTCCCGGACTACACGCCCGACCCGAACCTGTTCGGCCTCGAGGCGAAACGGCGCGAGGACTTCGGCTTCATCCCGTTTGAATACGTGGTCAAGCCCACGGTGGACCCGCTCATGGAGTTGCAGCGCTTGACCGCGCCGGCTCGGCCCGATGGCTTCGGCGCGCTCATCTATAACTACGCGGGGCAGACCTCCACCCAGTCGCCTCCCGACACGACGGGGGACGTGGGCCTGACCTACTTCGTGCAGGCCACGAATCAATCCGTGTCCACCGTCAGGGTGATCGACAAGCTGACCGGCGCCAACGCCAAGACGTTCACGATGCAGTCCCTGGCCACCAGTTCCCCGTGCAACGCCGGCTTCTGCGACCCCGTGGTCATGTACGACCGCGCGGCGGACCGCTGGTTCATCAGCGAGCTCCCGAGCAGCGGTGGCAACGTTTGCGTCTACGTCTCGAAGACGGGAGACCCGACAGGCGCCTGGTGGGCCTACACGTTCGCCGTCGAGAGCAGCCTCCCGGACTATCCCAAGTACGGCGTCTGGCCGCAGAACGGGAACGGCGGCTCCTACATCATGGGCGCCAACGCAGGATCCGGCGGTAAGGACATCTTCGCCTTCGATCGCGCCAAGATGCTCGCGGGCCAGCCCGCAACGTTTCAGAAGTTCACCGTCGCCAGCCTGCCGAACTCCGGATTCCAGCTCGTGCTTCCCTCCGCGATGCAGGGGAGCACCCCGCCTCCCAACGGCGAGCCCGCGCTTTTCCTGCGCCCTCACGACGACGAGGCGCAAAACGGCGCAGCCACGCCGACCTACGACCTGATGGACATCTGGACCCTCACCGTGGACTGGGCGACGCCGGCCAACTCGGTGCTGACGCAGCTGCCGTCGCTGCACATCGGCGACTACGACATGACCCTGTGCGGCCTGGGGGGCATCTGGAACTGCATGCCGCAGCCCGGCACGACGCAGAAGATCGACCCGATCCGCGAGCCGCTCCACTACCCGCTGCAGTACCGGAACTTCGGCGCCTATCAGACGCTCGTGGGCACGTTCGTCGAAGACGTGGACGGCACGGACCACTCGGCGCTGCGCTGGTTCGAGCTACGGAAGTCCGGAGCCGGGGGGTGGACCGTCTTCCAGGAAGGTCTCGTCGGTGGTGAAGCCAACGTGCACCGCTCCGTGGGGTCGATCGCGATGGACGGCTCGGGGAACATCGCCATGGGCTACACACGGACGGGGACGACGGCTCCCTATTACCCCTCCATCTACTACAAGGGACGCTTGGCCTCGGATACGCTCGGCACGATGCCGCAGGGCGAGTATCCGATCCAAGACGGGACGTTCTCGAAAACGGGGAACGAGCGTTGGGGCGACTACGCCGGCATCGGCATCGACCCGGTGGACGATTGCACGTTCTGGTTCACCACGGAGTACATGACCTCGAATACTTCCGTCGCGACGAAGATCGCCGCGTTCAAGTTCGATCAGTGCGGGTGCCTCGCGGTGCCCCCGGCCCCCACCGCTTCGGCGTCGGTCCCGCAAGACAACCGTATCGACGTCGGCTGGAACGACTCGGCCACCACCTCGATCATCCAGTACCTCGTCTTCCGTTCGACAACGGCCGGCGGTCCGTACACGCAGATCGCGACCGTCTCCGATTCCAGCCCCGGCGCCGGAAACGGGCCGTCGTACGTCTACCACGACGACACGGTGAGCGGCGGGGTGCGCTACTACTACGTCGTCAAGTCAAGCGACGGCGTCTCGTGCCTTTCGGCCGGCTCCGTTGAAGTGAACGCCCTGGCCACCGGCGTGTGCCTGCTCCCCCCGACGTTCGCGGGCGTGACGACGGTCGCGAACCCCGGCAACGCGACGTGTACGTTGAGCCTGGGGTGGTCCGCCGGAGCGTCGGCTTGCTCCGCGTCCGTCACCTACAACGTCTATCGCAGCACGACGTCGGGCTTCCCGCCGGCCCCGGCGAACCGGATCGCTTCGGGCATCGCGGGGACGTCCTACACCGACGCCGTCGGTATCGCGACCGGCACGACTTACTACTATGTGGTTCGCGCGGCAGACACCGGCAACGCGGTCGAAGAGACCAACACCACACAGAAGAGCGGCGCGCCCACGGGACCGCTGACCACCTCGAGTTGGACGGACACGTTCGAGGGTGCGCAATCGGGCGGCGGATTCGATCAGGCGGACTGGACCAAGACGGCGATTTCCGGCGCGACAAACTGGGCCTGGTCCACCGCGCGATTCCACGACGGGACGCACTCGTGGTTCGCGGCTGACGTGACGACCGTCTCCGACATGGTGCTCACGAGCCCCGCATTCGGTGTCGGTGCGCCCACGTCAGTGAGCTTCTGGCATACCTACGCGTTCGAGAGCTCGACCACCTGTTACGATGGCGGCACGTTGGAGTACACGACCAATGGCGGGCAGACCTGGACGGTCGTGCCGGACGCCGATTTCACTTCGGGCGGTTTCACGGGCACGGTGAGCTCCAGCTTCTCCAACCCCATCGGCGGCAAACGAGCCTGGTGCAACGGGACCCTCGGCGCCCTGACGCAGGTCAACGTCAACCTGGGTGGAGATGCCAACCTCCTCAACAAGACCGTCCAACTTCGCTGGCATGAAGGCAATGACAGCTCGATCGCCGTGACCGGCTGGTACGTAGACACGGTGGCGGTCAACAACGCGCAAATCGGAGGCGCCTGCACCACCGGCAGTAGTTGCACGGCTCCCGGCGCGCCGACACTCGTCAGCGCCGCCGGCGATTGCGCCGGCGTAAGCCTCGCCTGGACGGCGGGAACCGGCTCGACGAACTCCTACAACCTCTCGCGCGGCACGGCTCCCGGCGGCCCCTATACGAAGCTGGGCGGGATGCCTGTCGCGGGCACCTCCTACAACGACACGACCGCGGTGGCGGGGACCACCTACTACTACGTGGTGACCGGCGCGTGCGACGCGAGCGGCCTCAACGAGTCCGTCGTCAGCAACGAGCTCTCCGCGGCAAAACAGAGCAACGGCGCGGCGTGCAACGACGGCAACGCGTGCACGCAATCCGACAGCTGTCAGGCCAACGCCTGCGTCGGCTCGAGCCCCGTCGTCTGCTCGGCGAGCGACCAGTGTCACGACGCCGGTGCGTGCAGCCCCGGAACCGGTGTCTGCTCGAACCCCGCGAAGGCGAACGGGTCCGCGTGTTCGGACGGAGACGCATGCACCACCGCGGACACCTGCCAGGCGGGCGCCTGCACGAGCGGCAGCCCGGTCGTTTGCGCGGCATCGGATCAATGCCACGATGCGGGAACTTGCGAATCGGGAACGGGCGCGTGCTCGAATCCGGCGAAGGCGGACGGCAGCGCATGCAGCGACGACAACGGCTGCACGGACAGCGATACCTGCCAGTCCGGAGCGTGCGTCGCGGGAACGCCTGTGCCTGGGGCCGGCGTGACGGACGGGCTCGCGTTCAGCACGCCGACCGATCTCAACTGGAGCACAGCGTCGGGTGCAAGCAGCTACGACGTGATCCGGGGAACTCTCTCGGTGCTGCGCGGCGGCGGGTTTGCAACGGCCACCGACGTTTGCTTGGGCAACCACGTCGCCGACACGTTCCTCTCCGACACCCACGTCCCGGCCGAGGGAGATGCGGACTGGTTCCTGATCCGCGCTTTCAACCCCTGCGGGACCGGAACCTACGATGACGGCACGCCGTCACAAAGTGCGTCACGCGAGGCCGGCATCGCGGCCTCGCCCAACGCCTGCCCCTGAGCCGGCTGGACGCCGACGGCGTCGCTCAGGGGCAGGAGACGCGGCGCGCAGTATCCGAGAACGAATGCACTTTGCACTGCAAAGAACTTGACACGGCGACTAACGCGCGTAGTCTCCCTACGATGCGCCCGACGACCGTCCCTCTCGCGATGCGTGAAGCCCCCCGGCTCGACTCCGATTTTCGTCCGGGCTCCGTCACGCGTCGTCACGCCCTCCTGATCAATCCGTTCTATCCGAAGGACCCCTTCGCAAGCTTCGGGAAACACGTCCTCACTCCGACGTTGGCACTCACGACCGTCGCCGCGTCAACACCCCCCGAATGGACCGTCTCGTACTGGGACGAGAACCTCCTCCAGGGACCGCCGCCGGTCAACCCGTTCCCCGAGGTCGTGGGGATCACCGTCCACCTGACGTTCGCGCGACGGGCCTTTGCCCTCGCCCGCTGGTATCGCGAGCGAGGAGCCAAGGTCGTTCTCGGCGGACTGCACGTCCTGACCTCTCCCGACGACTGCGCGCCTCATGCCGACGCGCTCGCCATCGGAGAGGGGGTCCAGCTCTGGGGGCGCATCCTGCGCGACGCCGACGCGGGCCGATTGCAGCCTCGGTACGAGGGGAGCTACAGCGAGCCGCCGTATCGGGACGATCCAGCGCCGCGCCGCGACATCCTCCCCCGCGGCCAGTTCCTGACGACAACCAGCCTGATCGCCACGCGCGGCTGCCACAATCGCTGCGGGTTCTGCTATCTCGCGACCGATGGGCTTTTCATGCCGTACCAGATGCGCGAGCCCGCGCAGGTGGCCCGCGAGTTCGAGGCCGACGGCCAGGATTACGCCGTCTTCGTGGACAACAACCTCG
>Ga0315287_10005776_pt1 | contig 12232 bp, 8 predicted proteins | sample YL17G11_0_MG_FD_205037 | JGI IMG/M metagenome (GOLD analysis project Ga0315287, IMG submission 205037) | Sediment microbial communities from Yellowstone Lake, YNP, Wyoming, USA - YL17G11_0 | ecosystem: Environmental > Aquatic > Freshwater > Lake > Sediment | place: USA: Wyoming | collected...
TCTCGCGTGCATCCTGTTTGGAATACATTTGCATGATCGGACTCCTTTTTGGCTCTTCCTTCAACCTACTCACTGGCGCAATTCAGACGACGAACGATTAAGAATTTTTGTTACGCCATGTAGGCGTAATAAAAATTCTGTTGGACTGAACCGCTTTCGTTTGGAGATTTATCAATTAATCATGTCAAAAAAAAAAATAGGAAACTGTGCGGTGATGCGTCAAGTCCTGATTTGGAGATTGTTCAAAAGGCGCCGTTGGCGTTACAGGTATTGTGATGTGGATTGATCCCATTTCTTATCGGGGTCGGAATCGGGATCGTTTCTCATCTTGTCATAGCCTACGGGTTGCTCCTTAACAAGAGTCGCTGCCCTGTCCTCGTCCCGCCAAGACGGGAATTCGGCGCGACAGGAGATTACGAGTACGATTACGATTACGATTACGAGAAAGAGAGAAAAAAGGGGGAGGAATTTTGTTTGACAGGAGAGGGAGGGGATAGATATATCAAATTACTTCATATCATTTGGATAATATATCATAAGAAAGGGATGGAAAATGATGGGGGATAAAAAGAGTGTTGAAAAGGTTGTGCTTGCCTATTCCGGAGGACTGGATACTTCGGTGATTGTGCGGTGGCTGATCGAAAATTACAGGTGCGAGGTGATCTGCTTTACTGCAGACCTGGGCGGGGAGAAAAGAGATCCGAAACAACTCCGGGAAAAAGCCCGGCACAGCGGGGCTTCCAAACTGGTGACCAGGGACGTTCGGGAGGAGTTCATCAGGGACTTCATCCTGCCTGCCCTGGCTGCCAATGCCCTGTACGAGGGAAAGTACCCCATGGCAACCAGCCTGGGCAGGCCCCTGATCGCCAAATGGCTGGTGGAAATCGCACACCAGGAAAAGGCGGATGCCGTCGCGCATGGTTGTACGGGCAAGGGAAACGACCAGGTGCGGTTCGATGTGGCCACTCGCTCGCTGGACCCCTGTCTCAGGATCATTGCGCCGCTCAGGGAATGGGAACTGAAAACACGGGAAGAGGAGATCGAGTATGCGCGGAAGTTCAAGATCCCTGTTTCCGCCACGAAGAAAAGCCCATACAGCATTGATGCGAATCTCTGGGGCACAAGCATCGAGTGCGGGATTCTGGAAGATCCCTGGGTGGAGCCGCCGCTCGATACATATAAGGAACTTTCGCCGCTTGATAAAACGCCGGATAAGCCGGAATATATCACCATAGGATTCGAGGAGGGTGTGCCTGTGCGGCTCGATGGCAGGAAAATGAAGACGCTGGCTATTATCGAGGCGCTCAGAAAACTGGGGAACAAGCACGGGATCGGCCGTATTGATATGGTGGAAAACCGTGTGGTGGGAATCAAGTCGCGGGAGATTTACGAGGCGCCGGCTGCAACCATCCTCCTCACAGCGCATGACCATATCGAGTCCATGACTCTCGACCGGGAGACCATGCACATGAAAGAGATGCTCATGCCGCGGTTTGCGGAGCTGGTGTATTACGGTCTCTGGTACTCTCCGCTGCGGGAGGCATTGTCTGCCTTCTTTGGGAAGACGCAGGAGCGGGTGACAGGGGACGTGCGGCTGAAGTTGTATAAGGGGAATTGCCAGGTTGCGGGCCGGCGTTCGCCCTATTCGCTTTATAAGACGGAGCTTGCCACGTATGATGTTGGCGATAAATTCGATCATTCCGCTGCGGAGGGATTTATTGAGATATTCAGCTTGCCCAGCAGGGTGATCTCCGCTATAGATAAAATCCGTCGCAAGAGATAGCATCGAAGTTGTTTTCGTTAAAGAGAGATTCGCGTTTTTCTCCGGCACATTTTATATTTTTCATTTTGCATTTATCACTTTAAATTTAGAAGATGGAATCATGAAGATATTTCTACGACTTTTCCGTTATGTTTTCCGCTACAAAAAGGCGCTGTTTTTTTCCATTCTCCTCGGTTTCCTCACCAGCTCGCTGAATATAGGAAACATCTTTGCCTTCAAGCCGATCCTGGAAGTCATGTTCGGCGTGGAATTCAAAAAATCGGACAAAGACTCTGCAGAGCCTGCAAAGGAGAAAGAGAAGAAAAAAGAGAGCAAGAATCCGATTGTCCGGGCGATTGAAAACAAAGTCAAGCCCTGGAGGCAGGCTCTGGATGCCAGAATGGATCAGGTCAATAATTGGGCGCTCAAGAATAAAATGAAAGCCCTGTATATCATCGGCATTCTCGTGGCTTTATCCTCCCTTCTCAAAGGCGTGTTGGGGTATCTCTCCGACTATCTGATGATCTATCTCGGAATGTCCCTGGTAAAAGACCTGCGGCAGGAGGTGCACGATCATATCCTGAATATGGATCTGACCTTTTTCGGGAACCGGAGCACAGGCCAGCTCCTGTCCCACTCCCAATCCGATGTGGCTGCGCTGAATAACGCCATTACAAGCATTATGGACATCGGGATTCAATCCCCCCTGACCATAGTGCTCACCCTTGTTTTGATGTATTACTTGAGCCCCGAGCTCACCCTGTACTCCCTGGTTGTGGTGCCGTTTGTGGCAATCTTCATCGCCACGTTCGGCCGTCGCATCCGGAAGATCTCCAAGCAGGCGCAGAAAAGGATTGCGGATGTGATGGATGTACAGCAGGAGACGTATAATGGGATCCGTGTGGTGAAGGCTTTTGGAATGGAGGAGTTCGAGTCCCGGCGTTTTCAGGTGACCAATGAGAAGGCATATCAGAGTCATAGGCGCCGCCAGGCGGTGAAGAAGCTCATCTCCCCCCTGATGGAATTTCTGGGTGCGATCGCAGCGGTGATCGTGCTCTTCGCGGGAGGGCATCTGATCCTCAGGGAGAAGGTTCTGACCGGCACGGATTTTTTCGTGTTTCTTTTTGCCATATCCCGGCTCTACCGGCCGATCAAGGACTTAAGCGGGATTCATCTCCAAATCCAGAGCGGGCTTGCGGGGGCGGAACGGGTGTTCGAGTTATTGAATACGCAATCCACGATCAAGGAAAAACCCGATGCCATTGCCATGCCCCCGCTCAAGGACAAAATCTCCTTTCAAAACGTCAGCTTCCACTATGGAAAAGACTCGAGATATGCCCTGAAAAATATGACTATCGAGATCCCCAAAGGAAAGGTGATCGCCCTGGTGGGACGAAACGGCGCGGGGAAAACCACGTTTGCCAACCTCCTCTGCAGGCTCTATGACGTGTCGGAGGGATCCATTACCCTGGATGGAAAGGATATCCGCGACTTTACCATTAAATCCCTCAGGGAACGCATCGCCATTGTGACTCAGGAGACCATCCTGTTCAATGATACAATCAGAAACAACATTGCGTACGGACGAAAGGACATCCCCCTGGAACAAGTGATGGACGCAGGACAAAAGGCGTTTGCCGATGAGTTTATCCGTCAGCTGCCCGGCGCCTATGACGCGCCGGTCGGCCAACAGGGCAGCCGTCTCTCCGGCGGCCAGAAGCAGAGGCTCTCCATTGCCCGCGCCATCCTCAAAAATCCCGACATCCTGATATTCGACGAAGCCACCAGTTCAATTGACTCCGAGGGGGAGACGCAGATCCAACAGGCAATGAAAAACCTGATCCAGGGACGGACGACTATCATCATCGCGCACAGGCTTTCCACGGTTAAAATAGCAAATGAAATCCTTGTTCTGGATGACGGGATTCTGATCGAGCGGGGCACTCACGAAGAGCTGTTGAATCAGCACGGTCTTTACGCCAGGCTCTGCAATCTCCAGGGGATTTTTGTGGATACAATGGGATGAGTGTTAGAGGATTGATCCATGGATCAAAAGACATTTGCGGGAAAATTCCTGTCCCGGTTGGATAAAATCGACCAGCAGCAGATTGAGACCTATCTCTCGAGCCTGATCCAGGCGCGGGAATTTTTTGAAGTGATTTTCAACCGGATGCTCGAGGGAATCATCGTCACGGATCTTGATCTCCGGGTTCTTTTCATGAACACCGCAGCATATCATGCCCTGGGGCTGAAAAAAGGACCTGCCCAGTATGCCGGCAAACACCTGCCCGACCTGATCACAAATCCCTATCTGCGGGAACGGATTCTCGAGTACAATCCCCTGCCCGGAACCGGTGCGGGCGAAGAGATCAAGGTCATCCACCCCAAAGGCCGCATCCTCCAGATCCGCTTCCTCACGATTGCGGACGACAAGGGCGAGGTGAAAAGCATAGTGTTTCTCCTCTCGGACATCACGGAGCAGAAAAAGGCGCAATATTTAAGCACCCAGAAACAGCATCTCACAGCCCTGGCTGCGCTTCTGGGAGGAGTGGCTCATGAAATCAAAAATCCGCTGAATGCCCTTCAAATCCATGCCCATCTCCTGAAAAAATATCTCCATACGCCCACGGAGGAAACAACGCCCGAATACAGGGAGCGAAGCCTGAGGTCCATGGAGATCATCCTGGAGGAGATCTCCCGCCTTTCCCGCACCGTGAATGAGTTCCTCATGACTGTCAGACCGCAACGCGTTGCCCTTGAATCCGGGGATGTCCAGGAGATCCTTCACCGCCTTGTGGAGATCATCTCTCCCACCCTGGAACAGAAAGGCATCAAACTTGCCCTGGATCTGGAATCCACAAAGACCGAGGTGAAAATGAACAAGGAGGGACTTTACCAGGCCTTCTGGAATATCGCAAAAAATGCGGAGGAAGCCCTGGCGCAGACCAGGAATCCCGAGATCCGGATTGTAAGCCGCATCGAGGGGAATCATCTGGCCATTGATTTTATTGACAACGGGTGCGGAATCCCGGAAAAGGATCTCGATAATATCTTTGAACCCTATTTCACGACAAAATTCAACGGCTCAGGCAGGGGTTTGACCGTCGCTTACCACATTGTGAACGATCAGGGGGGAACCCTTGACATCAAAAGCGCGGAAGGGAAAGGAACCAGGGTGACCATCACGCTTCCTCTTTCGCACAAGCCTCTACGCCTGCTCACAGATCAGAAAAAGAACCATGAAGAATAAAATTCTCATCGTAGATGACGAGAAAAACACCAGGGAAGGGCTCAAGTGGGCACTGGAAGAGAAGAACTTTGAGATCGGAGTTGCCTCGGACGGCAGGGAGGCGATCGATCTTCTCGCTGCGCAAAACTATGACCTGGTCATTACGGACCTCAAGATGCCCGGCATGCACGGCATCGATCTCCTGGATTATATCACGAGGCATTATTCCCAAACCCTGGTTGTGATTCTCACAGGCCATGCCACTGTGGAAAACGCGGTGGCTGCCATGAAAAAGGGGGCGTATGATTACATTGAAAAACCGGTCAACCCCGAGGAATTGAATGTTCTGGTGGATCGCGCCCTGGAGCATAAAAACCTGAGGGAGGAAAACGAGGAGCTGCGCCGCACCCTCCAGAAAAACTTTGGCATGGATCAAATCATCGGGCAATCCGAACCCATGCGGCAGGTGTTCCAGAAGATCATCCAGGTGGCGCCGACCAAAGCCACGGTCCTCGTCCAGGGCGAAAGCGGCACAGGCAAGGAACTTATCGCCTCAGCCATTCATTATAATTCCCCCAGGAAAAATAATCCCTTCGTGAAGCTCAATTGCGGGGCGCTGACACCCACCCTCCTGGAAAGCGAGCTGTTCGGCCATGAAAGGGGCGCATTCACCGACGCCCACCGCCAGAAGATCGGCAGGTTCGAACTCGCAGACAAGGGAACCCTCCTCCTGGATGAGATCAGCGAAACCACGCTCGAATTCCAGGTGCGGCTCCTGCGCGTGCTGCAGGAACAGGAGTTTGAAAGGGTGGGCGGCACGCAAACCATCTGCGTGGATGTCCGCGTGATCACAGCCACAAACAAGAACCTCAGGGAATGCGTGGAAAAAGGCGCATTCCGCGAAGACCTTTTTTACCGACTGAATGTGATCCAGATCAACGTCCCTCCCCTGCGCGAACGCGCGGAAGACATCCCTCTCCTGGTGGATGCGTTCCTGAAGGAATTCTGCAGGGAAAACAACAAGCCTCTCCTCAAGATCCCGCCGCAGACCATAACCCTGCTCCAGCGCTTCCCCTGGCCCGGAAACGTCCGCCAGCTGCGCAATGTGCTCGAGGGCATGGTGGTCATGGCAACAACAGATGAACTCCTGCCCGCGAACCTGCCTGAGGAAGTCCGGCAGACTGCGGACAGGGATTCGGCGATCCGGATCCGATCCGGCGCATCCCTTGCGGAAGCGGAGAAGCAGATCATTGAATCCACGCTGGTCGCCACTGGGGGCAACAAGGCGCAGACCGCGCGCATTCTCGGCCTGGGCCGCAAAACCCTTTATCGCAAAATCGAGGACTACGGCATCGAAACCTCCTTCCCAGGGAACCAGGGCCGGTCGCAGGAACGAGGAATGGAAAGCCATGTCCAATAAACCATAAACAATCATCCCATCTTTCCTGAAGGATAAAAGGAATGTCTGATATGTACTTTATCGGCATTGACAGCGGAACACAATCCACCAAGGCGCTGGTGGCGAATGGCGAAACGGGCGCTATCCTCGCCACATCCTCCCATGCCACGCCTCTCCTCGACAACCTGCCCCCCGGGCATAAGGAGCAGGATCCGGAGGAGTGGTTCAAAGCGGTAAAGATCACAATCAAAGAGGCTCTTAAAAAATCCGGCATCAATCCCAAAGAGGTTCGCGGGATTGGGGTTTCAGGCCAGCAGCACGGATTTGTCCCGCTCGATAAAAATGGAAATGTGATCCGGCCCGCCAAGCTCTGGTGCGATACAAGCACAGCGAAAGAGTGCGGGGAAATCCTGGAAAAAGTCGGAGGTCTCAAACGCTGCATTGCGCTGATCGGCAACGGCGTGCCTGCCGGATTCACCGCTTCCAAGATCCTGTGGTTGAAACAACATGAACCCCACAATTACGCCCGGCTTCATACCGTGCTCCTGCCCCATGATTACGTCAACTTCCGCCTCACGGGGGAAAAGAAGATGGAATGGGGCGATGCGTCCGGCACTTCGCTCATGGACGTCAAGAGCCGCACATGGAATCGCGAGATTATCAATGCGATTGATGCCGCGCTGGAGGATAAACTCCCCCCGCTTTATCCCTCGTATGACCCGATCGGCACGGTGTTGCCGGAGATTACTGAGGAGTTCGGATTCTCGAAAGACGTGATTGTCAGCGCCGGAGGGGGCGACAATATGATGGGAGCGATCGGCACGGGAAATGTCAAACCCGGGATTGTGACAGCCAGCCTGGGAACATCCGGCACCATTTATGCCTGCAATGACACGCCTGTGATCGATCCTGAGGGGGAAATCGCAGCGTTCTGCGACAGCACGGGAAAATGGCTCCCCCTTCTGTGCGTCATGAATGTCACTGTTGCAACCGAGATGATCCGGGAGTTATTCCAAATGGATTATCACAAGCTGGATCAGGCGGTGGAGCGCACCCCGCTCGGATGCGACGGCCTGATCCTGGTTCCCTATTTTGAGGGCGAACGCACTCCGAACGTGCCGGATGGCACAGGCGTTTGGTTCGGGATCAACGCCCGCACACAGACTCCGGAGCATTTCGCAAGGGCTGCAATGGAGGGCGCCACCATGACCATGAATTACGGACTGAACCGCCTGAGGGCGCTGGGCATTCGCGCCCGCGAGATCCGGATTACAGGCGGCGGTTCCAGGAGCGCAGCCTGGCGCCGCATCCTCGCAGATATGTTCGATGCGGAGGTGGTGGCAATGGCTCACGCCGAGGGCGCGGCCTTCGGCGCAGCGCTCCAGGCGCGGTGGATGTATGGCCTTACAAGAGGGGAAAAAGCGAGCCTCCAGGAGATTGTGGATGTGTGGGTGAAGATGGATGAATCCACAAGGGTGATTCCACTTCCCCAGAATTCGGCTCATTATCAAGAGCTTCAGAAGATCCATGATCAACTGTCTTTGGCATTGCGTCCTGTTTTCAAGACCCACCGAACCCTGATCAACAAAGGGAAAAAAATATTAGATACTCAATGAAAGATATTAAGATTTGAGATTAAGATTATGATTATGATTATGATTGTAATTTTGTCAGGGATTACAAGTCTTTGACGAAAAATGTTGATAATCGTTCCCTGCTCTTATAAAGAAAGAAGGAATTTTATATAAATGAGAGAAAAGGAAAATTCATCCGCCATGGTGAAAACCATTTCCATCGGAAATGTCACTTTCGGGGGCAAAACCCCCTTTGTCCTCATCGCCGGTCTGTGCGTGATCGAGAATCTCAGGCACACCCTGGACACAGCCAGGGAGCTGAAAAAGATCACAGGAGAGCTGGGAATCCCCTTTTGTTTCAAGGCATCGTATGACAAGGCAAACCGGAGTTCCATCAAATCCTATCGGGGACCCGGGTTGGCACAAGGGCTTGATATCCTGAAACAGGTGAAAGAGGAACTCCGGATTCCCGTTCTCACGGACGTGCATACGGTGGAAGACATGGAACAGGCGGCTGGTGTGGCGGACGTGATCCAGATTCCGGCGTTCCTGTGCCGTCAGACGGATCTTGTCCTTGCTGCGGGTAAAACCGGCTGCATTGTGAATGTAAAAAAAGGACAGTTCCTTGCGCCGTGGGATGTGAAAAACATCATTGCCAAACTCGAGTCCGCGGGATGCGACAAAATCATACTTACCGAACGCGGAGTTTCCTTTGGTTACAACAACCTTGTGTCAGACATGCGTTCCCTTGTCATCCTGAGATCGTTCGGATACCCGGTGGTGTTTGACGCAACGCACTCCGTGCAGCTGCCCGGCGGCGGGGGGGACTATACCGGAGGACAAAGGGAATTCATTGCGCCTCTCTCCCGCGCTGCCCTTGCCGTGGGCATAGACAGCCTGTTCCTCGAGGTTCATGAGGCCCCTGAGCGCGCCTTGAGCGACGGTCCCAACAGCATTGCCCTGGATGACCTTCCCCCTCTTCTCTCCCAATTCAAGGAACTTGACAGATGCGTGAAATCCCTGGATAGTTGAATGAACGTTCTTCAAAGGAAGATTCATGAATAAAAAATCCAAATTCACGGACAATCAAAAAAAAGCCTGCCGCGTGTTTGAAATCGAGGCGGAGGCGATCCGGAATCTCTCAAACAAACTGGATGACAATTTCGACAGGGCGGTGGACCTGATATTCGAGGCAAGGCGCGTGGTGCTGACAGGCATGGGCAAGGCGGGGCATATCGCTTGCAAGGTCGCAGCCACCCTTGCCAGCACAGGCACTCCGGCCTTCTTCATGCATCCTGCGGAAGCCCTTCACGGCGATCTGGGCATGATCACTTCCGACAATGTTGTGATCGCCTTTTCCAATACCGGCAATACGGAAGAGATTCTACGCATCATTCCGTATCTGAAACACTTCCAGATCCCCCTTGTCGCCATTACCGGGAATCCGGATTCGGAACTGGCGCGGCAGGCGGATGCGGTGCTCAACATAGCGGTGAAGGAAGAGGCATGCCCTCTGGGGCTTGCGCCCACTGCCAGCACCACTGCCATGCTCGCGATGGGGGATGCCCTTTCCATCGTGCTCCTCGAAAAGCGGAATTTCCGGCAGGAGGACTTCGCTCTGTTCCATCCCGGAGGCACCCTGGGCCGGCGTCTCCTCATCACGGTCAGGGATCTGATGCACGTAGGGGATGCCCTGCCTTTCATTCCCTCGAACCGGACTTTCCGGGAAGCCATCATGGAAATGCTCAGCAAGAATCTGGGGGCTGTGCTCATTGTGGACGATCGGAAAAAACTTGTCGGGATTTTCACGGACGGCGACACAAAGCGCGCCCTGTTCCCCTCCCCTTGCGATTACAATACCGCCATTGAAAAGCTCATGATCAAAAATCCCAAATCCGTGTATCCGGACACCCTTGCCATCAAGGCGCTCGACCTGATGGAGCAATACAATATTACCGTTCTGCCGGTTGTGGATGATGAGCACACCCTTGTCGGTTTGATCCACATGCACGATATTCTCAAGGCGGGCATCACAACCGTCAAATCGAAAAAGCAGGCGGGAAATACCGGGGAATCGGGCATCCTGGACTAGCCGGCAAAAACGAGGATCCCTTGAAACGTCCCTCTCTTGACATCATTATTCTTCTCCTTGTCCTGTTCCCCGCCTTCCTCCTCCTGTCTCAGTACACAAGTTACGTGAATGATCATCCCGACGCCCGGGCATTTCCCCTGGACGACGCTTGGATTCATCTAACCTATGCCCGGAACCTGGCGACTCATGGCCGGTTCAGCCATCACCCGGACGATCCGGCAACGTCGGGATCCACCGCGCCGCTTTACACCTTTCTTGAGGCAGCGGGATTTCTCATGATACGAAACGAGTATCTCCTGGCGAAGGGTCTCAGCATCCTGTTTTATCTGGGATCCATCTTTTTATTTTTCCTGACTTCGAAAAAGACATTCCGGCATTGTGCGCTGGCCACAATGATTCTTTCATCAGCCCTGGCGCTGGATTGGCGGATGCTCTGGTCTGCCTTGTCCGGAATGGAGACGAGCTGTTTTATTTTTCTATTACTTGCCATTCTTTATGCGGCAGGGTCTTCGGGGAAAAAGGGAATCCTTGTCGCGGGCGTTTTGTGCGGAATCGCATTATGGATCAGGCCGGAGAGCCTGATCATGACATGTCTCACGGTCATGATCATTCTTGGGGAGAACATGGATGGCGCCTCGACGTTGCCCCGAAAATCCCGGATTCTCATTTTTGCATTTGCCTTTCTGATCCCTGCCCTGGGGTATGTAGTTTTCAATTATATTCTTTCCGGCGCCCCTCTTCCCAACGCCTATTATGCCAAGGGGATCTTTTACAGGCAGTTCAGCCGTGGGGAATATATATGGGATGTGGCGCAGTTTTTCATCCAGCCGTTCCGCCCCTTTTACAGCCCGCCGGCGCTTCTTGCCCTCGCTGCGTTTTTCTTTGTTTCCCTGTATCATTCCACAAGAGACCTGATTCGCGGGACATTCGGAATGCGCACGATCCTCTGGATCTTTCCCGGTCTTCTCATCCTTGCCTACACATGGCGGATTCCCCTGTTATTTGAGAGGGGACGCTACATCCTTCCTGCGCTCCCCTTTCTGCTCCTTGCTTCAGGCAACGCGCTTTCTCCCCTGATCGAGAAGATCCAGAAAGGGAGAACCGGAAATCTTGTCATACTTGTACTGGTCTCCGTAATCTATATCCTCCAGATGGCATCCGCCGTGTGTCACGAATTTGAATATTATGTGGACTGCAAGTATATTTATTATCGCCATGTCAAAACTGCGCTGTGGGTGAAGGAGCATGTCCCTGCGGGTGAGAAAATAGCGGCTCATGACATCGGCGCGCTGGGATATTATTCTGGGCATCGGATCCTCGATCTGGCGGGTCTGGCAACTCCTGGCGCAGCGGAGATCCTTTCCGAACCGGAAAAGCAAAAGGGCATTCTCCAAAGGCAGAATATTCATTATCTGGTGATCGCCCTGGATTGGAGACAACTGCATCCCCTGCTCCGAATATTGCAAAGGGAGCATCTGTTCCCGCCGCGGGAAGAGTATCCCCCCCCGTTCCGTCCCATGGAGGTGTTCCGCATTTTTCCCGGGGATTCGGCAAAGGCTCAAAAGGATTAAAAAAACACTTGCAAGCCCCCCAAAACCTTCCATATATACATTTATAATTTGTGTGTTTGGATAAGTGGGCGATTAGCTCAGATGGCTAGAGTGCCGCCTTGACATGGCGGAGGTCATAGGTTCGATCCCTATATCGCCCACCATTTTTATTTTAGAGCAGAGAAAAAAAAGCGCATACGATCATTATTATTTGATTTTGTATAAGGAGAGGGATAGAGAAAAGACATTGATCATGAGAGGATCGAAAACATCATTCCCTCAGGAGTGTTTGCGATGCTCAAGGAACTGACGAAAAAGGATTGGATGGCGCTCCTCCATATCCCTTTAGAAAAAATCCCAAAGATCCTGATATTGCGCGGAACGCGCAACCTCAAGACCCAATATGCAAAGCATAAGGCTTATCTCAAAGACGTTCTTGAAATCGGCTCCCCAAACGGTCTTTTTGAAGACATCTGTATCGGCTCTTATCAGGATACCCTTGTGGGTTATGCCTCGGTGTATGGCGATTCCATGGCATCTGAAATCACGCATGTGTTTGGCGTTCTGGGAACAAATCTTGTGATCCAGACCGGATGTTGCGGCGCCCTGGCTCAGGAGATTCTACC
>Ga0315287_10005777_pt1 | contig 12231 bp, 10 predicted proteins | sample YL17G11_0_MG_FD_205037 | JGI IMG/M metagenome (GOLD analysis project Ga0315287, IMG submission 205037) | Sediment microbial communities from Yellowstone Lake, YNP, Wyoming, USA - YL17G11_0 | ecosystem: Environmental > Aquatic > Freshwater > Lake > Sediment | place: USA: Wyoming | collected...
GGACGGCGAGTCCCGTGAACGCTTCGGTCGTGATGTCGAGGAACGTGGCCGGCGGACGGTAGGCAAGGGCCAGACCCGCAAGGCCGAGGAAGACAACGAACGCCCTGCCAACCCAGGCCGGCGGCTCGGCGGCATGCCCTTTGGCGCCGCTTCGACTCCGAAGCCGCGACGCGACCGGCCCCCAGACGTCGTGCGTGAACATCGACGACAGCGTGAGAAGCTGCGAGTCAAGGGTCGAGATGATCGCGGCCAGGCCGGCGGAGAGCACGAGGGTTTCCACGAGCGGCGAGGCGAAGGAGTGAAGCACGAGCGGCAAAATCTGGTCGGACGTTGCGCCATCCGGTAGGACGGGGTAGGCGAGACGTCCGATGACGCCGATGGAGACGGGCAGGAGGAAGAGGAATCCCGTCACGAGCGGGTACAGGGTCGCCGTAACGGAGATCGCCCGCGAACCGCGAGCGGCGTAGAACCGCTGGAATAGCTGGGGAAACATCGGGTCGCAGAGAAACCAGAGGATCATGTAGCCGAACCAGACGCCCGGCGTGAGGATGCCGCCCAGTCCCGGTCTAGTGAACAGCGCGGGCCATTCTGCGGCAACGGCGCGGTTGGCGGCGGCGATTCCCCCGAAGTGCCCGGCCACGGTCACGAGGCCGAGGGTCATGAAGACGATCATCATCCCGCCCTGGAAGATGTCGGCCCAGACCTCGCCGCGCAGACCGCCGACGAGGACGTAGAGCACGATGACGGCCGTCACGATGGCCGCCCCGACGTAGTACGGAATCCCGAACATCGACTGGAGCGCGTACCCGGCCGCTCGGGGCTGAAGCGCGAGGTACGGCAAGGTGAACGTCGCCATGACGAGGAAGAACGCGAGTCGCAGGCCGGCGTTCTTCGTGCGGTGGAAGACGAACTGCGGCGGAGTGACGAGACCGTGCTCCCTGCCCAGTTGCCCGATGGGGCGGCCGATGAGCAAGAACGCGAGAGCCATGAACCCTGTCCCGAAGCCCATCACGGGGTAGAACGCGTAGCCCATCCGCCAGCCTGCCCCCGAGAAGCCAAACACGGTGAAGGCGCTGAAGTTCGTCGCCGCCATCGTCAGGAAGAGGACCCACCCCGGCAGGGATCGCGAGGCGAGGAAGAAGTCATCCGGGTGGTTTCGGGCACGCGAACGCGCCGCGAGGCCAATGCCCAGAAGAGCGACGAGGTAGACGACGACGACCGCCACACGCACCGCCATGCGCACCTCCAAGAGAGAAACGCCACCCGATCTGAGGTTGGATGGCGCATCACTCGAACGAGATGCCACCGTTTGCCGGATGCGATGGCGCAGCGTCCAGTCACAACCCCATCGCCCATTCGTCGCGATGGGGCACTACCTGAGCATGACGCCATCACCCGCTGAGTAGGATGGCGCAGCGCCTGACATTCCTCGGCGGAAGTATAGGGCGCGAGGCGCGAGGCGGCAACAGCTTGCCTAGTCTTCCTCTCGTAGGTTACGATCACCTCTCCTAGAAGGGGCAGGCTGTGTCGCCCTGCAGGGAGGTTCCGATGGAGAGGCAGTGCGTACGAAGGGCGATCCCTTGGATCGCTCTCCTGCTCGTTGCATCCTCTGTCTCGGTATCCGCCGAGGTCGAGGGTACAAGCTGGGCAGTCCAAACGTCCTCAGCCCTTTGCGTCTTTCTCCCCAACGATGCCGAGGGAGCCATCCCTCTTGCCACGGTCGAGCGGATCCTATCCGAGATCACGACGTACTGGGGCTCCGAACTGGATCCTCTCGTCGGACCCGACGATTCCGGCACTCCAACGCCCTTCCTCTGCTCTCTCTTCCTCTATCCGGATTGGGAAACCATGTGGCGGGACCTCGACCGCTTCGATGTAGGTGGGATGACGGTCTCGCACGCCGCCTGGGAGGACAGATGGATGCTGCGGATCCCCATGCGCAACCGACTCCCCGAGCCCGTGGCGGCCATGTGTGGGGCGGCCTGGGCCGTGGCGTTCGTGGACGGCTACCCCGACGGAGGATGGGTTCGGACCGCTGTCCACGAGCTCACCCACGCCCTCCAATCGGGGCCCTGGCCTTTCGGTTCGGGGCTCACGACCGCCGAATCTCACCTGCTCTGGGAGGGCGTCGCGGAGTGGACGGCGTATGCTCTTGGCTATGCCGGCGATGACTTCAACCACGATGTGCAGGGGCTCGTGGCCTTCTGGCTGCAGAGTGGAGGTGACGTTGGTTCCATTCCCTTCTACCTTCGCACCACGGTGGGGACGAGCCTCGTGGAGCGATGCTGCCGACTGCGAGACGCCCCGACCTTCTGGGCGATGTGCACCGCGGCCCAGACTACAAGCCTCCATGTCGCAGACACCGTCGATGTCACGGTCTATTGGCCGTTCGACTTCCACGACACGTTCCGGGCTGCCTACGGCGTGGAGTGGGATGACCTCACCGCCTCCTGGGCGACCGAGGTGCGCTCGATGTTGGCGTGCTCCGACACAGAGCACCGGATACGTTGGCTTCGGGACGCATTCGCGCTGCGGCTAGCCCTCCTGAGGCCGCTCTTGTCCAAGACGACGTGCGCCGAACTGGAGTCGCTTTCGGCTCTCGCCGGGGAGGGAGCCGCCTCATCGGTCGACCTTGATCGTGCCGAGGAACTCCTTCGACGGGCGCCGGAGGAAGGTCTCGCGATCGACGTTGACGCGCTGACCTCCCGCGAGAGCACCCTGAAGCGCTATGCCCTGCTCGTCGACGGCGCCCGAAGCGACGTAGTGAACGTTCTCCGGTTGGGTATGCTGACCAGGAGGGGCGAGTCCAATCCGCGCGAGTACGCGTCCGCTTTCGCGAGCGCCGTCAACGCATACGTCCCCGCGGCCGTTCGACTCCCTTGGTAGCGGTTCTCGACTCTGGACATCTACGTGCGAACCGCGTCGAGCGGAGGGCGGCGTGTGGGCCGCCCACAATTTCACTGGCAGCTGGGCGGATGTGCCCGGCCCACCCGACAGATCCTGCCGAACGGGGCAACCCAGGCAGATCTCACGATAGCCGCGCGCCACGGCGCCCACGGCGGGCGCCTGCAGCACAAGAGGTCATCCGGTCTGAGACGGCAATGGCGTGTCCCAGAGGCATGTTCCGAGTGAAATCCGAGGCACGCCAGGCAACGCCTGCGGCGCTACGATGAGGGCATGTCGCGCCATGACGACCTCGAGTGGCTCCAGATAGACATGCGGAACTGTACGCGCTGCCTTGACGCCGGACACTCGGTGACCGGCGGCGCGGTCTTCTCCGGAACCGTGGGAGCGCACGTGATGCTCGTCGGCCAAGCGCCTGGGCCTACCGAGGCCGTTTCCGGGATCCCGTTCTGCGGACCTTCGGGCCGTCGTCTGTTTCGCTGGTTGGCGGACGCGGGATGGCAGGAGGACGAGTTCCGGAGGACGCAGTACATCACGGCGATCACCAAGTGCTTCCCCGGGAAGGGCAAGACAGGTCGCGGCGACCGCGTTCCGACCGCGGGAGAACGCGTACTGTGTGCCCAGTTCCTCGATCGGGAGCTCGAACTTGTCGCGCCGCAACTGGTCCTCGCCGTCGGTGGCGCGGCGATCGCACGATTCCTCGGCTCCGGTCCCCTCGACGCGCGCGTGGGCCAAGCGTTCCATGTTGGCGACCGGACCGTGGTTCCCCTTCCCCATCCTTCCGGCGCGAATCTGTGGCTGAACCGGCCGGAGAGCCAAGCGTTGCTTCGTCGGACCTTGAACCTCTTGCGCGACCTGCGCGACGGGGAGTCCCTCTAGCCCGCCTTGCCGAGAAGAGCGGGATTCGTTATCACTACGCTCGTGAGAGCTCGAAACGCTGGAGGGAGGATTTGATGTCGTGGAGACGGAAAGAGAGGAAGGAGCGGAAGCCGGCCTTCATCGTTCGGCTCGTTCAACGCCTCGGGTGGCAGCCGGGGCGCGTCATGCGTGAGGTCCTCGAGTGGGTTGAGGTTCTCGCGGTCGCCGCGGCGCTCGCCGCCGTCATCATGACCTTCGTCACGGTTCGGATGCATGTCCCCACTGGGTCCATGATTCCGACGATTGACCCGAAGGACTCCTTCTTCGTCGATCGCATCACGTACTACTTCCGCCACCCCAAGCCCGGCGACATCATCGTCTTCCGCCACACCGAGCAGGTCTTCGTTGGGAAGGTGGCCGAAGACTCGCGCGCCGCGCAGGCCTCCGTTCCCGCGGGAGCGCACCTTGCATCCCTCAACCTTGAGCCCGTGTACTCCACCGCCTACATCGACGGCCGTCTCGCGACGTGGGCCGATGGTGCAGCGCTCAGCCTCATGACGGCCGACGGCAAGCGCTATGACCTCGGCAAGAAGACGAGCGCGACCAAGACCCTCGCCGACCTCGGGATCGAGACGCGCGAGCAGCGCATGCGCTACGTCAAGCGACTGATCGCCGTCGGCGGCCAGACGGTCCAGATTCGCGACGGCGCGGTCTACGTCGACGGGAAGAAGCTCGACGCGCCGCGATTCGCCCGCTTCTACTACTCGAGCGACACCCGTTTCCGGTTCGCCATCGAGCCGACGCGTGTGCCCGAAGGCTTCTACTTCGTTCTCGGCGACAACTCGCGCGATTCGTTCGACTCGCGGTACTGGGGATTCGTTGACGAGAAGGACATCATCGGAGTGCCGTACCTTCGAGTCTGGCCCGTGTCACGCTTCGGCCCGATGTAGCCGTCGCGACTCGGGGACGAGGTTGCGGCGTAGTCTTGATGGTATGCGTTCAGAACTCCCGCTGGCCGCTGCGAGCGCGAGATGCGAGCACATGTCCGCGTGATTCCTCCCGAGGCAGGCTGTGTTCTGCGCCTCCTCCAGCCGTGCCGGGGTCGTCGACACAACGGGATCGGCCTCTGGGATCCCAAGAGCGGCTGCGGCCCAGGGGATCTCGTCGGGCATGCGCACCGCGTAGTGACGAAGGCTCCGGACGGTCGACTCAAGTGGGTTCGCGCAGCCGCTGACGACGTCCAATGCCTTGACGATGAAGGAGGGGGGGGCTTGAGCTCGATCGCCCGGGCCCGCTTCCAGCGAACGTCTACTACCCTCTACGGGACTGCTCTTGAACTCCTGCCTGCCAGCAGTCATGCACGACTTCATGACTGGGCTACTCAATCCGCGTAGCCGGCCCGCCCTGGCACGACAAGCACGAATTCCAGTTCGAGCCCGTGCTGGAGCCCGGGGACCGATCATTGAACGCGCGTGACCGTCGCACAATGGCGGCACATGTCGAACAACTGCACAGAAGCGGGAACGGGCCTGCAGCCTGACGCGGCGCTGGCGCCGGCGCGCATCGTGACCCCACTGCCCCGGCCGAAAGCCGCCGCCAACCCATCCAATTACTCACCACTAGGAAATCACGCTCTTGTTGCCGGGTAGTTCTGACGGAGCGGCCCCCTCGCGAGCGATAGCTAGCTGAATCGCCTTGACCTCGGAGCGGAACCTGCGAGTCAGCGTACGACCGCACGAAGTAACCCATGCCTAGGAGCACTACGGGAATAGAACTCCACAGCGCGGCCAGCCTCGCCGGATCCGCCTCACGAACCGCGAGAGACCATCCTAGTAGGCTGAAACCCAGAGAGATGATGATCGCTCCTTCTACAATGCCTTTCCTAACCTCTTGCGATAGGGTTCGGACTAGTTCCGCGACTCGTTCCTCTGCGCTCCTGGAATCTGTACGCGAAGTCATCGCTCCTCCTTCTGAGCTGCCTTCCCTTTCACTCCTCCAGCACTCGCCTGCGGGTCGATCCACGCTGCGGAAGACACCCATTCACTCGGTCTGTCTCGCGTGGGAAGTGTGCCGAGAAAGCCGGTCGGACTGCCCGCGCTAGCTGCGGGCTGTTCGCTTCCGACGCCGGGCCTGATTGCTGTCGGCAAGAGGCTCCGGGCTTCCTCGACCGCCTCCCTGGCGCGACGGTCCGCCAGCGCCCAGTGCTGCGGAGCTGATCACGAATCCGATGTCCGGGACCCACGGATGCTCGGCGATAGAGGCTGACGAGCCGGAACGCGGCACCGGCGGCCGCGGCCACGAACGAGAGGATCACGTCGTTGCGCACACGAGGGCTAGCCAAGATCACCCTCGCCCTGCCCAGCGCTGTGGCGACTGCCACGGCTCGGGAGTAGGTCGGCGCCACGACCAGTTGGATCGATGTCCTCGGGTTCTTCATGTCGCGACCCTCGATAGCGTCAGTGGCGGAGATCCGGAATTCGGTGCAGACTGCCATCTCGTTCAGTAGGGTCTCCATGCTGGGTACATGTCCTTGCCAGGATTGTCGGTGAGGAGGAGGGGCAACCGCCCGTCTTTGAGTGTCGAGAGCCCAAAGCGTCGTTCCACACTTCGTCATGAGACCTCGGGTGTGGTTCAGTGACGCTCCCTTCTCTGCGTCCTCCGCGATCTCCGCGGTGATTGGCTCTCCACACGATGGTGCAGCTGCACAGCCCCGCGTTTGCCTTCGTCGCCGGCGACGGGCTAGACTGGCTCAACAACTGGACTCTAACTGGACTCTTCACCGGGGGGCACAACTGCGAGTGATCAAGGACCTTTTATCCTCCAGGCCGATCAAACGAGCCGCCCTGATTGTGGGGTGCTACCTGGCCCTGTATGTGCTGCTCGATTTGGCCAGTCTGCTATTCCGGACCGATTCCGTTGCCTCCATCTGGTATCTGTCGGACGGGCTCAGCCTCGCGCTGTTGGTTGTCTTCGGCGTGCGCTATGCGCCTGCGATGGTCATCTCCGCGCTCATCACCAACTTCATCTTCTTCCCGAATCCCGCACCGCCGGCCTTGATGGTGGTCTGGGCCATCATCTTTCCGCTGCCGTTTGCTGCGATCGCAACCCTGCTGCGCCACAAGCTGCGAGTTGAAGTCCCACCGCGCCACGTGCGCGACGTGACTTGGCTCATCCTCGGCTGCCTGGCGCTCTCGCTGACCCTGGCTGGAGTGTTTGTCCTGACCGTCCTCTTCTCCAGAGGGGCCATGCCCTCCGCGCAGGCTGCCTTCGCCGAGTGGCCGGCAGTGGCGTTCCGCTGGTGGATTGGCGAGGCCATCGGACTGGTTCTCGTAACCCCACTCGTGCTGCTCACCGTGGCCCCGTGGCTCAAGGCGCGCCTGGCTTCTCTCCAGCGGCGAACAAGGCCCCGAGCGCCGGCGGGCATCCGGTCGATCGCCGAAGCGTCGGCGCAGCTGGTGAGCATTGCGCTCGTGGTGACGGGTGTCTTTGGGACGGGAGGCGCCAGCGGGCTGCCCTTCTTCTACCTCTGTTTCCTGCCCCTCGTCTGGATCACACTCCGTCACGGCTTGCGAGGCGCCACCCTGGCGATCGCGCTGATCGACACGGGCGCCATCCTGATGGCGCGCTTCTCCGGCTTTCCCCTCAGCCACATCGCCGATCTGCAGGTCTTCATGCTGACCCTTGGCCTGACCGGCCTGATCCTCGGCGCGGTCGTAGATGAGCGACGCGAGTCCGAGACGCAAAGCCGCCGCCGCGCCGGGCAACTGGCCGCGGCCGGAGAGTTCAGCCTCGCCCTCATCGGGACGCTGGAACTGGATCAGATCTATGAGCGCCTGTACTTGGCCGCCACGAGCGATCTGCTCGACGCGGAGGGGTTCATCGTCTCGTCCTACGACCCCGAGGACAAGCTCATCCGGGCGGAGTTCCTCATCTCCGAGGGGACCCGCATCGACACGCAAGGCTTCCCGCCGATCCCGCTTGAAGAGGAGGGCCACGGGACACAGAGCCGGGTCATCCGAACCGGTGAACCTCTCTACTTGCCGGACTTCCGAGAGGCAATGCGACAGACAAGGAGCCAGTACACGTTCGACGAAAAAGGTTCCATTGCTGAGGGGCCTCCGCCGCCCGGCGCGGAGGAGATCTCGACGAATTCCGCGTTCCTCGTGCCGCTGAAGGTGGCGGGGAAGACGATTGGGGTCCTTCAGCTCCAGAGCAACCAGCGGGACGCGTATACGGAAGAGGCGAGGAACCTCCTCAGCGGCCTGGCGAACGCCGCGGCGGTCGCGATCCAGAACGCGCGGCTCTACGGAAGGATCGAGAAGGCGCTCGAGACCACGATTCGCACGCTGGGGTTAACGACGGAGATGCGCGACCCGTATACCGCCGGCCATCAGCGACGGGTGGCCGACCTCGCTTGCGCCGTGGCGAAGGAAGTGCATCTTGAGGAAGCGTCGATCCGCGGGATCCGCGCCGCCGGCCTGGTCCACGACATTGGGAAGCTGTCCGTCCCAGCGGAGATCCTGAGCAAGCCGTCCGCGCTGTCACCTATCGAGTTCAGTCTTGTGAGGCAGCACGCTCAGACGGGTTGCGACATCCTCAAGGGGATCGTCTTCCCCTGGCCGGTGGCGGAGATGGTCCTACAGCATCACGAGCGCCTGGATGGGTCGGGCTACCCGCGAGGGCTCAAGGGCGACGAGATCGTGCTTGGGGCCAGGATCCTCGCCGTCGCCGACACGGTTGAGGCGATGGCCTCGCATCGTCCGTATCGCCCCGCTTTGGGCATTGATGCCGCGCTCGCGGAGATTCGGGCGGGGAGCGGGACGCGCTACGACCAGCAGATCGTCGACGCTTGTGTGACTCTGTTCGAGTCAGGTGAGTTCTCATTCTCGGCTGAGACGTCCACGGCCTGATGGGCGAAGTCCGAGAGGCAGGCTGCTCTCGCAGCATGAAGGCGAGAGCTCGACACTGCAGGGCGCCGGTGACCGGGAACACGCCGCTCACCTGACGGCCACCGCGCCGGCCGCAGCGCTGCATCATCCGCACGTTCCGTTGCCGGCTCTCCGCAGTGGACTGGCCTCGAACTCCCCCCCAGCTCGACCCCGTGGCCGTCCAGTCCTAGTCTTTCTGAGGAAGCTCCCACGTCCGGATGTTGGACTGTGACGGAGTACGGTGCGGCCAGCCGACCGACGGCTCCGCCCTATGCCCCGAGGCATTGGCCTGCGTCGCCGGAGACAGGCTAGACTAGCCTAAGAAGCAGATCATCCGCCGGGGAGGCGGGGCATGAGCAGTGGACGACAGAACGATCTCGGCAACCAGGATGAGCAGAGAGCCTTGCGCGAGCGAGTGGAACAGCTTGAGCACGAGAACGCGCGGCTTCGAGACTCCGAGGAAAGGCTCAAGATCCTATTCGAGCATGCCCCCGACGGCTACTACCTCAGCGACCTCAAGGGGACGTTCCTGGACGGTAACGCCGCCGCCGAGAGGATCACCGGCTACAAGAGGGAGGAGCTGATTGGCAGCAGCTTCCTCAAGTTGAAGCTCCTCTCGGCGAAGGACTTGCTGAGAGCCGCCTCTCTCTTGGCGAGGAACCTCCTGGGACAGTCAACCGGCCCGGACGAGTTCACCCTAACTCGCAAAGATGGAGCTGCAATCACAGTCGAGATACTGACCCACCCCGTGCGGATCGGCAATCGGCGCTTGGTCCTTGGCATCGCCCGAGACGTCTCAGCGCGAAAGCAGGCAGAAGCCGCCCTGCAGGAAAGCGAGGGTCAATTCAGCGACTTGATCGAACATGCCCACGATCTGATCCAGAGTGTAGCCCCGGACGGCCGCTTTCAATACGTGAACAAGGCGTGGCTAGAGACGCTCGGGTACAAGACGGGCGAGATCGATCGACTCACGCTTCTCGATGTGCTGCACCCGGACAGCCATGACCACTGCATGCAGGTTTTCCAGGCGGTGCTCGCAGGGAAGTCAGTCGATCACGTGGAAGCGGAATTCGTCTCAAAGATGGGAAAGAAGATCGCAGTTGACGGAAACGTGAGCTGTCGATTCAAAGAGGGGCAACCGATCTCCACCCGCGGCATCTTCCGCGACGTCACCGAGCGCAAGCAATACGAAGACCAGCTTGCCCGCATGGCACGGCACGACCCCCTCACCGGCGCACTCAATCGCTACGCCCTTGAAGAGTTGCTGGAACGCGAAGCCGGCCGATCGGGACGATACGCCCATTCGGTGGGTTTCTTGATGATCGACGTCAACCGGTTCAAGGAGATCAACGATCGGTTCGGGCATGCCATGGGCGACAAGGTGCTCCAAGCCGTGGCGGAAGTCATCCAGCACAACATCCGCGACGCCGACATCCTCGTCCGCTACGGAGGCGACGAGTTCCTGGTCATTCTCCCGGAGACCAACGGCGAAACCGACCTTGTCAAAGGCCGTATCCTGGCAGAGGTTGCCCGGAGGAACGAAGCGAACCCGCTGTTGGAGTTTCCCGTAACACTGGCCATCGGTAGCGCTCACTGGAGTTCAGGGAGCGGCCAAACGATGGAGCAGATCCTTGCTGAGACGGACAAGCTGATGTACGAGGACAAGAGGAGCGGGGGTCAGATCTTGCGATGACGCACAGCTCTTCAATGGCCACGGTAGGCTGCACGTACAGGTCGGGAACCGGCGCCCTTCTCAGTGCCCGCGCACGGGCAGGCTGCCAGGCAGCGCTGCCGCCTCAGGGTCGCAGTTCGAGGCAAGACGCCGAATCCGTGGCCCAAGGAGGCGCTGTTCGTCCCGATCACGGTGAACCGGACCCGGTGTTGTCCTGTGATGAGCTCGAGGTCGCTCGATACTGCGATCGGCCCGGAGGGAAGGAGAGAGACGGGCCTGCAAACTAGCCCCCTCGCCTTCGGTCGACGGCCGCCGGCACGAGACCGAGGAGCTGTCAACCAGGGGTGGCTCTCACTGCTCCCAAGCCGGGGACATGCGCGGGCCCGCTACGCGGCCGACTTCTTGCTCGGCCGTTGCCCCTTGGGTGGCATTGCTGGCCTAGGCATGTTCGAAAGGGGATTCACGCCGCCCTTCTTCACCGGACCTTCGTGTATCTCTTTGCTCCCCATCACTCACTCTCCTGCTCGGTCTCTTCCTTCAGTGTAGCATCGTGGAACTCGATCGTCAGGTCCGTTCGCTCGAGCGAGACGTACATCCCCGCAACGTCGTAGAGGTACTCACCCGACGCGTTGTCGTACACCTTGACGTCTTGAAGATAGAGCTCGGCCGGCTTGTCCGCCTCTGAGAAGAATCGGACGCGGCCGTCGTACACGAGGTTCCGCTTGTGGTCGCGGATTGTGACCCACTCGACATCCAGCGAGTTGAAGAGGTAGCTCCAGACATCTTGGTCACCAAAACGCCTTGTCAGCCGGACCAGATGCGCAACTCTGAGATGAATCTTGTAGTTCGCGATGTACGTGAGCGCGACCGCCACGCCCAACGCGACGGCGCTCGCGCATCCGGCCTCGACTAGCGAGGGAACCGCCTTCTGATCCGAAAGCGCAACGAAGAACGAGATGCCAGGGCGGAAGAGGGCGAGGACTCCGTACGAGGCAACACCGAGGATCAGCGCACGCAAGGTGAACTGGAACTGCGCCCTTTGGGGGTGTGTCGTGAGGGCATCAACGAGCGACGCACAGATGATGCCCGGAAGGAACAGCAGAATGAGCCTCAACCCGAACTCTGTTACGTCCATCTCGCCTCATTTGGCATGCTGGCGCAACTATCATACCCTCTCTGTCCCTTCATGACAAGCTGTGATGTGAATTACTCCGACTGCCACGGGCGCGACGCCTTATGATCACGCAGCGATGTTCAGATCTTGCGATGACGCACCCAGGCGGGGCGGTGAAAACTCAGGAAGCACGTGCGGACTGCGGGCACGTTGTCGCCTGCAAGTGGAAACGCTGTCCGGCTACAGCTAGGCGGCGGTGAAGCCCGACGGCCCGATCTGGGAACGCGTGTGACCGTTGCGTGACGGTGAAGAGCGCTTGTCATGGTGCGATCGTCGGCCGCGACCTGGCGCTTCTTGCGTTCGAGAGTGTCGATTCACGCGAGAAGGGCGCACCTTCGATCATCCAGTGGGACTGCAAGAGCAGAGGTGCCCCGGCAGTGAGTTGACGGCGCTGGGCGACTCCAGAATGCGTGCTCTCAAGATCTGACCCCGCGTACTACTGCGAAGGCCACGTAACCACAGTGCGGACGGACGGATTGCATTCGCCATGGTATGGGCGTAGTCTGATTGCATGAAACACCCGGTGATGTCCATGGCTATCAGAAGGTCGGAGTCATGCCTGGGCACGCGACGAGATGAGGAGTCGCGAACTGCATCCGCCGATATCTGCGCCCAGCTGAAGTCGCCCCCCCCCCCCCGGCGGGGGGGGGGGGGCGGGCGAGGGCGCCGGGGTGCGGCGGGCGGTGGGGGGCGGG
>Ga0315287_10005778_pt1 | contig 12230 bp, 6 predicted proteins | sample YL17G11_0_MG_FD_205037 | JGI IMG/M metagenome (GOLD analysis project Ga0315287, IMG submission 205037) | Sediment microbial communities from Yellowstone Lake, YNP, Wyoming, USA - YL17G11_0 | ecosystem: Environmental > Aquatic > Freshwater > Lake > Sediment | place: USA: Wyoming | collected...
AAGACGGCAGGAAGATCGGCGAGCTTCTAGAGCGGAACCATCTGGATTTTGTGATTGGCAGTATCCATCATATTGGTTGTCTCGCCCTTTACGATGAACAATCCGAACACCTCAATTCAACGAAAGGTGCAGCGCGAAAACTGATCGAGGAGTATTGGCGGCTGGTACGCCTGGCGGCTGAAAGCGGGTTGTTCGACGTCATCGGGCATCTGGATTACTTCAAAGTCGGGGGGCAATTGTCAGCGAGTGCCCCATCCCTGGCGGCCTCGTGTGCGCTTGACGCGATTGAGCGAGCTGGGATTGCGATAGAACTCAACGTCTCTGGATGGAAGGCTCCATGCCGTGAGGCATTTCCGTCAGACGATCTGCTGAAGGAGTGTAACCGCAGACGAATACCTGTTGTGCTGTCATCTGACGCGCATAGTGCGCGAGGCATTGTGGATGGCGTGGTGGCAGGTGGGCGGAAATTGCGAGAAGTTGGCTACAGTGATACCTGTGGTTTTTACGAGCGGCGGCGGTATGGCATCGCACTTCCACCGACGGAAATACAAGCACACACAGTTGCACCGAGCGACGGTTTCATGAGAGGCTGAGTGGTGTACTGAACCTGTCCTGACCTGCCCCCATTCTCTGGGCCAACCTGAGCGAGAGTCAGGCCCATGTATTTTCCGTGTGCTGCGGAGGGTGAGCCCGCAAGGGCGAACCCGGAGCAGCACACGGACGCCACCGTCCTCGGCACCGTGCCGCGAACGCCGCTGGCGCTGAGTAGCTTCCGGGACAAGATGATCGACCCAGCCAAGTTGAACCCGTACCGATCACCGGAGAGGAAATCGAAGAATGAAGCCCGTAATCGACGTCATCAGCCACCGCCGGCAGATCAACCCGGAGCTTGCGGCCTGGCTGGAAGCCGTGCGGCGAAGCCATCCGGTGCGGACCATCTATTCGCAGTACGACCTGCCGCTGGCCCGCCGTCAGAGCCTGGCAAACTTCATCGCCAAGGATGTACCCGCCGGCTACACGCACCTGGTCCAGCTCGACGACGACCTCGTGCCCGTGCCGACGACGGAGCATATCCTCGTCGAGCCGGGCGATCTGGTCTATTGCGGCATCGCCGGCCGCAGCGGCAAGTGGGGCCACTACGGCGACGGCGACTTCGGCGCCGCATGCTGCCGCATCTCGGCCAAGCTGGCCGCGGACCTGGAAGTGGCGACCAGATTCGATTACGGATTCAACGCCGACCGGACGGAGATGGTCCGCTGCGAGTGCCAGGTCTTCAACGACCAGGCCCGCCGCCTGGGCTACACGTCCCGCATGGTCGGCGCCGTCGGCCACCGTGTCCCGATGACGGTTTTCCCCGGCCCGGTGTTCGTGCTCGACAGAGATATCGCCAGCCCTGGAGGCGCCTTGCCTTTTCTACCTTCGCCGAGGGATGGCCGCCATGGCATCAAGGCCCAACAGGCCCAGCGTCGCCGGCCCGGGAATCGCGGGCAACACTTGCCATGACAACAAACATACGAGCGAAACTCCGCAGCGGATGAAGTTCTTGACCGGACTGGCGGGCGGTTAGGCCCGCCCTGCCGCGGATTATCGAACAAGGGCAAGCCCGTAAGGGTCCCTACGGGGACGCCGGCGCAGTGCGTGCGTGCGTCAAGCCTGCTCCGAGAGGTGCCTCCCTCTCACAATGACCGGCACGAAAGGCGTTCTGTGCGGCTCTCGCCCTCTTTTTGCGCGGCCCCGGCCGGGAGGCCTCTTCCCCAGGCCCGTTCACGGGCCTTTGACCCTGTGCCGGCGGCCGTCGACCCGGCCGGGAGGCCACCCCGTAAGGGACCCCAAGGGCCGGCAAAAGTGTCGCAAGATTGGATAAAAATGGACAAACTTTGCCGCATAAATAGACCTTAATTTGCTTTACAAAATGGGGGGGGGGGGTACAATGCGTGTGCAAATAGATCGGAGCAAGAGGAGCCTGCGAGAGGTCGTGAGGAACAGCCGGCAAGACCATCTGAAGATTGATAGATCGATGCCTTTGCCGGAGGACGTAGAGAAAATCAGAACCAATTGTGTCCATCGTTTGAAAGCCCGGCAGTTCTGCCGCAAGCGAGGGACGAAAGAGAGAATGTTCGAGAACCTTTTTTAGAAGGAGGTACCACGTGATGAACAGCAGCAGAACCAGAACCGTATTGGCCCTCGCCGCCGTGGCGATGGCAGCCCTCGTGTTCACGGCCACGTCGGCCAGCGCCGCCGTTGTTCCTGTCACCGGTATTACCGGGAACCATGGCGGGGATGAGTATGGCACCGGAATGGGCGCGTTGATCAACGGCTCGGGCATGGACACCACCGCGGACCCGTCGGATCCTTCCAAGTGGGTAGTCGCCTACAATAATTACCCTGACGAATGGATGGCGAACCCTCTGGTTGGCGCCCTCAACTCCAAAATCGCCTGGGCTTCGTTCGATCTCGGCACATCGACCGCCCTGGCGGATCTGTATTTGTGGAATGTCCGATACTCCTCGGGGGGCGACGGCACGGCAACGTATAACCTCTATTACGCTGATTCCCCGACAGTGGCTCTGCCGGCCCAGCCGAACAAGGGTAGCTGGTCCAATACCGGCCTGACGCCGCAAGGCGACTATGATTTCGTCAATGGTGGCGGCTGGACGCTGTTCAATACGACAGGCGTCCTGACCGTTCCCAAAAAGGGCGACAGCGTCGTTGACCTCAGCGGGGTCACCGCCCGCTACGTCGCTTTGGAGATACTCACGAACCAGGGAAGCACCTACAACGGCGGCAGAGTCGGTCTCTTAGAAGTCGCTGTTACTACCCCCGAGCCGGCCACGATGGCGCTGCTGGGATTGGGCGGTCTGGCCCTGCTGCGTCGTCGTCGCAGAGCCTGATCGAAGGGTCGTAGATCCTGAGCCCAGCCGGAAGAGCCGAAACTGATGCTTCCGGCTTGTGTCTCCGCCAAGGCTTGGCGGACAGAATGTAGGACGAGTTTGTCGCTGAAGGACGAACCGCGCAGCGTATCGTTTTTCACGGGCCGGGTGGCAGGAATGCTCCCGGACCGTCTTTGAATGATTGTGATCGAAAACAGGCGAGCCGCCGGTCATGATTTGAAGTTCAGCGACGGCCGCGCTCACGTGATGGAAATCGTGGGCGGCAACCTGACGCAGTTCCGTGCGTGTTCCGCACAGGCGAATCTGAAAAACAAGGAACAAGGAGAAAACGATGAGAGGCAACCTGTTTTGGCGAGCAGTTCTGGTTTTGTCGGTGGCGGCGATCCTCAGCCTTGCGGCCAGTACGGCCAACGCAGGAGTCGTCACTGCTCCTGTCAACGCCGTTACCGGATCCCATGGCGGGGACGGATATGCTAACGGAATGATTTCGCTGATCAACGGCTCAGGCATGACCCGGCCGGACCTTTTGGATCCTTCCACTTGGTCGCGCAGCGGCGATGATTACCCATCCGAATGGATGGCATCGTCTCTGGTTGATGCCCTCAATTCCAAAGTCGCCTGGGCATCGTTCGATCTGGGCACGTCGACCTCTCTGGCGGACCTGTACTTGTGGAATAACACATACCAGGGAGGGATCTCCGGCACGAAAAGCTATAACCTCTATTATGCTGATTCCCCGACTGTGCCTCTGCCCGCTCAGCCGAATAATGGCGCATACTCTGTCACCGGACTCACGCCGCAAGGCGACTATGATTTCGTCGCTGGTGGCGGCTGGACACTGTTTAATACGTCAGGCGCCCTGAGCGTTCCCAAAGCCGGCACCAGCATCGTCGACCTCAGCGGGATCACCGCCCGTTACATCGCCGTGGAGATACTCCTGAACTGGGGAGACACCTATGACGTGAACAGGGTCGGTTTTTCTGAAGTCGCTGTCACACGGAACGTGACCGACATGACGTGGCTTGGCGGCGTCGATAATTGGAGCAATGCCGCGAAATGGGATCCCGGGCTTTTTACCGATGTCGACGTGACGATCGACGTCGCCGGCAGCGTCGTAACTGTTGACGCGGCCGCCTCCGCCTACAAGGCATACGTTGGTGAAAACAACGCGTCAAGCCTCGTCATTGGCAGTGGCAACACGCTGGCCGTGACCGACAATCTGGGTACCGGCCTTACCATCGGCGCGTCCGGTTCGATGACCGTTGACGGCACACTGAATGCAACTGTGTTGAACTCGTCCGGCACCGTCACAATCAATTCGACCGCCAACATGGCGGGCGTTGGCACGGTAAACGTCAACGCCGGCAGTGTCACCGCCACCGGATCGCTTGCCCTTGGTAACGTAAACCTCAACAGCGGCTCCATCACCGGCGCCGGGGCCATTACTCTTGGTAACGTGAATCTCAACGGCGGCACGCTTGCCGCCGGCGGGCTCCTGACCGTTGACTCGCTGAACCTGGCCGGTGGGTTGGTCGACCTGGGCGTCGGCGCCAACAACCTGAAGGTCAACAACACGCTGACCGTGGCGGTCGGTTCGCTGGACATGACGGCCGCCAACATGGGCAGCCTGAACGTCTCGACAGCCGCCGTGGCGGTACAGGGCGGTACGCTTAAAGTCGACGAGGCCTTGACGGCCGCGAGCCTGACGTACGACTCCGGAACGCTTGACCTCGGCGGCAAAGACCTGACCGTCGGCTCGTTGACGACCAAGGCCAACCTGGATGTCAGCGGCGGCACGCTGTCCGCTAGCACCGCCATCACCGTCAAGAACGCCACGCTGACGGTGGGTCATGCCATCGCCACGGAAACGCTTACGCTCGACGGCGCAACCATCGTCGGCGGCGCGGCTACCGCCAGCGTCAAGTACTCGCTGACCAACGTCGGCGTATACAGCGCCGACATCACCGGCGCGTCGGCCGAGCTGGTCATCGGTGAGGATTACTCCCAGGACCACCAGGTAACGCTTACCGGAAACAACACCTACGGCGGCGGCACGACGATCTACCGCGGCGTGCTGGAAGTCGCCCCCGACGCGGCCAACCTCAGTACCGGCCGGCTTACGTTCAAAGCTACGTACGACACCCCGTACGGCGACCTTCGGGGCAAGCCGACGGTTCTGCAGACCAGCGGTATCTTCGAGCGCCAACTGGGAGCGGCCAATGGCCTGTACTTCCAGGGCTCCGGCGGTTTCGCGGCCCGGGGCGGTGATCTGAAGGTCACGCTGCTCCGCGCGGATGGCAATACCTCGGCACCCCTGTTTGTGGATTGGCAGTACAACGAAAACGGCATAAGCGGCCCAATCCAGTTCGGCTCGCCCACGGCGGACTCCACGGTTGAGCTTACCAACGATGTGTTGTGCAACAACTACCACCTCGACCTCAGGTTGAATGACAACCCCAACTCCAGCACGGATATCTCGCTGCTCTCCGGCGACATCAGCGACCCGTCGAGTTCTCTCGTGCTCTACCGATCCGGCGCAGGCACGCTCTGGCTGACGGGCAACAATACCGGCTTCCAGAAGTACTCTCTCGGCGGCGGCAATCAGGGCGTCATTCGTGCCGTCGACGGCATCGGGCTTTCGCCCACAGCCCTGCTCCAGTTCGACCAGGGCGTCCTGGAATCCAGCGGCACCTTCACCCGCGAGATCGGCAGCACCAACGGCAACGGGGTCGATCCCGGCAAGGTCTACTGGAACAATGAAGGCGGCTTTTCGGCCTATGGCGGACCGCTGGAAGTTGCGTTGAAGCCCGCCGGCGGCTTGGTCGGCGGCCAGTTGACCTGGGGCTCTTCAACCACGGGCTTCAACGGCATGTATCTCTATCTCGGCTCGCCCACAGCCAACAATGTGGTCACGCTGACCAACCCCATCGACGGCGGCAACGGCACCCGATATATCTACGTGTCGGGCAATCCGGACTCGGATGCCGATTACGCCGTGATGTCGGGCGACCTTACCAGTATCGCTACACTCTATGTTTGCGGCACTTCCAGCCCCGGTGAGTTGCGAGTCGGTAACGTGACCGCCACTGATGTGTACGTGGAAACCGGCGCCAAACTCGGCGGAGCCGGCACCATCATCGGCAAGCTGACCGTTCAAGCCAACAGCACCGTGGCGCCTGGCGCTGGCGTGGGCACATTGACCGTCACCAACAACACGACACTGGCCAACACCTCGATCTACGAGTGGCAGGTCGGCCAGCCCGGCAGTACCGACATCCTCAACATCACCGCCGGCACGCTGACCCTGGCCAATTTTACGCTCAAGATCCTCGACGCCGACGGCTACGTCGCCAGCGACACCGACCAGTTGCCGGTGTTTACCTACAGCGGCGGCGTTACGGTCAACATGACCGGTTTCGCCAATAATTTCGACATTTCGGCTCTGGATGAGACCTGGACCGAGAGCACCCTCGCACTGACCGACGGGGGGGCAGGCATCATCTACCTGACCGGCCTGGCAGGCGGCACCCCGGAGGTGCCCCCCACCATCCCCGGCGACACCAACGACGACGGCGTGGTTGACGCGGCCGACTACATTGCCATTAAGACTAACTTCGGCATGACGGAGGGCGCCACGAGGCTCCAAGGCGATCTCGACGGCGACTTCGACGTGGACTGGACCGACCTTCAGGAACTGATGTGCCTGTTCGGCACCCGCAGCATCGGCGGGGCGCCGGCGATCCCGGAGCCCGCGACGCTTGGCCTGCTGGCCATCGGCGCTTTGGCAGTCCTCCGCCGCCGGCGTCGCACGGCCTGATCGGCCGAAAACAAAGAAAAAGACAGTTCCAACGCAGAGAACGCAGAGAACGCAGAGAAGATAAACATAAAGACAAAGAGTTCTATCTGTTTCCTCTCTGCGACCTCTGCGTGCTCTGCGTTGATATCTTCTTCTTTTTGGTTGCGTGCGATGAGTATGACAATCTGATTGAAGCAAACTCAAGGGCGAGATGCCCGTGCAGTGCGTGAGTGTCAAGAGTCAGCCTGCTCCGAGAGGTGCCTCCCTCTCACAATGACCGGCACGACAGGCGTTCTGTGCGGCTCTCGCCCTCTCTTTTGCGCCGCCCCCGGCCGGCCTGTTCCCCAGGCCCGTTCACGGGCCTTTGACCCCCGTGCAGGCGGCCGTCGATACGCCCGCGCGGCCCCCCCGTAAGGGGCCCCAAGGGCCGGCAAAAGTGTCGCAAGATTGGACACGGAAAGCCGCAATATTAGACTGACATAATCGGAGACCGCGGTTATTCTATGCAAGCAGCATTGAGCTTTACAAACAGCATTGGGCCTGAAATGCCCGCGGCGGTCGCAGGTTGGCATCCGTGTGGGAAACGTCGAGCCCATGCCCAAATACTGCTGCGCCGCGTTATCCGGGAGACAGGACATGATGAGCAATTCGCGCAAGGCTTACGGATCGTTGACGATTCCGGCCGCACTGCCGTTTGTTCTTCTGATGTCGGCCCTGGCATGGGGCCAGGACAAGGCCGCGCCCAAGGCCGGCGAGTTCATCCGCGTCGAGGTCCAGGGCAGGCTTCAGACGGGGATCATGGCCATCAGCGGCGAGACCACCGGTACGATCATTACCGCCAACGGCGTGACTTGGGAGCTGGACCTCGGCCGCAACGCCGACATGCAAAAGAAGGCCGAGCAGCTCAACGGCAAACAGGTGCTCGTTTGCGGCGAGCTTAGCCGGCGTCAGGGCATCGGGGCAAAGAGCGATGGATAGTGAAGGATGAGCAGGAATAAGCATCAATACAGAGGACGGACTCAAGTCAGGGCGGCACTTGTTGCCCTCATGGCAGCCATACTGACCTTCTACCCAGCCTCGGCAGGTGCGGAAAAAGCAATGTCTACTAAACTTGATTTCAACCGTGATTGGACCTTCGTTGCGAGCCCGGCGGAATGGGCGGATGACTTCATCGAAGAGGCCAGGGCGATGGAGCCTGTGACGCTGCCTCACACGTGGAACGCCGATGACATGGGGCCGGGATTGAACAATCCCTATGTCGGGAGCGGCTGGTACCGGAAACGTTTTACCGCACCCACGCTGAAGCCTGGCCAGCGCCTGCTTATCGAGTTTGAGGGCGTGAACAACTGCCATAAGGTATGGGTAAACGGCGGCTATGCCGGCGGGCGTGACGGCGGATTCCTTGCGACGCTGCTCGACATCACCGACCTGCTGAATGAGGGTGACAATACGATCCTCGTCCGCGCCGACAACAGCTATGAGATGCGGGCTGCAATGCCGCGGAATATCGGCTGGGACCGCTATGGCGGCATCACCCGCCCGGCCTGGCTGCACGTCCGCGAGCATGCATTTCTCGCCTGTGCGGCCGTGGAGATCCGCACGCCCGGGGTCAGCGCCGACTCGGCCGCTACCTTGGTCCGGACGCACGTTGAGGAAACGAGGATCGCCGATACGAAGCTTGAGATCCGACACGTTCTGACCTCTCCCGCCGGCGAGGTGGTCTCCACGACGACAACGCCGATGACGACTCGCTACTGCCTTGCCAACACCGTCGAGGTCGAGCTGTCGGCCGTGAAGCGCCCGCGGCTCTGGTCGGATGTGAGCCCGGATCTCTATACCCTGCGGACCGAGGTCCTTGAAGGCGGCAAGGTGATCGATTCGCAGGAGGACCGGATCGGGTACCGTTTCTTTCACTTCGACTCGGAACGAGGGTTCACCCTCAACGGCAAGCCGACAAAACTGAAGGGCGCCAACATTCACGTCTTCTTTCCGGGTCTGGGCAACGCGTTGACGGAGCGGTTTTACCGGGATGATATGAAGCTGATGAAGCGGATGGGCTGCAACTACATGCGCACATCTCACTATCCGCGCCCGAATGCATGCCTGGATGCCTGCGACGAACTGGGCATCATGGTCATGGAGGAGCAGCCCTATTGGCACGGTTCGGTCAGGGCGTCCGGGGGCGAAGCCGCCATCGACAACGCGTCCCGGCTGGTTCGCGACATGGTCCGCCAACATGGCAACCACCCGAGCATCATTGCCTGGAACACGGTCAACGAGGTGATGCTTGCCCCGGCGTACAAGCCCGGGGTGGGACACCTTGCGCCGGACGATCCGCGGCGCGCCGCATGGAAGATCAACCCCAAGGAATATCCCTATATCCGGCGGCACCTTCAGAAGATGGTCGATACCTTCAAGGAGGTCGATCCCGACCGGCCGGTGTCCATGGTCGTCGGTGGCGCCTGGCAGGAGAATGACGTTGCCGGGCTAACCTCCGTCGCCGATATTGTGGCATACAACGGCGGAGCGTTGAACCTGCCAAAGGACAAGTTCGTTGGGCCGAAGACCGGCAAGGTCTACGAGTTCAAGCCCGACTACTACCGCGAGATATATCCCAACCGAATCCACATCATGTCGGAGGGCGTCCTCAACGACTACATCTTCGACCGTGGGCAGTGGGATCGCGAGCGGAATGCGTGGCGCGTGAATGCGAAGTATTGGAGCATTATCAACCGGCGCCCGTGGTTCTGCGGAGGATCGATGTGGTGCTTCACCGATTACTCTCTCAATGGCGATCTCGACCGGCACGGCGCCGTCGACCGCTATCGCCTGCCCAAGGACCTGTTCCACTTCTATGAAGCCATGTGGGCCGACCACGGCGTCCTCTATATTCTCGGCCACTGGAACCATGAGGCCGGTGCTTCACGCGAGGTAGTGGTATTCACCAACTGCCGGGATGTGGAGTTGGCGCTCAACGGCAAGTCGCTGGGCAAGGGCATCTCCTGTGCCGACGAATACCCGGGCCTCGTGAATGCTCCGCTGGTCTGGAAGGACGTAGCCTTTGAAGAAGGAACGCTCGAGGCCAGGGGTAAGTATGGCGCTGGGGAGATAGTGGATCGCCGTAAGACCGCGGGCAAACCAGCCCGGGTCGTGCTCGCCGCATCCAACGAACGGCTGATCGCCGACGGTCGTGACATCACCTATGTCGATCTGACAATATGCGATGCCGATGGCAACCGCTGTTACACCACCGACGGCAGGCTGTCCCTGACCGTGAGCGGTCCCGCCCGCCTTGCCGGCCTGAAGATAATCGCCGCGGCTGCCGGGCTTGCGCGCGTGGCGATTCGCTCGACCGGCGAGGCTGGCGATATCAGGGTCGTGGCCGCCGGCGAAGCCCTGAAGGCCGGTGAATGCACATTGAAGGCCCTGGCAGGCAGCTAAGAAGGTCCCATTGACGGAGTGCTGGTCCGTCTCAGGAAGGTGACTCGTCGGGCGGCTTGGCCGTCCGGGCGAAATGGACACGTGAACCAGAAGGTCAGAACGGAGCAAATGGAATGGATAACGAACCATCGGGCGAATACTACGACTATGCCATCACCATGAAACCCGAGCGGCCCTGGCTGCTGCCGTATCACCAGACCCTTATCTACAGGATCATGCACTGCATCAGGGATGGCGAAGGCAACATGAAGGAAGTCTTCCTGACGTTTGAGCAGTCGATGGAGGTGATCCGGAGGATGTACAACATCACCTGCGGAATTCCAACGGTGCTCTACCTGACCGGCTGGCAGTACGAGGGGCACGACTCGAAGTATCCCTCATGGGCGGAGGTCAACAGGCACTTGAAGCGGCCACAGGACGAAACCGCGGTCGAGAGCCTGCGCTGGCTCATGCGCGAGGCACGGCAGTACAACTGCAACGTCAGCCTGCACATCAACATGTTCGACGCCTACCCCGACAGTCCCCTGTGGGACCTGTATGTGGAGAATGACATCATCGCCAAGGACAAGGACGGCAATCTCATCCCCGGCAAGCCGTGGAGCGGCATGACCTCCTACCAGATCAGCTACACCCAGGAGTGGAAGCACGGCCTGGCGCAGAAGCGCATCGATGACCTGATCGAGATGCTGCCCGAACTGAAAGACAGCAAGACCATCCACATCGACGCGTTTCTCGGCGCGAGGCCCGCGGATCAGCAGGGCCCCATCAGCCCGTATGTCGGCCACACGAAGGAGCAAGAGGCCAGGACCCAGCGAAAGATCTATCGCTACTGGCGTGATCGTGGCATCGACGTCACCTCGGAATGGGTGGTTGGCCTCCGCGTCGATCGCTTTGTGGGGCTTCAGCCGTGGGCGTTCGCTCGCTCTCAGGACAACCTGATCGAAGAGCTGCCCGACGAGCTCTACTGCACCAGCCCGATGGGTGTGGAGTTCCGGGCGGTTCCGGAAGATCCGGCCGAGTTGCTCCGGCAGTTCTGCCTGGAGTTCATGCCCTGGTACTACAAGAACAACAAGTCCCCCAAGGGCGACCAGAAGATGGTCGACGGCACCGATATCTGCATGCCGGCGCTGTGGTGTGAGGAGAAGACAATCTTCGCCTACAGCAAAGAAGGCTGCGACGGCAAGGCATGGGAACTGCCGCCGGACTGGAAAGACGTCAACAATGTCCGCCTCTCACGAATCACTTTCGAGGGCCATGAGCCGGTCGGCGAAGTGGCGGTTACCGACGGCAGGATTGCTCTAAGTGTCGGAGAGGGCGAAGCGCTAATGATCCGTGCTTTGTAAGGGAATGCGACGAAGGCCTGTACAGGCGACAGGCATCAGGCCAGAAAGGAATTTCACGTGGTGAATTACGATATAGCGAACGTTCCGTTCAGCACGTTCGGCTCGTACATGTCGGTTTCGGCCCTGACAGGCAAGCGTGCGCCCGATGACGCGGCCGGTCTGTGGGCCCGGAGCCATCACAACGGATCGCAAGCTCTGTTCCGGGTTACGGCGACCCGGGGCGGCGGCGAAGCCGCCACGAAGGTCGAGGCCGCCCCCACGCGCCTCCGCCTGACGGCCGAAGGCGGCGCCGTCGACCTGTGCTTCGACGGGCCGGGAACACTGCGATTGCGGGGCTCGGGCCTGGGCGTGGTTCTGGAGCCCGCCAGGGGGGCCGTCACCTACGCCACAAGCGATAGGCTGATGACCATCAACGTGCGGGCCGCCACGCGCCGCTACCAGATCGAATGCCTCGCGGGCAGCCTCTCCCTGCACGGGGGCTGGCAAGCGGGCGTCCGAAAACCGATCCGGCTTGAGGTGGCGCCGGGGGCCGACGGCAACTGGGAAATCGCCATCGACGAGTTCTCGAGCACCTGGGTGCCGCGCGACCGGGGCGACTTCAAGGCATGCGCCGCCGCTGTGGCCCAGCAGTTTGCGACGTTCCTGTCCGCAATGCCGCCCGCGCCCGCCAACCTGGCCGAGGCACGGGAACTGGCGACATACATCGATTGGGCCGCAACGGTCAATCCCGAGGGCCTGCTCCGTCGGCCGGCCATGCTC
>Ga0315287_10005779_pt1 | contig 12228 bp, 12 predicted proteins | sample YL17G11_0_MG_FD_205037 | JGI IMG/M metagenome (GOLD analysis project Ga0315287, IMG submission 205037) | Sediment microbial communities from Yellowstone Lake, YNP, Wyoming, USA - YL17G11_0 | ecosystem: Environmental > Aquatic > Freshwater > Lake > Sediment | place: USA: Wyoming | collected...
GCGGGATAAATTTTATATTTTTCATTTTCACCGAACCTCCCCTTCGTAATACACCCAGCTCTTGGAACTCCGAAGCACCATGAGTGTGGCAACCAGGATCAGGAGGAACAAAAGCCACGCCATTGCTGACGCATATCCCAGCTGGAAATCCAGAAATCCCCTGTTGAAGAGATGCAGCGCATAGAAAAGCGTGGCATCCTGAGGTCCTCCCTGCGTCATCACAAACGCCTGGGTGAAATACTGGAAAAAACCGATGATCCCCATAATCAGGTTGAAGAGAAGAATCGGGCTGATCATGGGAAGGGTCACATGGAGGAATTTGTGCGCCATACCTGCGCCATCCACCTCCGCAGCTTCATACAGATGAGCGGGAACATTCTGAAGCCCTGCAAGTAAAATCAGCATCCCTCCGCCCACCTGCCACAGCCCCATCAGGATCAGAGCCGGCTTTGCCAGCTTCGGATCGATCAGCCATCCCATCACGTCAATCCCCGCAAAACGCAAAATGCGATTGATAAGCCCATAATCGGGATTGAGGAGCCAGAGCCAGAGCACAGAAACCGCAATCACAGGCATAATGGACGGAAGATAGAAGATGGTTCTGTAGATCGCCTGTCCCTTGAGCTTCATGTTGATAAGAAGCGCCAGGAAAAGTGAAAATACAAGGGTCACAGGCAGGCCGAACACCACCATGTATAATGTGTTCGACAGCGCCTTCCAGAACAGGACGTCCTCGAACAGCAGAATGCGGTAATTCTCCAGCCCCGTAAACACAGGCTTGGAAAATCCGTCAAAGAAGCAGAAACTCCAGTAAAAAGACGCCAGGATGGGATAAATCGTGAACACCAACAGCCCCACCAGCCACGGCGAGATGAAGAGGAGACCGTTTCTTAAGTTTCTCCGCTCCTGGCGCGATTTCCGGACATCCGCCAGTCGCCTCACTATGTTTATATTCGAATTTATTTTCTTTTACCACTAAAGAATCAATATGTATTGTTTATAAAACCTTAACAGACAGTTGCTCTTTCCTCATCCTGATATTTCATGTTCTCTCAAGTTCAAGTTGGAGATAAATCCTTGCATTTTCGACAAATCTCTCAGCCATGGTAAAAATCTCCTCGGCCCGTTGGGATGTTATATTCACCATTTCCCGATAATCGGCGCGTTGGCGAAGATCGAAGGCCTCATGGAACCAGGCTGATAAATCTTTATCAAAGATTCCCTCTTTCACATAAATCTGATCGAAAAGACTTATGACATGAGCATGTTTGGATGCTTTCTCGCCTTTCAGGCAAAGCAGAGCAAGAACAACATAGAACATCGCATAATAGGACCGATTAACCGAGTCTCGAAAGAGGCTTTTTTCTAACATGAGTTTCGCTGCTCGAAGACAATCTTCAGATTGCTCTAATCGGTAAGTGATAAGGCCTTGGATTTCCGGATCTGTTTTCATGCCGGCAGACCTTCCCGACGAATCGTTTCCACAAGGGAGGAGCGAGAGCAGGGGCCATGATCGAACTCATTTCGGGAATAGGTTACTGTGGATATCACGATTCCATGATCCAACCCGATTTCCCATGCGATCCGCATGATCTCCCGATCAATGGAATCATCTATCTGGTCAAGAACCACACAGACATCCAGATCGGAGAACTCCTGGGCCTTTCCCCATGCCCTTGAACCATAAGCCCAGATTTGAGCATCAGGGAATCGCTCTTTGACTGTCTGGGCTAAACGATTGAATATTTCCCAATCCCGCTTTTCCATGAAATATTACCTCAAAACTTACATCAATAATATGAAATCTATAAAACCTTCTGTTTCTGGAAATCAACTCTTCATTACAATATTTTAATTGAATTTCACGGTTTGCTCCTCTTGCATGCGCCATCCTTTCTGTTTCATGATCCTTTTGAATTCCCGCTCCACCCGCGCCTGAACATCGTCCAGCGCTTTCCGGGGATCCCTGTCTCCATAAATCACATATTCCTCCGCCCTCCGGATCTCCTCCAGATACCGCATCCAGATCGGCATATTCGGAGGCCCGAACACATTCTCCCCGCTCATCATCTCCGCCAGATCCCGATACACCGGATCCCTGGTGAATGCCGGATCTTTAGCCACTGCCAGGAGGGGAGGCATATTGTGCAGCCCCAGGCAGAATTCCTTGATGGATTCAGGCTGCGTGAGAAAATTCAAAAGCTCCCACGCCTCTTCCTTGTGCTTTGCGCCGGAAGGGATGGCGAACACCGATCCCCCGACAAGGCAGCAATTGGCGCGGCCTCCGGGCGGATGAGGATACGGAAACCACCCGTACTTTATCTGCGGCGCATACCGGTTCAAGTGATGGGTAAAATATTCGCCGGAGGAATAAATCGCAGCCTTGCCTATATAAAACGGGCAGTTTGCAGACGCGATTACCACTCCAAAAGATTTGCGGAACCGAAGGAGTTTCTTCACATCATACTTTTCCGCCTGGGATTTCATCCAGGAAAGCGCCCGGACATTCTCCTGACGGTTGGCTGTGACCTTATGCTCCAGAGGATCATACCATCCACCTCCGAAAATATAAGCCCACAGCTCAAGTGTCTCTGGCGCTGTTCCGTATCGAACCAGGTTTCCCTTCTCATCTGTCTTGACGCACCGTCTGCAGATCTCCTCGAATTCCTCCAGGGTTTTGGGCGCGCGCTCCGCTCCCCATCCCACTTCATCGAAGATGTCCTTGTTGTAATAATAGAGCGTTCCGTTCGTGGTCATTGCAAGTCCGTAGGTTTTCCCTTCATACTGGAACATGCGCCACAGCCCCGGCAGATATTCCTGCGCAAACTCCCGCTCCGATTTTTCCATGTAAGAATCCAGAGGCTCCAGCACCCCGCGCATCGCATAACCCGCCAACTCCTCAGCCCAGATCGTGCTCATGAGGTCGGGCACATCGCCTCCTGCAAATGCGATCGGCACCTTTTGATAAACACCCGCAAGCGTCACCATGCGGCAGTGAATCCTGCCCTGGGATGCATTGAACCGATCAATGATCCCCTGCAGAACTCCCATTTCCTTACCCGTCCATCCGGTCCAATACACAATCTCCGTGCGCTTCTTTTCCCCGGTCCTGATTTCCGGATGAACACTCCCGCATACCCGGACAAGAAGAAGGACCAAAAGGATTATTTTCCCTGTATATTTCCTCATACTCTATAAATCCCAAGGCGGCTTTCCGTCGCAACTAAAATGTTCGATGTGGGTTGCGGGTTGTTAATCATCTGTCGTGCTGGTAATGGTAATCGTAATCGATTGTATTGTTTCGTCGCATTTAGCATTTAGCATAGAAGTTATAACCTAATCATAAAATGAGATTTACCTCAGGTCAAGTCCGGATGTGGCATTCTAGTATTATGTCACAACTTCTAACTGAAAAAAAACAATTATATTGGATAGGGCATTATGCGGCAATAATGATCCCTTCACGTCGGGCAATCTCTATGATCGGCCGGGTATCATCCGTTTCCCACTCCCGCTCACCACAGGGAATGGGTTCAATGCGGGAATCCGTAACAGCACGAAGTTCCCAGAGTTGGGATACAAGTTCCCGGTCAACGGGAGGTTCAAATTCCGGTGCAATAATGATGAGATCTATATCGCTCCATTCGCCAGCATTTTTTCGAGCATAGGAACCGAATAGTACCACATGACGGACATGGATTCCCAAACCACGAACCGCTTTGATGTATTGTTTTATTGTAGATTCAACTGATTTCTCAGCCATTGAATAAACTCCTTTATTTCTTTAATAGCCGTTTCCGTTTCCTGTCTTGTAGGAGATGGAGGAGGGAAATCTGGATATCGTCCCTCAATACTATATTTTTGAAAACGGGCGAGAAATTCCCTTTGTTTCTTTGTGAGAGAAATTTTTGCCATTTCAGACAGACGCAATAAGTCGTGTATCCTGGGCGGAATATCATGTGTCGCTTCTGTCACTTTTGCTTTGATGACTTTTTCAAGGGCAAGATGAGCAAAAAAAAGCGAGTGTCTGAAATGTTTTTTCTCCATGAGAGAACATGATGCATCCAGATCCTCTTCTCCTCCCTTAAGCCAGTATTCGATTTGTTTTTGAATATCCATTAACCATAATTGACAGACAATTGTTTAATAAATTAACGACTTCAACCTTCCAATCGAAACCTTTACATGTCAAGCCTTTTTACAATCATTACGCCGCGAATGGGAATCATTGGGGAATCATTGGGGTCAATCCCCCAAAAAGTACCCAAATGTCTTCGCGTTATACGGAAAGGGATTTAAAGCCCCTGGGGATTTAATTAATCACGCCTTTAAAAAAACTCATTGCAAATCCTCTTTTCTCCCTCTATGAAACCGATAAAAATATCCTGCACAAGTGAACCGGGAATCTCTTTGAAAATATCGTTCCCCGAAGCTGGGATTTGATCCTGATAAAGCGAGGCAAATTATGCGGAAAATCCTTTTTTCGATTCTCCCGATCCTTCTCATTCCCCAGGGACTTTTCCCTGCGGAGCTGAAATACAAGGAGCGGCTCCTGCCCCTCCTCGTTGCCAAAGCCCCCAAAATCCTCGATACATACAATCCCCAAACCGGCCATTTCGGCAAGGGCGTCTGGATCTGCCAGGACCAGAATGTCATGTTCCCCCTCGCGGTTCTTTATTCCTCTCCATCGCCGGAAAACAAATATTACAAGGATAAAAACCTCCTCGAAATCATCATGAAGGCGGGCGATGCACTGATCCAGGACATGGATCAAAAAGGGCAATGGGTGTTCCGAAAAAAGGACTCGAGCACCTGGGGCATGATCTGGATGCCCTGGACTTATTCCCGCTGGATTCGCGCCTTTCTCCTGATCAGGGACGATATGCCCGAAGATCGCCGCGCCCTCTGGGGAAAAGCCCTCACACTCGGATACACAGGCATCAGCCAGAACGAACTCGAAAAAGTCCATAACATCCCGGTTCATCATGCCATGGGACTTTATCTTGCAGGCAAAGCCCTGAATAAACCCCAGTGGAGCAAAGATGCTGCGGACTTCCTGCACAAGGCAGTTGAGACCCAATCCGAGGCTGGATACTGGGCTGAAGGCGAAGGCCCTGTGGTGGCGTATAACTTTGTTTATATCGATGCACTCGGCGTTTATTATTCAGTGTCCCGCGATCCGATCGTTCTGCCTGCGCTCGAAAGGGGAGCGCTCTTCCACTCGCATTTCACCTATCCTGGCGGACAATCCGTGGAAACCATCGACCAGCGCAATCCTTACAAGAACTCGATCAATACAGGCAATGTCGGGTTCACGTTCACTCCTCTGGGCCGCGCCTGGCTTGACTCCCAGTGGGCAAAATACGGCATCAAGAATCTCTCCGAGGATTTGATTGCATCCCTTGTTTTATACGGCGACGAGGGTGAAATTGCGGAAACCCCGCCTGCGGGGAGCGGCGAGACCTTTTCCATCATCGAAAAAGGCGCGACAAAAGCCCTTGTCCTTCGCCAGGGTCCCTGGTTCATCTGCCTTTCTGCATATACTTCTCCCATTTTTAATTCCCGCTGGATCCAGGACCGCCAGAATTTTGTCAGCATTTATCATGATAAAACCGGACTTATTATCGGCGGGGGAAACACCAAGCTCCAGCCCGCATGGAGCAATTTCACAGTCGGGGACATAAATCTTTTAAAGCACACCCCGGGCGATACAGATCCGAAATTTGTCCCGAGCGGAGAACTCTATCATATCCCAACCACAGCCACCCTTTTCCAGGATCCTGCACTCGGTCTCGATCTTTGTTACGGTCCTGAAAAATGCAGTCTGCGCGTTTATCCCAAATCCGACACCCTCCTCGAATACGAGATTGAAACCTCGGCAGAATCACAGCTTCCTGTGATCGCCCATCTGACATTGATCCCGCATCTCGGAGAAACCCTCGAAACCGGAGGCGGGCAGAAATTCATCCTCGGGGAATCCCGCAAAGACCTTTCTCCCCAGGAGCTGGGCGGATCTTTTACATTCGCCGGGTATCGGCTGAGCCTTCCCGACGTTGCGAGCCTTCACTGGCCTGCGCTTCCCCACGATCCCTACAAAAAGGACGGCGCAGCAGAACCCTCCCAGGGCCTCATCGAAATCCGCATCCCCTTCGATGCCCCGATCAAAAAATACCGCCTTACACTTGAGATCGTGAAATAAGAAGTTGATTGTTATATGAAGAGAAAACGAGAATTTGCCCGCGATTCCACCTTCGTCAAGACTTCGGCGGACAAGTCACGCGAACAGACGCGAATAATTCATATCAATAATTTTTATGTGAAATTGTATCAATTTTTCTCTTGCAATGATCTTACTTCGTTTTTATGATCCTATAAAAAGTAAAGAGGAAAAAATTATTCGTCAATCCCCTGAATGAATACATGGTTTTTAACAATATTTTTGGGAAGGGAGAGAGTTTTTACCAAAAATGAGAAATAAAACTTTATTAGGCATATCTATCGGCCCGGTACAACTTTTTATTAATTCTGCAAGAACAGTGCGTGATTTATGGTCGGGAAGTTATATTTTATCCTGGCTGACAGCTCATGCGGCGAGCTCCGTTATTGATTCAGGCGGAGAAATGATATTCCCGCCTATAGAAAATAATCCCCTATATCTCGCAATAAAAAATGGTTCGACATGTAAGGAAGAAGCCCTTCAGTCTTGTCTTCCCAATACCTTTATTGCCGAAGTTCCTTCAGATAAAGCCAAGTCAATTGCTGATGGATGCAAAAGGGCGGTTCTAGACGAATGGTTGAGGATTTCCAATTGTGTTAAACTACATCTTGGACAAGCTTGGGATAAAAAGTTTCCGGTATGGGATTATGACTGGAAGGGACAAATTAAGCATTTCTGGGACATTCGAATTTCACTATTGCCCCCCGTTTCTGATGAGGATCTTGAACAGATTAATCAATCTTTATCTCTTGGGATTCAGGAGAATGACGAGGACCGCTTGTTCCATATTCGCATGGAGATTCTGGGGCGGCTTTCCATCGCACAAAAAATGATACGTCATTATCCTTCCAATCCGCCTGAAAATGATACCAGACCAAAGTGCATTCAGACCGGAGATTATGCCCAGATGGGGCCGATCGCACAAGGAAATCAGGATTCTTTGAAGATAGCGAGTGAGTTCTGGAAGAATGCAAAGCCGTTGGTTCATGATCGACGGGAACGGTTGAAAGCTAAAGATTGTTTCAGCGCCATCGCGCTTGTCAAACGCTTCGCATGGTCGCAATATTTCAGTAAAAGGCTCGAACGAAATCCTGAAGAAAAACGTATGTGGGATACGGCTACTATTGCCGCGGCAAATTGGTTAAAACAAACATCAGATAATGAACTCCCTCTCCATGAAATGATTGAAAAACAATTGAAAGATAATAATACAGGTAAGCATTGGTGGGGCAACTGGCTCCATCAGCGCAAACAAAAGGAAAGCGACGAGGAATGCCCGAAAGAGGCGTGGGATACGATTCGGAAGGCTCGAGAACAGGCTGAAAATATGCAACTTGGCGCGCCGCCTTCTTACTATGCCATACTCGCACTTGACGGCGACAGGATGGGAGAAAAATTGCGGAACGCCTCGCGCAAGGAGCAGGGAAAGATAAGTCAACTTCTTCAACAGTTCACCCTTGAAAAGGTTCCTGAAGCCATAAGGAAATATCTCGGTTCTATTGATCTGGGACAACCGGTTTATGCCGGTGGCGATGACATCCTCGCATTGCTGCCTCTGATTATGAATAATAGGGGAGACATCCGCAATGTTCTGGAATGCGCCTATGATATAAACAAGGCTTATAGCAATCTGGGATTGGGAACTACTTCAGCTGGACTTGCCATTGTCCATTATAAGAGCGATCTCAGGGAATCGCTCGACGCAGCCAGAAAAGCGGAGAAGGCAGCCAAGAATGCCGGACGCGATCGGATCGGGATTGCCACTGTGCGCCGATCCGGAGAACATACAACCGCCGTGGCGAAATGGGAAGAAGATGTTAAATGTTTGTCTGATCTTGTTCGGGAATTTCATAAGGGAAAAACCGACAGATGGACTTATGAACTGGGAATGGAAATGAAAATCCTCAAAGAATGCAAAGACGAGGGCGCAGAAATGATCGACGCTGAACTGCTACGCCTGATTTGTAGGTGTGAAAAGGCCCCAGATGGAATTGTAAAAATTTGGGAAGAGATAATCACCCACTTTAAAAATGGGAACGATCTTGAAGCCCGGGAAAATGCCCTTACCCTGTTTCAGTCCATGTCATTTATTGCCCGTGTAAAGGAGTAGTAAAATGGCAAATCTGAATCCGGTTTTCATTCAACCGGAAATGGGTCTCATCATTGAGCCTTTGGATACGTTGTTTTTTCGCGATGGACGCCCGTTTGATGCTGAGGATTATGGTAAAACCATGCTACCAACTCCCCAGACAGTGGCTGGGATGATTCGAACATGGTTGATGAAAAAGGAAGGAATGAAGCCATCAGAACTCCATGGACTTCGCGATGGAAGTCATCCAAAAAAATGGATTGCTCATATTGCCTTCCGCGGTCCCTGGCTGGCAAAAGTATCAAAGGATAATGCCCTTGAGGTTGAGGATATTTTTGTTCCCATACCTGCAAGTATTTACCAGATTGGGAAAGAGGAAGATAGCCCACTTGTTCGATTGAATCCCCTGAATCCCGATATTTCGTTTCCCGGTTGGGACTCGCCGCTTCCCGGGGCTCCCATGCGCCCTTTGTTTATCGGAAAAACGAAAGAAGCTCTTCAACCTGTTGATGGATTTTTGAACAATGCTGGGCTTATTGCCTATTTAAAAGGAGATCATCCGGATGTCAATAAACATAAGATAAAACAAAAATGTCTGTTTGATTTTGAGGAGCGCACAGGTATTGCCATCTCGCCCGAAACGCTGACTACAGAAGAAGGCTTGATCTATTCCGCCAATCATCTAAGACTCAAAGATCATATTGTTTTTTATGCTGAGATAGGATGGGAGACAGAACAGGAATCAGGTTGGCCGGATATACAGGAATTGATATCCCCAAAAGGAGTTGTTCTGCCCTTTGGCGGCGAGGGACGGCGCGTCCTTGTGCGTATTGCATCGAAGCCTTATGAATGGCCCAAAGTGGAAGCGGATGGTCGATTTTTAACGCTTCTTATTTCGCCTGCCATAAATAATCCACGGGGCGAAGTATCGGATCGCCTGCCCTGGCAGCCGCCGGAATGCGGAGCGCTTGTTGCCGCCGCTGTACCTAAACCTATTGCCATTTCGGGTTGGGATCTTACGGGAGACAGTGAAAATAACTGGCAGCCGCGCCCTCGACCTGTTCGATTTGCTGTTCCTGCCGGAACGGTTTATTTCTGGGAGAGGGGGAAGAACTCCAATCTGGAAAAACAATTCTCACCCATGATGCAACTGGCGGAAAAGCCACAGGATCGAGCCGCAGGCTGGGGCATCGCTTTAAAGGGAGTTTGGGATTATGCAGGAAAGGAGAAATAAATCATGCCTCGTTGCTTTATCTGCACAGTCGGAACATCCCTTCTAACAAATCCTGATCGTCCATGGATATGGAAAAAAAAGGGAGATGTGATACCACTTGAAAAAAATATGTTAGAATGGCTTAAGAACGCAGATTTTGTTAAAGCAAGCGCTGAATTGCACACTTTGTACAAGATTGAACCGCAAAAAGGGGAACATGCTGTTTTTCTTGCATCGGATACAGAAGAGGGTAAAATATGCGGTCATTCGCTTGCGCAGGCATCAAAAGACAAATGGAATCTTCAAACAGAAATAGATATAATCAAATCTCTTGAATATCGCGGAGGAGGACAGGCGGCAGCGGGTTTGAAAAATCTTTCCCTGTTATTGATTAAGCACAAAAATGAATCCATAAAACGTGGAGAGATACCTGTCTTTTGCGCTACCGGCGGCTTCAAATCTGAAATTGCTTTTTCAAATCTTATGGGACTTCTTACCGGATGTGAAGTTTTCTACATCCATGAACAGTTCAGAGAAATCGTTCGTATGCCCGCACTTCCCATAGGGGAAGATCGTCGATTCATTAAAGACAATATTCAATTTTTTGAATGGATCGATTCGGAACAACGCACCGCAAAAGAAGCAAGTTCATGGCTATCCGCCAATCCACGGCTTGATGATCTTGTTGAATATGATCCAGATGGCAATGTGTATCTAAATCCTGCCGCTGATCTTCTTTATAAACTTTTTCACGGAGAAGATGAAGTAAAGGTGGTTTCCTGGCCCGATGAAAGCACTCGTCTCCCCAAAGATAAAGATCAATTCAGCAAGGTTTCACATCATCGCCCGGATGGATGGGAACAAATACTCGATAAATTATGCAGACACCCTTTTGTGGATACTGTCCGATATGTTGATTATCAATCAGGAGCTCAAATCAAAGTTGAGCAAAATGGGATCATAAAAATCTACCATAACAAAAACAATAAAGCCCTCGGATGTGAGATTTCCACAACAGCTCAGAATGAGATCCAAACAGAACGAATCGCAAGACATATAAAAAGAACCATTCTAGAATAGAGAGGAGAATAATTATGCATGAAAGTCAAAATGCCCTTTTGTTCCTTCACGCAATGACGCCATTGCATCCGGGAACGGGAACCGCGCTGGGAACGGTGGACTTGCCGGTTCAGCGCGAGCGGCATACAGGATGGCCTCTGATCCCCGGATCATCGCTCAAAGGCATTCTGAGGGATGCATTCCGCGCCAAAACTGCCAGAGACGGGAATCTTAAATCACTCGAAGAGGCTGATCGGGATGAAGCGGTGAAAAAGATTTTTGGACGTCCGGTGAAGGATACAGGAGCTCCCGATCAATCAGGCGCGCTTTCTGTTACAGATGCCCGGTTGCTTCTTTTCCCTGTTCGCTCTTTGCGCGGACTTTTTGCATGGGTAACATGTCCCGCCGCGCTTCAACGCTTTGAAAGGGATGCCGGAATCGGTGGGATCGCAATGGAAGGATTTGAAAAAATCCCGAAAGTCACGGAAGATAATGACGCGCTTGTATCGGAATCTTCACCTCTCCTCATACCGAATGAAAAGCAATCCAACATGGTTCTTGAGGAATTTGATTTCACAGCCAAACCAGATCACACGACTTCCTCCATTGCAATATGGCTCTCCGGAAAATTCGGTATCCCGCGACTTTCCGATCACCTTGCCATTATTTCCGATGACAACTTCGCCTATTATGTCAAACATGCCACAGAAGTTTCCGCCCGCATTGCCCTTGACTATGATACCAAAACAGCCGAAAGGGGCGCCCTTTTTTATGTGGAATCCATTCCTACAGAATCCGTTTTTTATTCCCTGCTACTGATGAATTCAAATCAGAACCTGTTGTGCAAACTCGAAGAAATGTTCCATGCTTTGAAGTTTTTACAGATCGGCGGCAATGCCACCATTGGTAAAGGAATATGCCGCGCCAGCCTGTTGAATGGAGGAGATACGAAATGAACATACCAACGCTTGATCAGAAACGAGCCCAGAACGCCTGGGAGACGGTCAAGGATAAAAAGGGAGATAATGCAAAAAATTTTGGCGATGTATGCAAACAGACGAGCACGCGCATCCAGAATTCGGGCTTGTGCCCCGCCCTTGCTTATCTGGATTCGAAAAAAGAAAAAGACCTTTCAAATGAATTGGGATCATATCTATTGAGTCTTGGTTTTATTCGTGGCAATCAGAATGACAAGGTTCTTCAAAGGCTAATTCAATCAGACACTTATATCCTTCGCCGCGCTACGGATGAAGCCCTTGCCTATCTTGCCTGGCTCGCCCGATTCGCCGACGCCGGAGCCTTAGATAAAAAGGGGAAAGGAGAATAATTCATGCCGGACCGAACTCTCCTTGAAAATGTCCAAAGATTATTCAACAAATGTACAAAAGAATGTAATCCCAGTCTGTTGCTTGATAAATTCACGCGACCATGCAAATCAGAGGAACAAAAGGATGAAATTAAAAAGGTAATTGATTCATCATCGCAGGATTTGAAAGAGCAATTTGATCAAGCGACAAAACAGCGCTCTGATTTTCTCAAATCTTTTAAAGCTCAATGTTGGAACCGCATTACAACCTCCCCCCTTGCCCTTCATCTCTCCCGATCCACACCCCTTGAAAATGCGGGACTCTGTCTCCATCGCATCTATGG
>Ga0315287_10005780_pt1 | contig 12228 bp, 11 predicted proteins | sample YL17G11_0_MG_FD_205037 | JGI IMG/M metagenome (GOLD analysis project Ga0315287, IMG submission 205037) | Sediment microbial communities from Yellowstone Lake, YNP, Wyoming, USA - YL17G11_0 | ecosystem: Environmental > Aquatic > Freshwater > Lake > Sediment | place: USA: Wyoming | collected...
CGATACCCAATCACAGGTATCTTCCATTTCTTTCTCTTTATCGGGTTTTAGGCGCGATACCTTAACTATTATCTTGTATTGAGGTATGCCCTTATGGTGCGTACCGGCCGGCCCTCAACGGCACGGTGATTTGATCCGGCCGGCCAATGATAGCCGGCCGTCCCTCCTCCGCCCCGCCCTGACCGGAAGGACCAGCGTCGACAGCCTCCGTGTCAACCGGTTCGGCCACAAGGAAGATCAGGTTGGAAAGGTTAAAGGCCTTCCCCAAGCGCGCAATGTCCGATTTTTCATCAAGACCGACTATAATGTAGTCCATGCCTTTGCGACTTTCCAGGGATATTGAATCGAGGGTCCGCAGGTTTTCGGCAAAGATGACCCCACCGCTGTCTTGAAATTGCACAGCGACCCATCCTGGGCCGGTCTCCACAACCAGACTCGATCCGCCGGCCAAATCATCATCAGTATCGGCAGTCGGCCGGATTGAAACCACCGTTTCGCCGGAAACCGTCCGGAGGGAACGAATACGTAGGTTGGGGAATTCTTCGGAAATCTCGGCCAGATGGAACTCGGTCCGGTAGGCGGGTTCGACAAAGATGAAATATCGCGGGAGTGACGGATAATGCTCCTTCACGTACGGGAGAAGATCGTGCGTGAACGCGTCGTACCCGGGGTTTTCCAATTGCTGATACACGAGGGCGCCTTCCCCTTGGGCGATGATGATTGTCCGACATGTTTCCAGGTTGAAAATCTCGACGCGCGGCGTGGTCTCATCCGCCGACATGACTCGCGCCGCCAGGACAAATCCCCCGACGCCGAGCAGGAACACGACCAATAGCAGTCTCATGAAACGATAACTGATCGCCGAAAACACCAGAATGGCGCCGCCCAGCATCAGGAAGGCGTACACCGCGGAAAAGGACCCGATATGCACTTCGGCGAATTCCCACCGGCCAAACCAGGCCACCACGGCATGAATCGCCCCCAAGAGGCGGTCCAGCGCCATGCCCGGAATCATCGCGACCGCCGGAATAATCAGATTCGTCAAGAGCAAAATGAGGCTCCCGACTACGGCCAATGAGACCATCGGGACCACCAGCAGATTGGACGCCACCGTGACCAGAGATATCTCGCCGAAATAGTAGCCAGTGATCGGCGCCGAGATCACCGTCGCGATCACCGACGAACAGGCGACCAGAAGCGGATAGGTGATCAGTCCCGGCATTTTCATGCCTGCGAACAGACGGTTGAAATGGGGCAGAAACAAAATCAGTCCCCACGTCACCGCAAATGAAAGTTGGAATCCGACGTCGTAGAGATTGCCCGGATCCAGGAAGATCAGCAGCGCCGCCGCGACGGCGATGATGTTGTTGAGGTCGATGCGGCGGTATATGAGCCGGGCGATCAGGATCAATGCCGCCATGACCGATGCCCTGATTACCGAGGGTTGATTATACGACAGGTGGGAAAAAATAACAATTACCGCCAACAGGGCGGCTGAGCGCAAGACCGGCTTCATCCGGATGAATCGAAACAGAAACGCCACCGCCAAAAGCACTAAAGCCACGTTGGAGCCCGACACGGCCAGCAAGTGCATGGTGCCGGTGCGGCGAAAGGCTTGATAGATGTCGTCCGGGATATGGCGCGTTTCGCCGATCAGAAATCCCGACGCCAGCGACGCCGGGACCTCTCTGAGTCGACTGCGGAAACATTTCAATATCCATTGCCGCAGGTCGCCGATGACGACGCCGAAGGAATTCTCCCGCGACGCGTGTACCAGAATCTGATATTGATCCCCCAGAAATACCGTCCCGCGTATCCCCTGATTATACAGATAGCGGGCGTAATCAAACCGCCCGGGGAAGCCATGCGACTGCGGGCGACGGAGAATGCCGGTGAAGCTGATCTGATCCCCCAGCGTAAAACGGGTGGTTTCCTGAGGGACCAGCAGATGGATCGCCCCGGAGGCCGAGTAGGTGGCGCCGCTGTCGACAATGGAATCGATGCCACAGGTCAGGATGGTCTTGTGCCGTTTGAGGGTGGGCCATTCGACGATCCGGGCAAAATAACGGATCGGTTTGCCGGCCGGTGCGTACTGTCCGACGTCATCGGTCGGATGGAGTTGAAAGGCCAAATACGAATTGAGCTGTGCGCCCAAAAAGACAAACAGAGCCAAAGGTATGAAGTAATACCTTCGGGGCAGGCGATAAAAGCCGTAAACCAAAAGTAATCCAGCCGCAAGGACAGCCACTGCCGGCGCCGATATCCCGGGATCAGCCAGACGGCCGATCACCGTACCGGCGACGACACCCGCGAGCAGAATGACGGCTGGATACCTAAAGCCAAACAGCGTCATTCTCAGCCAGAACCTGTTTTCTTCTCTTCCCTCAAGGACGGTATGTTATTCAGGGCGAACGAAACCAGAAGATAACCGATGATGCCCAAACCCAGTAGAATTCCCATCCTGGCAACTCGCCCCCAAAGATCGCTCCCTATGGATACAAACCATCCGGTCTGTTTGGTAAAATACAACAAAAAGCCGATCAGCGCACCCGAAAAAGCCGCCCGGATGAAATATACCAGCGGCGCCCTGAGTTTGAAGGTGCGGATAAGCCTCGGCAAACTGATCAGCAGCAAAACGAAATTCACCAGTCCCCCCAGCGTTGTCGCCAGAGCCAATCCGGCGAAGCCCATGAAGGGAACCAGAGCCAAATTGGCCAAGAGGTTTACGACCACTGCGGTAATCGAGTATTTCATCGGCTGAACGGCTTGTTCATGCGCATAAAACGCCGGGGCCGTGACCCTGACCCCGGCAAAACCGATCAGGCCGACGCTGTACCAGATGAGCGCCTGGTAGGTGTTGGCCGTATCCTCGGCCACGAACCGGCCGTGTTGAAAGAGAAGCGCGATGACTTCATCGCCACAAGCGACAAAAAACGCGGCAACGGGGAAGACCAGAAAGAAACAGAGGTGGATGGCGCGGTAGAAGGTCCGGGCAAGGCCGGCGGAATCGCTGTCGGCGGCCATGGCCGACGCCTTGGGCAACGCTACCGTTCCCAGCGCGACGGCGATGATGCCCAACGGCACGAACATGACCCGATAGGAGTAACTCAAGTACGACACCGCCCCGGCGCTGAGAAGCGACGCCAGTACGGTGTTGACAAAAATATTGACCCGCCCCGCTGCCAAACCGCCGACCATCGGCGTCATCAGGCGACCGATCCGTCTCAGGCCACCGTGCTTAAACTGCGGTTTGAAGCGAAAGCGAAATCCGATCCGGTATAGACTCGGAATCTGGATGGCAAACTGCGCCAAGCCGCCCAAGACCACCCCGATGGCGATGCCGAAGATCGGCTTTTCGAGATAGGGGCAGATACAGTATGCCGCCATAATAACCAGGACGTTGAACATGGCCGGAGCCAAAGATGGCACACCGAATCGGTCGAAGGAATTGAGGATCGACATGGCCAGTGCCGCCAGCGCCACCAGAAGCAAGAACGGGAACATAACCACCGTCAATTGCGTGGTCAACTCCAGTTTACCGATGATGTCGCCGAATCCGGGCGTGATGACCGCCACCAGATACGGCGAAATCAGAATCCCGATGAGCGTGATGATTCCCAGGATGATCGTAAGCACGGAAAAACAGACCTGGGCCAGTTCGAAGGCGGCGTCGTTGCCGGTTTTTTTCATCTCGGATTTGAACACGGGGACAAAGGCGGCCGACAAGGCGCCTTCGGCGAACAGGTCGCGCAGGAGATTGGGGATTCGAAAGGCAGCAAAGAAGGCGTCGGCGGCCATCGACGCCCCAAACAGATGAGCAAAGACCTGTTCCCTGACCAGACCGAGGATTCGGGACAGGAAAGTTCCCAGGGCCACCCGGGAAAACGCCATCGTAAAACCTGACTTGGAAGCCATTTACTCTATTGACAGAGCTCCGTCATGTATTATATTATGGCGTTTTATTGAAAGAAACGAAAGGAGAATTTTTTGCCGTCACACAAATCATCTATCAAACGCCTGAAACGCACGGAAGATGAACGCGTTCGGAACAATGCTCTCAAAACCATGCTCAGGAAAACGCTAAAGGACGTCCGCGCCAAGATAGTCGAGGGCCAGCAGATCAATCTCAACGAAACGTATTCCAATATCGACAAGGTGGCCAGTCGAAGGACTATCCCCAAGAAGCGGGCTTCCCGGATCAAATCGCGCCTGGCCAAGGCTGCCGCGAAGGCCGCCCAGAAATCCGTTCAGGGCAGCTAAATCAGCTGTCTGGCAAATCGCAGTAACCGCGGGGCGCGAATAAGAGCGGTTTTTATGATTGCTGCCGGATCAATCGATCCGGCTTTTTGGTTGGAGAGATACTCCTCAAGAAATCCCGCCAGGCTCTCCCAGTCCTGATCCGTGAACTTTCGGAATATCCGGTGGGCCTTTTCCATAAAACGAAGTTCCTTTCCGACCGCCGCATCAATTGCGGTCCGATACCGGTCGACCGCCTCGCTTGCGGCAAGTCTTCCCTGAACGGCTTCAACGATCGTTTCGGCGGCCAGCCGCCCCGTGTGCAGCGCCTTGGCGATCCCCGCCCCCGTCAATGAGTCCACCGTCCGCGCGGCGTCTCCGGCCAGCAGTAGATTCCCGCGGCCGACGATATCCAGGCCGCCGAACTTGGGCACCATTCCGCAGCATTCAAACTCTACGGTATATTTCCCGTACCGCTCTTTCAAGAAGCGGTCCAGAATGACGCGCAATTCCCTGCTGTCGTTGGCGGCGGGGTTGAAACCCAAACCCACGTTGGCCGCGTGGTCGGATTTGGGGAAAATCCAGAGGTATCCATCGGGCGAGTATTTTTCGCCCACGCAAAACTCGAGACAGTGCGGATCGAGCGTGATTCCGCCCACCCGGTATTGCAAACTGGTGTCGCTTCGAGACAGCGGCAGAACCGTATTTAGACCCGCCATGCGGCCGATCATTGATTCAACGCCGTCGGCGGCGATCACAAAATCGGCGGTGACCCGGCTGTGTCCCCGGATCGTCTCCAATCGAATCTTCGCGGGACCATTATCGACCATCTCAACATCACTGGCATAGGTCGAGGTTCGCAGCGTTACGCCGACCGCGACCGCCCGCTCGGCCAGATGGCGATCAAACGCGGGGCGATCGAGCACGTATCCCAGACGCTCCCCGCTTCGATATGTAAAGGCGGCGCCGGTGGCGACGGTGAAACTGAGAGTATAAATGTCGGTGGCGATGAAACTCGGATCGGGATCCACAAAAGCCGCCAATCCGCCGGCCGAGATGGCCTCGGCGCAAGCCAAAGGCAGCCCCGCCCGCACGTCCCGCTCGACCAGAAGGACGTCGAGACCAGCCTTGGCCGCGGTCCAAGCGGCATATGATCCCGCCGGTCCGGCCCCGATGACGACCAGTTGATAACGCTCCTTCAAGGCGCCCCCATAGGCGTTCCCATGCCGACGCCGACGATCGTCAGCGCCGCCACCGGGCAGAACCGGACACAGAGGCCGCATAAGGTACAGACATCAGACCTGATCTTCATTCCGGTCAGGTCCATGTACAGCGCTGCTTCCGGACATAGACTGATACATCCGGCGCAGTCCCGACAACGATTCCGGCTGCATGCAAGCATAAAAAAACCCGGCCTATGTTACCATGGCCGGGTCGGCAATTCAACCATTTTTTCTAATTATTGAACATGAAGACCGAGCCGTTGTAGTAGGCGATGCGATCCGATGACATCCGCAGTTGAAGCAGCTGCACCAGGAAAGCCTCTTTTTCCTCGGACGAAGCATTCTCCTTCAATACTGACAGCGCATAGTCGATGCCCAACAGCCGTTCGGGCTGATCGATCCGGACGACTCCCCGAGGAAGCCGGATTTCGTGCCGAGCGATGGCGGCCAGGTCCTCAAGCGAAAACAACGGCGGGAAAACCGCCGCCGAGGCTCCGGGAAATTTGTGCAAAGGGTGTGGGTCAGCGTAATCGAGTTTTACCCGGAAGGTTTTATGAGCACTGTTGAAACCGGCGTAGAGTTTGGCGCACACGTCTGCCCTCACTAAGGGTGAGCGTGACAGCAGTGATATCCTCAGTCGAGTATCGTCGGCGAACTTGAATTCCGCCTGATGACGCCCCGGGGTCCCTTTCGGATTTTCCTGCACTCGCAACTGCCGGGGGAAAACGGCGCAAAACAACAGCACGTCATCCTTTATAACTCCATCAATGACCCGCTGCCAGGGATAAACCGAAATGGTCTTAGGATTGGCCAGTTGGACCGGCACATGAGTCACCTCCAACGACTCCAACGCCAGCACAATGGACGAATCGTCCAGGACCAGGAATTTATCGTCGAGCGGCGACGCCAGCAGGGGGTTCTTGAGCTTGCCGTCGTGTTGGATTTCCAGAGCCAGTTTCTGCGCCCGTTCGTCGGAGGGGGTATCAAAAGAAACGATTCGGTCGATAGGAACGACTTTGAGCTTCTCAAGCATGATGATCTTCCTGTTTAACGAGTCCAGATAGGTATTTAGCAAAGCCGATGCCGTCGGATTACTTTTCGACAATCTTTCGGCGACGAACCGGCGAAGTCGAGGGATCTATTGGCAGACAATAAATTATGGGAGTAATGGGGCGAACAGGCCGGCGGTCCGATTTCAACATCATCAAACCACCGGTGCCGTGATATGAAATATGTGCAAAAGGTTTCTCTGGAGTTACCGGATTCTCAATTTCTCCAATTTTTCTCTGGTTTGAAGCACCAGTGAGCCGCCGGACTCGGAAAAGACGCCCTTGGGTAACCCCACCCCCCATACTTGATACGTCTCTCGCTTCCGGGTCACGGTTTGCCCGTTCCGAGGAAACAGGAGCAGATGCCCTTCGACGTGGCGCAATTCCTTGGCCACCAGACTCCCCGCGTTAACATCCATACCGCAGGCGATAAACTGCCCGTCCCTGGAAATATCGAGTGACGTGAATTTGTATCCGGCCTCGGCCAAGGGATATGCCCAAAGAAGCTTCTTGGTGGTCAGCTCGTAAACTTCCAGCTTATTCGGTCCCGCCATCGCCAGGAGGTTCTGTTCGACGTTGATGGCCAGGCCGCGTAGCGTATTCTCCTGCGTCTTGATGAGCACCACTTCCTTCTCATCCTGGAACAGGCGGAAGATCCCCTCGAAAAAGACGCCGATATATCGTTGATCCCGGTCGAACGCGTACATCTCCGAAACCGGCAGAGAGGCCAGGAACTCTCCCGTGGAGTCATAGACATCCAGCCCGGCTCTGGCCCGGTCGATGATGAATTTCCCGCCGGCCGGCGATATCGTCAGGCCGTTATAATCCTTGAAAGTTAATATATTAATGAGATTGCCGTATTGATCATACAGGTGCAGCCGCGTGGGCGGGATTCCCTCGACCCCTTCGATTCCGAAAATAGCTCCCTTGTCGGTAATGAAAAAGGCGTTGGCCGCCGGATCGGCCATCTGCCATTGCAGCCGGCCGGCCTGGTCGAAAATCTCAAGTTTCGACGTCTTGAGATCGGTCGGGGAATGATCGGCGTAGGTGATCAGTCCCAGGACACTGCCGCCGGGCGACAACGTCGGCTTGACGTTGTTTTTCAACTTTCTCGAAAACACGGCCCGTCCCCGGGCGTTGTACATGGTAATCTCGGGTCGTCCGTAGACGAGGTAGTTTCCCTCCAGCGACCCCAGGATCCGGTCATCCGCCTTGAGGGGGATCGAATATTCGCTGACCAGTTCCATGGAAAAGGCCGGGGCCGCGGGCCACAAAAAAACGGCCATGACCGCTGCCGTCAGTAGACTTCGTTTTGCCGTTTGCCGTGTCATCGTTTTTCCATCCTCGTAGTTGGCACCATTGGCCACTATATAAGGAAACCAAACCCGTGGCGCAATTATCATCCTATTGTACGGCGATGGGCGGGAAAAGATCGGAGTGAATCAGGCCTTGAGCAGATCGGAAAACCCTGAATCGGGTTTCCTTACCGTAATGCCGGTAAAGCTCTTGATCCGGATGTTCGATCCGTCGGGCAGATCGGGGATGGCCCGAATCGAACCGGCGGCGCGGTTCGCTTCTGGAGCTACCAGGGTGACGGAAAAGCAGATACTGCCGGCGATTTTCTTTGCTTCCGCCCGGATACTGCCCATCTCTTTTCCGGTCGGCCCTTCATGGTTCAACAAATAGACCACCGGCGGGTAATCGGAGAAAATCTCCACGGCGCGAGGTGAAAAGATTTCGGCATTTTGCGCGGCGAAACGCAGAAGACTGAAGAGGGCGACTATCTCCAAATCCGTGCGTGATCCGTCGGCGACCGACCGAAACAACACCCCGAATTCGGGAACGGCAAAAGATACGATACCCCCTTGGCTTTTTCCGGGCGCGGGTTGCCCGGAGACATAGCACTTGACGACTTCCCTCATCACAGAAGGTCAAAAAGCAATCGTTGTGCCCACGGAGAAAGGCCTCGCCGCCGGAACATAACTCGCTATACCGGAGAAACTTTCGGATGCCCTGTCCGAATCGGCCGAAAGCCCGTGTGCACCGGGATGCCTAATTTCTATGCCACGGATTCCAGCAGTCTGTCGGCCAAATCGGTGGTTGGCCTGATATACTTTCCCTTCGCCGTCGCCACCGTCTCCCCTTTATCGTTGACCGCCCTCCCCTCAGTCAGATAAAGCACCCCCTTCCGACCGGTCGTCCGGCCCTCAAAACGCAGACAATCTCCGGTGAAAACCGGCTTCTTGAATCGGACCGTCATCTCGGCCGTCACGACAAAAACGTCCTCGGCCAGAAGCGCTTTGATCATGATTTCGTCCAGCAGGGTCGCCGTAATTCCGCCATGAAAGACGTTTTTGTAGCCGGCGTACGATTCATCCGCGGTGATATCGCAGATGGCCTTTTGGGCGGCCTCGTCGAAGTAGAATCGCGCCCCAAGACCGACGGCATTGGTGTCGCCGCAGACAAAGCATCCCGAGTATTTGGCGATTTCTCTCATGTCGATGAATTTATCCCGAGTCGGCGACGATGTCAAGGCGATCGGTCGCGGCAGTTCCGGCCGTGTCATATGAGGCCTCCCGGGCGGAAAACAACCCCCCCCGGTCGGCGGGCGCCGGCCCGGGGGGTCGAATGGATTGCGAGGGGTATCTTAGTTTGTCGTGATGGTGCAGAGATGACACTCATAGCGCCAGGTTTGGTCGCCGTTGGCGGCGGTCACCGTCGCGGCGCCGTCGTCGAACGTCACCGTGGCGGTCCAGTTGTTCGCGCCGCTGCCAAAGCTCACGTTATTGGTCCAGCTGAACACGTGTGACAGACTCATATTCAGCGTGCCCGTGCGCGGACAGCCTGAATACCAACCGCCGGCCACCTGCGGAACCGTCACATCGGTCGCGGTGAAATTGAAACTGAAGGTGTTCGTCATAGTCGTATCCGGAGCGATATAGACCAACTCCAGCGTGTTGGCCGTGGATCCGTTAATAACCGCCGTCTGCTGATCCAGGTTGGATATCTCAAACTCATTCCGGCCGGTGTAATCAGCGTGGGTTACGTTCGGATCGAGCGCCGTGAAGGTCCAGTTGTGGATATAGTGAACGAAATCCACATCCTGGTTCAACATCTGAACCGGCACGCCGTCAATCTGGTACTGGATCGAATCGCGCAACCGCGAGTGATAGGTCTGGCCCGTGTAGGTGGCATATACAAAATGCCAGCCGTTATGGAAAACCGCCAGCAAGGTATCGGGATCGGCATTCAGATCGGGCACAATCGACGGCGGCGTCAACGCCGTGCGCACCGATATGGTATCACCCGGCTGAACGTACATATTGTCGAGCCCGGTCAGCACGTCTCTGATGAAGGTCGTGAGCACGGTGTCGACTTGGGCCTTGACGGGAACAAATTCGGGATCGTCAATCGACCCGTAGGTAACGGGAGGGACCGACGTCGTCTTGTCGTCGGAGCAGCCGTAAAACACGGCCAGCAAGATGATCAAAACCCCTGTGAGGGCGGTAAGCTTACCGAACCGCATAATATCCAACTCCTTTCATTCGGTCGACAACCGCCCTCGATTCCGGCTATGAAGACATGAGAAAGACCATGATTGCCTTCTGGATATGCAGTCTGTTCTCCGCCTCGTCGAAGACAACCGAATGCGGGCCGTCCATGACCTCGTCGGTTATCTCACGGCCGCGTTCGGCGGGCAGACAATGCATCACCAGGCAATCGGGCTTGGCCGGCTTCAAGAGCGCGTTATTGACCTGGTATTGTTTAAGTAACCTCGCCTTCTCTTCAGCTTTATCTTTTTGGCCCATTGAGGCCCATACGTCTGTATAGAGTACATCGGCGTCCCGAACGGCTTCTTTAGGATCGGTCGTCAGCATAATCTCCGACACCCCCGCCGCCTGCGCGCGCTTGAGAATGGCCGCGTCCGGCGGTGTTTCGGCAGCCGTGGCGATACACAGCCGCATGGGAATCCGGGCCGCCAGGTTCAGCCATGAATTGGCGATATTGTTGCCGTCGCCCAGATAGACGATCTTGAAGTCGTCGCGGCGGCCGCGCTTCTCGATCAAGGTATAATAGTCGCCCAAAATCTGGCACGGATGAGTCAGGTCGGTCAGGGCGTTGATCACGGGAACGTCGGCGTGCGCCGCCAGCTGTTCTACGTCTGACTGCGCAAAGGTCCGGATGACGATTGTCGACAGGTACCGCGACATCACCTTGGCGGCGTCGTGAATCGACTCCCGCTTGCCCAGCTCGATCTCCTTTTCGGTGATGTAGATCGATTGCCCGCCCAGTTGATGCACCCCGACCTCAAATGAAATCCTTGTCCGCAACGATGCCTTATGGAAAATGCACCCCACCGTCTTGCCCGCAAACGGCTTCGGGGCTATTTCCCCCGTTTTCATGCCTCCGCAGAGATCGAAAATCTCCCAAATCTCCTGCGGGGTCATATCGGTAATTTGCAGCAGTGATCGCGCCATAATACTCCTCGCTTCCTAAACGGTTGACGAAAATTGCTCTCAATTAATGGCCCGCCGGATCAAAGTCAAGGCAAAGATATCAACCCGCCGGCATTGTCAGGTAGGCCCCCTTCACGCCTGCCTGATAAGAATTATGGACTTTCTGGCGTCGGGTTCGTATATAAAAGTAAGCTAAATCATGATGCGCGTTTTTCGGGAGGTGCTGCCATCGAAGCCTCACATAAAAGAATGTTGGGTGGCCTGATCTTGATCATCATCGGGCTGATTCTGCTTTTCCACAATCTCGACCTCGAGGTCTTCCGCTATCTCTGGCCGCTGGCCATCGTCGCCGTCGGCGTCTACCTTATCCGGCGAGCATTTGTCAAACGACAAGACGCAGGATCGACGCTCCACGAAACCGGTTTCATCGGCGATTTCACCCTGGCCCGGATGACCGGCGAGTTGGACCACACCAGCGTCAGCCATTTCATCGGCGACGTCAAGCTCGACCTCACCGGGGCGACGCTCAAACCGGGGACGACGACGCTGCGTCTATTCACGTTCATCGGCGACATTCGGGTAACCCTCCCCGAGCGGGTGGCGGCGGAAGTGGACGGCACGTCATTTATCTCGGATATGGAAATTCTCGACCGGAAGAAAAGCGGCGTCTTCCCGACCCTGAAGGCGAAAACGGCCGATTACGACAACGCGCCGAACAGACTTCACATTGCCTGCACCAACCTGGTGGGTGACATAACCGTAGGTCACCGACAGCCGGCGGGATAGGCGGTCTGTCTCTCGAGTGGCCCACCATTCATGGTGGGCTTTGGACCTCCGCAATTCAATACTAATTTATTATATTATTGCATTAATGTATAATCAACCCACCTTAAAGGGTGGACCACCCATGACTAACAAGATAGCTATGTTCCCGCATCAGGTTGAGAGTTTCGAGGGGAGAGATAAACCCATTCGAATCTATACATATCTCTGGGCGAAGGGTCGATCAGCGTCACAATCATGCTCACATCATCAAGGTGGAAGGTCGGCCAATTCCGCAAACTCGGCGGCGATTTGTGCCGAACGCCCCTTGATTTCACTTTCAACGCCTTATAGTTGCGGCCCGTTGTGTTCCACTTCCTTTGCCCGTGTAAGATAATATTAAGAATCACGGTATCGGCGGGCACAGGTATATCAAGTTGCGCAAAATCACCACTGGTGTCCGTGAAAGCCCCGGGGTAGCCTATCTTCGTCACCCGTTTA
>Ga0315287_10005783_pt1 | contig 12226 bp, 12 predicted proteins | sample YL17G11_0_MG_FD_205037 | JGI IMG/M metagenome (GOLD analysis project Ga0315287, IMG submission 205037) | Sediment microbial communities from Yellowstone Lake, YNP, Wyoming, USA - YL17G11_0 | ecosystem: Environmental > Aquatic > Freshwater > Lake > Sediment | place: USA: Wyoming | collected...
CAATTTTTGATATATCAAAAGAACAATATTACGAAGGAAATGTTTTTAATTTAGAAGTTGAAAACAATCACACATATCTTGCAGAAGGTTTAGTTGTTCATAATTGTTGTTATCCCAAATTTACCCCAGTCCCCTTTAAAGAAGAGAATTTATGGAATGGTTATCCTGAAGAGACTAATGCTCCGTATGGCTTAGCCAAAAAGATGCTCCTCGTGCAATCGCAAGCTTACCGCAAGCAGTACGGTTTTAATTCCATTTTTCTTATGCCGGTTAACTTATTCGGGCCAGGGGATAATTTTGATCCCAGGAGTTCGCACGTAATCCCTGCTTTAATAAAAAAATGTTTTGATGCTATGGACTATGAGCCAAGAGCTATGAGCCAAGAGCCAAGAGCCAAGAGCCAAGAGCCAAGAGCCAAGAGCCAAGAGCCAAGAGCCAAGAGCCAAGAGCCAACAATTACTGTCTGGGGCACTGGCCGTCCAACCCGCGAATTCCTTTATGTGGAGGATGCCGCGGAGGGCATTATTTTAGCTACTGAAAAATATAATAAATCAGATCCGGTAAATATCGGCGCCGGATTTGAAATATCCATAAAAGACTTGGTTAATCTTATAGCCAAGCTCACTGGTTTTAAAGGCAAGATTATCTGGGATAAGACTAAACCAGACGGCCAGCCTAGAAGATGTCTGGATATATCTAGGGCTCGGCGGGAATTTAGTTTTAAAGCAAAAACTCAATTTGAAGAAGGTCTAAAAAAGACAATTGAATGGTATAAATGTGTAAAAGTAGGCTCGGGGTTGGATCTATCTGATCCGACCACTAACTCTAGGATACTTTAATTTAAACGGAGGAAAATTAATGGACATTGCAGGTAAAACAATACTTATAACCGGAGGAACAGGCTCTTTAGGCAAGAAGATGGTTCAGATGATTGTTGATGGCGGCTATAAACCAAATAAACTTATAATATTTAGCCGAGATGAATTAAAACAATTTGAGATGTCTCAAGTTTGGAATATAAAGAAGTATCCATTTATGCGCTATTTTTTAGGGGATGTGAGAGATCTCAGTAGATTGCAGCGCGCTTTCATGGGTGTTGACTATGTAATTCATGCTGCCGCTTTAAAACAAGTACCTGCGGCTGAATACAATCCTTGCGAGTTTGTCAAAACCAATGTTATGGGGGCGATGAATATAATAGACGCCGCTATATCAGCCAATGTTAAGAATGTAGTAGCTTTATCAACTGATAAAGCTTGTAATCCTATTAATTTATACGGTGCGACAAAGTTATGCTCAGATAAATTATTTATGGCCGCAAATGTCTATGTTGCTATGCATCAGACAAAATTTTCAGTGGTAAGATATGGCAATGTTCTTGGAAGCAGGGGATCTGTTGTGCCATTTTTTGATGAGCGCAAGTCTACGGGGGTTTTGCCTATAACGCATCCGGATATGACAAGATTCTGGATAACGCTCGATCAGGCAAGCCATTTTGTTTTCTTTTGCCTTGAGAATATGCAAGGTGGAGAGTTGTTTGTTCCCAGAATACCCTCTATGCGGATTGTAGATTTAGCCAAAGCGATATGCCCTGGATGCAAACAGGAGGTTGTAGGCGTGCGCCCCGGAGAGAAGATACATGAGGTTCTCATAAGCAATTCTGATGCAAAGAATGCTCTAGAATTTAAGGATTTCTTTATAGTTACCCAGAATAAAGACTACAGAAATAAACTGCTAAATGAAGGAAAACCTGGAAAACCATGCAGTGAAAATTTTGAGTATAGTTCAGTCAACAATAAACAATGGTTATCCGTTGCCGATCTTAATAAGGTCCTACTTACTATTAAGGGTGATTACAAGATAGAACAATCAAGGTGGTCAAAAGAAGGCGTTCCTGATTAAAAATCTGAATTTACTATGAAGAAGAAACTCCTATATTCAAAAACATGGTTTCCTTCATTGGATTTTATTGGCTATGGCAGGCAAAGTATAGATGATTCCGATATCGACTCTGTAATTGAAGTTCTAAAATCATCCCACCTTACCCAAGGAGGAAAAATAGAAGAGTTTGAAAAAGCGCTTTGTGAATATACAGGGGCAAAATATGCGGTAGCAGTATCAAGTGGCACAGCAGCGCTTCATATCGCATGTCTAGCCGCCGGTTTAAAAGAAAAAGATGAGTTTATAACATCTTCTAATACTTTTGTGGCCTCGGCAAACTGCGGGGTCTATTGCAGGGCAAAGCCTGTATTTGCTGACATAAAAGAAGATACGTACAATGTCGATCCGGAAGAGATAAGAGAAAAGATCACCCCAAAGACCAGGGCTGTTATTCCTGTGCATTTTGCTGGACAAATATGCGACATGGAAGAAATTAAAAACATCATCCAGCAAAAACAAACTCAATATAAAGAAAAGATATTCACAATCGAAGACGCAAGCCATGCTTTAGGTTCTGTATATAAAGGCTCAAAAGCCGGCTCTTGTATTTATTCAGATATGGCGGTAATGAGTTTTCATCCGGTGAAGCATATAACAACTGGTGAGGGCGGCGTTGTTTTTACCAATGATGAAAAGCTTTATAGGAACTTAAAGCTTTTGCGTTCACACGGCATAACCAACAATAACGATGAATTTGTTTTCAAAGAGCAGGCTTGTAGTTCAAACGGACTAAACCCGTGGTATTACGAACAGCAGATCCTTGGTTTTAACTATAGAATCACCGATATTCAATGTGCATTAGGTACATCCCAATTAGAAAAAATCGACTTTTTCTTAAGGAGAAGGCGAAGAATATTTGAGGCCTACAACAATGCCTTTGCTGACAATAAGTTTATAACCTTGCCCTTTGAATCCGCGGACTGTTTTACTAACTGGCATCTCTATGTTCTGCAAATTGATTTTGGCGCACTTGGAAAGAATAGAGCAGATATTATAAAAAGGTTAAAAGATAAAGGGGTAGGCACGCAGGTTCATTATATACCGGTGCATACCCAACCTTTTTACAGGAAAAACTTCGGTACCAACTGGGGGGATTGTCCTCGCGCGGAGGAATATTATAAGAGGTGCCTTTCTATGCCTATTTTTCCGGCTATGAGCAATGAAGATATCGATAAGGTGGTTAATTCTCTATCAGAAGTCTTATCAAAATAATAGGAATTCTTATGGAAAATATAAAATCCCGGGCAATGCAGAAGAAAACCAAACAGTTCATTTCGAGGATGTCTCAGCTTTTATCCAAGCGTAGTGGGTTGAAGGCTTGATGAATTTTATTGTTTTGGAGAGGGTGTTATGAAAATATTACTCATCAATGTATCGTTGCGGCCGAAATCTCCGGTAAAGATGTTTCCTGTCGGATTAGGTTATATTGCTACAGCGATGAAAAACGCAGGATTTACATTTGATCTTTTGGATGTGGATCTTTATCGTTATTCTGATGAATATCTGCGGGATTATTTTAAGAATAATCGTTACGATGTTGTTTGTATGGGTTGTATTGTCACAGGTTATAAGATTGTCAAAGAATACGCGTCGATGATCAAGCGTGCGTATCCACAAACCAAGATCGTTGTGGGCAATTCCGTGGCGACATCGATTTATCAAACACTTTTAAATAAGACGGCGGTGGACTATGCGGTAATTGGCGAAGGAGATGTTACAATTGTTGAGCTTTTGCAGGTGCTTTCCACAGGGGGATCAGTGGATCAGGTGAGTGGTATTTGTTTCTTACGAGACGGTAAAATTGTGATGACGCCGCCGCGTCCAGCAATTGCAGATATTTCCAGTATCGCGCTTTTGGATTTTGAGATTTTTGATATCAAAAAATATATTGATCTTTCTCAGGTGTATGCTTCCGACCCTTTGCCCATGCCCAGAGAGAAAGTTCGGGCTCTCCCAGTGAATACGGCACGTGGTTGTGTAGCACAATGCGGTTTTTGCTATCATGTGTTTAGGGAGTATCCTTACCGTTATCGCAGCGCGGAATCTGTTGTAGGGGAGATTAAATTGTTTATTGAGAAATACGGGGTGAATTATATTTTCTTTTGGGATGAGTTAACCTTTTTTTCTAAGAAGCATACGCTTAATTTGGTCAACAAGATTATTGACGAAAAGTTGAAATTTTATTGGATGGGCAATTGCCGCGCTAATTTGTTTGACCGCGAGGAGGATGTAGAGATTTTGGCCAAGATGAAGTCTGCTGGATGCATTGCCTTGGGTTATTCTCTCGAGTCTGCGGATGAAGGGATTCTTTTATCCATGAACAAGAGGATTAAGGTGGAGCATTTTGTTCGTCAGACAATGCTTTTGCATAAAGCTGGATTGCCGCCCAAAACGAGTATTGTGATCGGCTATCCGCAGGAAACACCGGAAACCATTAAAAAGACTTTTGATTGTTGTATTGAAAATCGCATTTATCCAACAGTAGGTTATCTTCTTCCTCAACCCGGTTCTCCTGTTTATGACTATGCATGGAAACATGGTTTTATTCGGGATGAGGAGGAATATCTTCTTCTCATGGGCGATCGTCAGGATTTGCGTTTGAATATGACATCAATGAGTAATGAGGAATTGCAGGCTTATGTTTTAGAAGGGTTGAAACGTTGCAATGAGGCGCTTAAGGTAGGACTTCAAACGGATTCTTTGATCAAAACGGGATATCATCGGGCTGCAAAAGAAATTAAGCTGTAAGCATGCCGCTTGGGATTATATTAAACCGTACATAAAAAATAATTTAAAAATATGAATATAAAAAATTCTTTAAAGCTTCAGGAAAAAGCCAAACAGTATATTCCTAGCATGGGGCAATTACTTTCAAAACGTCCAGACATGTTTTCTTTGGGCGTGTGGCCCGGTTATTATTCAAAGGCTAAAGGGGTTGAGGTTTGGGATTTGGACGGGAATCGCTATGTTGATATGAGTATTTCCGGGATAGGGGCTAATATTCTGGGGTACGCGGATCCAGATGTCAATGCGGCGGTTATAAGCGCAATTAAGAATGGTTCGAGTTCGTCTTTGAATTGCCCTGAAGAGGTTGAGTTGGCTGAGGAATTATGCCGGATACATCCATGGGCTAAGAAAGCGCGGTTTGCGCGTTCCGGCGGAGAAAGTATGGCGGTGGCGGTCCGTATTGCACGTGCGCATACCGGCCGCGATAAAGTTGCAATTTGCGGTTACCATGGTTGGCACGATTGGTATTTAGCCGCGAATTTAGGAACAGAAAATGCACTGGGAGAACATCTTTTGCCGGGGTTAAGCCCTGTGGGCGTTCCGAAGGCTCTTCAAGGAACAGTGTTTACGTTTCGATACAATCATTTAGAAGAACTTAAGGATATTATTTCAAAGCATAAAAACGACTTGGCGGCTGTTATCATGGAGCCTATTCGAAATATACAGCCAGAAAAAGGATTCTTAGAAGGCGTTAAAACTCTTGCGAAAGAGGCCAAAGCGGTTTTTATTTTCGATGAAATATCATCTGGATTTCGAATGAACTGCGGTGGCGCGCATTTGTTTTTTGGAGTCAATCCTGATATTGCAGTTTTTTCAAAGGCTTTGGGTAATGGGTATCCTATTGCAGCTATCATAGGTAAAAGAGATGTGATGGAAGCGGCGCAGATTTCTTTTATTTCAAGCACCATGTGGACTGAGCGTATTGGTCCCACAGCGGCGCTCGCGGTCATTAAGAAATATGGCGAATATGATGTCGGCAAGCATTTAATGATGATTGGCCAGGCGGTGCAGGAAGGCTGGGCCAGACTTGCTCAAAAGAATGGTCTAAATATTACAGTTAGTGGCATTTATCCGCTTAGCCACTTTACTTTTAATACACCGGATCCGCTAGCGATGAAGGCATTTTTTATTCAGGAAATGATGGAGCATGGATTTTTGGCATCGACCACATTTTATCCCATGTTTGCGCATAAGCAGGAACACGTTAAAAAATATTTGGCGGCTGCAGACCAAGTTTTTATGAAACAGGTACGGGTGTGCGCTAATGGAAAGCTTTTGTCGTCCTTAAAAGGCCGGCCGTCTTCATCGGGTTTTAAACGGGTGACCTAATATGAGCAAGCAGCTTGTCTTGGGTACTGTGCAGTTTGGAATGCCTTACGGGATTAATAATCTTTTGGGTCAGCCGTCGCTTGAGGAGGCATACGCGATTGTGAGTGAGGCATGGCGTGCCGGAATTTCTGAGTTTGATACGGCGCAAGCATATGGAACGAGCGAAGAGGTTCTGGGGCAGATTTTTGATAAGCTTAAAATTAGTGCTCAGGTAAAGGTAATAAGTAAGATTGATCCTTGCTTAAATATTAAAAATTGCGATGCATTGGATGCAGGTCTAGAGAGATCTTTGAGGAGGTTAAGACAGCAAAAACTCGCTGCACTTATGCTTCATCATGAGAGCCAGATGAGTGATTGGGACAAAGGTTTGGGCGATTGGTTTATTCGACAGAAGGCTGAAGGGAAGTTTACCGCGATAGGCGTTTCCGTTTACACTCCGTCAAAGGCGCTTGAAGCGCTGGAGAATAGCGTCATTGATTTTGTTCAGGTTTCCGCAAATATAATCGACCGCCGCTTTGAGAATGAAGGCGTTTTTCGACGAGCACAAGAGCTGGGTAAAAAGATTTACATTCGTAGTATTTTTCTTCAGGGATTGTTATTGATGGAACCTCATAGGCTTGTTGGATCTATGATGTTTGCCCGAAGCGCGGTGGAAAACGTTCACGCCTTAGCGGAGCGCGCGAAAATAAGTTCAGCTGAACTTTGTTTCGGGTATGTCATGTCCAAGTGGCCTATGGCCAGCATTGTTTTTGGTGCGGATACACCAGAGCAGGTTCACGAGAATGTTTGTTTGGCGCATACATGTTTAGACGCGCGTGTCTTTCAAGAGGCAGACACGGCGTTAGGATGTGATGATGAGCAGATTCTTTGCCCGGGCAAATGGCCTAAGAAATGTGCGTAGAACAGAAAGGAGCTCATGATGGTTCAAGGCAAAAGAATTTATTTAGAAAAACTTGATCCTGATCATTTGTCCGATGAGTATGTGGCCTGGATGAGGGATCCTGAGGTTTTACGTTATTTGTCTACATCACCAGCTTCTTGCAGTATCGATAAGCTAAAAGAGTTTGTTGTGGCAATGAATACAAGTGGCAGAGATTATCTTTGGGGGATTTACCTGAAGGATTCTCATCGGCATATTGGGAATATCAAGATTGGCAATGTGCACTCAATTCACCAATTTGGTGATTTGGGATTGATTATTGGGGTTAAAGCCCTGTGGGGGCAGGGATATGCGACAGAGGTTATTAAGGTCGCAACCCAGTATGCGTTTGATCAAATGAAATTGCGCAAGGTTATTGCTGGGATTTTTGCTCCGAACCAGGCCTCGTATCGTGCATTTTTGAAGGCTGGGTATCGTGAGGTTGGCCGATATGCGAAGCATTGCTTGTTCGAAGGACGGTTTGTAGACAAAATTCTTTTTGAGAAATGCGCTGACGGAGCTTTGCCCGAAAACAGAGGGGAGAAGTTAAGATGAGTTTTGATGTTGCAGCGATTATTCAGGCACGTAATGGTTCGGTGCGTTTGCCGGGCAAGGTCATGCGTCAGATTAATGGCAGGCCGATGATTTCTTATGTAGTAGAACGTGTACGTACAGCGAAGTTGCTGGATGATGTCATTGTCGCCACGACCAGTGATCCTATCGATGATGCGATGGCGGTTTTTTTGACAGGTCGTGGCGTTAAAGTTTTTAGAGGATCTCCTCTGGATGTGCTCGACCGGTATTATCGGGCGGCATTGCAGTTTGGTCTCAAGAATATTGTTCGCATTACGGCAGATTGTCCTTTAATGGATGGGGCGATGATCGACAGAGTTGTGGGGAAGTTTTTGGAAGGTGGGTATGATTATGGATGCAATGTCTTGGAGAGAACTTTTCCCGACGGGCTGGACGTTGAGGTTATCTCTTTTCAGGCACTTAAACGGGCATGGCAGGACGCACAGGAGGCTCGCGAGCGGGAACATGTAACAATTTATATTCGCAATCATCCCGAAATCTTTCCTGCGTTCAATATACGCTGTGCGCAGGATTGGGGTAAGCGACGCTGGACGCTGGATTACGAAGAAGATTTTCTGTTAGCGGAAGCGGTTTTGAAGCATTTTGCGAAAGATTTGAGAACATTTTGTATGGAAGATGTTGCAAAGTTTCTTGATGAACATCCTGAGATTGAAACATTAAATAGAAAGTATGTGAAGTATTAATCTATGCGTACTGTAATTTTTACTGAAGGAGGGGCATCGAAGGGGTTAGGGCATATGGCTCGGGCGATGGCTTTATTTGAAGGGTTCAGAGAGCGCGGGGTTAAGTGTGAGGTTGTGGTTGATGCGGATGTTGATTTAACAGGGCTTTTTCAGGGGGTGGTATATCATCGTCAACCATGGCCTTCTTCTGTAGAGATGACAGAACATTTTGCACGCGGGGCAGATATTGCTGTTCTTGATTCATATCACGCTTCTGTTGAAGTTTGTGCGGCGGCGTCACGGCACGCGCGTTTAACTGTATTTTTTGATGATTTTATCCGGCTTAATTATCCCAAGGGGCATATTTTTAACGGTGGGGTTTCTGCTCCTCAGATGCCCTATCCAGCGGTCTCGGGCGTGACATACCATTTGGGATCTTTATTTGCGCCTTTGCGGCGGGAGTTTTGGGATATTGAACCACAGGTCATTAGGCAAGAGATTAAGAAAATTTTTGTGGTTTTTGGTGGAGTCGATGGACGAAGGCTAACGTCTAGGGTGATAGATCATTTATTAGAGAAATTTAGTGGCTTTGAATATTCTGTTGTTGTGGGATTCGCGTTTAGGGACGATTCTTTTCTTGAGCGTATTGGACGCGCCGGTGTTAAAGTTAGTCGTTCTTTATCCGCGACGCAGATACTTGCGTTGATGCGCGAAGCAGATGTGGCAGTTAGTGCTGCCGGTCAGACGATCTGTGAATTGGCACGCCTTGGGCTTCCTACGGTGGGCGTGTTGGCGGTTGAGAACCAGAGGACCCAATGGAGAGGGATGATTGATTCCGGTTTCGCAGTCGATGGCGGGTGCGCTGACGATCCGGATGTCGTTGCGCAAATTGTCCGTGGATTGCATCAGTTGTCCAGCGTGGATGAACGTCGCCGCAGGAGTAACGCAGGGCGTATATTAATCGATGGGCAAGGCGTCAGGCGTTGCGTGGACGTTATTCTTAAAGAAATGGAACGAATATGAGCGAAGCCTATATCACTATTAACGGGCGAAAGATTGGCGTAGGGTATCCGGTTTATATTATTGCCGAAATCGGTATTAACCATAACGGCTCTTTAGAATTGGCGCTCGATATGATTCGGGCGGCAAAACAGTGTGGCGCCGATGCCGTCAAATTTCAGATATTAACGTCAGATCGTTGTTACACAAGACAGAGTCCGTCGTATGAGATTTTTAGAAAGATTGAGTTTAAAAAGTTGGAATGGAAAATTATTTTTGATTTGGCGAGTAGTCTTGGTATTGATTGTTTTGCGACCTTTGTTGACCGCCGGGACATTGTTGATTTTAGTGAGTTTACGGCACCAGCGGTTAAGGTGTCTTCCAGCAATGTGACAAATATTCCACTCTTGGAAAGCATTGCACAGCTCGGCGTTCCGGTTCTTCTCTCGAGCGGCATGAGTGAGCTGAGCGAGCTTAAAGAAGCGGTTGATACGTTGCGGGCACAAGGGCAAAAGGAAATCGCTATTTTTCAGTGCACATCACTTTATCCTGCACCTTTAAATTCTTTGAATCTTCGCGTGATCGGAATGCTTAGGACAGAGTTCCCAGATTGTCCGATTGGATTTTCGGATCATTCACAGGGCATATTGGGCGCGCTCACTTCTGTTGCGTTGGGTGCCACATTGATCGAAAAGCACTTCACGATTGATCGTGCGCTTGAAGGGCCGGATCAATGTTTTTCTTCTAATCCTCGCGAAATGACGGAATTAGTCGAGGCCGTGCGTGGGGTAGAGGCAGCCCTTGGTTCTTCGGTGAAGGCTCCTACGTCCGAGGAAAGGGCCGTGCGCGGGCGTCTTCGAAGAACAATTGTGGCACTAAGAAATATATCCCCTGGCGAGATTCTTTCGGAGGAAAATATCGGGTTGAAACGCTCAAATACTTTTGGCTTGGAGCCCAAACATTATCGTGCCGTTTTAGGGCGCAAAGTGAAATCACCTCTTAAAAACGATATGCCTTTACAGGCAGAAATGGTTGAGAGTGAATCGGTATGAAGAATGTTCTTTTGACTTGTTTTGGCGGTCCGTTATCTTGGGAATATTATCAGGATTTTTGTGCGCGGGGTATGTATCGCATTTTTCTGGGTGATACAAATACTCAAGCCAGAGCACGGGCTTGCGTGAAAGATTTTATCACGCTTTTGCCTGGAACACATCCTGAATATTGTGCGGATCTTCTCAAAAAGGCGGCAGCCCATGATATTCGCATGATTATTCCAGGCTCTGACGAAGAAGCAATGGCATTGATGCTGCAGCGATTTGAGTTTGAAAAGGCAGGGGTTATCGTTGCGGTTCAAGATTTAGCGTATGCACAACCTTTTTCTTCAAAATCAGCGATGTACAATTTTTTAATAGACCGCGGGTTTTCTGTTCCGCCCTACAAGGTCTTTAGTAATGCCAAGGAGTTTGACCGGGCGCTGGAGGATTTAGGATATCCGCATAAACCTCTTGTGATCAAACCGGATAAGGGCCGCGGCGGGCGGGGGATTGTTCTTCTCACGGAAAGACCTATCCCGAACAAAGATGGTTTGAATATGATGAATTGTGCTTTCTTTAAGTATTTTTTAGATGGTGCAACGCTTTACCTTGTTATGGATTATCTTGAAAGCGTTATGTATGATATCGATGTGTTGCGGTATGCAAACGGGCAGTTATTTTTTGGATATCGGCGTCGTTTTCATAATGTAAGCAAAATATTTCATGGCAACAGTTTTGAAAAAAACTCCACCATGGATGCCTATGCTAAAAAGTTGTACGCCGTATTTCCGACAAGATATTTGATCGATTATGACATGTCGGTTACCGCAGATGGCCGGATCAACCTGATCGAGGTAAACCCTAGGCCTAGCGGCAGCACTATTTCTTATCTTCCTTTGGGTGTGAATTTGTACCATACGCTGATTCGTTCTTATTTGGATGGGGTCCATGAGATCCCGGATATGGTGTTTAATGGGCAAAGTGTGTTTGCCTTCCACCACATGTTGATACGTCCTTGATCGGAGGAATGTTATGACACCATCGCGTGTTTTGGTTGTTGCGGCGCATCCTGATGCTGAAGTGATGGGGTGCGGCGGAGCCATTGCGGGGCATATCCGTAAAGGGGATGAAGTATTCATTCTTTTTATGGCTGACGGCGTGACGTCTCGAGCTTAGATGTTTTGTAAGGTTTGGCGTAAAGATTATTAAAATCTCTTCAGAATGCCTTGCGAATACCTTTCTGTTAAGAGTGGCAGCGAGAACAAGATTACCCGTAATTATATTCACCGGATGGCTTATATGAATGAAGTAATAGATGCGGTAAGAGAGCCAGAAGCTAGGGGAACAAATATAAAAGAATTTTTTATTTTGATGGGATCAATATATACTGTGAAGGAGGACGTATGAATAAAGGGTGGGTAATTCTATTTTATCCTTTAAGTGAAGGGGATGGAGTTTATCACTGGTTTCCCTTTCCGTATATATATATTGCTCCTTTCTTGGAGCAGGCTGGTTTTGATGCGTATATCATCGATGCCAGAGTCAGTGGTGATTGGAGGGAGTTATTACGCAATGCCATGAGGGATGCTTTATGTCTGGGAATTACGGCAATGACCGGAACTGATATCAAATGTGCTATTGAGGCAGTAAAAATAGCGAGAGAAGTAAATTTATCGGCGCCAATCATATGGGGAGGGCCTCACGCAACCGCCTTACCTAAAGAAACCGCTGATTCCCCCTATGTTGATATAGTTGTTTCCGGACAGGGTGAGGAGGTATTGACAAGGATCGCCGATAGACTCTGCAACGGAAAAGATTTTTACGATATCCCCAGCATAACATATAAGAAAAAAGGGATCATCTATCAAAACGAAAGATCAAAAAACTTATCCTTTAATTATGATTTGTTTCCTTCTTTTGATCGCCTAGATTTAGAGAGGTATCGTTCTCCCAATAATATT
>Ga0315287_10005784_pt1 | contig 12225 bp, 12 predicted proteins | sample YL17G11_0_MG_FD_205037 | JGI IMG/M metagenome (GOLD analysis project Ga0315287, IMG submission 205037) | Sediment microbial communities from Yellowstone Lake, YNP, Wyoming, USA - YL17G11_0 | ecosystem: Environmental > Aquatic > Freshwater > Lake > Sediment | place: USA: Wyoming | collected...
CATGGCAGGAGGCTAGGCGGAAAACGCGGAACACGGAAGGGGGATCCCACGGTGACTTCACTGGGGAGCGACTATTTTACGGGTGCACTTCACCCCTCCACGAAACCTGGAGATCACCATGACGATCCGTTTGGGCGACGTCGCCCCCGACTTCACCACCGAGACCACGCAGGGCCCCATCACCTTCCATAAGTGGAAGGGCGACTCCTGGGCGGTCCTCTTCTCCCATCCGAAGGACTTCACGCCGGTCTGCACGACCGAACTCGGCCGCGTGGCGGCGCTCAAGCCGGAGTTCGAGAAGCGGAACGTCAAGGTGATCGGCTTGAGCGTCGATCCGGTCGAGTCGCACCACAAGTGGGAAGGGGACATCAAGGACGTGACCGGCAACGCGGTCAATTTCCCGATGATCGCCGATCCGGATCGTCATGTCTCCCTGCTCTACGACATGATTCACCCGAACGCCAGCGCAACCGCGACGGTCCGCTCCGTGTTCGTGATCGCGCCGGACAACACGGTCAAGCTGACGCTGACCTATCCGGCCAGCACCGGCCGCAACTTCGACGAGCTGCTACGGTCCATCGATTCGCTGCAATTGACGGCCAAGTATGACGTGGCCACGCCGGCGGACTGGAAGGATGGTCAGGACGTGATCGTGGCGCTCAACGTCTCGGATGAGGATGCCAAGAAGCGTTTCCCGAAGGGATTCGTGGCGAAGAAGCCCTACCTGCGGGTGACCCCGCAGCCCAACAAGTAGCCGCTCAGGGGACCTGACCAGCGGGCCGGCGCGGTTTCCGCGCCGGTTTTGGTGCGGAGTCTACCGCTGGAGCAACGGCCTCCTCGGCGGCGTCCGCCGCGGCGGTCGTGGTGAACATCGAGCGCCCCCGGTTGTCCACCCCGATGCCCGAACGTGTGGTCCCGCTGCCATCGGCAAACAGCAGCGTCGACCCGCCCTTGGCACTCAACCCAAGTACCGTTCGGGCCACTCCCCGCCGGTCCGCGAAGACCAGGTTCGCTGTTTCGTCCGGGAGCACCGCCATGATCAATCTGGCGTTTCCCGTGCTGTCGGCGAAGGTTACCCCGGAGCTGCCGTCATCGAGCAGGTTGAGCTTGATGCTGGTCCGGTTCCGGTGATCCTGCAACACCAGGCGGATCGCCCCTTCGTCGTCCTGTCCCCAGGCGCCGCGTACCCGCCCATCCTTGTCCCGCAGGATGTATTCCTGCGCTTCGACCACGCTGGGAACGAAACCCGGCATGCCATGCCGTGAGGCGGTAACGACCAGGGCGGCGGCCAGCCCAAGCAACACCGCCGTGAGGACCAGCACCATCATCCCCTGACGGCGGAGCTTTCGATTCGCTGTCTCCAGGTCCTCGAGCCGGCGAAGGAGTTCGTGGACCGCGCCCGTCGAGGCCGGCGCTGATACCGGGTTCGAGGCAGGGGTGGGCGGCTGAACCGGCGTGGTCATGGGGGTCCCTTGAATCGGGCCAGCCTAGTTGGCCGTGGGAAAATCCAGGAAGTACGACCGTCCGGCCCGTTCCACCAGGTCCTGGGACAAGGTCGGGGTGATCTCCAGGTACTTGGCAATGTCCAGCAGGTGGTCGATCAGGTCCCGGGGATGGCAACCGCGGGGCGCGATCGAGTGCGCATGGTAGAAATTGCGGTAGATCTGGCGCACCGCCGTCGGGTCGTATTGGATCGCGTGCTCCCGGCAGTACCGCTCGAAGATCTTTTCGTACTGCTCGACCGTCGGGCTTTCGACCCGGATCTTGTAGTGGATCCGGCGCAGGAAGGCCTCTTCGACCAGCTGCTTCGGGTCGATGTTGGTCGCGATGACCAGCAGACAGTCGAATGGCACCGGGAACTTGGCGCCGGTATGCAGCGTCAGGAAGTCCACTCGCTTTTCCAGCGGCACGATCCAGCGGTTCAGTAGATCGCGGGGCGGCACCCGCTGACGCCCAAAGTCGTCCACGATCAGCACGCCGCCGTTCGCTTTCACCTGGAACGGAGCCTGGTACAGCTTGGTGAACGGGTCGTACTGCAGGTCCAGTTGGTCGAGCGTCAGCTCGCCACCAGCCAGCACGACTGGCCGCGCCGCAAGGACCCAGCGGAGATCGTGGTCGGTGTCGGGCAGCCAGATGTCATCCCCGTCCTCGGCCGCCGGCCTGGTCTTGTCGAGCGGCGACCGGTGGTAGAGCGGATCGTATACCACCATGATCTGCCCGTCCACCTCGATCGCATAGGGGACGTACAGACTGCCGCCCAGCAGCCGTGCGATGGTCTCCGCGATGGCGGTCTTGCCGTTGCCGGACTCCCCGAAGAGGAAGAGGGACCGCCCCGAGTTGATGGCGGGTCCGACTTCGTCCAGAGTTTCCTGGTTCAGGACCAGCCAGTCGAACGCCTGCTCGAGAGCCCGCCGGTTGGTCTGTACCAGTTGGATGGACTGGGCGGCCACCATCTGGCGGTACTGTGCAAATGGCACCGGTGCCGGTCCGACGTACTGGCTCGCCTCCAGCGCCTCGCGCGCCCGGGCGCGGCCCTCTGCCGTCAGGTCAAAGGTGTAGCCGGCGCGGCTTGCCCCCTGGGTGCTCCTGACCTCGAGGAAACGGCGCTGCTGCATGCTCAGGAGTTGGTCGTCAACGAAGGTGAACGGCAACTTCAGGGCGTCGGCCAGCTGTTTCCCGGCCCTCGCACCCTGCACGTACAGGGTCTTGAGGACAAGGTCAACGACGAACTCTTCGGAAAGGCCGGTGTCGGCCAGCGTCTCTGGCGGCTTGGGCTTGCTGGCCATCCCGGTGCCACCCGCAAGGGGCCCTGCCATTGCCGTGGTCATGGCGTCTGTCCTGCATCAAGAGAAATGAACTCGAGACGGTGGCCGACCAGGGTCCCCGTCGCCGCCAGCGTTCCGGCCGGGAGTTCGAGCGCGGCAGCAGCCTGCCGGTGATACCGCGAGAGCTGGCTGGGTGCGAGCCCGGCATACGCCGCCAGCACCCGTCCTTCATGGTCGACGAACGCGACATCGATCGGGAACCGCATTCCCAGCATGTGTACCGCCCGGCAGGGTCGGATCAGGAGTCCTTCACTGGGTTTCAGCGATGAGCGGCCGAGCAGTCCTCTCAGCCGGCTCCACCATGTCTTTGCCTCCTCGACCCGCTCCCCAAGGACGCTGTGTTCCTCGGGGTTGGTGACCCGCACCGCCACGCCTAGAAGCCTCCCAGGACCTTGAGCGCCGACAGAATCCCCGGCCCGATAATCACGATGAACAGGGCGGGGAAGATGCAGAACACCAGCGGGAACAGCATCTTGATCGCCGTCTTCGCGGAGGCTTCTTCAACCCGCTGGCGCCGCTTGGTCCGGAGTGTCTCAGCGTGGGTCCGGAGCGCCTGGGCGACCGAGGTACCAAAACGGTCCGTTTGGATCAGGACGGTCGCGAGTGATTGCGCATCCTCGAGGTCGGTCCGAGTGCCAAAGGCGCGGAGCGCCTCTTCCCGGGGGGTGCCGGCCCGGATCTCGAGGTTGATCAGGCCCAGTTGCTCGCCGAGGACGGGGCTGACCAGCGCGATCTCCTCGGCTACGCGCTGCAGGGCCTGATTCAGGCCCAAGCCGGCCTCAACGCACACGACCATCAGGTCGAGCGCGTCGGGTAGCCCCCTCAGCATCTCCCGCTTGCGCGCGTTGCCGCGCGCCGCCACCAGGAGAGTGGGCACGACCCACCCAAGCGCCGCGCCCCAGATCGCGATCACGATGATCATCGATTGCGGCAGGCCGAGCACCCTCCCGAGCGTCGGCGAGAGCGCCAGAAACCCGAAGCCCAGGATCAGGGCCGTGGCAATCCTCGCTCCGTAGAACACCGCCACCGTGCCCGGGCGGACTAATCCCGCCGCGACCATCAACCGTTGTGTCTTCGACTGGAGCTTCGGTTCGCCGTGGAGGCGTGTCCCCAGGGCCGCCAGCAGCTCGCGGAGACGTTCTGCCTGTGCCTCCCGGCGCCGGCGGTCGACTGCACCGATTCCTTCGCCACCCGGCATCCGCTCCAGTCGCCTGATGACGTCCGGCTGATCCGGCACCAGTTCTCCGAGCAGCATGACCAGTCCGGCAACGGCGAGGGCGATCAGCGAGGCCACGACGTAGATCATCATGCCGGCCCCCTAAAACTCGATGTCCAGGATCCGCCGGATCCAGACATACCCAAGAACCTGGAACAGCAGCGCCCCGACGACCAGGTACCGACCAGCGGGCTGTTCGAACAGCGGCATCATGTACTCGCGATTCAGGATGAAGATGGCTACGCCGAGGATGATGGGCAGCGCACCGAGGACATAACCCGACAGCCTTCCCTGTGCGGTGATGACCCGTAGCTGGCGGCGGAGCTTGAATCGTTCCCGCACCATCTGGGCGATGTTGTCCAGGATCTCGGCCAGGTTGCCGCCCACTTGCCGGTGGATCATGATGGCCGTGACCAGAATCCGCATGTCCGTCAGCCGGACCCGGTTGGCCAGGCCAAGCAGCGAGTCGTCGAAGGGGAGACCGAATCGCTGCTCCTCGAAGGCCTGTCGGAACTCGCCGGCGATGGGCTCTGGGCCTTCATCCGCCACCATCTTGAAACCGGCGCTGAGCGGGTGCCCGGCCCGCATGGCCCGTCCCATCAGGTCGATGGCGTCCGGCAGCTGTTCTTCCAACCTGGCGGTGCGCCGGTGGGCTTGACGCCGCACCACGAGGTACGGGATCAGGACCCCGATCGGCACCAGGACCGCGCCACCGATGAGCGAGCCCGTGAACAAGGCGCCCGAAACCCCAAATGCGACGGCCAGACCGAAGGTGATGAGCAGGTAGCTCTGCGCCGTCCAGGCTGAACCGGCCCGCTCGATCAGCTGGGTCACTCCGCGGAGCGATGGCACGCCCGCCGCAACCCGATCCAGGAAGGTGGCAAGCCGGGGCTGCCGGATCAGGGTCTGGGACTCCGGCCCGAAGGTTTGCTCGCTGAACTCTCGCAATTGCTGGACGATGTGGCGGGCCCGCCAGCGCTCCTGCCCAAATTCGAGCAGCAGCGCCAGGGACAGCGTTCCCAGCGCGACGGCTGCGAAGATCAGGAGTGCGGTCAGCAGAACGGGGTTCGACATGGCTCAGCGCCGACCCCGGCCGGCAGCAGCTTCCGCGATATTGTCGAACAGCGTGGCCGGCAGGGTAATGCCATAGGCCTTGAGGCGATCGGTGAACCGCGGCCGGATGCCCGTCGCCATGTACCGGCCCAGGACCTTCCCGCCCTCCCCGATGCCCTGCCGGTCGAAGACAAAGATCTCCTGCATGGTGACGACGTCGCCCTCCATCCCGGTGATCTCACCGACCTGGATGATCTTCCGGGACCCATCCGAGAGGCGCGCGATCTGGATCACCACGTTGATCGCACTGGCAATCTGCTGCTTGACCGCCTTTTCGGGCAGGCCGAGGTTGGCCATGGAAACCATGGTCTCGAGCCGGGCCAGCGCGTCGCGCGGGCTGTTGGAGTGCAGCGTGGTCAGGGACCCGTCATGGCCGGTGTTCATCGCCTGCAGCATGTCCACCGATTCGGCTCCGCGCACCTCGCCCACGATGATCCGGTCGGGGCGCATGCGGAGGGCGTTGATGAGCAGCAGCCGCTGCGGGACAGCCCCCTGGTTTTCGATATTCGGCGGGCGGGTCTCCAGGCGGACCACGTGCGGCTGGCGGAGCTGGAGCTCGGCCGAATCCTCGATGGTGACGATCCGCTCGGTGACCGGGATGAAACCCGACAGGATGTTGAGCAGGGTCGTCTTGCCCGAGCCGGTGCCGCCGGAAATGAGGACGTTGAGCCGGGCCCGTACGATGCCCGACAGCAGCTCCAGCATCGGCGGCGACAGGCTCTCGAGCCGGAGGAGGTCCTCGCCGGTCAGGGCGTCGCGCTTGAACTTGCGGATCGAGAGGTGCGGCCCGTCGAGGGCTAGGGGCTTGATAATGGCGTTCACGCGGGAACCGTCGGGCAGCCGGGCGTCGACCATCGGCGACGAGTCGTCAATCCGGCGTCCCACCGCCGAGACGATCCGGTCGATCACCTGGAGCAGGTGCCGGTCGTCCTGGAACTGGATATCGGTCGTCTCGAGTTTCCCATGCCGCTCGATGTAGACCTGCTTCCAGGTGTTCACCAGGATGTCCGAGACCTCCGGGTCCTTCATCAGCGGTTCGATCGGGCCCAGGCCGAAGATCTCATCCAGGATCTGCGTGACCAGTTCTTCCCGCTCCTCGAAGTTGAGCGGCACCTTCTCCGAGGTGAGCAGCTCGTGCACGACCCGGCGGATCGCCTCGATGACGGTCTCCCGGTCGGTCTTGTCCAGATTCGCGAGGTTGAGACGTTCGAGCAGCCGCCGGTGAATCCGCCCCTTGAGCAGGGCGAATTGATGGGCCGCGCTCTCGGCCGCCGCGCGGTCCGCGGGAATGGGCGCCCCCGGTGCGGCCGCGACCTGCGCCAGATCGGCTTCCCAGGGCAGGGCACGTGAATTGTCAGGCACGCTTCAGCCCTCCTTCGGCCCCAGGTTTCACCGAACCGCGAAACAGGCGGGCCATCAAACCGGTCGGGGGTTCCGGTGTCGCATCGGTTTCCAGGTTGGCGATCCGCGCCGCGAGGGCGCGGATGTCGCGAGCATATGGCGACCTCGCCCCATTCAACACCACGGGCTTGCCCGTGTTGATGGATCGAATCACCGAATCGTAGTCGTTGGCCAGGGTGGCGTAGATCGGGACGCCGAGGCTTCGCTCGACGTCCTTGAGCGAGATCTCGCTGGCCGGGTCGTAGCGGTTGACGACCAGGTGCACCTGGTCGCCGCCACGAGGCATCACCCGCTTGAGGAGCGGGAGGGCGCGCTGGATGTTCCGCAGGCTGGGCAGGTCCACCGTGGTCACCAGGAAGACGTCGTCCGCCTGTTCGAAGGCGGCCAGGGTCTCCGGCGAAAAGGACTTCGACGTGTCCACCAGGACATAGTCGTAGTGCCTGCGCAGGTAGAGCAGGACCTGGCGGATATCGTCCTCGGTCAGGCCCGCGGCGCGGTCGGGGTGGAACGGGGCAGAGAGCAGATGGACGCCGGACGAGTGCTGCTCGATGTAGGAAGAGAGCAGGTCGGCGTCCATTCGGTGGAAGTTCTGCACCAGGTCCACGAAGTTGAATTGCGGCTGGACCCCCAGCAGCAGCGAGATCTCGCCCAACTCAGCGTCGAGGTCCACGATCAGGGTGCGCTTGCCGGTAATCCGGCGTATTTCCACTCCGAGATTGGTGACCGCGGTCGAGGTCCCGGAACCACCCTTGGCGCTGAAGAAGGCGAAGGTCCGGGCCAGGGCGCCTTCGTCCTGTTCGACCGGCGTAATCCTGGAATGGAGCCGGTCCACGGCCTCGGCCACGCTCTGCTCTGTCACCGGCTTGATCAGGTACTCCGAGAGCCCCGCGCGGATGGCCTGGAGCAGGAGGTCGGAGGCCACCGCGTTGCCCATGCCGATGAGGACCAGCTGGTTCGAGGCCTGGGCGAGGTCGCGGGCCAGGGACAGGCCAAGTTCTGGCGAGGGGTCGAAGTCCACGAACACCATGGCCGGACCCGCCTGCTGGACCGCCTTGAACTGCGCGCTGGTGAACGCGGCCAGCGGCATGTCGAGATCCAGGGCGATCGAGAACCGACCTCCGGACGCACGGACGTAACGAGTGATCGCCTCGCGCGTCACGGCGTCGGCCGAAATGATGACGCCCTGGAGAGGTCGGGCAGTTGCCATGTGAGTCCGCTACTCCACCAGTCGAAGGATCCGGGTCATGGTGCCCGGAGAGGGACCGGTTGCCGTGCCCTTGGCCAGGCCGGCGAACCTACCTACGACGACGTCATCGGTCTTGCACTTGATGGGGCTGTTGAACGGCTTGCTGCCGCCGTTGTCCATGCAGCCTTCGAAGAAGAACAGCATGAAGTTGTTGAAGCGGATTTGCTCATTAGCCTTCGGTATCCCGTCCGGGGGAACCATGGCCATGATCCATACCCGCGGACTGGCCCGCCAATTCTGCTCGCCCCAGGCCGAACCGGTTACCCGGCCCACCTTGCCTGATTCCACGTCTGGCAGGGCGTCGCCCCAGCTCGCTCCTGGATCCAGGTTGTAGATGTCCTCGATCGCCTTTGCAATGGACGTCCAGCCCGTCTTGGCGTCGTAGGGAGTTGCAACTTGCCAGGTGGTCGTATCGATTCCGGGATTGGTGCTGAGCGTCGTACAGGAGTACATCATGTCAACGATGCGGTTCGTTTCCCCCCAAAGGCCCCACCAGCCCGGTATGTAGCACTTCCCTCCCTGGAGTGTTCCCGTGCAAGGCGTGGTTGGGTCGGTGGAGTTGATGCTGGGCCGAAGCACGACCCGCATCCCCCAATCTCGCGTTGTCGCGTCACGCAATACGCTGCCGTACCCTGTTCCGGCGCCGTCTACGTTCCCATAGTTGGCCGGTTGGTAGACGTCCGGCGGCTTGGTGTAGAGCCACTTCTCCGTGCCATTGGGCAGATTGTTCCCATCCGTGTCGTTGTCATTGTCATCCCAAAAATCGGGAATCGCGATCGGCTTGGTACACTTCGTTCCGGTGGCATAGTCGGCCACCGCAGCAGCCTTGGCCCCGACAGGAACACTCCTCCACCCGAAGACCTGGGCGAACCAGGTGGGGACCGCGGCACGGCGGACCTTCACCCGGACTTTCGAGCTGTCCCAGAGCACCGTGACAGTCACCTCGGACGCCGTGTCGATCTTGGCGCCTGCCATGTAGTTGGTGTCCGCCAGCTGCTTCGCCCGGCTCACGGCCAGCGCTTCCTCCGTGGCACGGGGCTGGTCCTGCAGGAAGGCGCTCGCGCCGGCCAACGCGGCGGCATCGGCCGCACGCTGGGCTTCCGCCCTGACCTTGAGCAACATGCCGAGATCGATCCCGAGGGCGGCCACCCCCATGATGGCGACCAGTGAGATCGCCAAGAGCACCAGGCTGACCCCTCGCGCGCTCGACCGTCTACCACCGACGCCCCGCATGGCCTTCACCTTTCGGCTAGCGTCCCGGCGGCTGCGTCGCCGGTGGAACCGTGCCCTGCCGCTGCGCCTGTTCCTCCACGATCGGTCGCATCCACCCCGGCCACTTCCAAGTCACCGGTTCGCCGGTCGGGAGTGCCGGGGCCGTGTCGCTCGCCCGGACCAGCCGCGGAGTTACCAGGACCAGGAGTTCCGTCTGCTTGGCCCGCGTCTGAGTCGAGCGGAAGAAGGCGCCGAGGATCGGGATATCCCCGAGGAGCGGGATCTTGGTTACGCTCTCGATGGTGGAATTGTCGATCAGGCCCGCCAGGGCCAGGTACTGCCCTTCCTTGAGCTCCACTTCCGTTTCGGCACGACGGATCAGCAGCGAGGGGATTTCGAATCCCGAAATAACGAGCCCGTTGGAGAAGTCGAGCTGTGAAACTTCCGGCGCTACCTTGAGCCGGATGGCCCCGCTGCGAGTGATGTTCGGCGTAAACCGGAGCCGCACCCCAAACTCCTTGAAGGTGATCGTGACCGCTCCACCGATGCCGGCCCCGACCCCGATGCCGCTCGATCCCTGCACGGTCGGATAGGGGAACTCACCACCCGCCAGGAAGCTGGCTTCCTTGCCCGGCAGGGTGATCAGGTTCGGCTCGGCCAGGCTCCGCAAGGTGCCCTTGGTAATGGACGCCTGGATGATCGCCTGGATGTTGGCATTCGGGTTCGAGAGCAGGATCCGGATCAGGCCGTCGGAAATCGACTGGCCCGTCCAGTCACCGTCGGATTTCAGGTTCTGCGGGTTCAGGGTCGTGAGCGCTGCCGAGAAGTCTTTCATGTTGCTGCGGTCGATCTCGGCAAACCGGACCTGCAGGAGAACCTGGACGGCCGGAGGGGACACCAGGTTGTTGATGACGGAGGAGACGCCGGTGCCCTGCGCAATCTCGACGGCGCGGTCCACAACGACCGGGTCGGTCACGTTACCCGACAGGGTCACGGAGTTGCCGCTTGCCATCACGCCGATCTTCTCACCCGGCAGCGCCTCCTGCAGGTAGCGCTCGAGCGCCGGCGTATCCACCGTCACTTCGATGGTGTAGAGCTTCGGCACCCCCCCGGTCTCCCAGAGGATCAGGCTGGTGGACCCCAAGCCCTTGCCGTTGATCAGCAGTTCGGTCGGGCTGACCACCACGACTTCTGCGATACTGGGATCCCCGACCGTATAGCGCTGGATGCTGACGCCACTGACCAGGAGCAGCGATGCGCCTCTCGGCAACGAGTACGATTTCGTGGCCTGCTGGAGAACCGTCTGTGCTTCGGCGGCGCGAGGCGCCACGGCGAAGGCGCACAAGAGGACCAGGACGAAGCGGAGACGCGAGATCATTTCTCCTCCTGCGGGACGGGTGGTTTGGGTCTCGTGAACTTGGTCAGGGTTCGTTCCCCACCCCTGAATCCTTCGACGATGGTCTCCTCCGCCACAGGGGTTGGTGCGGCCGCGGGATTCCGCCGCCAGGTTTGCGGCGTGGTCCCAACCGGCAAGGTGGCTGGACGCGGGGCGCCCATGATGGTGGTCAGTCGGGCGCCGTTGGTGCGGATCGGGAGGGTGTCAAGCGCGTTCCGGAGGGCCATCTGAATCCGGCCCTGGCCGGAGGCGAGCGCCAATGTTTCCGCCTGTTCGGGCGTCACCAGGAGAGTTATGACCGGCACCGGCTGGGGTTTTCCCTCGGCATCCACCTGGATGGACTGGCCCGCCGCGAGCGCCTGAAGGTTCTGCATGATCGCCTTGGTGGTCGGCTCACCGCCTCCCTGAGGCGCCATCGTCAGCAGCACATCCACCCGCGTCCCGGGAACCACGAAGCCCGCGACGGCGGCCACATCGTCCACCCGGATGCTCAGCGCCCGCATGCCTTCGGTGATCAGGATCGGCATTCCGCCACCCGTACCCCGCTGGGCCAGCTTGCTTTCCAGGAACGGTTCGTTGAGCCGCATGGTCGTGACCACGCCCCGGCCAACCGCCTCTCCCTTGGTCCTGATCAGCCCCACGGGCACCGCGTCGCCGGGCCAGCCGATCAGGTGGACATCTTCCTCTTTCAGGACGGTCCCAACCGGGAGGTCCTTCGAGGCAACAACCGCCGTTCCCGCGACCGCATTGGACTGAAGCAGCGGCTGGGCCTGGTTCCGAAGGTAGCCCAGCGAAATCCAGGCGGCGGCCCCGCCGGCGGCCAGCGCGACGAACAGCAGGACGAGCGATCGGGTACGTACGGCCATGACTTTCCTCCGTTCCCGCTATTCGTTTCGCATTCGGGCGGTCGTGCGCAGCGAGTCCAGTTGGACCAGGTTCGCCAGGCGCTGGAGCACCAGGAAGCGAAAGGGGTACGCGATCCGAACCGAGGTGGTCTTCCCAGTCCCGGTTTTCAGGCCATCCGGGAAGGCAACCCGGTCCCTGGTAGAGTCCATGCCCGCTCGCGCGAGCATGGAGTCCACGTGTTTGTTCACTGCAGTCGTCATCAGCGCGGAGGTACTCAGGCTTGGATCAGCCACCACAGCAAGCCTGGCTCCTTCACGGGCGGCATCGGTGAGCACCTGTTTCATGTTCCAGGCGCGACCCAGCTCGATGATGCCCATCAGGACCACCATGAGGAGGGGCAAAATCAGGGCGAACTCGACCAGCGCCTGTCCATGGCGGGCGTTTGCCTGTCCCCGGGTCCTCATCTCGGCACCACCCCTCCCGCCCAGAACCACCAGGCGATGGCCCCCACCCCCAACCCGACCGCGTAGGGGAACTTCCCGGCGGCGGTCCCACCCATCATCGGAGGCATTCGGCCCCCATTGCTGACCGCCGCGCCCACCATGGCCGTGGTGCTGATCAGCGTGGCCCTGAGCATCCGATGCCTGATACTCCAGATCAAGGCAAGAGCTGCGCCGCCAGCGAGCATCGCAAGATAGGCGGCGGGGAGCCGTTCCCATCCCGCCCACGCGGCAACAGCAGCCATGAACTTGGCGTCACCGGCCCCCAGCGCCTTGAACAGAAAGAGCGCGACCCCAATGGCGAGCCCGGCAGCCAATCCCTCCAGTGCGTGAAGCAGGCTCCCCGCGCCGCCCAAGGCCGCGAAGCCCACCCCCAAGCCAGCACCACCCACCGTCAACCAATTCGGAATCCGCCGAGAGCGGATATCCGCTATTCCGGCAGCGAGGGAGAAGCTGGTCAGAGCAACGCC
>Ga0315287_10005785_pt1 | contig 12225 bp, 9 predicted proteins | sample YL17G11_0_MG_FD_205037 | JGI IMG/M metagenome (GOLD analysis project Ga0315287, IMG submission 205037) | Sediment microbial communities from Yellowstone Lake, YNP, Wyoming, USA - YL17G11_0 | ecosystem: Environmental > Aquatic > Freshwater > Lake > Sediment | place: USA: Wyoming | collected...
TGGGACGCCGAAGCGGCCGAAGGCAGCAAAGGCGCCCGGTTTGACCCCCCGGAAAACCGCGTGCTACGCTCTAGTTTGCGTGGGTCTCGGGAGAGGGCGACATCGGACCTGCCACCTGGGACGTCGCAGCCGTTCTTGCGAAAGTGGCGGAACTGGCAGACGCACTGGACTTAGGATCCAGTAGCCGAAAGGCTGTGGGGGTTCAAATCCCCCCTTTCGCACCAGGCCCGTTCCAGCGTCATCGCCCCGTTGCGGCCCGGCCGGCCGCCTATTCCTATTCCTGTCCGGCACCGATACATTGACGATGAAGACCGAGTTTGTCGAGGTCACCCAGACCGAGAAGCGGCTGACCATTGAGGTCCCGAGCGACGCTGTGGATGCCGAGATCGCGCGGGTCTCGGCCGCGCTGGGCCGCCGCGCGAAGATCCCGGGATTCCGGCCGGGCAAAGTGCCCACCCACGTCGTGTGGCAGCGGTTCAAGGAGAGCATCCTGCACGAGGTGGCCGACCAGTTGGTACCGACTGCCCTCGGCCAGGCCCTGCGCGAACGCGACCTGGACCCGGTGGCCGTGCCCGATGTGACCGATGTCGTCGTCAATGCGGGGCAGCCGCTGAGTTTCACCGCGACGTTCGAGACCGTGCCGGCGTTCGACCCGGGCGAGTACCGCGGGATCGTGTTGAGGAAGAAGCCTGCGGTTATTGAAGATGGGGCCGTCGACGAGGCACTCGAGCGGCTGCGTCAGCGCGCGGCGCGATTCGAACCGATTGAGGGCCGCTCTCTGGCCTTGCACGACTGGGCCAGCGTCGACCTGGTTCGCCAGGTGCCGGCTGGCGCGACGGGCAAGCCCGGCCGCGAGAAGCACGACAACGTCACCATCGAGATCGGCGCGGCGGCCAACCCGCCGGGATTTGACGACGAGTTGACGGGGCTCGAGATCGGCGCCCAGAAGACGTTCGTCGTTCGCTTCCCCGCCGACTACGCCGCGACGGAACTGGCGGGCACGCAGGTGGAGTACACCGTCGCGCTCAAGAGCATCAAGCAGCGGGTCGTGCCGGCGCTTGATGACGACTTCGCGAAGGATCTTGGCAGCTTCGAGACGCTGGCCGACTTACGTGAACGTGTGCGTCACGACCTTGAGCATGAGGCCAACGACGAGTCCGACCGCGAGGTCCGCAGCGACCTGCTCGGTGATCTGGCCAAGCGGGTGCCGTTCGACGTGCCAGCCGCGCTGGTCGACCAGGAGTTGAACCGGCGTCTCGAGGAATTCGCCCGGCGCCTGGCGGAACAGAAGATCGATCCAAGCAAGGCCGGCATCGACTGGGAGCAATTCCGGAACGGCCAGCGCGAGTCGGCGGTCGATGCGGTCAAGGCCACCATCGGTCTCGACGAGGTCGCCCGGCGCGAGACGGTCACGGTCAGCGACGAGGACCTCGATCGGGAAGTGCAGCGCTACGCCGAGAGCAGCAGCCGCTCAGCGGCGGCGGTGCGCGCGCATCTGGACAAAGACGACGGGCTCGGGCGCCTGCGGAGCGGGCTGCGCCGCGAGAAGACGCTCGCCTTCCTGCTGGCCAACGCCAGCATCACGACCGGCTAACAAGGATTGACGATGAATCGCACTCCCGGAGACGCGCGCCTGCAGTTGGTGCCGATGGTGGTGGAACAGACCAACCGCGGCGAACGGGCCTACGACATCTTCTCGCGGCTGCTGAAGGACAACATCATCTTCATCGGCACGCCGATCGACGACCAGATTGCGAACCTGACAATCGCCCAGATGCTGTTTCTGGAAGCCGAGGATCCCGAGAAGGACATCCTCCTCTACATCAACAGCCCGGGCGGCTCCATCACGGCGGGTCTGGCGATCTACGACACGATGCAGTTCATCCGTCCCGACGTCCAGACGTACTGCCTCGGGCAGGCGGCATCGATGGCGGCGGTCCTGCTGGCGGGTGGCACGAAAGGCAAGCGGTTCTCGCTGCCGAACTCGCGCATCGTGATCCACCAGCCGCTCATGCAGGGGCTGGCGGGGCAGGCGACCGACATCGACATCGCGGCGCGGGAACTGCTGCGGATGCGGGAGAACCTGAACACGATCCTGGTGCTTCACACCGGGCAGCCGATGGAGCGCATCCAGCAGGACACGGAGCGCGATTACATCCTGCGGGCCGAACAGGCGAAGGAATACGGTATCATTGACGACGTGATCCGAAAACGCACGTGAAGCATACGTGAGGGCGTGCCTCCGAGACGAGGAGGCGCGGGCCCCACGAAGCGGGTTGCTGGCATGGTCAAGAAGAACGGCGAAACCGAAGTGCTCCGCTGCTCGTTCTGCAACAAAGATCAGAACGACGTCCGCAAGCTGATCGCGGGGCCCACCGTGTACATCTGCGACGAGTGCGTGGAGGTCTGCAACGATATCATCGCGGACGACAACCGCTACGAGCACAAGGGCGCTCCGCGGACCACGCTGCCCACGCCGCCGGAGATCAAGAAGTTCCTCGACGACTACGTCATTGGCCAGGAGCGCACCAAGAAGAAGCTGGCGGTTGCTGTCTACAACCACTACAAGCGCATCGAGATCCAGAAAGTCGCGCGCACCAAGCACGACATCGAGCTCTCCAAGTCGAACATCCTGCTGATCGGCCCCACCGGCACCGGCAAGACGCTGATGGCGCAGACGCTGGCCAAGATGCTGTCGGTGCCGTTCGCCATCGTGGACGCGACGACGCTGACCGAGGCCGGCTACGTCGGCGAGGATGTGGAGAACATCATCCTCAAGCTGCTGCAGGCGGCCGGCGGCGACATCGAGAAGTGCCAGCAGGGCATCATCTACATCGACGAGATCGACAAGATCTCCCGCAAGGACGAGAACCCGTCGATCACGCGCGACGTGTCGGGCGAGGGCGTGCAGCAGGCGCTGCTGAAGATCCTCGAAGGCACGGTGGCGAACGTGCCCCCGCAGGGCGGCCGCAAGCACCCGCACCAGGAGTTCTACCAGGTCGACACGACCAACGTGCTGTTCATCTGCGGCGGGGCGTTCGTTGGCCTCGAGAAGGTAATCGAGCGGCGCATCGGCAAGAAGACGCTCGGCTTCAAGGCCGACGTCAGGCCGCACGGCGGTCGCGATCTGGGCGGGACGCTCGAACGTCTCGAGCCGGAAGATCTCATCAAGTACGGGCTGATTCCGGAATTCGTCGGCCGGCTTCCGGTGGTTGGCACGCTGCACGAACTGGACAAGGGGGCGCTGGTCCAGATCCTGACGCAGCCCAGAAACGCCATCACGAAGCAGTACCAGAAGCTGTTTGAGTACGAGAGCGCCAAGCTGCGCTTCACCGACGACGCCCTGGAGGCCATCGCGGAGGGCGCGATCCGGCGCAAGATGGGCGCCCGCGGTCTGCGAATGATCATCGAAGACCTGATGCTGGATCTGATGTACACCCTTCCGGGTCAAAAGAAGGTACGGGAGTGCGTCATCAGCCGCGAAGTGGTCGAGCACAAGGCTCAGCCGCTGATGCTTATGGAAAAGGCGGGATAGTGGAAATCTACGAGACTCTTCCCATCGTGCCGCTGCGGGACCTGGTGGTCTTTCCGCACATGATGGTGCCATTCGTCATCGGCCGGCCCGCGTCCATCAAGGCGCTGGAGCACGCGCTCGAGAAGGACAAGCGGGTGTTCCTGGCCGCGCAGCACGACGCCCAGGTGGACGACCCGCAGCCCCAGGACATCTACACGATGGGCTGCGTGGCCAACGTGGTGCAGAGTCTCAAGCTGCCCGACGGCAACGTGAAACTGCTGGTCGAAGGCGCCGACCGCGGCCGCGCCATCGAGTGGAAGGAAGACAAGGGCTTCTACCGCGTTGTCGTCAAGGTCCTGCCGCGTCACCGCGACGCGGCTGGCGACGTGGAAGGCGCGATGACCCGCGTGGTGTCGCTGTTCGAGCAGTACGTCAAGCTGTCGAACACGCTCCAGTACGACGCGATGATTGCCGCGGTCCGCGTCGACGATCCGGGCCGGCTGTCGGACACGATTTCGGCCCACCTGGCCGTCGGCGTCGATGAAAAGCAGAACCTGCTCGAGATGATCTCGCCGCTCGAGCGGCTGAACCGGATCGCCGCCATCCTCGAAACGGAGGTGGACAAGCTCCAGGTCGACCGCCGGATCCAGACGCGGGTCAAGAAACAGATGGAGAAGGCGCAGAAGGAGTACTACCTCAACGAGAAGATGAAGGCCATCCAGAAGGAACTGGGCCGCAAGGACGAGAAGGGCAACGAGGTCGACGAGCTCAAGAAGAAGATCGAGAAATCGCGGATGCCGAAGGACGTCGAGGAGAAGGCGATCCAGGAACTGAAGCGCCTGGAATCGATGCCGCCGATGTCGGCCGAGGCGACCGTCTCGCGCAACTACCTCGACTGGCTCGTCGCGATGCCGTGGCACAAGAAGTCGAAGGAGAGCCGAGACCTCAAGCAGTCCGAGCAGATCCTGAACCAGGATCATTACGGGCTCGACAAGATCAAGGAGCGCATCCTCGAGTTCCTGGCGGTTCGCGCGCTGGTCAAGAAACCCAAGGCGACCATCCTGACGCTGGCTGGCCCTCCTGGCGTCGGCAAGACCTCCCTGGCCAAGTCGGTCGCGCGCTCGATGAACAGGCGGTTCGTCCGGCTGTCGCTTGGCGGGGTCCGAGACGAGGCGGAAATCCGAGGCCACCGCCGCACGTACATCGGCGCGTTCCCGGGCCAGATCATCCAGATGATGAAGAAGGCCGGCACCCAGAACCCGGTCTTTCTGCTCGACGAAGTCGACAAGATGTCGATGGACTTCCGCGGCGATCCGTCTGCCGCCCTGCTGGAAGTGCTCGATCCCGAGCAGAATCACACGTTCCTCGATCACTACCTCGACGTGGAGTATGACCTGTCGAACGTGATGTTCATCTGCACGGCCAACGTGCTGCACACCGTGCCCCAGGCGCTGCGCGACCGCATGGAAGTGCTGCAACTGCCGGGGTACACCGAGCAGGAAAAGACCGAGATCGCCAAGCGATTCCTCGTGCCGAAAACGCTCGTGGGCACCGGCCTGCTGCCGGCCAACGTCACGTTTACCGACGAGGCCCTGAAGACGGTGATCCAGCGCTACACGCGCGAGGCGGGCGTCCGCAGCCTCGAGCGCGAGATCCAGTCCATCTGCCGCAAGGTCGCCCGGCGCGTCGTCGTCGAGGGCAAGGCGTACATCGAGGAGATCTCGCCGGAACGAGTGACGCAGTTCCTCGGCGTGCCAAGGTTCCGGCCGACCATGGCCGAAGAGAAGAACGAAATCGGTCTGGCCACCGGCCTGGCGTGGACCGAAGTCGGCGGCGAAATCCTGGTCACCGAAGCCACGCTCATGTCGGGGCGCGGCCGGTTGACGCTCACCGGTAAACTGGGCGACGTGATGCAGGAGTCGGCGCAGGCGGCCCTGAGTTATGTGCGGTCGAAGGCGGAGGCGCTCGGGCTCGACAAGGACTTCCACCGGCGCAGCGACGTGCATATCCACGTGCCGGAAGGCGCGATCCCGAAGGACGGGCCGTCGGCCGGCATCACGATGGCCACCTCGCTCGTCTCGATCCTGACCGGGGTGCCGGTGAGGCGGGACGTCGCGATGACGGGCGAGATCACGCTGCGGGGCAAGGTGCTGCCCATCGGCGGCGTCAAGGAAAAGGTGCTCGCGGCCCATCGCGCGGGCATTGCCAATATCATTCTGCCGAAAGACAACGAGAAGGACCTGGCAGATATTCCCAAAGACGTTCTGGACATCCTGAGCGTCTACCTCGTCGACACGATGGACGAGGTGCTGCGGATCGCGCTGGCAGGTCCCGTGCCCGGCCGTCCGCTGCCCGCCTCCGCGATCGAGCCCGTGAAGATCGGGCCCGCGGCCGGGGATGAGCGGGTGACGCACTAGCCGCCTTCGCCCTGAGCTTGTCGAAGGGCTTCGGCGCCCACGGCCGGGATCGGTGCCGCCCGGCGTCACTACGGGTGCATGGCAAGAACACGAATCACGGCGGCCGAGTTCGTGACCAGCGCCGCGAGCGCCAGCGACTTGCTGCAGACATCGCTGGCGGAGCTGGCGATCGCTGGTCGATCCAACGTCGGCAAGTCGACGTTGATCAACGTCCTGGCGGGCCGAACGCTGGCCAGGACCAGCGCGGCCCCGGGGAAGACCCGGCTGGCCAACTACTACCGGTTGCAGCCGTCGCGCGGCCCGGCGTTCCATCTGGTGGACCTCCCGGGCTATGGCTACGCGCGCGGCGCGCGTGACGGGCAGGCGTTTGACACGCTCGCCCGGGAGTATTTTTTCGGGGATGTCCGGGGCGCATGGATCCGGCAGGCGATCGCGGGCGTGATCTTGCTCGTCGACGCCCGTCACCCGGGTCTGGACTCGGACGCAGAAGCCTTCAGGTGGTTCGGCGCGCAGGGATGCCCGCTGCGCCTGGTCGCCACGAAGGCCGACAAGCTGTCGCGTGCCGAGCGGCAGCGGACATCGCACGCACTGACGCGGGCGTTTGGAACAAGCGCGCTGATGGTTTCAGCGCCAGGTGGCGAGGGCATCGAAGAGCTGTGGACATGGATAGCGCAACAACTGGATCAGTGGACACCCCGCAAGCCGTAGACGTCGAGAAGATCGATCTCGCCGCACTCAAGGCCATGAACATCACGGCGCTCACCGCCGTCGCCAAGCAACTCGACCTGCCTGGCGCGACCGGCATGCGCAAGCAGGATCTGATTTTCCAGATCCTGAGGGCGCGCAGCGAGCGCAGTGGCCTGATGTTCTCCGAAGGCGTGCTCGAAACGCTGCCTGACGGCTACGGATTCCTCCGGGGGCCGGACTACAACTACCTGCCTGGCCCAGACGATGTGTATGTGTCGCCGTCACAGATCCGGCGATTCGACCTGCAGACCGGCGATACGGTCTCGGGCCAGATTCGACCGCCGCGCGAAGGCGAGCGGTACTTCGCGCTGGTCAAGGTTGATGCCGTGAACTTCGATCCGCCGGAGCGGAAGAAGGAGCGCGTCTTTTTCGAGAACCTGACGCCGCTCTACCCCGAGGCGAAGTTCAATCTCGAACACAATCCCGAGGAGTTGTGCACGCGGGTCATCGACCTGATGGCGCCGATCGGCAAGGGCCAGCGCGCGCTCATCGTGGCTCCGCCCCGCACGGGCAAGACGATGCTGCTTCAGGCGCTGGCCGGCAGCATCATGACCAACCACCCGGAAGTGTTCCTGATCGTGCTGCTCATCGACGAGCGGCCCGAAGAAGTCACCGACATGCAGCGCTCGGTTCGGGGCGAAGTGGTCTCATCGACGTTCGACGAGCCGCCGCAGCGCCACGTGCAGGTGGCCGAGATGGTCATCGAGAAGGCCAAGCGCCTCGTCGAAGCCGGCCGCGACGTCGTCATCCTGCTCGATTCGATCACGCGCCTCGCACGGGCCTACAACACCGTCGTGCCGGCGTCCGGCCGAATCCTGTCGGGAGGCGTCGACAGCAATGCCCTGCAGAAGCCCAAACGGTTCTTCGGCGCGGCGCGCAAGATCGAGGGCGGCGGATCGCTGACCATCGTCGCGACCGCACTCATCGACACGGGGTCGCGGATGGACGACGTGATCTTCGAGGAGTTCAAGGGCACAGGCAACCTCGAGATCCTGCTCGACCGGCAGTTGTCTGACCGCCGCGTGTTCCCGGCCATTGACATCCGGAAGAGCGGCACGCGCAAGGAGGAACTGCTGATCGAGAAGGACATCCTCAGCAAGGTGTGGGTCCTCCGCAAGGTGCTCGATCCCCTCTCGGCGGTGGACGCGATGGAGTTGCTGCTCGGCAAGATGTCGAAGACCAAGACGAACGCGGAGTTCCTCGGAGCGATGAATCGGTGAACTATCGACGATTCGGACGGCTCGGATGGCAGGTAGCCGAGATCGGATTCGGCACCTGGGGCATGGGCGGATGGAGCGGGTCAGACGACGACTCGTCGCGGGCGGCTCTTCGGCGCGCGCTCGAGTCGGGCTGCAACTTTCTCGACACTGCGCTGGCGTACGGCGACGGTCGCAGTGAACGGCTGATTCGGGACGTCCTGGCGGACTGGACGGGCGCCCGCCCGATCATTGCGACCAAGATTCCGCCGAAGAACGGGCGCTGGCCTGCCCGCGGGTCCACACCGCTCGACGCCGCGTTTCCGTCAGACTACATCCGCGAGGCCACCGAACGCAGTTTGACGAACCTCGGCGTGACCGAGGTCGATCTCCAGCAGTTCCACGTGTGGTCCGATACGTGGGCAGACGACGACCGCTGGGTGCGCGCCGCGGCAGCCTTGAAGGACGAGAAACTGGTCAGGGGCATCGGCATCAGCCTCAACCGCTGGGAGCCGACCAACGTCGTCAAGGCCCTGCGAACCGGCGTCGTCGATGCCGTGCAGGTGGTCTACAACATCTTTGATCAGGCTCCAGAGGACGAGCTGTTTCGCGTCTGCCGGGAGCTCGACGTCGCGATCATCGCCCGCGTGCCGTTCGATGAAGGCAGCCTGACCGGCACGATGACCGTGAACGATACCTGGCCGAAGGGCGACTGGCGCAATCTGTATTTCACGCCCGCCAACCTGCGCGAGACGCTCGCGCGGGTTGACCGGTTGATGGCCGACATCCCGGCCGGTCTGAGTCTGCCAGAGGCTGCGCTGCGTTTCACGCTGCACGACCCGCTGGTCAGCACCGTCATCCCGGGCATGCGCACCGTCGCGCACGTCGATCGCAACCTGGCTGCGGGCGACGGCAGGCCGTTCCCCGCGGCGCTGCTCGACGCGTTGCGCCGGCACCGATGGGATCGGACGGCGGAGATCCCGTAGGGTACGCGCGAGGTCGCTTCCCTTCGCGTCCCCGCTCACACAAGCCGGCAAAATGCACGTTCCGGGATTTGTCGCCGGTCTGACGTTTGCGCTATTCGCGCAGCCCGTCCTGGCCCTCGCGGTGCGTTTTGCAGACTATCGCTGTCGGCTTGGTTCGAGGGGCCGCTCCGGGAAGACGTCCTCGCGCGTCACGCCCGCGCGGCACCGTGCGGTTGAGCCCCGTGCGCTCGACGCTGGCGTTTTCTCGAGACCGGCTGCTATACTTAGAGATTCCGGTATCCTGGAAGGAGCCCGTATGAAGGAAGGTATCCACCCGAAGGTCTACGAGGTCGAGGCGCGCTGCGCATGCGGTGCGACCTGGAAGACACGCTCCACCAAGCAGGAGCTGCACCTCGAAATCTGCTCAAGCTGCCACCCGTTCTTTACCGGCCGCCAGAAGATCCTGGACATTGAGGGCCGCGTCGAACGGTTCACAAAGAAGTTCGGCGCCCAGACGGTCGAATCCCGCAAGAAGGCTGCTGCAACCAAGACCACGACGGCCAAGAAGGCGAGCAAAGAGGCGTCTGCCTGAGGACTAGCTCGTCCTAGTTCGCGTACTGCCCGGATTCCGGAGTAGACCCGCGCACTTCGGGCGGGGCATTCAGTCTCGCCTGAGCGTCGCCTGGTCGGGGGGGCCCTCCCTCCCGGCATGGCGTTTCCTATCCAGTCTTGCCAGCCGATGGCGCAGGGCGTCGATCTGGGCCGGATCGCGCTCGGATTCCAGCGCGTACAGGACAAACGCCCGGGCGGTGTCGAGATCGCGACACCGGTGTTCATGGTGAATCGCGAGTGCGCGGCGGGCTTCCTGCTCGAGCGGCTGCCCGGCGCCGGTATCGAGCATGCCGTGCCAGGCTTCGGCGGCGGCCGCGTGGTGCCGCTGCCGGCGGTGATGTACGGCCAGATGATGGAGCGCCTCCGCACGAATCGTGCGATCGACTGATCGCGTGTCCCATGGCGTCGGGTCCACCCCTGCCGCCCGCGCGAAATGCGCCTCAGCTTCCCCGCTTCTCCCGAGGCGCTCGTAGATCTGCCCGATGGCCAGCGCCTCGTGTGGCGACGCGACAGCCGCGGTCCCGCCATCAACCATCTGCATCCCGAGCGCCGTCAACGCCGCGAGCGAGATCAGGTCCAGCCGGTTGTGTTCGAACACCGGTTCCAGCGGTTGCAGATCCCCGGTGCGCAGGTAGTGAAAATACCGGGACGGAATCTCGGCTCCGGGCACGTCATCGATGCGATGGACGCCAAGAATGGTTTCCTCAAGTGCGCCGAGCGCGCAGCTTGACTGGCCGAGCGAGTGGCCCCCCTGGCCCTCACTCCGGCCCGGGCCGGGGTCGACGCGCCTCCGCCAGAGTCTCCGCGCCGGGTAGAGCATGTCGAAATGCGGCATCTCGCCGAAGGGCGACGGGAGGCGATGGAACAGATACCGGGTGTCGATGAGCGGCACGTCGAAGGTCCGACCGTTGAACGTCACGAGGCCGCCGAACCTTCCCGTGAGCGCGGCGAGGCTGATGAGCAGTTCGTGCTCGGCGTGGTAGCCGGACAGAAAGTACTGAATGACGTGAAACCCTTCACCGTCGAAGTAGCCGCACCCGACGAGAAACGCGATGGTGCCCGCGCCGCCGCTCAGGCCCGTCGTTTCGAGGTCGAAGAACAGCAGCGGCCCCTGTGTCGGGACAGCCGGTCGGCGACGGTCGTCGGCAAGCGGTCGCGTGGCTTCGAAGCGGAGGCGTCGCGGGCGCTCGAGCCTGGGGCCGCCCGCCGCGCGTTCGTCGGCGGCGAGCACCGCCAGGGCCGGCAGACATCGCTTGATGACCTCGGCATAGTGCCCGACGGCCTGCCTGCCGTGATGGCCATCGAGATCGTAGTGCCGCTCCATCACGACGCAGCCGGTGGGAACCTCGTGCCCGACGAGCGTGTCATCATCCGGCACGTAGCGCCGCTTGCACGACGATTCGCCAGGGACGTCGTCTCCTTCGATCGGACGCACCTCATCTCGCACGGCCCCCGGCGCGGCGGTGTTGCGCAACAGGTCTCGCAAGCGGGACGAGAGACGGGAAGGGTCAGTGGACATGCTCAGGCGATGATGATGCGCGGACAGCAACTGCGCCTCGAGGCCGGGCTGGAGCCCGGCCCAGGGAGCACCTCTCCCCATACTCTACAATCTCCCCAGGATCGCCAGCGCGACGTCCTTCGCCTTCACGCCCACATCACCAAGTGGCCCCACGCACGATGGACACCCCGACTCGCACGGACAACCCGCGATCAACTCGCGTGTCCGGGCGACCAGATCGTCGTGCATCCGGAACAGCGGCTCGCTGAAGCCAATGCCGCCGGGATAGTTGTCGTAGATGAACACGCGCGGCTCGTCGCCGTCGGCGACAGACGACGACCACGAGGCGGCAGGCACCGCCACCGGCTGAGGCGCCTCGTTTCCGTCCATGGCCGGCCCGATCGAGACGCCGATGTCGTGCCCGTCGCACATCAACAGCAGCTGCGCGATCTGCCGCATGGCATACGACAGGCCCACAATGCCGTCGCGCCTGTCGTCGGCGCTCCACGGCAGCGCGGTCATCAGCTCGCGTGGCACCGTGAGCCAATAGGACGTCGTGTGCATCTGGCGTTCGGGCAGATCCAGTTCTCCCGAACCCACGTTCTCGTTGGTGTAGAACTTGATCTTCTTGAAGCCGACCACCCGCGACACGACGTGCACGTCGCCATGGGCCGGCAGCGCGCATGGCCGCTCGCCTGACGCGTTGAACGTGTCGAGCACGGTGACCCGGCTGTACGTGATCGCGTCGGTGTAGTAGTCGCAGTCGATATGCCGCACGTACGCCTTGCGTCCCACGAAATCGAGCTCCTCCACCTGGAAGAGCCGGCCCTCGACGATGTAGATCGCCTTGGGATGGAGAATCTCGAGGGCCGTATTAAAGTCGGTCTCGCCGACGACGCGCGTCGTGTCGGTCCTGTCGACCACGACGAAGTTGTCGGACGAAATCGAGCGGAGGCTGATGGCGTTGGCCGGATACGACTCGTTGGTCCAGTGCCACTGCCCTGTCGCCTCGTCTCCGCCCGGCGGGCGGCTCAAGTGCACGAGGCCCCCCTCGGCGAGCACGCCGAGAATCTCCTGCAGATTCTCGCGCCCGAACGTCTCGGTCACCGTGAATGGCAATTCGAATGCCGCGCACTTGACGTGGTCGACGAGAATCTGGAGGTTGTCGGGATTGACCAGCGCGTGTTCCGGCGAGGCATCGAAGAAATACGACGGATGGCGTACGACAAACTGATCGAGCGGCGCACTGCTTGCGACCAGGACCGCCGCCGACCGG
>Ga0315287_10005786_pt1 | contig 12223 bp, 8 predicted proteins | sample YL17G11_0_MG_FD_205037 | JGI IMG/M metagenome (GOLD analysis project Ga0315287, IMG submission 205037) | Sediment microbial communities from Yellowstone Lake, YNP, Wyoming, USA - YL17G11_0 | ecosystem: Environmental > Aquatic > Freshwater > Lake > Sediment | place: USA: Wyoming | collected...
CCTCCGCTGTTCGCCGCCCCGCCCGCCGCAGCGGCGAGCGCGGCCGCGGCGGCGGCGCTCCCGCCCCGGCCTCCTCCCTCTTTCGGCATGTAGGCGTCGGTGACCTCCCCGAACCGGGACCAGTAGTCGCGGAAGGCCTGCTCCCCGACGGAGGCCGGCACTCGAGCGACGAAGATGCGGGTGGCGCGCGGAAGAGAGGCGGCGGAGGGGGCCCGGTGGGGGGGCGGGGGAGGAGGCTGGGGGTTGAAAGGCCTGCCGCCGCGGAGATTGAACTGCTGCTGCTGCTGCTGCCAGGAGGGGAACCCTCCTCCTCCGTAAGGGTGGTGCCTCGCCGCGGGCTGGGGAGGAGGAGGGGGCCCTCCTCCTCGGTAGGAAGAGTACTGACGGTGATGGTGCGACTGGGAGTCGAAGGGAGCGTGGTGCCCCGCCGCCGGGAGGGCGGCAGCGATGGCGGCCCTCGGCAGCGCGGCCTTGACCTCGCACCTCCTCCCGTCCACAACGCGCGGCGACTCGCCCGCGGCTGCCAGGGCCGCCCCTGAATCGACAAAAGTCACGAAACCGAAGCCGCGGGAGCGGCCTGTGGCGCGACAGCGCATGACGGCGGCGTCGGCGAGGGCTCCTGTTTCGGGGAGGTTTTTTTTTTGGGGGGGGGGTTGTTTCCGTTGGGAAAAAAAGAAAGACTGAGCTCTTCTGCCTTCTCTTTCCCGTCGTCTTTCTTCCTTCCTCTCGTTTTTCTCTCTTCTCAATGAAAACAGGAGGATTTCGTTGAGAAGAGTCCCCTCACCGTAGGTGCTAAAGTGCGAGGCCATCGAGGCGTCGGTGGTCTCCCAGGGCAGGCCGAGCACGATGACCTTGTTCGAGGCCGAGGCCGGGGTCCTTTTTTCTTCTTTGTTGAAAACGAAAGTCGAGGCGGGTGCGGTTTCGCCGCCACCGACGGCCTCCGTCATCGTCGCGGCCTCCGTCGATGCCTCCTCTTCTCTCGAGGCCCCGTCGGGCGTCCCGGGCCCGCTCCCTGTTGCTACCCCTGCTCCTTCTGCCGCTCCTGCGCTGACGCGATCGAGCGAGCTCCCGCGGCTGTCCGAGCTCGCAGCAGGGACTGGAGGAGGAGAGTCGAGCGACTCCTTTTCCGTCTCGGCGGCGCCGCGACCGCAATCGACCAACGACGACGCCCTCGCCTTCTTCCCGCCTTCGCCTCCGGCGTCCGTGACTCGCCCCAAGCTCCGCGCCATGGCGGCCATCATGACGTCGAGCAGCTAAACCGCGGAGTGGAAGAGAGAATGGAGGGGCGCGAGGGCTCGCGGATCCCTACGAAGAAGAAGAACGGATCGAGACGAATGCGCCCCTCCTCTTCCTTCACAGGGGCTTGCTCTTCCTCCCCGTGCGAACGGCCCGCGGGCTCCTGTTTTTGTTCTCGCAGGGCTCTCCAGAAGGTCCGAGAGAGGGCGTCCCCGGGGAACAAAGGGGCAAGTGAAGTCAAAAAGAGAGGACGAGGGGTCGAAGAGCGTGAAAAGAGAGGACGAGGGGTCGAAGAGCGTGAAACCAAAAAGTGAACGGACAAGGAAACTGAGCGGAGAGCGCACCGTGCCACGAGGAAATTTTTTCTTCTCTCGTCACAAACTCCTACTCAAAAACCAAGAAACTCGCCCCCTCGATGTTTTCCGCGCAGTCCGTTTTGCACGCATTTTCCCGCTGCCGCCCGTTGCTCGCCGCCTCCAGCAGAGCCCTGTCCACGACTCCTGCGCTCCCTCTCGCCCGAGGCACGAAAAGAACCTCGGAACGTCCTCTCAGCAGGAGGCAATTCCCTCGAGCGATGGCATCCTCGAACGCCGCTGCCGGCGCCACCGTTTCTGCCCCGGCCCCTCCGGCCCCGAAGCGCTTCTCGCTGCTCTTCTACTCCTACGTCCCGGACATCCTCGAGCGCCGCGATCCGTTCCGCGCCGCGCACATCCAGGGCGCCAAAGACGCCGTCGCCAGGGGAGAGATGAGGATGGCGGGCGCGCTCGCGGACCCCGTGGACGGCGCCGTTTTCGTCTTCGACCCCGCGACGCCGACCGAGACGATCGAGGAGTTTGCCAAGGGAGACCCGTACGTTAAAAACGGGCTCGTAACGGAGTGGAAGGTGAGGCCTTGGATGGTGGTGGCGGAATGAAGAATGAAGAGAGGGAGAGTCCTTTGTTTTGCTCTGTTTTCATTCGGCTAGTAAAAAAAAAAAGGAAATCGTGGTTTCGTTTTTCAATCGTTTGATTTTGCTACAGAAAGGTTTTTTTTCAAATAATACACGGAGAGGGAACGCTGCGGTAGGCTGGACCTAGGTATATAAAGAATGCTGTTCTAAAATAAAAAGAGAGGATTCAGAAAGGGAAGAGAGGAAGTCCTCAATTTTCCTCGGCCGCGAGCCCGAGCCCCTCCTCGTCTCTCCAGTCTCCGATCCCCCCGCTCCCGCTTGCACCGCCGCCCCCGCTCCCTCCGGCGGTCATCTTGAGCAGCTCGTAGGCCGCGACGACGATGGCGCAGGCCGGGGCAGCCCTGGCGGACCGGGGGCCCACGCCGGCGAAGAGCGCGCGCGCGCCTCCGCGGGCGTGCAGCACCCGCAGCGTCGAGAGGATGCCGGTCTTCGCTGCCCCGCCGCCTCCTGCTCCGCTCCCTCTCCCCCCGCCGGCCTCGAGCTGCAGCTTGGTCTTGACAACGTCGAGAGGCGTCGTCAGGGCGGCCGCGGCCCCTCCGGCCGTGGCGCCGGAGACGAGGTTGGCGAAGACGACGGCGAAAGCGGGAAGGTGAGGCTGAGGTTGAGAAGAAGACGGCGACGGCGACGGCGACGACGGCGACGAGAGACTACGGCTTTCGTCGTCTCCGAATTTCCCATACCACCGCAGCGCGCCCGACCTCACGGGCTCGAGCAGTGCCCAGTACAGCGCCGAGAACGGCACGTCCCGCGCCAGCGTCGCCGCGGAGCCGGTCCAGGCCGCCCTGACGGCGGCGGGGACGCCCGGGCCCGAGGCCTGAGGCAGCGCCGCGGGCAGGCGCCGGAGCGCGGCCCTGAAGCTCGAGGTCGGCCGCGGCGGTGGCGGAAGAGAAGCAGCGGCAGCAGAGGCGCCGCCGCCGCTCCTCGCGGCGGCAGCAGCCCACTCGGGGGGAGCCTGCGCCCTCGTCCTCGCGAGCTCGAGCGGGGAGGTCGCGAGCACGGCGACGGCCCTCGCGGCGCCTCCGGCCAGCGCCGGCGCGACCGCGTCCGACGCGAGCGCCCTGGCGATCGGCGCACCGCTCCCTTCCCCTCCCTCGCTCTTGCCAGGCAGCGCCCTCAGCGCCGCCAGCGCGTCGTCGTAGAGCGGCATGTAGACGCCCACCATGGGCAGCGACATCAGGAGAGCAAAATCCGCCCCTCGCCAGAGCCCGCGCCACCCTTCCTTGGCTAGCACCGAGCGGAGCACGGCCGAGGCCGAGAGGGAAGAAGCAGAAGAAGTAGTAAAAGACGCAGAGGCAGAGGCTGTTGCTGCAGCTGTTGTTCCTGCTGCTGCTGTTCCTGTTGCTGTCGCTGCGAAGGCGGGAGAGCGGAACGCCGAGGCCGCTTGCATGCGGGTCTGTTGTTTTTTGGTTGTTTTTTTGGGGGGGGGTCCGTTTTAGGGAGGGAGGTTGTCAGAGGGAGCGCCACGGCGAAAGAAAAGAAAGGAAGAAAAAAGGTGATGGTATCGAGGCAAAAAAACCATAACCTGCTTTTCCTTCCTCACCTTGACGACGTCGAACGGGTTCACGACGACGACGGAGACGAACGACGCGCCCGCCGCAGCGAGGATGCGAGCCCGCAGGGGCTGGCGAACCGCGGTCGTAGTTGAGGAGGAAGCAGCTTCGACGTTGGCGTCGTCGGTGCTTCGAGGAATCGATGCTCCGACGCCGCCGACACCATTTCCTCCTCCTCCTCCTCCTCCTCCTCCGAGCGTCGCCGCCGCCGCAGCTACGGCCGCCGCGGGCATCGCAGCGGCGGCTAGGGCGGTCCTCCTTGCTCCCACGACGGAAGCGGCTGCTCGTGCGTCCGCCAGCTTGCGACCTTTTGTCTGGAGCGAAGAGTCGGGGAAAAAAAAAAGTGAAGTGAGGTTTCGAGTCTCAGAACTCGAAAGCGAGAGGTGAATAAAAGCGACTCCATTTCGCGAATCCGTCGAAATGCTAGCTTCTAACTCGCGTCCGATGCCCGCTGAGGCAGCGACGCGGAGGAGCGGACGCGCTGTCGCGGTAGGGGGCAGCCCGATGAGGAGACCGACGGCGGTGAGGAGCTCAAACCCGCAGCGACAACGACGGCTCGATTCGCTGCTGCCGGTCGGCGCTCTTCGCTTTGCCTCGGCGACGACGACGACGACAGCCGCCAGGGCTGCCGCCGCCCCTTCCTCCGACGCCCTCCCTCCTCCTCCCGCAGGAGGAACCAGGAAGCGCGTCGTGATCCTCGGCGGGACTGGGAGAGTCGGGGCCTCGACGGCGCTGCAGCTCGTCAAGGGCCCCGGGGGAGACCAGCTCGACCTCGTCCTCGTCGGCAAGCCCGGTGGCGGTGGCGGCAAGCCCTCCCCTCCCGCGCCTATCTCGTCCGCCTCTGCCGCCGTCTCCGCGGCGTGCGAAAAGGTCCCGGCTCTGTCCAGGGCAATCGTGGCGGTCGCCGCGGTCGACTCCGGGGACGTCGAAGCGCTCGAAGAGCTCTTCAAGGGGGCCTCGTGCGTCATTCATTGCGCGGGGCCGTTCCAGTCCGGAGGCGCCGGGGCGAGGAGCGACCGGAGGGGAGGAGGAGGCGGAGGAGGAGGAGCGTCGTCGTCTGTTCCCGCTCCGCTGGCCGCCGCGATCAGGGCGAAGGTGCCGTACGTGGACGTCTGCGACGACCCGGACTGGGCCAAGGTGAGATTTCTTTGTTTGTGACGTTTTGCTTGAGAGAGAGAGAGAGAGAGAGAGAGAAGATGAAACGAAAGAAAGGTTTTTTTCCGCTCAAAAAAACTCAAACACTCAAAAAAGCTCGCCCTCTCCGCCGACGCCGACGCCCGGGCTGCGGGAATCCCCGCCATCACCACGGCCGGGGTCTTCCCGGGTTTGTCCGGGCTGATGGCATCGCACATGTGCGCCGTCGCGAGGCTGGAGAGCGCGCCGCTGGGGGTCCGGGTGGCCCCGGGGGACGGCGACGAGGCGGCGAGGGCGGCGGCGGCGGCGGGCGGCGGCGCAGGAAGGAACGCTCCTCCTCCCGCTGCTTCTGCCTCTTCTGCTGCTTCTTCTTCGGTCATCTCCGTCGCCCCCACCTCCATCCCGGACGACGCTGCGCCCTCGGAGCCCTCGAGGCTCCGCTACTCCTACTTCGTCGCCGGCTCGGGCGGCGCGGGGCCCGCCGTCCTCGCGGCGACGCTGCTGCTCGCCGGCCGCGACGCCGCCGCCTGGAAGGACGGGACCAAGGTCAGCCGCCCGGCGTTCTCGGAGCCTCTGCCCGCGGACTTTGGCCGCTTCGTCGGCAGCAAGACGGTCTATCTGATTGATCTCCCGGAGGTCGAGGCCGCGGCGGTCGATCTGCGGGTCCCCTCGGTCTCCGCCCGCTTCGCGACGGCGCCGGGCGCGTTCAACCTCGGCACGGTCCTCCTGGCGCGGCTCCTCCCCAAAAAGATCCTGGCGGACAGGGACTTCGCCGCGAGGGCTGCCGGCGTCCTGGCCCCGCTCGTCGCGGCCGCGGACGCAGCGATGGGGGTCCTCCCCGTCGCCATCAGGGTCGACCTGGAGCTGAAGAAGGAGCGCGGCGGGGGCCCGGGCGGCGAGCAGCAGCAGCCGAGGACGCCGCCGAGGGGGCCGCGCGACCGGCGGCGCGAGGACCCGTTTTTGAGGGGCGACGACGAGCAGGCCTCGAGCTCCGCGTTCGTCCACAGGGACATGGCGACGGCCGTCGGGGCCTGCACCGCGGCGTTCGCGCGCGAGGTGCTGCGGCTCGACGAGGGGGGCGAAGGGGAAGAGGACGGGAGCGGGCGCGGCGGCCCCGGCGGCGAGGGCGGGAGGAAGAGAAGGCACTCGGTGCCCCCCGGCGTCTGCAGGCCAGAGGCGCTCCCGGGCGCGAGCCGGGAGAGGATCCTGAAGGACGTGGCCGAGAACTCCGGCGCGGCGCGGTTCGAGGTCGGGGCTCCGCCGTGGGCGCTGGACTCGGAGCCGACGAGGCTCGGTGAGTTTTTTTTTCTTTGTGTGTGTGTGTGTGTGTTTTGCTGGTCGAAAGGTGGGGGGGGCGACGAAGTTAAAAACAAAAACTCACTCTTTCTTTTTTCTTTTCTCTCTCTCCCTCTCTTTCTGTTGCGATCTTCGAATTTACTATTTAAAAAAAATCTTCTTCGACTAGGAATGGGCATGTACTGGTGATAGATGCGGCGATAAAGGGAGCGGAGAAAAGGGGCGTGGGGAACGGGGGGGGGGGGAACAAGAGTTGCGGCCAGCGGTGGCGGCTTGAGAGAGGAAGTAAAAAAAACAGAAATAACCTTTTCTTTTTGTTCACCTCGGACCCCCCCGTCGGGGGGGGTCCGAGATGAGGGCCCCGCCGCGGCGATGCCCTTTACTTTTTCTGTAAGAGCCGAGAGGGGTTCGGCGCCGCACTTGAACGTCAGAGAGGTTTTTGTGGTGTAGAGGTTTGAAAAGTAGGCAACGGAAGGTGCACTTTTTCGCCGAGAAGGAAATGCCCGTCACTCACTTTTTCGAGCAGAAGAAAAAAAAAGCGACGACCAGACAGAGAAAACAGCCATGACCGCCACGCGCTCGCTACCGTCTCCTGTCTCCAATTAAGCGCAGGAGCGCTTCGAAACGGGCGACAACGCGCGCCTGCGCTTTACATAGAGGTGAGCAGGAGGGAGGAACAGGGGCCGCGAGGGAGCCATAATGAGAACGGGATGAATTTGCCATGCAAGCGACGATGGCAGCTTGTGCTGCTGCTTTTCTCGCGCCGCGCGTGCCGCCGGGCGCCTTGCGCCCTTCATTCCCCCTTTTATTCTCGCGAGCGCCTCGCATCCCAAGCATAGAGGGGGCGAGAGTAGGGCTCGGAGTGCGAAAGTGGGAGGAGATGCGGGGCGAGCGGGGGCGTCGAAAACAATTCGAAAAACACCTTTGCTGAGAGGGAGAAGAAGAAGAAACTTTGCTTCCTCATTCCTCCGACTCGAGCAAGGCCCCGCGCCAGGCCCGCCTCGGGGCTGTCGGGTCCCTCAATTACCATCCGAGACGTCCGCGCTTGACGTCTCGGACGGCTCGCGCTATCGGAATGGGAGCGCGAAGCGTCCCAGAGCGGACGCGGATGCAAGGAATTGTGGACACTTGCCCCTTCCAGCGGCCGGCGGCGGCGGCGTTTCTCTCCATCGCCGACAAGCGCCGCCACTCGGGCGCAGAAACTTTTTTCCCGGCTCACTTTTTCGCCGTTCCGAGCTCTTTCTTCGAACCCCCCTCCTTTTCGAACAGGGCACAAAAAAAACGCAAACAGCACCAGGCTCCAATGGAGCCCCCGCAGGCGACCGACGCCGGCGAGGCAGTCGTGCGAGCCGCAGCCGCAGCGGCGGTCCTCGCTGCCGCGGGAGCGCGCCCCTCGAATCCCGGGGCGCAGTCCGCGCCTCCCGAGTCCCGCCGCCGCGACGACGACGACTCCGACTCGGGCTCTGACGAAAACGGCGACGACGACGACGACCGCAGCTTCGCCACGGGCACTGCCTCGCAGCAGCAGCAGCTGTTAATGCAGCGCAAGTCGTACACCATCACCAAGGCCAGGGAGCGCTGGTCCGACGAGGAGCACGAGCGGTTCGTCGAGGCGCTCAAGGCGCACGGGCGGTCGTGGAGGAAGATCGAGGGTAAGAGTGGGGGGGGGGGGGGAAATCTTCTTGTTTTGTTCGTCGCGGCGGGGGGGGAAAATAACTCACCCCTTTGTTTCCCCCCTTCCTGCACCCATCCTCCCTCTCCCCCACCCACCCAACCCAGACCACATCGGCACCAAGTCCGCGGTCCAGATCCGCTCCCACGCCCAAAAGTTCTTCGCGAAGGTCGAGCGGGCCGCCGCGGCCGGCGCGCCGCCGCCGGACGGCGTTGCCGCGCCGCCGCCGGCGCGCCCCAAGCGCAAGCCGGGCGAGGCCGCCGCGGCCAAGGCCGCGAGCCTGGCCGCCAAGGCCGCGAGCACCGCCGCGGCGGCGGCCGCGGCGGCAGACTCTGCCGCGGCGGAGCTCCAGCAGCAGAGGCAGAGGGCCGCCTCTGCTGCTGCGGCTGCGGCTGCTGCGAACGTGGCTGCTGCGGCGCCGCCGCCGCAGCGCGAGGCGGCGGCGGCGCATCGGACGACGGCGGCTGCGCCTCCCCTCCTCCCTCCCGTCGCTCCCGCGCCTCCTCGCCGCGTCGCCACCACGGCCGCGGCCGCCGCCACGGCCCTCCAGGCCTCGCAGCAGGCCGCCGCGGGCACTCCCGCGGCCTCGAGGGCGGCGGCGCGCGAGGCGGCCTCGGCCGCGGCAGCGACGTCGGCGACGCGAGCGGTCGACGCCGTCATCGCGGCGGCCTCCGCGGCGGCCGCGGCGGCGGCCTCGGCCGTCGTCGCCGCCGCCGGGGAGCAGGTCCGCCGCTCGCTGGCCGACGAGCCGCCCGCGGGCTTCCCCTTCTGGGGCATGAGCCCGGCCGCCCTGGCGAGGCTGGGGCTGCAGCAGGGCGGCCTGGCCGCGGCGGCCGGCGAGGCGCTCGCTGGCGCGGCGACGGCGGCGGCCAACGCCGCGACTGCCAGCGGGGACGGGACGCAACGAGGGGGGGGGAGGCTCCAGCAGCTCCAGCAGCAGCGCCGCTCCAGGGCAGCTGCCGCCGCCGCCCCTCCTCTCGCGCCTGCTCTCCCCTCGCCGGCGGCGGCATGCGGCGGCTCGCCGCCGGCGCCGGCCGCCGCTGGCGGGTACGGCAGCAGGCTGCAGCGGCCTCCCGCCCCTCTCACGGCCTCGCGGGAGCGCACGGCGACCTCGGACGGCGGGGGACTCCTCGCCGCGGTCGAGCACGTCGAGGCGCGCGACGCCGCCGCGGCGGAGGCCGAGGCGGCCGTGGTCGCGGCGAAGGCCGCCGTCGACTTCGTCGCCGCCCGCGCCGCCGCTGCCAACCTCGCTGCTCCGCCTGCTGCTCCCCCTCTCCCCACCTCCGCCGACGCAGCAGCTCTGCCCCGCCCGCTCTCGCTCAGCAACCTGAGCCGCCCGGCCCCTCGCAGGGCAACGGCCGACAAGCGCGGCGGCGTGCCCGCCGCGGTGCTCAAGGCGACGGCGCCGGCGCTCAGGGGCGGCGGGCGCAGGGCAGAGGACAGGGTCGCGGTGACGGCGGCGGTGAAGGGCGCGCTCGCCGCCGCCGAGGCCGCGAGGGGGGAAGCGGCCGCTGCCGTGCCCGCCTCGCCGAAGCAGCGCTCTCCCTCGACCAACATCGACGCGGGCGGCGCCGAAGCAGCGGGCGACGACGACGGCGACTCTGCGTGCTCGAGGGAGGACGACGCCGGCGGGCGCGCGGGCGGCGACGACGCGCGCCGGCACGCCAAGGACGCCGACGACGCCGCCGCCGAGGCCGCGACAGCTGCCGCCGCCAACAAGCCCCAGACCGACCTGCTCCCCTCTGCCGACGGCGACGAGCAGGAGGACGAAGAAGAGATCGACGCGGATTTGGTGTCGGACGCGTCGTCGGAGGACGAGGGCCAGGACGACGGCCCGAGGCAGCAGGAGCAGCGGAGGAGGAGGAGCGCCGCTCTCGCAGCAGCAGCGGCCGGCGGCGGCGCCAGCGGCGGCCTCGCCCCCTCGCCTCAGCACCCGCAGCAGCTGCAGCAGCAGGTCTTTGCCTCGCTCCGCGGCGCGCGCAGGGGCCGCAGGGGCAGGGGCGCGGCGCCGAGGATGGCGATGGCTTCCGCGGAGGAGCACACACACCACCACCATCATGCGGCGACAAACGCAAACGGCAACGCCGCGAACCGGAACAAGAAGAGCAACGGCCGCCACGACCGCGGCGGCGGCAACGGCTCGGGCTCCGGCTCCGGGTCCAACCCGTCGGGAGCCCGCGCCGGCGCGGCCTCTACGAGGCACGTCGTTGCCCTCCAGCATCAGCGGGAGCAGCAGCAGCACCGCCGCGGCACCAGCGCGGTCGCCGGCGCTGCCGCTGCGGCGGCGGCAGAGGCAAAGGCCAGGGCGGCTGAAGCCCCCGCCCCGGCCCCTTCGTCGCTGCAGCAGCAGCAGCTCACGGGGACCACGGGCGGCTCCTCGGGCACGCGCGTGCTGCTCTGCTCGCGCACCGCGGGCACGGGGAGCGGCGGCGGCGACGGCAGCGGAGGAGGAAGCGGCGGGAACAACAACGCGAACGACAACGCTGTTGCCGACGGCGGCGCCGGCGTGAGCGGGGGCGGCAGCGGCGGGGGCAGCGGAGACGCCACGACCGCCGCCAACGGCACCGGCCGCAGGCAGCAGCAGCACGCGGCGCCTCCCCCTCCGGTCCTCGCCGCCGGAAGGGCGGCGGCAGCCGGCGCCTCTGCTGCCGCCGCGGCGGCAGAGGCGGACGCCGCCGCCCTCAGCCACCGCGCCCGCGGCTCCTCTGAGTCCAGCCCTCCGCGCTCGGGTTCCGGGGGCACCGCCGGAGGCTCCGAGGGCGGCTCCGGGGGCAGCGCCAGCGGGACCGCCGCGGTGGCCGCGGAGGAGGCGGCCGCCGTCCTCCCCGCAGCTGCCGAGGCCACAGCCGCCGCGCCGGCGCCGTCCGTCTGCGGCGCGTTTGCGCCGTGGCGCCCCTCGTCGCACCAGAGGCACAGGAGCCACAAACGCTCTTCCGCCGCCGCTGCGAACGCTCCTGCCGGGACCGCCGCCGAGGCTGCCGAGCCCGCTGCGAAGAGGCAGGCGTTCTCGTAGAGAGTCTGGTTCTTCTTCCTTCTTTTCGAGAGGTGAAGAAGAAACAACGGAGAGGGAAAAAAAACTCGACCACTAAAGACAAAAAACATCCCCTTGCCCCCTCCTTCTCTCCTTCCCCGTGCGCATTCGAGGCTCTCGATTAGATCGTCCTCTTTTAAATGCCTCGAGGAAATGAGGGAAGGAAAGGCCAGGGCGGGCAAATCCCCTTTTCACAACTTTTTTTCGTTGCTTGGCAAAAGTCCGGCCACTCCCCTTAAAAAAAAACTGGGCTCTTCCCCCCCCTCCCCCCCCCCCTCCCCGACAGATCCGGGCTCCTGTCTTGATCTGAAAGGGGGGAAAGAGGCGATAGTCTTTTTTTTCCACCCCACTTCTTTTCAACCTCACATAAGGGAACGCGCGAGAGAGACCAAAAACACAAAACAATCCACAACTTTTTTCTTCGCCACCATCAAACGGCGGCGTCGACTAAAAAACGACGGAACTAAAAAAAAACTGTTCAATCTTTTTGCTTCTACGAGGCATTTTCCCTTTTGCCGCCGGGGTGCTTGTATTTTCTATTTTGCTCTCGCCTGCCCCTCCTGCAGAGAGAGAAAAAGAGAGAGAGGAGAACGCGAGAGTAGAAATCTCGAGAACCCTTCAGCAGAAACGGGAAACTGACTTCAGAAAGAGAGAGAGAGTAGAGAGCGAGAAAACAAAAACCCCACCCTGTCCCCCCCTCTGCAAACTCCCACCGCCCACAGTTCCTTTTATGTAACGCACTCTCCATATGTACTCCCTCCCCGGTCCCCCTCACAAAAGTCTCTTCTTCTGTTTTTCTCGAGGTCTCTCTCTTTTCTATTTGCAGGGCGATGCCGATTTTCATTTTTCTTCTCCTCAACTTTAAGCACTCTCCACAGCGCCTCCGCTCCCGCTCGTTCCCGTCGCCCTCGCCAGCGCTGCCTTCCCGGCCCCGATCGCGGCCTCGGCCAGCCCCTTCCCGGCCTCGAGCGCGCTTCCGGCCGCGGCGAGGGCCCTTTCTTTTGCGGCGGAGCCGGCCTGCAGAGCGACGGTCGCGGCGTCGCGGGCGCTCGCCCGCAGCTGCGACAGCACGGAGCCCCCGCTGTTCCAGACGCTTCCCCCAGCTGCGTCGATCACTGTTTTTTTTGGATTGTTTGAGAGAAGAAGAAGAAGAAGATGAAGAAGAAGAGAGAGAGAGGGGGGGGGGGAGAAAGGGGCGGCGAGGTGAGCACTCAACTTTGTCGAGTTTTTCGTGTTTTGTTTTTCAAACGTAGACGAAAAACTTTGAAACCTTTTCCCAAAAAAACTTAAATTAGCCAACTCAACGCACCGTGAAGCACCCCCGCGTCGTCCAGGGCCGCGTAGACCGTCTCCCC
>Ga0315287_10005787_pt1 | contig 12222 bp, 11 predicted proteins | sample YL17G11_0_MG_FD_205037 | JGI IMG/M metagenome (GOLD analysis project Ga0315287, IMG submission 205037) | Sediment microbial communities from Yellowstone Lake, YNP, Wyoming, USA - YL17G11_0 | ecosystem: Environmental > Aquatic > Freshwater > Lake > Sediment | place: USA: Wyoming | collected...
GCCCCGTCCATGGAGATGTCCGTAAGAATCAACGTGTCTACGTCGTTGTTCTGCATTTCCAGCGAGAGCGCAGTTCCAGCCTGCTTCCAGCTCGTTATCGCGAACGGAGCCGCGGATCCCCAGGCCTGCTGGCTCTGGGTCTCCATAGTTCCTACGCCCATGCCCGCGAAGCCGCCTACTAGGTAGACGACGACCAGGGCAACGACCAGGACTATGGCCAATATAACCAGGTATTCTGTCGAGACTTGTCCTTTCATGAGTTACACCTTTTATTCAGTAAAACCGCCCTAGGTTTAAAAGACTATACCCGGCTGAGCCGCAGGGGGCGATAAAATAGGAAATCAGGAGGGAACGGCCATCGGCTTCAGGAGCACCGGCCCACAATTGGCTTTGCCCCGGACTGCCTCAACCCGGTCACGCCCGCCTTGGTATAGGTTATTACCACGTTGTTCAACGTGAACTGGGTTCCGGCTGCGCCGCAAGCCGCTGCCAGGGTTCCGATTATGACCTTGGATTCGCCGCTGTTGAAGTTCGTGCTCGTTGAGAACACGGATGTGCCATCAACAGATATGTTGGTTATTGTCAGCCTCTCGAGGTCGTTGTTCTGCACCTGAAGGTCGAGCACTATTCCTGCCGCCTTATGGGTTGTTATGGACAACGGATATGTCGCGGCCCAGTAGTTCCCGCTCTGGGTTTCCAGAGTGCCCGCGCCCATGCTCGCGAAGCCGCCTATGAGGTAGACGACGACCAGGGCAACAACCAGGACTATGGCCAGTATAACCAGGTATTCTGTCGAAACCTGCCCTTTCATGATTTACACCGTTTATATCAGTAAAACCGCCTTAGGTTTAAAAAACCATACACGGCTGAGGCTGGGGAGATGGATAAAATAGAAAAATAGGAAAGAAAGAAAATAGGCTTCAGGAACACTTGCCTACTATCGGCCTGGAACCTGCCTGCGCTTTGCCGGTTATTCCGCCCTTGTTGTAGGTTATGACCACGCTCTGGTGGCTGAATGACGTGCCGGCTGCGCCGCATGCCGTAGCCACCGTCGCCGTCACCACCTGCTTCTGGCCGCTCGTGAAGGTCGTGCTGTTGGAGAAGACCGACGCCCCGTCCATGGAGATGCCCGTAAGAATCAACGTGTCTACGTCGTTGTTCTGCATTTCCAGCGAGAGCGTAGTTCCAGCCTGCTTCCAGCTCGTTATCGCGAACGGAGCCGCGGATCCCCATGCCTGCTGGCTCTGGGTCTCCATTGTTCCCACACCCATGCCCGCGAAGCCGCCTACGAGGTATACCACCACAAGGGCGACCACAAGCACGATGGCCAATATTACCAGATATTCTGTCGAAACTTGTCCTTTCTTAAACATTAGTTCACCGATGGTGAAATCGCAGAATAATTTATAAACATTAACGTTAGCCTTGGCCCCGAAAACGCCCGCTTAGTGGTGTTCGCTAGCAAAACGAGACCCCTGTCCGGCTCAGCCGGCAAAGGCGGAGAGGAAGCTGCTCACCATGGTCTTTGCGGCCAGGTAGAATACTACCGATGCGATGAGCAGCCACGGGAAATTCTTGAGCCCGTAGAGCGCCTTGCCCTTGAGGACCACGCCCATGAGCATGGAGACCAGGAACGTGGTTATGGCGAGGGTGATGACCGCGGCCACCAGCATGTCGTTGGCGGTCACCAGTATCTTCCCGCCGAACGAGGGCAGCGAGGAGCTGGCGCTTTCCTCCATGCCGCCGCCCATGCTCTCGGTCTGGATTTTCACGAAGATTGTCACGAATATGGTCGACACTGAAAGCAGGAACGGCATGATGATGACCACGATGAAGCCCAGGAATATTGTGTAGGTCATGGTGGACGACGCGAGCTCGGCCCTGAGGTCCTGGATGCGCCTGACCTCGTCCGCGCTGGAATTGAGGAGCCGCACCAGATGGCCGCCCGAGCGCAGGCCCTTGGCGAACAGCGTCACGGTCCTGTGGAGCACCGGGGAATCGAAGTTGTCGGCGACCTCGATGAGCGCCTCCGCGATGGACGCCTTGGAGCCCATCTTGGCCATCGCCAGGTGGACCTCGTCGTAGAATGCGCCGAACTCCGGCCTCGCCCCCTGCACGAACGCGTAGTAGGGGTTCATACCCGCGCGCAGGTTGGAGACCGTGAGTGAGAGGAAGTCCGGCAGTATCTTCTCCAGCGCGCTCGTGCGGTCCGCGATGCGGAAGTATAGGTTGAAGTAGTATATGGCGCTGATGAAGAGGAAGCCCACGATGAAAAGGAGCAGTGAGAGCAGTATCATGTGGATGCTCTCGAGCGGCCTGCTGAATATCACGTACGGGTCGTACACGATGAGGTAGGCGGCGAGCGGAACCAGGCCGCCCATGAGCGCGGTGAGGAACGCCTCGCCCAGCCAGATGCGCGTCTCGTCCTTTATGCCCGCGACCTTTAGCTTCTTGGATATATATGCCGTGAATCCGGGGGAGAACGAGCCGCCGAGCCTGCGGTAGATGCGGAGCGAGAACATTGAACGGTCGGCCCTGAGGAGCCTTTGGTTGGGGGCCTGTGTGGTGATGGCGTGCGCGCCGGACGGGGGCGGGACCGGGACGGCCGCCTGCGTTGGGGCTGCGGGCTTCCGCTGCAGGAATGAGAATATGGATTTTTTCTGCGGGGCCTCCTGCGCGGATTTCTGCGTGGTGGCTACGCTTTGCTCGGGTTTCTTCTTCAGGAACTGGAAGAGCGGCTTTTTCTGCTTTGGGGGTTCGGTGGGCGCGGGTTCCGCCTGCTTGGTTTCCTCGCGAGCCGGTTCCTGCGGCGGTTCCTGCGGCGGCGGTTCTGGAACCGGAGGTGCAAGCATCGCCTCGCTTTCCTCTTGGGGAATTTGCGGCATCTCTGGTGGCGCCTCACGTGGCGCATTCCGCGCACGCGGGTTCCGCTTCCCTGGCCTTTTCACCGCGGTCATCCTCCGAACATCTCCGGCCTTGTGGAGCTCATGTAGCCTATCATGACGACCTGGAGCACCGCCGACGCGCCGATGAGCATGAGCAATGTGCTGAACGAGACGCCGAGCCCGCTGAACGCGGAAAGCAGCACCAGGAAAGTTATGCCCAGGGACGGCACCACCGCGGCCCCGAGCATGTATATGAGCATGATGAAGTTCAGCTCGGACGAGTAGCTCTTTATGTCGTGGTAGATGTAGGCCTCCACGGACTGCACTATGCTGGCCAGCGCTCCGGTCACGCTCGAGCCCGAATCCAGCGCGTTGACCAGCTGCCAGAGCGCGCGCTTCATGTATTCGCTCTCGGTCCGCACCGCGAGCTCGCGCATCGCGCTGCGCTCGGAGGAGCCACCCTCAATCTGCCGCACCACCCAGCCCAGGTCCTTGGACACGTATCCGTAGTCGCCCATGGAGACGTTCTTCATGGCGTCGAAGAGCGGCACGCCCCCGTCCACGTCTATCATCATCTCGCGGAGCGCGAAAAGCAGGTCGCGGCTCTCCTTGGCCGCGATTTTCTTCATGAGTATCGCGGGATATATCATGTGCAGGCCGAAGAACACCATCCAGATTGCGAAGCCGATGCCGATTGACGGCTGCAGAGCCTCGTCCGGGGTGCTCTTGATGCCCAGTGCGAGGAAGATGATGAAGAAGAACATGATTCCGTAGAAGAACGCGGACACTATGGAGCCCATCGCGTAGGCCTCGGGCTCCATGTCTATCTTGAGCTTGGAGAGCGTCGCGGCGAGGGTCGGGTTCGCCTTGGACAGCACGGAACCAATGGCACGGAACCTGCGGCCCAACCAGGCCATCTGTTCCGCGTTCAGCAGTATGAGAGGTATCCTGTCTGCCATCACAGCACCTTGGAGGGTTCCAGCCCCTTCTTGGCGGCCCCCACAACGAGATCCGGTTCGGAATAGTAGAGCTTCATCACGCGGCCGACGTCCTCCACCGTGTCGAGGTTGTACTTGGACATCCAGTCGAGGACGCAGACCTTGTCCTTCTGGTCCGCAACCGCGTCGGCCTCGGTCATTCCCGTGCGGAGGTTGAGCTCCTCCAGGTACCGGTGCGGGGACTTGATGAACTGGAACGTGTCGTCCCTGGGCTTCCACGTGTATATGTGGCCTATCTCCGGGCCGCTGGCTCCGACAACGACCTCGGAAAGCTCCAGCGTGCGCCTGAGGTTCTTCCTCCGGTCCCTGTATTGCACGAGCAGCAGGTGGAGGTCCTCCACCTCCGAGCGCGGTATTTCGATGGGCGGCTCGGTGAGCCTCTTAAGGACCTGGGGGCCGGTATCGGCGTGGATTGTGGAATAGACGCTGTGGCCCGTGTGCATGGCCTCGAAAAGCACCTCTGCCTCCTTCTTGCGGCGGATTTCGCCCATGACTATGCGGTCCGGCCTCATACGCAACGCATTCACGAGCAGGTCCAGCATGGTCACTTCGCCGAGGCCTTCCGGATTCGGCTGGCGTGTCAGCATGGGCACCCAGTTCCACTGGTAGCTTGGAAGCACGAGCTCGCGCGTGTCCTCTATGGTGAGGATCCTCTGGAACGGCTGCACAAGGGCGAGGAGGCCGTTGAGCGCGCTGGTCTTGCCGCTCGCGGTTCCACCGGCCACCACCACGTTCATCTCGTATTGGACCGCCTGCCAGAGCAGCGCGGCCATCTGCGGGGACATGACGTTGTTCTCCTTCCTGGAGAAGCTCACCATGGTCCATGGGTTCCTGGCGAAAAGACGGAGTGTGATCGTGTTGCCCGCGGACGAAATCGGGTATAGCGTGGCATTCACACGGTCGCCTGTGCCTAGGTGCGCGTCCAGCACCGGGCTCAGGGTGCTTATCTGGCGGCCCACCTTCCTGGCTATCTGCTGGGCGTAGTTCTCTATGTCGGCCTCGTCCCTCATCTCGATGTTGGTCTTCAGCCATCCGCGCTTCCTGTGATAGACCGACACGGGCACGCGGCAGGAGTTGATGATTATCTCCTCCAGGTTCCTGTCCCCGATGAGTGCCTCCAGCTCGCCGAGCCCGTACATTTCGTTGAGTATGGTGTCCGTGAGCATGTCCAGTGTGTTCTCGTCAGCGAAAAGGTCCTGCTGGATTATCCCGGCCACCATGGAGTGCCTCGCGCTGAACAGCTTCTCCACGTCCTCGGAGCTCTTCTCCTCGCCGCCCAGCGGGAGCGAGAGCGAGACCTCGGTCTTCACATACTCGATATATGCGCGGGTGTGCGCGCTCATTGTTGGCAGTGTTATCTCATATACGGGCCGGCGCTCCTTCTCGGAATAGCAGATTTTCACGCTGCCGAAGCTGTGCCCCTCCTTCTCGGAAATCTCGTACTCGTCTATGACCTTGCCCCCGGAAACCGGCCGCTCGGCCTGCTTGGGCGCCGGAAGCAGGACCATGGAGGGCGCGGCGAGGAGGTTCATTGAGTAGTGCGTCTTGGCGAGCTTTGCCTTTTCAAGGATGAGCGCGGCCTTCTCCACCTTGCGTTCGTCCCAGGAAAGCTTCTTCGCGATTTCACGGTAAGTGACTTTTTTGTTTTTGCCGAGCAAATCGACCATTTCGTCGATTTTAGTCGTGAGCATGGGCAAACATCCCCTGTAATGTTTTAATACCTGCCCCGCGGCTATTTGCCGAGGTTGCGGAATATGGATACCTTCCCCTGCTGGTAGGAGAGGGTGTCATCGTAGGAATACCCGAGCCGCTTGGAACTGTTGATGGGCGGGAGCGTGGCGAGCATGCCGAGCGAGGCGCTCACGTCCGTGGCGTTTATCCACACCGCTCCGTTGTTGCCGGACTTCCTGCCGAAATTTATGCGCACCGAGCCCGCATCGTGGGTGACCTGCATGAAGTCCGTGCCGCTGGAAAGCACCGTGCCGCTGGTGAGGATGGTGCCGTTCAGGTCCGTGTAGCGCACGGTGACGTTGATGTCTCCGGACGGGTTGAACGTGAATGGGATGTATGCGGCCCGCGACTTCACCACGCTTATGTTTATGTAATATGCCGTGGCATTGGTGCCCCCGGAGCGGGTGAACGACATCTCCCCGCCCTGGGGCGCGGCGGAGTAGGCGTAGTCCTGGTTGATGCGCATCGTCACCGTGCCGGTTCGAAGGTTCGACAGGTTCGCGTCTATCGTGGTGCGCGTCCGGTTGGCGAGCGTGCCCTCGATGAATGTCTCATATGCGTTCAGCTGCGCGGAGTAGTTGGATTTCGGGAGCGTGTCCGTGATTTGCACCCCCAGGCTGTCGTTGGCCTCAGCGAAGGAGACCGAGGGCCCGACGATGGAATTGACCTCTCCGGAGATGTCGTCGAACAGCGCGGCCCCGTAGGTGAGCGATTGCGGCTCGGTCAGCGCCCGTTCCATCCCGCGGTAGCTGTCCCTCAGCGTGTTGGAATAAAGCACCAGGAGCAGGATTATGCCCGAGGTGGCCAGTGTTATGATGAATCCCCTCATGTGACCTGCTCCTTCTTGTACCAGGCTTCGGCCTTCACGGTGTATAGCTGACCGGAGTAAACGAGCGACCGGCCGATTACCTGGAGCTCGCGGCCGTATTCGCCGCACTCGTCCTTCGCAACGGTGACCGAACGGTTCCCGGCGGAATCGGTTATCGAGACCTGCATGCACACCAGTTGGGGCGTGAATCCCATCATGTAGTGCATGCCGCTGGTGTTGCCGGCTATCGCCGAGCCCAGATCGCCGTTCTTCTCCATCACCGTGACCATGTCGTTGGTGAACTGCTTGAGATATACGCCGCGCGGGGCGTATGGCTGGAACGATGATGAATACATCAGGAACGCTGCCGAGAACAGCAGTATGATGGCGACGAACGCGTCCAGGGTTATTAAGAATGCCTTCATTTCCACACCTTGATTTCCACGGATACCGGCGTGCCGTTGAGCATGCCGAGCCGTTTCAGCACCACGACGCTGACCTCCGGGCCGGGCTGCTCACCGAACTCGTAATAGAGCGTGTCCCCGTCCAGGTCCGTGATGCGCACGCCCAGCCCGTAGCGCTGCACGCCGAGGCGCGCCCGCACCAGGTAGTAGGAGGTGGAGTTTTCCGCCACCAGCCGCTGCAGTTTGTAGGCGTTCAGCTCGTTGCGGCCGTTTGCAATCCCAATGGAGGAGACGTTCTCGTCCACGTGGGGAAGCATCTCCCAGCTCGGCGGGTCGCCCGGCGATGTCATGAGCGCCTCGCCCGCGAAAAATGCGTCCGTCTGCATGGTGCGGTAGTTGGCGGCCGAGTTCCAGCGCAGCGCCAGGTTGTCCCAGAAGAGCACCGTGAACATGAGTATGAACGTGAGCAGGGTTAGTGCCGCGGCGAAGTCCGTGCTCCACATCTGCCCCTTCCGATATTTACTGCCCAACTTCTATCACCCCGTGGTTGTTCCGTATTATCATCTGCCCACCGCTCATGTTCGTGGTGTTGATGTTCCCGGTGAGGAGCGGCGCCTGCGCCCTTCCGTGCGCCCGCTGGGATTCAACCTCATGCCCGAAAATCGTGAGGTTCTCCGCCTGCCCCTTGGTCGCCAGCGAGAAGTTGTACTGGGCGCCGTCGCCCGCGAGATAGACGTAGTTCATCACCGCCGCGGTCGCGTAGGTGTTATATGTGCTCGCGAGCGTGTCCTGCACCTGGAGCAGGTTCGTCCTCTGGCCAAGGTATATGGCATAGAATATGATGAACACCAGAAGCAGGGCTGATATCACGAAAAGGAACTCTTCCGACATCTGTCCTTTCAGAGCATATCACCCGGGTGTTATGGTTGAATTCAGGAGCGAATAATCGAATGAACGAGTCGTGATTGTGATGCCATAGCTGCTCATGCCAGCAGGAGTCCGCACGCCCCATACGAGATAGCCGCCGCCGTCGCCAAGGATGGTGTTGCCCTTGCTTGGGTCGGACGTGCAGAGCCGGGTCCCGGTGAAGTCGTTTTTAACCGACCTACTGCCTCCGCCTCCGGAGAAGATGGCGTAGGTCTGGTTCTGGATGAGGGAGCTCGTGATGTAATGGCTGTTCGTGACGACGTAAATTGAATTGCCGCCGTTGGTGCCGGGCGATGTGGTGATACCCACGTCATGCGGACCCTCCTGCATCCCCATGCCCAGGAAAATAACGCGGCCGCCCCCGGAAACGTAGGGGTTGAGCTTGATGGCGAGGCTGCTGCTCGGATGGTAATCCGGCATGAGCACGGCGCCATAGTAGCTGAGGTTCACGGTTCCGTCTAGCACGTGCTCGTCGCTTGCGGTGTCGTACTGCCAGTTGAATCCCGCAGCCGAGCGGTGCGTGGCCACCCAGTTTACCCAGTCCAGTTCCTTGTTGTCGGGGAAGTCGACCTTGGTTATGAAAAGGAAGTTTCTCATCACCTTGAGCGTGTAGTTCGCCACCGGGCCCACGTTCCCCCTGGAATCAGTGCACCGGAAGAGCACGGTGTGGTCGCCCTTCGTGAGGCCTGCAGTGTACGTGCCGTTCGCGCCCTCCGTGACGCTGTCGTATACGCCGTCGGCCGGGAACATCTGCTGCCACCTGCCTCGGTAATCCACATCCATCTCGCAGCCAGTTATGGTGCTGTTGCCTCGGTTCAGGTCGGTGGCGTTTATGTATGCGGTGAACGGGGTGTTGGTGAAGACCTTTGCAGGCGTGAGTGTGATGCCTGTGACGAGCGGGCCGATGTTGTCCGTTGCATTCCCGCCTACCGTGATATATAACGAGACCGCGTCCGTGGCTCCGGTCGCCCCCTGGCCTTCAAAGACTATGGAACCAGTGTATAATCCGGATGTCGCACCTGGCGGGATTGTGATTGTGAGGATTTTTGTTGCGCAGCTCCCTTTGGATATGGGTCCCATGGCGCTCGTTCGGCTCACCCATGTGCCGGGCGCGAGCGTGCTCGGCGTCAGCGTGACACCGGTGACTCCGGTCTGGATGTTGGTGCAGACCGTGAAGACCTTTGTTGAGCTGTTGCCGGGCATCAGGGTCTCGTTCCATAGCGGAGGCGTGACCGAAAGCGGGGGCGCTATGCCCCTTCCGTAGCCTATGACCTCCACCACCACCGGGACGCGGATGGATTCCGTGTTGCCGTTCGCATCCACGGCGATGAGCTCCACATCGCCGTTGTAGAAGCCGACCGCGCTGGCGTCCGCGAAAACCGTGAGAAGCATGTTGCCGGAGTTCCCGATTGCGAGCTGGAACTGTGATGACGGGCTCATGGTGATGGTGACGTTGCTGTTCGCCCAGTGCAGGGCAGGCGTCATGGACAGTGAGGTGTTCCATTCGTTCTCCACGCTGAACGAGCGGTTCGTGGTGGTGTTGCGCTCCATGAGTATGTAGATGTAGTCGTCGCTCAGGGAGAACATGCCGATGCCTATGCGCACCCTGCTCCCTTCGGACGTCACCCACACGTAATGGCCGCCGGGCGTGCCGGGCCAGTTGCCGTGGACATAGAAGTCCTCCGCTGCATTGTAGTCCGTGCCGCGCACCGAAAGCCGGATGGAGCGGTTGGCGATGCTTGAGTTGAGCGGGTCGTAGTTCGATGGGATGTAGACATAGACCTGCTTCCTCGCACCCTCTCCCTGTGAATAGACCTCCTTCGCGGCCGCGCTGATGTCCTGCACCGCATTCTTGGCGTCGTTCTGCTCCTTCAGGGTGCTGACGTCGCCCAGCTTCTGCTGCGAGAGGAGGATGAAGACCGTGAGGACGAGGACCGTGACGGCCAATACCAGAAGCAGTTCAACGCTGGACTGGCCGTGGCTGTGCCTTTGTCTCGATGGCATGACGTAGCTACCCCGCCGGTCTTTTTAAGCCTTTTATGGGGGGGCGACGCTGGACTGGAGAAGCGCATAATCCAGGAGGTTCGAGGTGATGAGGTCGCCGTTGGCATTATTGTCATTGAATGCCTTCCTGCCCCAGATGAGATAGCCGCCGCTGTCCCCCAGCACGGTGAGCGTGAGGTCGTTCGGAGTTACCGCGAGCTTCTCGCCGATGTAGTCCTCCTTGAGGGAGTTGGTGCTCGAGCCGCCGATTACATATGACTGGCTCTGGTTGAAGCTCTCGGTGATGTAGTGGCTGTTAGAGGTGATGTAGACGCTGCTAGTGCCTCCGGTCCAGCTCTTGGACGTGAGGCCCCAGTCCCTGGGCCCTTTTTCCAGGCACTTGCCAACGCATACCACCCTGCCGCCGTTGCTGACGTAGGTCTGCAGTCTCGCGGGTATGTTGTTGTTCGAGCTTGGATAGTCCGCGAAGATGAGGACGCTGTAGTAGCGGATGTTCACCGCGCCGCTCTCCACATTGGTGTATGGAGTTATGGTATAGTTCCACCTGAACCCCGCTGAAGAGTTGTGCGTGCCCAGCCAATCCAGCCAGTTGTTCTCGTCACCGCTGGGCGAGGCGCTTCCCAGCACTACGAGGAAATTGCCCATCACCTTAAGCTGGACGCTTGAAACCGGGCCGGTGTTGTTCTTGACATCGGTGCACCTGAAATAGACAGTGTGATTGCCAACTGTGAAACCAGCCGTATAATCGATGTACGCGGCTTCGAGCATCTGGTCATAGGCGCCGTCGCTTGGAAGCAGGGGCTGCCAGGTGGTGTTGTCCGGTTTCATCTCGCAGCCGCGTATGGTGTTGTTGCCGCGGTCGATGTCGCTGCCGGTGATGTAGAACTGCACGGTCTCGTTGGCGTATATCTTGGACGGGATGTAGGTGATGCTTGTGACGTTGGGACCGATGGTGTCGTTCTGCGCCCCGCCCACCCAGATGTACATGGAGATTGTGTCGGCTGCGTCTTGGACCCCTTGCCCTTCGACGACTATCGCGCCCGTGTAAAGCCCGACCGGTGCATTGGTCGGCACTGAAAGGCTGAGCGTTTTCTGCAGGCAGGTGTTCGGCGTCATGGACGCGAGCGGATTCGTGGAACCGACCCATGTGCCGGGCGGAAGCACGCTCGGGGTGAAAGTCACCATGGTCGGCGACGCGTCCCCGGTGCAGATTGTGAATGTCTTGGTGATGTTGTCGCCAGGCATGAGCGTCTCGTTCCATATCGGTGGCAGGATTGAAAGCGGCGGGATTATGCCGACACCGAGACCGACCACCTCGACGGTGACCGGAAGGCGCACGGTCTCGTTCGAACCGAACGCATCGGATGCGGTGAAGACTATCTCGCTGTTGTAGAAGCCGATGGAATCCGCATCCGCGACCGCGCGGAATTCCATGTCCTGGCTTTCCACAGGGTCGAGCGAAAACGGCGAACCCGGGGTGAGCGACGCGCTCACATTGCCTGCCGGCCATGACATGGTGTACGCCACCGTGATGTCCTGGTCCCACAGGCTCTGCGCCGAGAAGGGCACGGTTGCCGTGGAGTTCCGGTTCATGACTATGTAGAGCGAGTTCTTGGTCAGCGAGAGCATGGACGTGCCGATGCGCACGCCGTTCCCTTCGGATATCACCCAGACGAAATGGCCGCCGGACGCCCTGGGCAGTGCGCCGCGGACGTTGAAGCTCTCCATGGCGGTGTAGTGCGTGCCGCGCGCGAGGAGCTTGATGGTCTTGTTTCCCACGGCCGAAAGGTCGGGGTCGTAGCTGGTCGGGATGTAGATGTAAACCTGCTTCCTCGCGCCCTCACCTTGAGAATACACTTCCTTGGCCGCAGAGCTCAGGTCCATGACCGCGTTCTTCGCGTCGTCCTGCTCCTTGGTCAGGTTCACGTCGCCGAGCTTCTGCTGGGAGAGCAGCACCACTGCAGTGAATATGACTATCGCTACCGAGAGGATGATAAGGAACTCAACGCTGGACTGACCGCGACTAAAGCCGGCCAATCGCCCCACCCTTGCAGATTTTCAGCCCGCTTTCCACGAGCTCGAATTTGCGCAGCTGCACCTCGTGCGTCGTATCGCGCATCTTGATGACCTCGAGGGCCCGCGTCTGGCGGCCCCTTTTCCGTATGTAGTACAGATGGATTATGCCGTCGGTGAGGAAGCCTATGCGGTCGCCCACCGCGCCCGAGGTCGTGGCGTTCGGGACGACCCATGACTCGGACGTGAGGAGCGCGGTCGTCCCCCATTTGCGAAGGAGTTCGAAGAGGTATAGGATTGATTCGTTCCGCTTGTACTCGTTGTCGAAAAGCAATTCGTATGCGGTGAGCGAGTCGATGACCAGCCTCTTGGCACCGATGGATTCCACGGTGTCGCGTATGAGGCCGCCGCCCTCCTCTATGATCCTGACCACCTCGTGGGGCTCGTAGCGG